>Ga0210407_10000104_pt1 | contig 107703 bp, 106 predicted proteins | sample IncBWC27MmetaG_FD_150860 | JGI IMG/M metagenome (GOLD analysis project Ga0210407, IMG submission 150860) | Forest soil microbial communities from Barre Woods Harvard Forest LTER site, Petersham, Massachusetts, United States - Inc-BW-C-27-M | ecosystem: Environmental > Terrestrial > Soil >...
GGGATCAAGCAAACGATCTGGCTCAGCGCGGCCGATCTTTCCATTCTCCTAGCGGAGCTCCGAAAACTTTTCGATGGTCTCCTCCAGTGATTTTGAATCTCCGTGAGGCGATCACTTTGCTAGTTCAATCCGTAAACTTCGACCAAGGCGACGCCGATCGTGTTGTTCTCGCCGCGCACGATCGCGGTGTAATTTCCTGGCGCGAGTGTACTCACGATGGCGCTCTCAAGATCATTCGCAGGCGCCAAACCGGTGGCTTGAATCTCGGCCTGTTGGCTGTCTTTCCAGTTGTCGTTAAAGGCGATGACCGCGCCATTTCCATTATGCAGCTCCAGGGTCGGATCGAGCAGCGGATTGGTGATGCCGTGCTGGGCCAGGGAGGGACCAATCGCGCGCACGATCACTCTCTTCTGGCCGGCTCCGGTGATGATAAAGCCGCCGATCATCACGTTGTTGCCGGTCTGCACCAGCGCCCGCGTCGAGAGATTGCCCAGCTTAGAACCAGCGGTCGGGTCCAGATCGTAGCCTTCCACCAGCGCGATGCCGGTCCCGTTGTTCACCCCGCGCACGATGGCGGTGTAGTTGCCCGGATTCAAGCTCGTCAGAATCGCTGACTCAAGATTGTTGGTCGGAGCCAGACCACTGTTGATGATCTCTTGCTTGTTCGGCGCATTCATCCAATTGTCGTTGAAAGCGATCACGGCCCCGGTGTGATCGTGCAGCTCCAGCGTTGGGTTTCGCAGCGGGTTGGTAATGCCGTGATTTACCAAACTGGGCCCAATCGCGCGCACGATCACTTTCTTCTGCCCGCTGCCGGTGATGATAAGTCCCCCGATCATGACATTGTCGCCGGTCTGGACAAAAGCGCGCGTGGAAATATTGCCAAGAACGGTCGGGCTTGGCGTGGGCGTCGGTGTAGGAGCGGCGGATTGCACCTCAAATGCGCCAATATCGGTCCCATCTCCACCGGAGGCGTTTGGAACATTAGGATCGTCGAAGGTGCGCGCGAAACCCGCGCCGCGCTGATCTGTTGTGAGGTGACCTGTCAGGCCATTGCTCGTGCCTTTGTCGATGGCCGGGCTGCCGAAAAGGAGCGCGATAGTTTTTGTTGGGCCGCCATTATCATTCAAGCCGTTGGAGTCGAGCTTCGGGTCGAGCGGCGCAGCGATTGTTCCTGTCAAGTCCGTGGCTGCGGTGAAGCCCGTGCTCCCGTCCTTCTTCCCGATCAGGTTGTAGCCCGGCGAGAAAAAATCACCAGAAACGTCAGGGCCGGACGAGGCACCCGTGTTCAAGGCAATGAGGCTGCTTTTGACACTCACTCGGCCGCCGATGTTGTCGATGCCGCCTCCGTTGGTGGTGGCAGAATTACCGCTGAGCGTGCTGTTGGTCACGCTCGTTTGGCTGTTACCGAGGTTGAAAATGCCTCCGCCGCTCCCACCAGAAGCAGCATTGCCGCTGAGCGTGCTGTTGGTGACGTTTAGTGTGTCGCGGTTGGTAATCCCGCCGCCGTCGCCGGTCCCGTTTGCAGAATTACCGCTGAGCGTGCTGTTGGTGATATTCAGTGTGCCAGTGTTGTTTATGCCACCGCCACCAAAATAAGTATTATTACCAAAAGCAGAATTACCGCTAAACGTGCTGTTGGTGACATTCACTGTGCCACTATTGAAAATACCGCCGCCACCTCCGCCAAGAGCAGCATTACCGCTGAGCGTGCTGTTGGTGACAGTTACCGCGCCACCAAACTCACTAAAAATGCCGCCGCCAAGACCGTTTGCAGAATTACCGCTGAGCGTGCTGTTCGTGACAGTTACTGTGCCACCGCTGCTGTTGAAAATGCCGCCGCCAAAACCCGAATTACCGCTGAGCGTGCTGTTCGTGACAGTTACTGTGCCGCCCATGCTGTTGGAAATGCCGCCACCCGAGCTGGCAGAATTACCCCTGAGCGTACTGTTGGTGACAGTTACCGTGCCGGTGCTGGCGTTGTTAATGCCGCCCCCGTTGCCATTAGAGACGAATGCACCTGCGATAGTCAAGCCTGAGAAGGCCACCGTACCGGTGGTGGTGACATTGAAGATGTGGTAACACGCACCAGTACAATTGCTGCTCACCGTTAGCCTGTCCGCCCCGGGGCCACTGATGCTGATGGCGATGCTCAGATCCGGCAGCGCGGGGAACACATTGATCGTGCAAACGCCTCCAGAGCAACCCGGGTCGGTCGTGGGGATGGCGAACGCGATGCCATCTTGGCCATTGGCGCGGGCATTCACCTCCTCAATCGCGGCCCGCAGGGTGCAATTGCCGTTGCTGTCGGCGCAAACGCCGTCCCCAGGAGACACATCATGGGTGTCGCCCGTGCTGTCGACAACAAATAGAATTCCTATCGGCGGCGGAGGCGGAATAATTGCCGGCCTGCCCGGACGTGCGCTCCGCCCGGGGCCACCCGCCTGAGCCGCGTCGCCCTGTAGCATTTGAAATCCGACCACTGGCAGCGCCAGTAGAGCGGTTCCAATCAGAGAACGAAATAATATGCGCCGTTTCACGGTGCGCCGGGTCTCGTTGTGAACGAGGGCGCATGTGCCGTCAAGCCTCAATTTGCCGACGAGGCCCCTGTTTGCGAACGTCGGATGCTTGCCGGGAAAAACGCGGTTCGCACGCGCAATCGTTTGCATGAGCGTGTGGTTGCGCATCGGCTTGTCGAGATAGACCGTCGAACAGCTCGGAGCATCGAAGCCGGTCATCCACATCGCACAGACGAAAGCGATTCCTAGTGGATCATCCGAATCCTTGAACTTCTCATCGAGCTGCTCGCTGTTCATTCGCCTGCGATGAGGAACGATGTCGAGACCGAGCTTTGTCATGTGCTCAATCTCGTTTTGACCGGGCGAAACGATCAGCGCCATGTCGGTGCTCTTTAGAACACCGAGCCTTTCGTTTAACGCTCGAACTTCATCGGGATCGGACTCGTTGAACTCAGTCAGCTTGGCCAAGTCTTTCTCGACACGGTCCTGTTCCTCTTGCCAATACGTCCGCACTTTGTCGTGCATCTTGAGCGCGGTCGCTTTGTCGATCGAAACAACCATCGCCTTTCCCTGAAAGCCGCGGCCGAGAAAGTGTGTAACGATGTCCTTCGCGATCTTATCCAACCGATCGTCCCGCGTGATGATGTGATATTGCCGGCCGAGTTCGCGCTCCAACTTCTTCTCGGCCTCCTCGTTCAGTTCGGCATCTTCGATGAGTTCGTAAATATCCTCATTCAGTTTTGGATTTTTTAGGCGCAACTCCGGGGTGCGATTTTCGTAAAACAGCGGGACCGTCGCCCTATCTTCGACTGATTGCTGGAAATCGTAGATCGACACGTACTCGCCAAAGACATCTCGCGTCCTTTCCTCGCCGACGATCAAGGGCGTCCCGGTAAAGGCGAGGAACATCGCGTTTGGCAATGCCGCGCGCATGTTAACCGCCAGCGTGTCGTACTGGCTGCGATGCGCTTCATCGGTCAGCACGATGATGTCTCGCCGATCCGACAGTTTCTCCGGCGTAAGAAATTTATGAATCAGCGTAAAGACGTAACGATGATTGCCGCGAAGTAATTGTCTTAACTCGTCACCGCTTTGCGCATGGCACTCATCGCCTTCGTGCTGGCTCACTGCGCCGGTTGCTTTGAATGTCGTCGCGATCTGATCGTCCAGTTCGGTTCGATCTGTTACGACAACAAACGTCCAGTTACCCTCGATCTTGCGCAGAATTTTTTGCGAGAAAAACACCATCGAGAAGCTCTTGCCGGCGCCTTGCGTCTGCCAAAAAACCCCAGCCCTTCCATGTCCTTGCTCACGCGCCGCGAGCATCGAACGGATCGCGCTGTTCACGCCGAGAACCTGATGATTTTGCGCGAGGATTTTAATGAGCCCGCTTTTGTGCTCGGAAAAGAGAGTGAAATTCTCCGCGAGATCGAGCAGCCGTGTCGGCTCGCCGACACCGCGGATCACGCAGCCTTAGACCGCCCCGGAGGCATTGAATCACCGCTGCTCGATTAAGGGAATCAAGATCGCAGGGTTGAGCCTTTCGCGGAAAACGGGAAACAGTGCGCTAATTTCGGGTAGTGGGTCAGTTTGAAATCTGAGGCGAAGATGAGGACTAGTGAGTTTGGGCAGGCGAGGTCGGCTTGATTACGTCAATTCGGCACCTATGCTCCCCGCATTTAAGCCGCTGCCCAAAATTAGGTAGTGTATTATTCGCTACTAATCAATTAACGCGACGACCTCTCCCCGCGCTCGGCCCGGCGCACGAACTCCCGCTTGCCCACGACCATTTGGAAATAATGTTGCGGCGTAGCAGGGAGCAAAGATTCAATCGTGCATAGGTTTCACGGAGCCGGTCGCCCGCGCTGCACGCAAGGCACTGAATCATTGCTGCAAAGTTGCAGCGAATCAAGATTGCAGGGTTCGGTATCGCAAGATCACCAACTCCCCGCCTTGGAGGAAATAGCCATCTTTTGAGATGACATGACTTTGCCCGCTAGTTCAATCCGTAAACTTCCACCAGCGCGATGCCGGTCCCGTTGTTTACCCCGCGCACGATGGCGGTGTAGTTGCCCGGACTTAAGCTCGTCAGAATCGCTGACTCAAGATTGTTGGTCGGAGCTAGACCACTGTTGATGATCTCTTGCTTGTTCGGCGCATTCATCCAATTGTCGTTGAAAGCGATCACTGCGCCGGTGTGATCGTGCAGCTCCAGCGTTGGATTTCGCAGCGGGTTGGTAATGCCGTGATTTACCAAACTGGGCCCAATCGCGCGCACGATCACTCTCTTTTGGCCGCTGCCGGTGATGATAAAGCCCCCGATCATGACGTTGTTGCCAGTCTGCACCAGTGCGCGGGTCGAGATGTTGCCCAGCTTGGAAGCAGCGGCGGAATCCAGATCGTACGCTTCCACCAACGCGATGCCGGTCCCGTTGTTCACCCCGCGCACGATGGCGGTGTAGTTGCCCGGACTTAAGCTCGTCAGAATCGCTGACTCAAGATTGTTGGTCGGAGCCAGACCACTGTTGATGATCTCTTGCTTGTTCGGCGCATTCATCCAATTGTCGTTGAAAGCGATCACTGCGCCGGTGTGATCGTACAGCTCCAGCGTCGGATTTTGCAGCGGATTGGTGATGCCATGATTGACCAAGCTGGGTCCAATTGCGCGCACGATTACTCTCTTTTGGCCGCTGCCGGTAATGATAAAGCCCCCGATCATGACATTGTCCCCGGTCTCCACAAAGGCGCGCGTGGAGATGTTGCTATTAGCCGTGCCACTAATCAAGGGATGGGGATAAGTATATGGTTGATACCAGAGCGCCCACGCACCGTTTACCCATACGTAAAGCGCGCCCGAATCCGTGCTTCCGTTGACGCTCGCTGCGTCCTTCTCCCAAAACGCAGTGCCAGGAGGATTGACTGTAGAGCCTGATATATCAACTCCATTTACGCCCGTAACCCCACCAGCTATCCTCTGTGCGTGCGTCCCTACAGCAACTCCCGTAGTGACTGCCGTTCCAGGCGTCCAAGTTGTGTTCTCGTTGTAAAAGTCCCTGTTCTCTATCTGGATGCCCGGGGTATTAGTACCACCAAGATACGGACTTCCTAATCTACTATTGCTCCACATATACACCGGCTCAAGCTGGCAGCGAAGCCAAGCGGGAGCGGAGTAGTTTGGTGGTGAGTCTAAAGACTTTCCTCGACCAGGTTGGTCGATCAGAACCAATGGCCGATAAATCACAACCGAGTCTCCCAATCCAAAGATCGGCAATGGAGTTCTACCAGCCAACGCGGGCGAAAAAGAGCAAGTTATGGTTCCACCGCTATCAGCAGTGTGAGACAGGATTAAGTTGTGAGCGTTTTGATGACTTCCTCCCGTGACATCAATGAGTTCATAATACTGATACTGATTTAACGTTACGCCGGTCGCACCACTAATACTGACTGAAGGAGAGACTTGTCCGTTATTACTTGTTGCAGTCACGGTCCCGCTTAAATACTGGCGTGGCGAGTGCCCCGATACATAGCAAGTAGGCTCGCAAGGATATGGCTCTGTAGCGTCGATGTCCCACGGGCTTCGTCCGTCACCTCCACCCCATTGAGTTGTATAAACGACTGGAATGGCGTTACTACTAGGTTCTTCAAATACTCTATATGCCAGAGTACCGTCGTTGGTGTCGGTTATATCGAAAGTGGCATCATAGGTGTTGCCCCAATTCAGTTCGACGCCTCCTCGCAGTTGTCCACCTCCAGTCGTGTTGGCGCCTTTCGTACCTATGAAAGTGTTCTTGTATATCTCCCGCAGTCTAGCTCCACGGTTATTGGCTGATTCTGTGCCGTGACCGCGGCTGGCATCGTTCATAATAATGCTATGCCGGACAGCGCCTCTACCTCCGCTTTCCGTGTCAGGAATCGCAGCCAACTGACCTAAATTCCAATGCAGGCCATTTTCCAAGTAAGTAATTGTTCCGCTACCGTAGGCGGAGTCGGAACCAAAAACCGCATTACTTAATATATCGTGTCCGCTGCCAGGACCGCCCCAGTATTCTTGGTGAATCTCTATCGAGCGGCACTTGTTGTTGGAAATGCCATCGTAGAACACGTAATGATCTACGACACCAGCTGGGCCGTTGATCAGAGCCGCCGTGGCAATGAGATTATGAAAATGAACGTCATGCATTCGAAATTTTTCAGTGTATCCAGAAAGCGCCACTGTATAACCTGTTCTGGGATGCACGGTTTGACCGTTAAAGGTGAAGCCAGCGATTGTCAGATTATTCATTCCTGGTAAAGGGATAGAAGTTCTAATGAGACCGCCAGTTCCTCCTACGCTTGTTCCATCGTTGATTACTGTGTTATCGGTTGCGATAATGCCAATAACGTAATAGGGTGGGTTGGCACCCGCGTGAAGCGTTCCGGTGCATGGATAATTTATTGTCCCACTAGTTACAGCGGTGCACCCACGGAATCTGTTAGCTCCAGCATCCTTGCTTGTGTATTGGATGACTTGTAAATCTTTCTGGCCCGATCCAACGGTCGCATCGCTTACAATGTAGAACCGTCCGCTGGCGGGAAAGTGCGACACATCGGCGACATAAATATCTTGTGACACTGGCGGCAGCGTGTCCCCTTCCGACCCGGCAGCGATAGTCGTATAGGCGTTTTCGTCCCCGGCTTGGACGGTAGTGGCTCCCAGAAGAGTAGCCTCGATTCCTTTTATATCAAAAGCGCTCGTCCAAGTGGCTGTTCCGGACGGAACAATCACCGTGTCGTTAGCGGAAATTGGAGTAGTCCAAACACCTCCAGCGTTGCCAGTATTACCTGAGCATCCCTGACTTGTTCCGTTCCAAGCATTGTCCACGTCGCAGAAGCTAGGACTTGCGCACGTCCTGGTGGCTGCTTCAAGAGATGACCCCAAGAGCAGACTGAAAAGAATCGCGTTTAGAATTCGTTTCATTTTATTGACCCGCTAATCTGTAGCGCATTAACGAACCGATGTTCACGGTCGCGGTACCCGACGTTACCTTTGCGATCTTCACCGAAAGAATTGGCGCGCCAGAAGCATTCGTTGTTATTAGACCCTTCACAACAATATTGCCTGTAAAGCCGGACGCAGCACAAGTGACCCCGCTCAGCGTATCAGCCCTACCGAGGTATTGGATGAGGTAGCAAGCGTGGCTCCAGTGAGTACTCCCATTAGATTACTTGTTGCCGCACTAGCTCCAGTCGTCCATCCCCATTTCATTCCGTTGGTGTCGGCGGCGTTTGTTATATTCAAAATAATCTCAACCTCATACATGGTGGAGTTTGCCAGCGTGGCAGACGTGAGTCCGGTGATTGTGGTTAGCGTCGCAGGTCCTCTAAAATTTTCTCATCAAAGCTCCCGACCTCTGGTTCTTTTCTGATTCGAAGCGAGTCTGCAAATGAAAATGCGGCATCAAGAAAATCCTGCCGACACAGCGGGTTTTCATAGGATTATTTGTCAGGCTTGGGTGAAACTAACTTGTCGCCTGTCACGATCCTTCCGCACTCCCTTGCAACGTGCGAAGTTTGAGGAGTAAACAGCTGCAATGTCAACTGTAATCGGTAAAATTTTGGCAAATTTCCCACCCGATCATCTCACGAAATTAGCGCACTGTTTCCCGTTTTCCGCGAAGGCTAAACCCTGCGATCTTGATTCCCTCTAACTTGGCAGCAATGATTCAGTGCCTCCTAGGCGGCACCGACACGCCCGAAAAGTGTCGCGCTGACTTCCGGGCCGCAAGCAGGCGCAGTTACTGCTCTGACGTGCCTGAAACATCTGTCCGGTGTGCGGAGAAGTTGCTGTGCAGGAAAAATGCAAAATCGTCTGCCGGAGCGAGAAGTGCCGGGGGCGCGTGATTATGAATTGCTCGGAGTTTTAACGCCGAAGCCGGCAGGCGATTGTTGCGAGCGCAGTGCAATTGATGATCTCGCGTCCCACTTGATCATCGCGCCCGCGCGACTATGCAGTCCATCCCGCTCGCAGCCCTGCGGCTCCAAAGCCGACATGAAAAACTCGAATTATTGTTGTCGAAGGCTGGAGCAGCGCGAGTGGTAATCGTTTTCGCTAGGCCGGAATTTGTGTCACCCGGATGGGAGAAATGTGCAAATTCGTGATTACGCGTGAGGAACGTCACAATTATTCAACGCGCTCGAATGCAGCGATTTGGGCAACACGCCCTGAAGACGCGACCCCATTTTCTCTTTCTTAGCGCTTCAGTCGGCCAACCCCGCACAGGCTGGCCGCGAGAGGTTGTCCCGACTTCCTCCGAACGGAACGTTAAATGCCTGGCACCTACGAAACGCTTCAACGTGCCGCTGGGCTAACTGTCAAACGTTTAGGTCTCGCCCCAATCGATCGCTCCATCTTATCGCGTTTTGACTCCAATCTCTCCATCTAGATCCGCGGGTGCGGCAAAAGGGGACAGACAAGATTTAAACCCCACATCGATCGCCCCGGTGTCCGGCGACATCGCGCACGGGTCGGCTGCAAAACCGTTCGCGGTTGAGTTTCCAACCGCCGCTAAGCCAACCAGCGATCGTGACGAAACGCGACCTTCAAACCGGACGAGTTTCTTTGGCGAGCTGAAGCGGCGCAACGTTCACAAGGTTGCTGCTGCCTACATCGTGGGCGGGTGGGCCCTCGCTCAAGGAATCGCCCAAGTTTTTCCAGTGTTCGGCGTTCCAAACTGGGCCATTCGACTACTCGTCGGCCTGATCATCCTCGGTTTTCCTGTCGCCGCCGGTTTCGCATGGCTGTTCGAGCTCACGCCGGAAGGCATTAAGCAAACTGCAGTTGCCGACGCCGCTAATGAGCATTCACGCGGCAAAACCTGGATCTACGTGATCATCACCGGCGCGGTCATCTTGACCGGTTTGTTTTTCCTCGAACGCTATATTGCTCAGCGTCTGGTACGGGTCCCGCCGTCGCCGGAGGCTGCCCGTTCTGATAAGGTAGATAAACGCCGCAGCTCGGCGTCCCTGCCGCCTCAGTCGATCGCGGTTTTGCCGTTTGAAAATCTCAGCAGCGACAAGGAGAACGCGTTTTTTGCCGAGGGCATCCAGGACGAGATCCTCACGCGCCTGGCGAAAATCGGCGCGCTCAAAGTCATTTCGCGCACTTCAACTGCGCATCTTGCCCACAGTCCAAAAAATCTTCCCGCGATCGCCCGCCAGTTAGGCGTGGCCAACATCCTCGAAGGCAGCGTGCAAAAATCGGGAGACGCCGTCCACGTCAATGTCCAGCTCATTCGTGCCGCCACTGACGACCACGTTTGGGCGGAAAGTTACGATCGCAAACTGGACGATATCTTCGGCGTTGAAAGGGAAATCGCGCAAAACATCGCTTCCGCGCTCAACGCTAGGCTCACTGGGGGTGAAGACGCGGTTCTTGCCCAAAGACCGACAAACGATGCGCGGTCCTATGCAGCTTATTTGCGAGGGAACACGCAACTGTGGCGTGCTGACGAACAATCATTACTTGACGCGGCACAATCCTACGAACAAGCCGTGCGTCTCGACCCGCAGTTCGCGCTCGCCTGGGCCGCTCTCGGAAGAGTTCACTCGATTCTCTACTACGTGAACGACACGACGCCGGCACGCGCGGCCATCGCGGAACGCGCAATAGCTGAAGCCGACCGGTTACAAGCGCAAGCTCCGGAAACGCAATTGGCTCGAGGGTATTTCGATGAGTTCGTTTTACATGACTACAAGACGACGGCTGATCTCATGGAGCAGGCCCATCGAACATGGCCCGGAAACTTTGAGCTTGTTCAGCTCCTCGCCTTTGCCACGGCGCGCCTCGGCGAATGGCGGAAGAGCGCGGAGGCATGGGACGAAGCCATCGCTTTGAATCCTCGCGATATGCTGACACGGTTCTTGGCGGCGCAGATTCCGATGAACTTGCGCGACTTCGCCAAAGCAGACCGCATGATCGACGAAGGACTCGAAGTTGAGCCCGACAGCCAACGACTGCTCGCGGCTAAGGCGGAAATCTTGCAGGCGCTTGGTCAGCTCGACCGGGCCCAATCCATCGTCAGCAGGTTAAACCCGCAACCGGGGAATTTCGACGTGAACGCCGCTGTGTGGTACCAATCCAAACTGCAACGCGATTCAAAGTCAGCTCTCAAATTGTTTCAGCGGTTATCGCAACCGACCGAACGCGGATACGACTGGCTGGTCAATCGTTTTTACTACGGCGAGCTGCAAAATCTGGCTGGTGACAAGGTTGGCGCGCGCGCCAGTTTCACAAAGGTCCGCGACGAGCTGAAGGCCGAGTTGGAGAAACAGCCCGACAACGGACGACTCGCGCTCTGTGCGATCGAGGCGGCGATCGCTTTGCGCGAACGCGATTCAGTGTTGCGTCTAATCGAACAACGATCCGGTGCGATCCGCGGGGATCGACGACATCAACTCGACAATGAAGAACTGCGCTCGCGGATGCTCTCCCGGTCCGGGACTAAAGGCGCCGGAGATGAAGCCATCCCGCTCCTCGAGCACTTGTTGCAAGTTCCCTACAATCCACCGTGGACCCACGTCCCGCTCACTCCAGCGCTTCTTCGGCTCGACCCCGACTTTGATTCGCTCCGCGGCGATTCGCGCTTTCAGAAACTTTGTCGACAGTAAATTTCGCCCCCGCGACGCCCGGCTTTCAACGTTAACCCGGTTCGCTGACGATCACACCCTCCAACTCCCACGGAATTGGAAATTGGGGGTCAGTGTGCAAATCTTGACACATCCTCTTTCTCACTCTGCTGTTTGGGTTGCGCGATTGATGAAATCAGCGAATCGAGACGACGCTCGCCGGTTCCTTCGCTCTTCGCTTGACCACAGCGCGTCTTCAACACGAACGCTCCGCGCCATTGAACTTAGACTTTCCTCTAATTTCAATATGTCAAGATTTGCACACTGACCCCTATTCTTATTCCCCGCGGGGACGAGCGCGAATTCGAGACAATGGGGCCACCTTGAAAATATCGCACACTCGAAGGGAGCGGCCATAGCCATAACAGGCCAAGATTTTTTTGTGTTGACCCCAGCTCGGCGCAGTGGTCTACTGGCAGCGGCATTAGATGACTCGGTGAGCTTCTGATGACCAATTAACAACTTGGCTGGGAAAAGCCTGCCATTAACCAGGAGTAAAACATAATGATTAAGACCATCGAGTTGTCCATTCGTGACAACGACCACTGCAAGCGCTTGGCGGATCCACTCAACCTCGGGAGTTTCCACATGGAGGCGTTGCTTCCATTCACGGAAATCGCGAAACTCGACCGTGGCAATGCCAACGTGCGCCCACCATCGGAGAGTAAGAAACCATTCAAAGACATGATGGAGACGGTGCAAACCAGCCCCGAGGCGTTCCACCAGAAGAATCGCGGAATCACATATATTTGTGATCGGTTTGAGTTCGACAATGCTGCGAGGCGTCTCAGGATCTCCATTCCCGACATTCCGGCGGATCGGTATGACGAGGATGGTGCCGCCAAATTTGGCATTGCCGACGGCGGTCACACCTTCTCCGTTGTCCAAAAAGTAGTTGGGAGCTGGGCCGAATACATTGCATTGGAGGGGTGGGTTGAGCCATTTGTGCGACTCCACCTGATGTCAGGTGAGAGCAGCCAAGAAGCATTAGAGGGGATTGTGGAGGCGTTGAACACATCGTGCCAGGTTCAGCAGTACACGATGGATGAGTACAAAGACGCGTTTGACGAACTCAAAGGTGCCTTGGATCGCAGCGGTTTCGACCCCGACTTGGTAAGTTTTCGTGAAAACGAGGACAAGGAATGGCATGTGATGGAGATAATCCAGCGGATGACTTGCTTCCTTAAAGAGCGGTGGGCCGAGACTCCGCCGGCCTCGATGTATAAATCAAAAGGCAAAGCCTTGGAGTTATACGCGAACGAAGCGACGCGGCGGGAATTTTTCCGCTTGTTCGACGTAATTCGCGAGGTCATTACATTGCCGGAATATATCCAGTCAGAACTCGGTAAGGGGGATTTTGCTGATCGACGCTCGTTAGGCAAGCTGCGTTCAGTTCGGCCACTGAAGAAGGACGAGCAGCGGCCGGGAACGAGCTACTCGTCAAGGTATCGCATCGACAACGCTGCTTTGTTGCCAATGGCATCTGCCTTTCGCGAGCTTTTGGTGCTCAAAGGCGATCGCTATGTGTGGCGCGTGCCTCCAAAAGAGGTGTTCAAACGCTGCGGCAAGAGCCTCTATAACGCATTGGTCACGAAAAGTCGGCAGGCTCGAACGGTGTCGCAACTCGGTAGCGATGTTGAGTACTGGCAAGCCTGCGCACAGATCGTAATGCGCACCCGGATTGAGATGACGGACGAACATCTTTCAATTCGAGCTGCCTAAAATAATAAAATCAAGAACGGACGCTGGAGCGCCTGTGGAGGCGCTCCAGCGTTTTGACGAAGAATTCGACCTCGCTACGTCCGCCCACGAAGGTCACGTTGATCGCATCTGCGCAGCAGAAATGGGCAGTAGCCGTTATGGGAAAACGTCGATTCCCATGCCGTGAAGAACTTGCCCGAGAAGCTGCCCACAGTCTTTGAGACTATCGATATTCTTAATGCCGGCCCAAACCATCGATAAAAACGCAGTGAGTTTGATCCGATTGGGATTTGGCTTACTTGCTTCGCTTTGCGCTTCGGTTACGACTTCGCGCAATTCGCGACGTTTGTCCGCGCTCAACATGGGCACGTCCGCCATTAGCATTGCTGCCAAATCACCCAATACGTTCACGAGTTCGGGGGATTGTTGCTCGGTAACGTTGATTGCCGTTCCGATCCTGGAATGGTCACCGGTCTGAATTGCCGTAACATGCGAATTCCTCAATGATATTGCAATCACGTTGCCACCGGTGATCGGCTCCATAATCGCAACGCCACGCCGCTTAACTTCCATACGGTGCTCGGCGCGCCAGGCATCAAGTCGTGACTGTATGTGACCGGCCCCGTGGCCGGCCGATTGGTTCCAAGCCTCCAAGACTCTCGGCTTCCACTCAGCTATTACCGCCTGGTAATGAGTCTCATAAAGGCTTACAAGATCATCCACTAAACCCGCGTAAGGGCTTACTTTCACATCCTGCAAAACCTTGATTATAGCATCCGCAATAATTTCCGAGCGGTTTCCGATCTCCTCAAGTTGAGCTTGGGCAGAGACAATGCCGGGGGGCCGCATGCCCCTTTTTGCCAGTGCGGCTTGCACCACGTCAAGCTGGCTCTTGCCTTTAACTAGCAAGTCGGTAGAGATTTGCTCTCGCAGCAAAGAATCGATATCGGAAGGGAGCATCAGAGGATTGACGATTTGGGCAGACGGGTTCCCTTTGACGGGTCACGCGGTTGACGGCTTGTCATCGCCGCCCCGAATGCAAATCCGGCTAGTCGTCACTTCTCGATTATTCCCCAAACCCGCAACCATTCGACGGCGGGCGCTTCGATCGGTTTTAGCAATCGCCGCACGGGTGAAGGGAGCACCTTCATGCCATCGTACTCCAAGTTGGAGACCTCGCCTCCTACCAGATCAAAAATCTCGCTGCGCGTAATGTCTACCATAGCCATTTTGATGTCATCAGCTGGGCGGCCAGGGGGCAGGACTTCGCCAATGACGACAAACGTGCGGCCTGACTCGCGTTCTCTATCGCAGTAGATCTCTAATTCGTACCAACCAACCAAGGGTGCAACGGCCATGTGCTCGTTAAAACCATTCGGTCGCGGAAATCGACAAGTCAATTTAATTGGAACGACTAAATGCTTGACGAAAGGGCGTCGCTTCCATGTTGCTGGGCTGGCGACCTGCTGGCCGCCGCGCGAGAGAACCAGCCGGGAGCTTCAGATCGGAACGGCTGATCATATTGCGAAACGCGCAGCAAAAGTGAGCAAGCAAGCCATTTTGGCGTGCTGGACCTGTCGCGCTTTACAATGAAAGCCCATGAGAATATTAGGCCGCCCGCAGTTAGCATTCCCAACTCGCCAATACGATGGTAAGGTGCCAAACTGGGCCGCATGTCAGATGCTATCCAAGGCGCGATCGTCGGCGGAATCATTGGCTTTATGTCCGCTGTTTTGGTGGCTGTAATTTCTCTGCTATTGACCCTCCGAAACGAAGCCTACAAGCGCTCCCTCGCCGCGCACAATGCGTACATTTCTTGGCTCCGGGGGCTCGTTCCAGAATGTGAATTTTTGCTAACCTGTTTGGATGAACTGGAGCCGCTGGCCGTCACTGCCGGTCAGGTAGTGACAAAGCGGTTCAACTACGACTTCCTTGCAGCCGCTCGCATCGAAATGATCAAACACCCCCGAAGCGTCGTGTTGTTTCCCAAGCTCACAACTGCTTATCGGAACATCGTACACACCAACGACATGATGGATCGATTAGAGGCCGCAAACCGCGCACTGAATTCATCGCCCCTGGCTCCGTTTCAGTTCCAAGAACTGATGAAGCGCACGGCGGCGTGCTTTCCCGCGACGCGTGATTCAATTGAAGCACTGCTCGCTGTGGCAAAAGAGCAAAGTCAATTAGAAGACGAGAACCCGCCACGGCTATTCGACTGGCTCAGGGCAGTTCTCAGTTAATTGGGCTATCCTCGCCGTAGAAAAAGCAAATCAAAGACAAAGCCAAACCGCCGCCGTTGCCGCGATGATGGTTCTGAACGTTGCCGCGTTACCGTGATGAGATCAAAGCGTGCTTCGCCGAAACTTTTGTCAAACAGAATCGCAAACAACTTCGTAAGATCGCGCAGAACTGATTTAGCGTGGTATAGGAACGTCTCAGCGCGCGGCCGGAGCTCAGGGATGCCGGGTAGTCTAAATGCGCCGCCGCCGACCATCTGGACACCCTTCTCATCTACGACCTTTTGGTGCCCTTTAATCTGACCGTCTAACTCGTTCGCGATTTTCGAACAGGCAAGCAGCTTCGGCTGAATATCGGCGAACATCACCGAAAAAATTTGCTGTCTTTCCTGCTTGCTTAGACTGATGTTGAAAACCTCAAGCAGCTCAATTGTTTGAACGCTGAGCCGCGCGATTATCGGGTTCTCAGTTCCCTCGTCGGATATTTGCTGGATGTGCATTTGATCTACCTGTAGTATCTCCCTTGAACGCGCGCACCAACCAAGATCGGCTGAAAGGGATTCTGAGAGGTTTTTTTGGTGGGGGATCTGGCGGTCAAAAGACTAGGACTGTCGAGCTGATGTTTTTACCAACTTCTGTCGGAAGCGAAAACCCGCAGGCCGCCCCAAACCAGCGGCCACAGCGCGGTAATTGCCAGCCGGGCGGCATTTGATACCGGCTGTTAAGATGAGGTATCTTTGGACGAAGCTACGCCGCACTTTAAGCAACGTTATCGACTAGGTGTGCATCCGACTTCGCAGAAGACGTGATGACAAAAAGGCACTGCATCTTCTGTCCGGCGCCGGCGAATTCCCGAGAGCACGCCATTCCAGAATGGTTGTCAAAGCAAATGGGAATCCGCGAACTTGGGTTTCATCCCGGTCACTTTAGCGAAAAGGAGGGCCTGAAGCTTCGGCCGCTGATCAAGTGCGAGTACCTTAAAACGAAGCAAGTGTGCAAGGGTTGCAACAACGGTTGGATGTCCGAACTAGAAGCTTGGGCGCAAGCCCATTTCGGAAAATTCGTTGGACCCGGTCTGAGACCAGATGAGTTCGGGGAGATCGAGTCTATCCGGTCTGAGTCGAAACAGCTTATTCGGTGGCTACTGAAGACAGCGATCATACTCGAATATGCTTTCCCCCGAGGTGATATGCCAAAAGTGGTACGGTCGCTTTTTCCGGTCGCCCGTGGAATAGAAGAGCCGACTGACTTCCATATTTGGGCAGCCAACATCTGCGAAAGCGGTTTTAATCTCCATGTACGAAGAGGATTTGCAGTTTGGAATGGCGGCATTTTACAGCCGTATCAGGTTCATGCTGAGAGCATGAACTTCGGAATACAACTGAACCACTTGGCCCTTCGTCTGTTTCGATGCCCATCGGCACGGCCTTGGGTCAAAATGTACCTTGTTCAGAACGGTGGAGTGCGATCCATGCCGTTGGATCTAACACGCGAAGTTCACTACAGCTTTCCCCACAATCACGTGTATCCCACGCTCGAAAGCTTCATGGCTGCACTTGAGGTTGCCGCCGACTCCGGTTGAACAGTAACAAGCCCGAACCCCCGTGCACGTTAATCAGCACGAGTACAAAACGATCATTGCGCCTAACGAGTTAGAAACTTGCGGCGTGGGTCCCTGTATCGCGGTTGCTATCATTTTCCAGAATCGCGGCTTTCTTTTTCACACGCCACACCTTTATTTTGATGAAGATTCGATCGTAGAACCTTTCTTGCAGGATGTGCATTCGTTTATCTCGACAACTAAGCGCAAAATGATCTTACCCGTCATTGTCGGCGGCTCTTTTGAAACGACGAAGGTTAGAGGCGTGGATATTGCGGACATTAACGAGATGACTGCCGATTGTCGGATCGACGTCCAGCAGCTGCTCTTAGTGGCCGGTTTTGGTGAACCTCGGATCCGGTGGGGACGTCCAAACGAGTCGCAGAACTTGCGATGCGACCTCGGAAAAGCGCTTGTTCACTGGTCGACGGACTACATCGCGCCCAAGAGGAGACCAACTGTCCATCACAGGCCGCTAGTATTTTGATTGCTTGTTTTTCTGCGCATACTATGCATGCCATTGCGTTGCGAACGGATGTCCATTTTTGTCTTTTTCGGGTTGACGGTTGACACCCCGGCCTGGACCCTATTTGGCCGATTTCTTTGACGATTCCCCTCGTGAGAGGGTTCAACCCATTTCGGACAGATCGATTTTGGCGAGACAAGTTGATACCCTCGCCTCGGCGGCAATCTCTCTGCGTAAGTCCCGCTTTCTCAGGATAATTTGACTTAAATTGCCTTGGTTCGCCGTCGCGATTCGACTGGACAAGTAGCTCGCGAACGCACAGTCGAGCTAAGATGCTCGCCGCTGCCCCAAGCGCGGTCTTACGTTTCGACGCCTCGCAGCAGCAGCTGTAATCTCTAAGCGTCCCCGGCGAGAATCGAACTCGCATCCAAGGTTTAGGAAGTCTTGAATATTCTCGCTTGTGAGTTTTACTCGACGCGTTTAACGAAGCGATCCGCTTACGAAACATGACTGAAGATTCGGAGACACTCGCGGAGCTCATGCTTCACGCAGATCAATTCTGTTCCAAGATTGAAGCTGCCATGAAAGATGTGGCCCCGAACCCGGAACAAGAGGAATTGAGAACCAAACTCGGCCAGTGTCGTGCGCAGCTCGCACACCTACAGAATGTTTTCGACGAGGAGAAACTCAACATTGAAAACCCCGCCGTACGCGCAGACTTCCGCCACTTGGTTATGGCGCTAATGTGGGTTGCTTTTTATGCGCGCACCGCCCTCGACTTCAAAACGTATCGCAGACTCGTCATGATTGAATCCTCATTTACGTACCTTTTGGTAAGCCGCAGTTGTCGGGCAGATTCAAATCGGATAATCGATGGTGAGGAATAGACGGGCCGGAACGTTGGCGCGCGTCGACTGGGATTTTGACTGCATTCCAGAGGATGAATTAGTCGCATGCTGTTATTGGGAATACGCCCGCGAGTCCGCACGGATTCGGGCATTTTACAGCTCGAAGGATTCGGATTTCTTTTCAGCGCCGGAAACGCAGCCGGAAATAAAGAGGCCGGACGGAAGCGTGTTTATGAAGGCCCGCCGCCGCCTTGTTGATCCGGCCCGCGCGCGCTTCGCCCAGAGCTTGTGGATATACGCACTGCCGGTGAAGCTCATGCTCGATCGAGTATTCGGGACAAAGGCCGATCCTTTCGAAAAAGCATGGGTTGCCCTAAAGCCCCCATGTCGAAAAGCGGTCGTCGAGGAGCTGAAGCCCTATTTCGCGGACAAACCGTCGCTAGCCTATCTGCCGTTCAACCGCTGTTCGGACATGCGAGATATCGGATTAGCCGACGAGAATTACCGTTGTGCGGAGTTCGATATCGAAACGGGAATTGAAAGGCTCAGGGTCCAGATAGGGTGGGCTGACTTTACGGACAAACAAATTCTCGCGGCGTTCCGCACGTGGCTGAATGAAAACCGTCCGCAGGGTGTGGGACGGGGAGATGACAAAGGCAAACGCAAAGGAAAAGGGCTGCGAGCATATCTGGCATGGCTCGGCATGATGCGACTGATGAATGCACATCCCTATACAAGCATGAGGACTTGTTGCCCTGACGCAGCGAATCTTTATGGAAAAACCGACTGGCCACGCTCACGAAAGAAGGCTGGTAGGGTCTTCCGCGCTTTGTTCCACTTCCTACCGGCGTCCGACAAACCGATCCACTGGAAAACGGCAGGCGGGCGGGCCCGATAGCTGGGCAGGAAATGTCACACATTTTCAGACCATTTCGCGCTCGGTTTGTGCGTTGCAATATGTTGGCATGTTCGCATCAACAGACGGCCAACGCGTTCCCGTAAGTTCCTCCAACGTGCGCTCCGTCGGCTTCGATGAGTGGAGCGGCACGCTGGAAGTCGAGTTTTGGAGCGGCGGCATTTATCAGCACTACAACGTCCCTGACTCGCTCTTCCACGGTCTCATGGAAGCCGATTCCAAAGGGAGCTACTACTATTACAACCTGCGCAATCGTTATGGCTGTACCCGCATCAACTGAACGACTGACATGACGCGCAATGGCAAAATCGCGCGACTCTCGCGCAATGTGCGCGAAGAGTTAAACCGCCGCCTGCGTGATGGGGAACAGGGCAAGCGACTTGTAACCTGGTTGAACTCGCAGCCGGGAATTCAGTCCATGCTTGCGTTACAGTTTGGCGGGCGGTCCATCAGCAAGCAAAATCTCTCCGAGTGGAAACGGGGCGGCTACTGCGAATGGCTGGCGCACCAGGATGCTTTGGAGCGGGCGCGCGACATGGCAGCGAATGCCGGGGAATTGACCGTGGCGGCGGGAGCTCTGGCGGATCATCTCGCGATTGTGCTCACAGCACGCTATGCGGCGGCCTTGACCCAATGGGATGCAAATCCAAACGGAACGCCCGCGCAAAGCATCCGCACGCTCCGCGCGCTCTGCCAGGATATCGTCGAGCTACGCCGGGGTGATCATAGTGCCGCGCGCTTGAAAGTAGAGCAGGAGCGGCTTGAACTGGAGCGGTCAAAAGACGAAGAGGACATCCAGGAGCGAATTGAGAAATGGCTGCAGCGGCCGGACGTGGAGCAGCGCATCTTCGGTCGAACCCTCAGCCCTGAAGAACGAGAAAAGCGTATCAGGGGGATCTTCGGTCGGGCGCCCAAAGCGTCTGCACCAAAACGCGGTCTCTCTCCAGAGGCGCTCCGCATGATCGAGAAGGCGGCTAAAGTGCTTTCATAAAGTGCATCAAACCGGGTCAAACCCAATCCAACCAATAACAACAAAACACAATGATCACGGCAGGGATAACCAACCTGCTATTTCCGATTTCCGCTCGGGCGCTGAAGCACAATGAGAAAAACGACACCGGCAAGAATCCATGTCCACACGTCGTCGATCATAACCAGTTCCTCTCGACTATTAATGACATTTTCTGGTGGCTCGAGAAGCAAAATGAACGCTTCGAAGCGCTGGGATTTCCACGGGCAATTCTACAGTTTTGGCTTGTCACGCCGGCGACATTTGTTCAAAACTTGGCGTCGCCAAACGGATCTGGATCGGGCAGAGGACACATCTCCCGGTGGCTTCTCTGCCTCTTTCAGATTCGGACAATCACAGGCACACATAATCAGCCACTGGGAGAGAGAAAGGTCATTGTGCAACAGACAACGATAATTCCACGGATAAGAAATTCGATTAAGTGTTTGCCGGAGCGGCGCGGTTTCATTCTGATCCTCCTCGCGCTCTGCTGTTTTGCGCTTTCGCCGGCCCCGAAAGCTTTCGGGGTTAGTCCAGCACCGGACGGCGGCTATGCCGGCGGCAACACGGCCGAGGGCACGAACGCTCTCTTTAGCCGTACCAGCGGCGTCTGGAATACGGCCCTCGGTTATCAGGCGCTCTATCACGTAACCACCGGCAACCAGAACACCGCGACTGGTTTTCAAACGCTCTTTAACACCACCACCGGCAGCTTCAGCGTGGCCAACGGTTCGCAAACGCTCTTTAACAACACCACCGGCAGCTTTAACACGGCCACCGGGTTTCGCACGCTCTATTTCAATACCACGGGCAGCAATAACACGGGTAATGGATACGAAGCGCTCGCTTTCAATACCACCGGCAATGATAACGTCGCTACCGGTTTTCTCGCGCTCTTTAACAACACTACCGGCTCCAATAACACGGCCAATGGGTTTGGCGCGCTTTATTTCAACACCACCGGCGGGGATAACATAGCCAACGGATTTCAAGCGCTCTATAACAACACCACCGGCAGCGCCAACACGGCCACCGGGTATCAAGCGCTCTATAGCAACACCACCGGTAGCTTCAGCGGCGAAAACACGGCCAACGGTTTTGAAGCGCTCTATAGCAACACCACCGGCGGCGCCAACACGGCCACCGGGTATCAAGCGCTCTATAGCAACACCACCGGCAGCTTCAACACGGCGACTGGTTGGCAAGCGCTCCAAAGCAACACAACCGGCAGATTCAACACGGCCAACGGTTTGGAAGCGCTCATTAGCAACACAGCCGGCGGCCTTAACACGGCCACCGGGTATCAAGCGCTCGAGAACAACACCACCGGCAGCAACAACATCGCATTGGGCAATTTCGCCGGTTCCAGTCTCACCACTGGCAATAACAATATCGATATCGGCAACGAAGGTGTTGCTGCCGATATCAACACCATCCGCATCGGCGCGGTAGGAGTGCAGGCGGCGACCTTTATCGCCGGCATTTATGGAGTGAACGAGGGCGGGACGATGACCGCGGTCTATATAAACGGCAGCAACGGCCAGCTCGGCACGCAACCGCCGCCCTCCTCGCGGCGGTTCAAGAAGGAGATTAAACCGATGGAGCGAAGCAGCGAAGTAATCATGGGGCTTAAGCCAGTGACGTTTCAGTACAAGAGCGACCCCAGCGGCACGGCGCAATTTGGCTTGATTGCCGAGGAGGTGGCCGAGGTGAACCCGGACCTGGTGGTGCGCGACGCCCAGGGCGAGATCTACAGCGTGCGCTACGAGGCGGTAAACGCGATGCTGCTCAACGAGTTCCTCAAAGAGCATCGCAAGGTCGAGGAGCAGGGAGTGACGATCAGCCAACTAAGATCCACGGTGGCAAAACAGGAAGCAACTACCGCGCAGCAGCAGAAGGAAATTCAAGCACTCATCGCAAGTTTGAAAAAACAGGCCTCCCAAATCGAGAAGGTTGGCGCCCAGCTCGAAATGGGCAAAACGGCACCGCACGTCGTCGTTAACGATCAGTTGAAGTGAGATAATGTACCGGCGCTCGCGGGTTGGGGATGCGGTCCCGTCCAGAAAAATTGGACGACACAGAGGTCGTCCCTCCAATTCTTCACCGGCGTGGCTGCATTTTTATCTTGCCAAGCCAGTGGGATTTCTCCAAACTCGACGGAACTCAGATCTGAATCGGGCAGAAGACGCTTCTCCCGATGGCTTCTTCTCCTAGTTTCAGACCTGCAATCCGCAGCGTTAACCGCATCGGGAGAAAGAAAGAATTCCAAAATATGCAAACAACAAATCCACCCACCAGAAATTCCATGAACTGCTCGTTCATGCGACCCGGATTCGTACTTCTCACGCTGGCGCTCGTCTGCGTAGCGTTTTCGCCACCCCCGAAAGCTTTCGGGGCTGCCCAAGCATCGACTATTAACGTGATCTACAGCTTCGGAGGGGAAGAAGACGGCGAGTACACCGACACTGATTTGGTTATCGATAGCGCGGGCAATCTTTACGGCACTTCGGTGCTCGGTGGCGATCATGGCAGTGGCACAGTGTTCCAGCTGACACCTTCAGGCAATGGATGGATCCATACTGTGCTCTATAGTTTTACGGGTGGCACAGATGGAGGCGAACCCTACAAAGGCGTCACCCTCGATGCTCAGGGCAATCTCTATGGCACGGCGGTCACCGGCGGCACGGGCGCTTGTGAGGGTGGATGCGGCGTGACCTACAAATTGACCCACTCCGGCGGAAGCTGGAGCCAGACCGTAATTCATTATTTCACCGGTGGTAACGATGGCTCCGGTCCCGGAGCAGGGCTGACGATTGACCACCAAGGCAATCTTTACGGAACTACTCCAACCGGAGGCGCGAATGGACTCGGCGTCATATACCAACTGAATCCAGCTGGAAGCGGCAACTGGAACTTCAAGGTGATCCACACGTTCACTGGCGGCACGGATGGAGCGACAGGCTCAGCCGGCCGACTGCTTCTTCATGGCGGGCGTCTTTATGGCGTGGCCACAGCGGGTGGGGCGAATGGAAAGGGCACCGCCTACGAGCTAAAACCTTCTCACGCTGGGGAATGGACTCTAAAAACGATCTATGCTTTCCAGGGTCAACCGGACGCGGGATTTCCTTATAGCGCCTTGCTTTTCGCTTCGGGAAAGCTCTACGGCACCACTTACTATGACGGCGCAAATAACCTGGGCTCGGTTTACGAGCTGTCTCGTACTGCCATGGGCAGGTGGACAGAAAGAGTGCTTTACAGTTTCCAGGGCGGGAGTGACGGACAGAATTCCCTCGGTAACCTTGTTATTGACGCAGCTGGCAATTTGTATGGCACAACCAGTGAGGGTGGCGCGAGCGGTAGTTACGGCACAATCTTCAAGTTAACTCCAGGCGCCCACGGGACATGGACCGAGAGTGTGGTCCATCGCTTTCAGGGCCCTCCAGACGGGTCCTCCGCTTACAACGGGATGGTGGCTGATGGAGCAGGTAACTTCTACGGTGCAACGGTCCACGGTGGGGTTGCTGACGACGGCACGATCTATCAGTTCACGCCGAACGAGAACGAGTAATCTCGCGACGCAGCGGCGATGTTGCCTCCCTAAACGCTGTGGCGGCTCCCCTAACGGCACCCAGGGCTGCCGCTAAGGGATTTCAATCTCGCCCGATGTCATATCTAATTCCAATTCAATATCGACTATGTTTCCCTCTCGACCGCAAGCTGCAGCGCCGGAGTAATGGAGTGATAGAGTAATGGGCGTGCTGGTATGAATTCATTACTCCAATACTCCATTCCTCCAATACTCCATTGCTGAATGCCTGCCATCGGGATCACCGGCGGAATCTCCACAGGCAAGACGAGCTTTTGCGAATGTCTGCGCGAGCTCCTTCCCGCTGCCAAATTTTTCGACGCCGATCAAGCGGCGCACGAGCTGGTCGAGCTTGATCCGGATGCGCGAAAAGAACTTGTTGTTGAGTTCGGGCGGGAGATTTTTTCGCGCGACGGCCGCTTGAAACGTGAGCGGCTTCGCGCCCTAATTTTTAAGAACGCTGCGAAAAGACGCGCTCTCGAACAAATTCTCCATCCGCAGATTCGCCGCCAATGGAGCGCGGAAGCGGAAAGGCATCGCCATTCTCCCGATTTTTTCGTCGCTGACATCCCGCTCCTTTATGAAACCGGCGGTGAAACCTTGTGCGACCGGGCGGTGGTCGTGGCTTGCTCGCCCAGCATCCAGTTGGCGCGCTTGCTTCTGCGCAAAGGAATCACGGGTAGCGCGGCCAAGGAAATGATCAAATCGCAGATGCCTTTGGCAGAGAAAATCACGCGGGCCGACCACGTTGTCTGGAACAACGACGAGCGATCGGTTCTCGCGGAACAAGCGAGGTCGCTTGTTGATCTTTGGCGTCAGGAAAAATGGACGACTCCGGCGCGCCTTGAGAAATAATCTGAACACTGGCAATCTGTCCGAGATGCCGCCTTCTCATTTCGTTTCCCTCGCACGCACAGGAAATAGACGCACACTGTGCAGCCTTATTTTACGCCATTTATTCGCCTACTTCTCGTTAGACCATCGTTTTCCCGGGGCGTTTGATTCGTTCCCTCAAAATCCCTCCCAATACGGTACAGGCCATGAGAGTTCCGCTTGCTAGGGCGTCGAACCAAAACGGAGCTGTGCTTTTCTTGAAAAAGAACAAAACATATATCGTGTCACCAGTTAGTGGAACCAAGACCAAGGCGGCGTTTAAGATCCCTCGACCAGCTCCAATGAACCCGGCAATACAGCCGCCCACGAGCCCGGAGATAATCGCAACCATCATTCCGCCGGCTAAATCGATCGGTGAGCCTCCATAGAGCGGGCGCCCGCCCAGAACACCGTTAAATCCCAAAGAGGTTAGGAGGACGATTACGGCATACCCGATTATCATCGCGGCAAGACCGCGGACAATTAGAATAATGAGCTTCCATCGCATAAAGCCAATTTTGGCACGGGTGCCATTCTACGTATAGGACACACGGTGCCTCAGATTGGTATTCGCGTCGCCGGACGTCATGCTGTAATAGAAGGAATGAGTACTCCAAAGGGAGTGCATAGCTTCGGCAACGAGCTTCGCTGGTGTCAGCTCGACGGGATTCGCATTTCCGAAACGCTCATGCCAAGCGGGCTTCAACTCGGTGAGCACTCCCACGAAGCGGGTCAGATTTGTTTCGTCTTGGAGGGAGATTATCGAGAGTGCGCGAGCGACGGCGACCATCGATTCTACCCAGGAGCATTACAGTTCCGTGCGCCAGGTGAGCCGCATTCTAACATTTTCTCTTCCGAATTGGATGTTCTGACATTGTTGATCTCGATTGATTCGGATCGATGGGTCCACATTGGTGCGCGGCGTCCCGTAACCACGGACGCGATTCTTAAGGATTGCGCCGACGAGATCCGTCGTGAGCTCCGACGATTGGATGACGCGCGGCGTGCAGCGCTCGAAGGATGGGCGATGCTTTCACTCTCGGCTCTTGCACGGCGATACGATAACATCGACTGGCGCGAGCCGCCCTGGCTTCGCGAGGCCGTGGCGATGATCAATCAGGGTGCGACGGGCCCGATTTCGCTCACTACCGTGGCCACAGCCATTGGGGTGCATCGCGCGACACTCGCGGCAGCGTTCCGGCAGTTTAAAAACACCTCGGTTGGTAAGTACATTCGTGAGCAGCGTGTACGGCACGTTATGCGCGAGCTCGTGAGTAGCAAGATGCCACTTTGTGAGATCGCAACGAAGTGTGGATTCCATGACCAGGCGCACATGGGGCTTGTGTTTCGAAAGGCGGTAGGCATGTCGCCAGGGGTCTATCGATCTGCGCATTGACGAACTATTCTGCCGTGTCAACCTAACCAGCCGCTCCAGCTAACTCAGCACTTTGTTGCGATCATAGGACACATGCGCACCTTAATTTTCAAAGTGGTAGGTAGCTGAGCTCCATTCTCGTTAGGCCCCACGTATTTTTGGAACAAGGCATGACCGGCAACGCCTCGAATTTGCCAGAGCACGTTCCTGCGCTCCCGCTCGAAGCGCGAGCCCCGCCGCCGCCTGACGATCCCGTCGCCGCGCGCCTGCGCGGATTCGGGCCGGTTGGGCTTCTCGCGATTCTCGTCATTGTTTTGACGGCTGTCATCAAGCCTCTCAGCGCCATTCTGGTGCTGGTGTGGGCCTGGCGCTCGCATACGCCATGGCGCGAGATCGGCTACGTGCGACCCAGGAGCTGGATTGGCAGTCTGGCCGCCGGCATCGTTTTAGGTTGCGCGTTTAAACTCCTGATGAAGGCGATCGTGATGCCGCTGCTCGGCGCCCCTGCAATCAATCCCGCCTATCATTACCTGGTAGGAAACCGGGCTGCGCTCCCCGGATTGGTGTTCACGATGATTGTGGGCGCGGGCTTCGGAGAAGAGACCATTTTCCGGGGGTACCTGTTCGAACGCCTCGGCAAGCTTTTTGGGACTGGGGCCGGCGCAAAAATATCCATCGTACTGCTCACCTCCGCGGTGTTTGCACTGGGCCATTACTCCAACCTGGGGCTTCCCGGCGTCGAACAGGCGATGATCACGGGTCTCGTCTTCGGGACGATCTTCGCAGTTACGGGCCGGATCTGGATGGTGATGTGTGCGCATGCCGCGTTCGATCTAGTAGCGATCGCGATAATCTATTGGAATATCGAATCCGATGTGGCTCACCTTGTGTTCAAATAGCCAAGGGTGCCCCAACAAATCGCTTTGTGCGTATTTCCGCAAATGAGCGCATATGCCTAAAGCCCTATGAAGGGCGTTAAGTGTGGCGGGCGAGGGTGTAGGTGGTTTTGTTAGATCATAAGGTGTGCTTGAAGGAGGTTGAGGTCGGGAGATTTTTGGCGCGAAGGCGCTTGAAACATGAACGGGTTCGAGCGATGGTCTTCTAGAATGCGCGCTAAAGAAAGCGCGCTCAAAAAAGATTCTCCATTTGCGGATTTGCCGGCAATGGATGGCGCAACTTTCCAAGTTGCGATTTTCACGAGGGCAAGTTAGAAGCTTGCTCCACATAACCGATTTTTTTTTCGCTAAAATTCCTTCTCTTCACGAATCACTTCTGAAATGGACGAAGGTCTAACAACTCCAGAGTCGTCGGAAGAGGCAGAAGCAGACGCGTCGCCTGTAAGTGCTGTACCCGCGGACGCTGTCGGCAAAGGCCATTCCGGCTCGGAACCGGCGTCAGCGACGCCGGCTACAGCAGCGCTGCCAACGCTCAATTTGAACGAGCTGCAAAATCTTTCGTCGGAGGAGCTCGAATCCCTGGCGGGCGATTTCGATTTGCGGCTGCATCCCACGCGCTCGATTCACCAACATATTGTCGATATCATTCGCGCGGGGCTGAATCGCGGGGCGAGCGTGACCGCGGAGGGCTTTCTCGATCAGGTGGGCGATGCCTTCGCTTTACTTCGCTATCCGCAACTGAATTTTCTGCCGGTGCCCGAGGATGTTTGTGTGTCGCGCGCGATCATTGAGCAGTTTCATCTGCGTCCCGGCCAGTGGCTGGCGGGGACGCTCCGCCTGCCGCGCGACCGGGAGAGATCGCTCGCGCTCGATAAGGTGATGACGATCGAAGGAGAACCGGCGGAGCGATGGACCGAGCCGGTGGACTTCGACAAGTTGACTCCGCAATTTCCGCAAGGCCGGATCATGCTGGAGAATCCGAAGACGAACTCGATCAGCGCGCGGGCGGTCGATCTTCTGGCGCCGCTCGGGCGCGGGCAGCGCGGGTTGATCGTGGCGCCGCCGCGGGTGGGCAAAACGATTTTGCTCAAGGAAATCGCGAAAGCGATCCGGGTAAATCATCCGGAGATTGTCCTCATCGTGCTTTTGGTGGACGAGCGCCCGGAAGAAGTGACCGATCTGGAGCGCGAGATTGATTGCCAGATTTATCATTCCAACTTCGACGAGAGCGTCCATCGGCATGTGCAAGTGGCGGAGTTGGTGCTGGAGCGGGCGAAACGTCTGGTGGAATTGAAAAAAGACGTGGTGATTTTGCTCGACAGCATCACGCGATTGTCGCGCGGTTATAACAATTTGCAGCCGGGCAAAGGCCGGATCATGTCGGGCGGCGTGGAGTCGAAAGCGTTGACCAAGCCGAAGAAATTCTTCGGTTCGGCGCGCAATGCCGAGGAAGGGGGCAGCCTGACTGTTCTCGCGACCGCGTTGACCGAGACGGGCAGCCGGATGGACGAAGTCATTTTCGAGGAATTCAAAGGCACCGGCAACATGGAGCTGCATCTCGATCGTGCCTTGCAGGAGAAACGGCTCTATCCAGCGATCCACCCATTGCAATCGGCCACGCGCCGCGAGGAGTTGTTGTATCATCCGGATGAATGGGAACGCGTGCAGTTGTTGCGCAAAACGATGGCGGCGCTGCCACCGATCGAAGCGATGGAGAAGTTGATCGAAAACCTCGAAGCCACCAAGACCAACGCCGAATTGCTCCTGAGCGGGTTGAAGTGAATGGAATGACGAAGCACGAAAGAAGCACGAATGACGAAGGATGAAGGAAGAGCGAATGCTCGTCATTCGGGTCTCGCCATTACTTCGCTATCCGCCATTCGTCATTCATCACTGCCGATAAGTCCGATCGCGAGCCCCTCAGGCCTCGCCGAGCTGCTCCCGCAAATTGCTTCGAGCAACCGGGTGGCGATCGATACGGAAGCGGACAGCTTACATTGTTATCGGGAGAAGCTTTGTCTGCTCCAGATCAGCGCGCCAGCCGCGGTCAGCGACCGCGGCTACGACGGAGCCGCGCGGGATTATATTGTCGATCCGCTGACGGACTTGGATCTTGCGCCGTTATGCGCGGTACTTGCGCAAAAGGAAATTGTTTTGCACGGTGCGGATTACGATCTTCGGCTGCTTCGCCGCAGTTTGAACTTCGCAGCGCGCCGGATTTTCGACACGGTAATCGCTGCGCGACTGCTCGGCATTCGCGAATTTAGTTTGGCGGCGCTGGTGGAGAGCTTCTTTGGCGTCAAGCTTGCAAAAGGATCGCAAAAGGCGAATTGGGCGCGGCGTCCCCTCCCCGAGCAGATGGTGAAGTATGCGATAAACGATACACGTTACCTTTTGCCGTTGGCCGATCAATTGGAATCACAGTTGCGAGAACAAGATCGGCTCGACTGGTTGCGGCAATCGTGTGAGCGCGCCATTGAGCAGGCGGCGGTGGAACGCGTGCGCGATGCCGACGAAGCCTGGCGCATCCGCGGGTCTGGCGCGTTGCGAGGCCGCGCGGCGACGGTCCTGCGGGCACTCTGGCAATGGCGGGAGAAAGAAGCAGAAGCAGTGGACCGGCCGCCATTTCATATTTTGCAGAATGACGAACTGGTGCGCGCAGCCGAGAGTTTTGCTGCCGGAAGCGTGCCTGATTACAGGTATTTCTCATCCCGCCGCCGGCGTGCATTTTGTGATGCGGCACAGAGCGCAATGCAATTGCCGGAAGAGGAATGGCCGGTCTCGCGACGACGCCTTGGAATCCGCCCGAACGCGGAAGTCGTGCGACGAAGCGAGGAGTTGCGAGGGCGGCGGGATCGAGCGGCGAGGGAACTAGAGATGGAGCCAACATTTATCGCGCCCCGCGCCACGCTGGAGGCGATCGCGGCTGACGAAGCGCGCGCTGAGAAACTGCTCGTGCCCTGGCAACAGGAGTCGCTCGGAATACTTCGCATGTGAATCTGAAAACGCAGTGTGCGTCAACGCGTCTCGACGGCATAATAACGCTCGGGCGGGATCTTATTGATTACCCACGGCAATGGGCCACCGAAGCTGCTGTAGAAACCTGCACCGGTGCCGACCCTAAATGTGCTAACAAACGATAGCGTGCCAAACGTCGATTCATCCCGTGTAAACACTTTCTCAACCGAAACTTTACTCACGTTTGGGTCGCTAAATGGCCCTACGACAATCTCGCCATTAGCGACTTTGGGATTGTTGCGATCAAAGGCCTTCGCGCCCCACTGCTCCATGTAGTATTGAAAGCCCCAGTGCCCTAGGAAGCGAACCTTGCTTGCTTCATCGCCATAGCGTTTTTGATAGAGCCAGGCCGCGGCCCGTGCGCAATTAGCTTGTCGATAGTCGGCAACTGCGATCAACATCGATAATCCTGCGGCGACTAGAAGAAGTGGATATTCTAGCCTGCTGAGCTTTCCGAGCCGCTCAAAATGCTGGATGGTTAAAATGGCAACCGCTGGCGCCATTGGCAGAAATGTGCGGGCGGTAATCGACCAATTGAAGAACGTAGCGAAACAAAATGTGCCGGCAATCCACAGCAACAACAACAGCGCATCCGCGCTTTTTTGATGCCACATGTTGATCACCGCTAGCGCTAGAATTCCAGATCCGATAGTAGCGAAGAAGCCACCTTCCAGCCAGACAGCAGTTTCGGCGGTCTCCAGGTAGATCCAGGAACAAATCAGAAACTTAAACGCTGCGGCAAACGCACCGAAGCAGATTGCTGCGAGCAGAAGCACTCTTCTATCTCTAAAAGCCGCAAAAAATAATGCGCCGACGAAACATCCGCCACCAAACGCCAGGCCCATCAGCATTTGAACGAAATGCGACGGCCTCGTTGCCGAGGAGATCGACGACGAAACGCTCATGGCCGCGCTAAACAACCCGTAGCCGTATTTTCCCGCGGTCACGAAGTCGTAGGTAAAAAGCATCGCGATCGGAAGCAGTAGGAACGCGAGGTGCGCGGTCAAGCGCCGATCGCGTGCCAACGTGTAGGCGGCGAGTAAGGGCACGAGACTGATTCCGAAGTATTTCGTCAGCGCAGCCGCAGAAATTAGCGCTACGGAAACGAGAAAACGCCACGCTTTTTGTCGATTTAAGCCGCTGAGCCAGAATTCGAGTGCCCAGGTCCAAAAGGCGAGCATCATGACGTCACACATCGTGCTGGTAGCGGAAACGAGAAACATTGGCGTGAAGAGTGTGAGCATTGCCGCGATAAGCGACTTTCGGCAGAATCGCCGTGCGAGCGCGAACGTGCCCAAAATCGACATCATCGCCCAAAATAAAAAGGCGAGATGGAGCGTCGGCTCGGCCCAGCCGAAGAGGCTCGCGACCGCCGCGATGTAGTAAGGACAAAGTGGCGGATTTTGCATCACCATCGTCATGGGTTGCCTGAACGAGACCCAATTCACGTAGAAGCCGTATGGGTCGAATGGATGTTTGGCGATTTGCTGCGCCATCCAAATGAAGAGCGGGTCGTCAATGTGAAAGGCCTTATTCAGGAACGGTGCGAGTGCCGCGGCGGTGATGGCCACCAGCAGCAGCTGCGTTTTCCGTAAGGTTGGCACGAGTAGTGTTCCGGAAATCGTCGAACGAGGTTTATTCCGAATTTTTCAACATAACCCAGTTATGATCGGAAAAATTTGGGAGGAAAGGCGGCACGATCAAAAACAATATCAACGCTCTCAATTTGAAACAGGAAGCAACCGGAGGATTACGTCCTTGAGGCTGAGCACAGATCATGCGCAGCCGGCGCGCTTCTCGCGGTCTGATTAACGGCTTGACGCACGAAATGTAGAGCCTCAAAAAGGACGCCACGTATGAGTCGAGTTTCCAATGTTCCAAGATTCTGCTGCCGTTTTTTTAGTGCGCTCTTTTGCGCGCTGTCTTTTTTCGTTTTCGCAGGGCATGGCGTGGCCCAGAACTCGGCCAGCCAGAACATCGACCGAGCGCAGTTGACCCGCACTCAGACGGGATCGCCCTTCGCTCCGGAGGTTACGCCAAATGGCGTGCAGCAGGGTGAGGCCGCGGCAAGCCCGAACGATACGGACCTTGGCGAGCAGCAAATTCTCAAGCGGGTGGAGGAATATCAACCTTTCACCGCGTCAGTGGCGGCGCCGTTTTATTACACCTCCAATGTGGCCCTGACAAACAAAGGGGTGCACGGCGATTTCCTGGTGGCACCGGCTGCGGGCGTCTATTACCAGCCGCGCATCACGCGAACGCTCTACGCCTTTATCGATGTCCGGCAGCAATTCTTTTACTACAACCACTACAATAGTTTTGATTTCGGAAGTTTCGATGCCGAGGCGGGTTTGACCTGTTCGTTGCCGCAGTTTCATAATCTCATCCTCCGCGGCGAGTACGATTTTAATCGGCTAACTTCCTCGGACCGCATCCTGGACGAGTTTTATTCCAACCATTCGCTGATCGCGAGCGCGGAACTGCCATTTCGCATTGGCCGCGCGCAGCAGCTTTCCTTGGGGGCAGGCGTCAATATCAGTGTCGCGGCCGATCATGAGAGTCCGCGGCGGAATGATTACGGGGTTTTCCTGGGTTATTCAGTGTTTCTGACGCGTTCGCTCTCGCTCGATAGCGCGGGCAGCGTAGTGGTGCGCGATTATTATCACGGCGGCCGGACTGACGTGAGCGAAATTCTCGCGGTCAGCGCGAATTATCGGCTGACCAGCTGGTGGACGGCGAGCGTGATCACTTCATTCGCAGCAAGCCAATCGAATCACAGCGTTTTCAGTTACAATGTGGCAGATCTGGGCGGCGCAATAGCGCTGTCGGCAAAGTTTTAGAAGACATGAAAAAATCATTCGCCTGTCACGCTCGAGCGAACTTTGTGTGGCTGGTCATTGTTCCGCTTTTGCTGATCGCTCCGGCCGGATCGACAATCGCGGCAGAACTGAAGGAAGCGCACGTCACGCGAATCATCAAAGATGTGCAGTTGCTTCCGTCGCAAGCGGCGCCGCGTCCGGCCGTGGTGAATGACAATGTCCGCAGCGGCACGGCGGTGCGGACGGGGGCAGATTCACGCACCGAACTCACTTTTACCGACCTGACTCTGGCGCGTCTCGGAGCGAACACGATTTTTAGTTTTAACGAAGGGACCCGCAATCTCGATCTCGGCGGTGGGGCTGTGCTCTTGCACGTGCCGAAAGGTGCTGGCGGCGCAAAGATCACCACCGCGGCAATCACCGCAGGGATTACCGGGACAACCGTACTGATGGAATATCATCGAAACGCCTACATCAAGTTCATTGTTCTGGAAGGTACCGCACGAATGTATTTGAAAAACCACCTCGGGGAGTCAGTGCTTCTTGGTCCCGGGCAGATGCTGATCGTAAAGCCAAACGCGACCAGCCTGCCCGATCCGGTCACGGTCGATCTAAAACGCCTGGTCCAGACGTGCCTGCTCATCACCGAGTTTGAGCCGCTCGCTAGCCAATCCCTGATCCTCCAGCAGATTCAAATTCAGCAGAATAACCGTGACTTGATCCCCACGAATCTTGTCATCTACGGGCGCGGCACGCTGGTGAGTCTGGTGGATCCGACGAACGTGAATGTCATCTCTCAAGCAACCGCGGCGATCCCTATACCAGTGCCGATTCCGAGCGAATTTGGGCCGCCATCCGTAATCAGTTCGCCCATTCCTTATGTTATCACGAGCGGCACGACCATCTCTACCGATCCGACAATTACCACGAACGGCGTCACAGATTTTGGAAAAATCTATCGCGGGCAAGCGCAGGACGGCCCCTTATCCGCATTTATTTTCGGCTCGAAGTCAGCCTTTGATATTGCCAGTGGCTTCGACACCGAGCTCAACGGGCAGAACAGCAACGGCGGCGCGGTATTTAAGTTTACTTCGTTGCAATTGACTGGTAACCCCACGATCTTGACGCCGACCGGCGTGATTAATCTCGGTCTGATCGCCGTCAACGGCATTACCTCAGGCGGTCCGGGTGGGATCCTCACGTTTGCCGGAATCCGCGGACTGCTGATTGCGACACAAGATGGGTCGATCAATTTAGGGCCCGAGATTTCCTTCTCCGGTCTTCATGACATCAACTCTTACGCGCGCGGCGCCGGTTCGAATTTGACACTTGGCTCGGCGATTTCCAGTGGCCAGAGAATCCGGCTTTGGGCCCAAGGCACCATCCAAATCAACGGCCATGAAAGCGCGACAGACTTTAGGGCATTTTCCGGCGGAGATTTTCTCGCGGGATCTGGGACGATTACCGCGCAAACCATCGATATTGAATCGCTCTCTAACATCAATATCGATAGCCGTCAATTTCCGAATTTCACCGGCAACTTTAACGTTAACGCCGCTGGGACGCTGAACGCCACGCTCCACCCCGGCTCTGGCGGCACAACTCACTTCAATGGGACGTCGCTTACGGCGCAGGGCAACACGATTAATCTGCAGGGCACCGTCAACCCGACCACGTTCGACCTTGGCAGTGCGATAGTTTCGTTGACTGCCGGAAGCGGCGGAATTCAAGCGCCCAACGTTATATTTGCAAACGGCACGTCGCTCCTGCTGCAAGCGACCGGCGACATCAACATTCACGGCGCCCAGAACGGCGCGGGCGACACCATTTTCGCTGGTGGGGCGTTCAGTGCGCAATCCGACGTCAGCACCAAAACCTTGCAGGCCGGGACTGGCATTACTATCGGCGGCAGTGTTTCGGCGAGAGATTTCATTGAGGCAGGGACCGCGATCAATGTGAGCGGCGAGCTTTCTGCACTCTCAGTGATCGCGGGCACCAACCTCACAGCGGGTGATATCACCGTTCTGGACACAACTGGACCCACCTCTGACGGCAACGTCGATATCTCGGCCAGAGATCAAATTTCAATTACCAATGGCGTGGATATCAATCGGAGATTCGCTGGCGCTTCCTCGGGTCTCGACGTCTTGATCAGTGCCGGAACTGATCTCACCGCTGGGAGCAGCCTCATGGTCAATGTCGATAACTCCGTTAGCGGTAATCTCAACACCGGCGCCAACATCGCGCTGAACGCCGGCGGAAATCTGACCGTTAACGGCAGCGGTGACTTATCGCTGACCGTTGATAACAGTGGCGGCGGCCGGATCGGGACTGGCGGGGACATTTCTGTTGGAAGTGGTCGTGACCTCACAACCGGCGGCGGCGTGGCGTTTACAATCCAGAATACGACTGGAACGATAAACAACGGCGGTATTATAACGCTCGTCACCGGAGGCGCCCTTTCTAGTCAGGGGCAGCTGAATCTGCTCGTCGAGAATTACGATGAGACCGCCCATCCAGCAGGCCACATCGTCACGGGTGGAAATATTTCTCTCACGACGGGAGGAAACCTCTCCGCAGACTCAATTAGTGTCGCGATCAACAATCGCAATGGTGGCAGGATTGATTCGAGCGCCAGCCTTATTTTAAATATCGGCGGCGTTCTCACAACTCTGCACAATGGGACGGATTTTCTTGGTGACCTCTCAAGTTTGACGCTTGATATAGCCAATAGGTACAAAAATACGCTCGGATCAACGATTGGCTCGGGCGCCACTCTCGACTTCCATGCGGGTAGCGCTTCCATCGGCGGGGACATGAATGCCACAATTAGCGACAGAGGCGGCATCATCGGCGGTAACGCTCTTCTGAATTTCAACGTCACACACGACATCACCGTTCAAGGTGCCGACGACACCAACTTTCAAGGTGAATCCGCCGCGACTTGGCAGATCCTGAATGACACTGCTGCCAGTCCCATAGGTGGAACGATCCATGGAAGCGCAAATCTCCTGCTCAGTGCGACCAATCTCACCGTCCCCGCGGGTTCTTTGGAGGTTGATATTCTCAACCAAAACGGTGGAGTGGTGGGCTCCGGTGGAACGATCGACTCGGATGCGAACATCACATTCAACCTAACCGGCAACCTCACTACCCATGGGTCTGCGAGCTTCGCAATCTTCAATCAAAACAACGGCAACGGGAGCAGCGCTGGGGGAACGATCGGCGGGAATGCCACGCTAGACTTGAGTGCAAACGGTCTTTCCATCGGTGGGGCGCTTGACACTTCGATCGACAACGCGAGAAATGCCGGCAACGCTGGGGGCAACATCGGTGGGAGCGCTATCCTTAACCTTGCTGTCACCGGCAGTATTAGTGCTCATGACGATTCGCAATTTGTGAACAATCCTGGAGGCACTATCGGTTCGGACGCTACGATCACAGTCAGCGCCGGGAGCATAAGCACCACTGACGTTGCGCCCGGTAGTTTCGACGTTTCAATCGAGAACGCTGCCGGCAGGATCGGGAATGGCGTTAATGGTGGTAGCGCGGCCATTATTTTTGGACTGACCGGCGCGCTCACTACCGCTAGCGATGCGACCTTTTCAATTGATAACAGCAATGGCGGAAGGATCGGCTCGAGTGCCACGATTAGTGTAACGGCAGCCAACGTTACTGCGAGTTCTTTGCTTGCTCAGATCGATAACACGGGCGGCAGCATCGGCGGGAACGCTACGATTAACATGGACGTTTCCGGAAATACGAGTGTCACCACCGATGCCACTGTTCAGATTCTTGGCAGTGATGGCGCAGGATCGGCGGCGATCAATTTCAATGGCGGCAGCTACGCTGTCGGCAGTCCCGGCAGTGGCGGAACCTTCCTGGCAAACATCGACGGCAACGGGACGATCACATTCAATAATGCGAGCGTTCACGCGGACGTGATCAAAGCAGGCGTGTTCGGTGCAAACGGTGTGCTGAATATCGGCGGCGGCGTCCTTACGGCGGATTCGATATTGAAACTTTACGCGCCGGGCAGCAACGGACAGCTGAATTTCGTCGCGAATGTAACGCTTGACGGCATCAGCACGAAGATTCTGGCTGCTAACGCGATCACCATTTTCAATGGTGTCATGGTGACCATCGGCGACGATATTTCGGCCACTGTTTATACCAATCATCCGAACTATAGCGGGTTTGGAGGCAACGGCTCGACCACCGGCACATTTGGCGGCGTCGGTGCCCGCACTCCCTTGCCACTCTCACAGGTGCCGCCATTCGGTCTAACTGGGACCTCACGCGGTAGCGAAAGAAGTGGCGACCGCAACATAGCGCGCGGGAAGACGACCGGCCCCGCAATCAACGTCAGCAGCACAGACCAGTTGCTTTCCCTGCTCGATGGTGCTGCACCCGGCCCTGGCCGTAAGATCACGATTCCGGCTTCGAGGAGCGTCCGTAATTCGAGAAATCCCAGTCGGATCAATGCCGCTGGCCGCCTGAAGGCAGATCGTGGCGCATTGGATATCCAGACCGCGTCCTCATTGCCGGCGAGGCCTTTGCCACAATGAACGTGGATTCTTGGAGCGAATTACTCACGGGATGGTAACGATCGTCGCGGCGGCCGATGCCGTTTGCCGGCGCCGGCGTAAATAATCCGCAGCCACCTCGCCAACGCGCCTCCCCTTGGTCCTCCGGGCGACTGACGGTCTGGCCGAAGGGCAGTGATCCACCCCAGCGGCCGGTTCTATTCGTCAATACAGTTGGACCGTCAACCCGGCACACCGGAGGGTCATATTTTCCCTTCGGCCGCTCGATTGCGTTTTCTCCGCCATTAAAAGCTTGACGGATGCAATCTAAAGCCTCAGAAAGGAGGGCACGCATGAGTCGAGTTTCCTGCGTTCCCCCGAATGGTGTGCAGCAGGGTCGGGCCGCGCCGAGCCCGAACGCTCCGTACCTTGGCGAATAGGAAATTCTCAAGCGGGTGGCGCTCTCGGCGAAGTTTTAGAAAATATGATAAGATTATTCAGTTGGAATGCTCGATGTGACTTGGTGTGGCCGGTCATCCTTCTTCTGTCCCTGATCGCACCGGCGGGATCGACGATCGCCGCGCAAAAGAGGGAAGCGCATGTCACCCAAATCATCAAAGATGTGCGGTTGCTTCCGGCGCAAGGGGCGCCGCGTCCCGCAGTGGTGAATGACAATGTCCGCAGCGGTACCGCTGTGCGAACAGGTGTCGAATCACGTACTGAACTGACTTTTACCGATCAGACCTTGGCGCGTTTAGGAGCGAACACGATTTTTAGCTTCAATGAAGGGACGCGAAATCTTGATCTCAGCCGCGGCGCCCTGCTCCTGAGCGTGCCGCAGGGTTCAGGCGGTACGCAAATCAGCACGGCGGTCGTGACAGCGGCAATCACCGGTGGGACAGGTCTGCTCGATTATACTCCCGGGAGCTATATCAAGTTCATCGTGCTGGAAGGGATCGGCCGCATGTTTCTAAAAGGTCATCTGGGCGAGTCGGTGCTTGTTTACCCTGGACAGATGCTGATCGTGAAGCCAAACGCGAAGAGCCTGCCCGATCCGGTCAATGTCGATCTCCAACGCTTGGTCAAGACGTGTCTGCTGCTTGGGCCTTCATTTCAAACTCTTGCCAATTTTCCGCTCATCTCCGATGCGATGCAGCTCCAATTGGCTCAAAAGGCTGACGGCGGATTTATCAATACCAATCTCGTAATCTACGGGCGCGGCACGCTGGTGCATCTGGTGGATCCGACGAATGTGAATGTCGTCTCCCAAAAAACCGCGGCGGCCCCGACACCAACGGAGAGTCCGAGGGTTTCGCCAACGCCGACGCCGACTCCTACGCCAAGCAAATTTGGCACGCCGAGCGTAATTACTTCGCGGGTTCCTTACCTAATCACAAGCGGCACGACCATCTCAACCGACCCGACGATTACTACGAACGGTGTGACCGATTTCGGGAAAATCTGGCGCGGGCAGGCACAGGACGGCCGCTTGTCGGCGTTTATCTTTGGATCGACTTCAGCCTTCGATACCGCAAGCGGCTTCGACACCGAGCTCAACGGTCAGAACGGCAACGGCGGTGCGGGGTTCAAGTTTACTTCGTTGCAATTGACCGGGAACCCCACGGTCTCGATACCAACCGGCGTGATCAATCTCGGTCTGATCGCCGTCAACGGCATTACTTCAGGCGGTCCGGGCGGGACCCTCACTTTTGCCGGCATCCGCGGACTGCTGCTTGCGACACAGGACGGGTCGATCAATTTAGGGTCCGAGATTGCCTTCTCCGGCATTCATGACATCAACTTTTACGCTCGTGGCGCGGGTTCCAATTTGACACTTGGCTCGGCGATCTCTGGTGGGATGGGGATCCGGCTTTGGGCGCAAGGCACGATCCGAATCAACGGCGATGAAAGCGCGACAGACTTCCAGGCATTTTCGGGCGGAGATTTTCTCGCCGGAAGCGGAACGGTGACCGCAACGGATATCAATATTCAGTCGCTTTCCAACGTCAACGTTAACGCCAGTAAATTTCCCGACGTCGCTGGCGGCGCGATTAATTTAAACGCTGCGAATACGCTAAGCATGGTCCTCAATCCGGGCGGGACATTCACTCGAGATTCGCTGACTGGGCGGGCGACGACGATCAATCTGCAATTCAGCAGCCCGAACACGTTCGATCTCGGCAGCGCGGTGGTTTCATTCATCGCCGGAAGCGGCGGAATTCAGGCGCCCAATGTCTTGTTTGCGAACGGTGCCTCGCTCCTGCTGCAAGCAACCAATGGCGGCGACATCAGCATTCACGGTACGGAGAACGGTGCGAATTCTTCCGGCGGCGATATCATCACCGCGGGTGGCGCATTTAGTGCCCAGTCCGGCGTTAGCGCGGTAGGCGTGGCGGCCGGGACGAGCATCAATATTGGCGGCAGTGTTTTTGCAAGTGATCGTGTTGATGCCGGAACGACGATCAATGTCGCTGGCGAGCTTTCTTCGCCCTCGGTCAGTGCGGGCAGCAACATCGCAGCGGATCATGTTGCCGTTCTAAGTGTTGACGCGCCCAACGGTGTCCTGACCGCTGGGCCAGGTGGGATCACACCATTTCTCAATTCCAACGGTGCCGATGCGCAACACACTTTTAATGTTTCGAGCGTTCAGTCGCCAAGCGGGATTAATTTTAGCGGAAATAATTTTTCCGCTGTGTCCTCTCACGGCGGCCTACTGACGATCAACGCCGACGCGCAAGTTTTCAGCGTCGCGACAGGAATTAACGGCGTTAACTTCAACGGCGCCGATGGAAGATTCGGCAACAACGATAACCAGATTCCGGCCGGCGGCGGCGGCGTTTTCACCGTTAATACCACGGGGCCAATCACGGTTGATTCCGATATTGAAGCCACTTCCGGGAACCAACCCATAGCTTTCGCTTTCGCCAGACCTGCTGGCGATGGTGGCACGGTCAATCTCAATTCAACGAACGACGCCGTGAGCGTGAATTCGCGGATCGAGGTTTCATCTATACCTCCGGCCTCGATTCCGCCGCCTGTTGTCCGCGCAAGCGCAAGAGGCGGGAACATCCACATCACGAGTGGCAAGGCCGGTGCGATCGGCGCGCGCGCGGTGGCAATTAACGTCGGTAGCAGCGCGCAACTTCTCGCTTTGCTCGACGGGGCTGCTCCGGGGCCGGGCGGACAAATTACTATCCTGGCGACCGGCGCAAACAGCGACGTCAACGTGAGCGGCAGAGTGGAAGCGGATCGCGGCGCGGTCGATATTCGTCACACTGGTGACAGCGGCAACGTGAACCTGACCAACGCCGATGTGCGCGCCGATATCGTCAAAGTCGCAGCCTTGGGGAACAATGGCACGCTGAATATTGGCGGTGGCACTCTTTCAGCCGATACGATACTGAAACTCTATTCAACCGGAAGCAACGGCTCGGTTAATTTTATCGCCGATGTTACCCTGAACGGCGCCAGTCAGAAGATTATCGCGGGCAACTCCGTCACTATCTTTAACAATGTAACGGTGACAATTCAGGGCCAGAATCCTGCCTCCGTTTTCACAAACCACGCGAACTATACTGGCTTCGGCGGCAACGGAAGCAGAACTGGGACTTTCGCCGGCGTCGGCGCACATAATCCGCAACCACTCGCCAACGCGCCTCCCCTCGGTCCTCCAGGCGGTTGATAAAAGAACTAGTGCGAGTCTGCGGCCTGCAAAAAGGTAGACTCGAGTAGGGGACCGCTCGATCCACCTGCATAGGCGGTGCTCGCGCCACTCTGTCCGCGAGATGGTTTCTAGGGAATAATCAAGCGTTGACCGATCTTCAACTTCTCAGGGTCATCGATACTTTTCCTATTGGCGTTGAGGATCTTTTTCCAGCGCACCGGCGATTTGTAAAACTTTCTCGAAATCGACGCGAGCGTGTCGCCCGTTTCAACGATATAGGTTCGGCTGTTTGATTTCCCGGCAGCAGTTTCCTTCGGAGGCGGACCGCCCGATTGCGTTTGATCCGGCGGGTTCCGGGACTTCACCGAACGGTCTTCCAATTCCTTACGCAAATTGAGGTTTTCATTTCTCAATCGGGCTGCTTCTGCCCGAGTGACCACGGAATCGCCCGACAGGCTCGTGACCAGCGCAATCTCGTCGCGCTTCATAGAATTCTTCACATCGTTTGCATGAGATCCGTTCGGGCTCAGCGTGAGGTAGCGTTTGAAATGATGCAGCGCGTTGAGCGGATCATTCATTTTGTCGTCGTAAAGCAGCGCGAGCTTGTAATGAATCTCAGCGCATCGCGGACTGTCATCGAACGCAGCTTCGTAAAGATTGATCGCGCGCAGAAAGTCTCCCTGTGCTGACTTCTTGTCCGCGTCTTTGACGAGCTGGGCATGGCGCGGCGTCATCATTCGATCGCAGCCGGCGAGCAAGAACACGAGCAAGATCGACAATCCAAGCGGAAACTTGTCAGCCAGCCTCATCGTCGCCAACCTGCTTACTCGTGAGGATACGCGCACTCCAATTCTTTTTCTCCCTCGCGTTCTTTTTTTCCGCCGCGCGCGTGTTGCTGGCGGGTCTTTCTCTTGGCCAAATTTACGCGCTTAGGTTTGTCGATGTCGATGGAAATACTCTTTTGACCGCCGACGGTCATGTCACGGTCGTGGTCTTGACGGCTCAATCAAACATCGACCAGGTGCGCGCGGTGGGCGACCGCGTGCCCGGTTATTGTCTGGGCAATCCGACTTACCGGATGATCACCGTGGTCAACTTCCAGAAAAAGGTCGCGAAACCGACGCGGGCAATTCTGAGCGCGCTCATGCGAGGTCGTCTCAAGGCCGAAGCGCGGCGACTTCAGACCCGCTACAATGAAAAGAATATTACCCGCGATGCGCGACGCGACATTTTCGCGGTCGCGGATTTTGATGGCGCGGCAACGGCACAACTCGGCGCGCGCTTTGAATCGGCGGCCTTTTGCACCTTCGTCTTCGCCCGAAACGGCAAGCTCTTGCGACAATGGAATGGTGTGCCGCGCGCCGCGGAGTTGGCCGCAGTCGTGAAATAAATCGTCGATTGCCGACGAACACCTGTAGCCGCCCCGCTCGGCCTGCCGCGCCGCAGCCTTTTTTGAGCGAAGGCGGGTCGGGGCGTATCTGGCGATAGAGTGCCGTCGCTCCTAATATTTTTGCGTCGCCGGATCGATCTCGTCTGCCCAGGCGTCGATGCCACCTTCGAGATTGTAAACGTGAGCAAAACCGGCTCGCCGCAACATCTCGACTGCTTGCGCGCTGCGCGGGCCTCTGTGACAATGAACGACGGTGTGACTATTCCGCTTCAGCTCATGTAAGCGATCAGCTAATTGGCCTAACGGAATCAGTTTCGCGCCATCGATCCGCGCAATCTCAAATTCGAACGGCTCACGGACGTCGATTAGCTGGATCGTTTCGCGCGCATCAAGTTTTCGTTTCAATTCATGCACGGAAATCGCGGGCACATCCGCTGCGGTCCCGCAAAATTGGTCGTAGTCGATCGGTTCCTTGATTGTTGGTCGTTCACCACAAATAGGGCACTCCAAATCGCGGCGGACGTTGAACTCGCGGAATTTCATCTTCAGCGCGTCGAAGTGCAGAAGACGTCCGACAAGTGTCTCACCGACACCGAGGATCAATTTGATCGCTTCGATTGCTTGCACCATCCCAACAATCCCCGGCAGCACACCGAGAACGCCTGCCTCGGCGCAATTTGGGACTGTCCCCGGCGCGGGCGGCTCCGGAAAGAGGCAGCGATAACAGGGACCGCCAAGATGCGGCGCGAAAACGGTGGCTTGCCCATCGAAGCGAAAAACAGAGCCGTATACATTCGGCTTGCGCGCAAAAACGCAAACATCGTTCGATAAATATCGTGTCGGGAAATTATCCGAGCCGTCTATGACCAGGTCATAGCGCGCAACGAGTCCAGGCGCGTTCTCACTGGAAAAGCGGCATCCATGCAGTTCGACCTCGATGTTTGGATTGGCGTCGCGCAACCGGTCCCGCGCGGATTCCAATTTGTTACGGCCAACATCCTTTGTTCCGTGAAGAATTTGCCGCTGCAAATTTGAAAGATCGACATCGTCGAAATCGACAATGCCAATTTTGCCGACGCCAGCCGCCGCCAGATAAAGAGCCGCGGGTGATCCGAGTCCGCCCGCACCGATGCATAAAACATGCGCAGCTTTTAAGCGGCGTTGTCCATCGGCTGCAACTTCCGGCATCATGAGATGGCGCGAGTAGCGCGCAGTCTCCTCACCGCTCAGTTTAATGCCCTCTGTCCGTCCATCCTCTATGATACTTTTGCTCATGCCGCCCCTCTATTTTAGCACGATCGTGATGGGAAGGAAGATACCCGTCCCGGCTGTCATGACGCGCAGGCGTCTCGCCGGCATCTATCAGCAGCCGGGACGGCTGTTTGCCATGACAGGCTGGAAGCCTGTCTTCCGTTTTCTGCAGAAGGATTATCGCGCTGCCTCAGCTTGAATTCACCAAGTCCCAGTTGATTCCGACAATTCGCTGGTTCTCGAATCGCTTCAGCGATTTTGGAAATATCAGATGACTTGCGCCTTTGCGCTCTTTGAAACCGACAACCCCAAACTCAGTTCCAACTTCACCTTTCTGGACCGTCATCACGCGATTGTTTTTGATCTGTGATTGTAAATGACGATCTGCCGATGGTTTTTGCCAAAGTGTGTAAACCTCCGGCTTCCCGCATTTTTCCACCACTTGCGCAAAGCGCGCCGTTTTCACTTTCAGAAGCTTCACGTTGGTAGGGCGGGACCGCCGGGCCGTCCGTTCTTTAGGATTTCGGCGCGCCCGGCAGTCGCGCCTAAAAAGTCCGCCAGGGAACCACGGCAAGGAGGATCAGACTACCGTTGCTGCATTCCTGCCCTGGCGGGGTTCGTACGTCCTCCATCCATAGCCCCTGACGGAGAAGGAAAATTCGCGCAAGATCGGGATCGTGCAATCGGGTTTTGAAAATCGAAGATGCGGCGTCCGTTCACAGGCGCGCGTTTCTGGTTGCATAGTCCGCGTGAAATCGTTGGCTTTGCCGTTGTAGCGGCGCTCTATGAGCGTCGCTCGAACTTCTTGCCGAAAGATGCGACGGTCACAGACCGCCGCTACAGTCGATTAGCCAAACGGCAGGTTCGCCTTGATCCGAGCGACGTCCGTTTTGTGAACTTGCGCAGCCTTGCTCAGCTGCCGTTTGCGTTTCGCATTCTTGGCGGATAGCAAATGGCGGCGCGAGGATTGCGCTCGCAAAACCTTGCCGCGCGCGGTGATCTTGAATCGTTTCGCAACTGCTTTGCGTGTTTTGCTGCGAGCGATTGGCTTCGGCATAAGGTGCGCAAGATAATGTGATCGTTACGTCATAACAAATGCTTTTCTGGAGCCGTTGCCTTGCGGGTGAGGCGACGTGCGCCTGTTTGCAATTCGCGCGCCGCGCTCGCCCGGCGAGCGGCTACACAACAATGTGCTCGCATCCGTTTTCTTTTTCGGAACATTCTCACGCATGGAAGACGCATCGTTGAAGAGACCGCATGTTTTGATCGTCGGCGGAGGATTTGGCGGACTCGAAGCGGCAAAGAAATTGGCGTGCAAAGACGTGCACGTCACGGTAATCGACCGAACCAATTATCATCTTTTCCAGCCGCTGCTCTACCAAGTGGCGACGGCGGCTCTGTCGCCAGCCGACATCGCGGCGCCCCTGCGCGCAGTATTGAGCAAATGCGGAAACATGGAAGTCATACTCGCGGAGGTGCAGTCGGTCGATGTTGGGGCCCGAAAAGTGAACCTGGGAGATATGGAGGTGGCTTATGATTATCTGATCCTCGCAACCGGTGCGCGACATTCTTACTTCGGCCATGATGAGTGGGAAAAGTTGGCGCCGGGATTAAAAAGTCTCGAAGACGCAATCGAACTTCGCCGCCGCTTGTTGCTGGCGTTTGAGTATGCCGAGAAAATTACGAACGAAGAAGCGCGTAAAGCCGCGATGACTTTCGTGGTCATTGGCGGCGGACCGACCGGCGTGGAAATGGCGGGCGCAATTGCTGAGATCGCCCGCTACACACTGGCGAAGGATTTTCGCCACATTGATCCGTCGCAGGCTCGTGTGATTTTGGTCGAAGGCGAGCCCCGTCTCATCGCCGCCTTTCCGGAAGATTTGTCGGCGCGCGCGCGGAAGCAACTTATCGATCTTGGCGTCGAAGTTCGCACCGGCGTACGCGCGACAAACCTCACCGATGCTGGAATTGAAGTCGCCGGGGAATTCATTCCGTGCCGCGTGAAAATTTGGGCGGCCGGCAACAACGCATCCTTTGTTGGCAAGACGCTCGGCGTGCCAATCGACAAGGTTGGTCGTGTGATCGTCAACGACGATCTTACGATTCTTGGACATCCTGAGATTCAGGTAATCGGCGACCTGGCAAATTTTTCGCATCAGACTGGAAAGCCTTTGCCGGGCGTATCGCCGGTTGCCATGCAGCAGGGCCGTCACGCCGCGCGCAATATTTTGGCGATGACTGAACGAGGCAAACCGCAGCGATTCTGGTATTGGGACAAAGGCAGCATGGCCACGATTGGCCGAAACAAAGCCGTGGCCGATCTGAAGTTCGTGCACTTCAGCGGGTTGCCGGCGTGGTTGGCGTGGCTATTTGTACACGTTATTTTTCTGGTCGGCTTTCGCAATCGCTTCGTCGTGCTCTTTCAATGGGCGTGGGCGTATTTCAGCTTCAACAAAGGCGCGCGACTCATTACGCGAAACTTTCAATCGGAACAGCGCCCGCCGGCGTGAAATAGCTACCGAGTTAACAAGCAAATTATTTGTGATGGGAGCAGGTAGTCGATTAAGAGGCGGAAGACAGGCGTCTCGTCTGTCACAGCAGACGGGCGTTCGGCCTGTCGAATCAACAGCCGGGACGGTTGTTTGCCCTGACAGCCGAGGGCAGCTGTCTTCCTCGTGAGATGGCGAACGCCTTTCCTAAATCCAGAAAGAGCACATGTCGCTCCGATCGAGTTTCATCCTAAAAGGCGATGTCGAAGTATAAAGATAATGCTCCTGCGGAGCGGCCGCCAAGATCGCAACCGATAGGTATGAGTCGTGGGCAGAACTTGGTCGCTCTTCCCGAAATTACAGTGCGCAATCTTCAACGAACTGTACAGATCGATGTGGCTGCGCTCCAGGAGTTCGCCCACCTGGCTTTGCAGTTATGTTTTCGCATTCCTCGAAATGAGCCGACGCAATTAAAACGCTTGCGCAAAATATTTGTTCTCCTCATTTCCAATCGGCGGATGGCGAGGCTACATCGGCAATTCCTAGGCAAAGTAGGGCCAACCGACGTCCTGACATTTGAGCATGGCGAGATTTTCGTCAGCGCCGAGATGGCGCGCGATCAGGCGCGAAGCTTTGGAAGTTCGCTCGGGCAGGAGCTTCGGCTGTACGTTGTGCATGGACTACTGCATCTGCAAGGCTTTGATGATCGGGACCAGGTCGAGGCGCGACGAATGGCAAGGATGGAGCGACAAATTCTGGCAGCGGCGTTGAAGTAGCAATTGTAGCGGTATTGGCTGCGGCGAGCGCCGGGCGCGACCTCGTTTGAACTGGAAGCAGCGTATGTTAGCCTTCACCTATGAGGTGGCAACCGCGGCGGGGCAGCGCGTGGGTGGCGCAAAGCGAACGATCCGCGAAAACAATCGGCGTTTCGGCTGAGAATGCTAATCCTGCGACGATTGATGCTCCGGCAATCGAAAAGGAAACGCGCTCGGAAGAAGATCTCGATCTTCCGTGGCAAGTGGTGGTGCATAACGATCCGGTTAATTTGATGAGTTATGTGACGATGGTGTTCCAGCGGGTGTTCGGCTATCCGCGCAAGAAAGCGGAACGCCACATGCTGGAAGTGCATCACAACGGACGCTCCATTCTCTGGAGCGGCATGCGCGAGCGAGCGGAGCTTTATGTGCAACAACTGCACGGTTATCTCTTGCTCGCGACGCTGGAGAAAATTGGGTGATATGGAAATTTGCCGGCGAGAAGACGAGCTGGAGATATCCGAGCTCGACCCGTTCCTGGCGGAATTGCTCCGGCAGATTCCAGCGAGTGCTAATCCGGAGGGAGCGCCAGCCGCTGAGCAGCGACTCTTTAGTCCACCCGCGGGTCCGCGCGAAAAGGATATTTGCGCGGAGTGGAAACTTTATGTGCAACCAGAGTTACGGCGTCTCTTTCAGACGGCGACGGAGACCGTAGCCGCCGACTTGGAGCAACTGCGTGGTAACGAAAGAGCCTTCGCGAACCGCACTCTGCGCATTCCAGCGAAGCATGCGGATGCATGGCTCAGTGCGCTCAATCAGGCAAGGCTGGTGATTGCCGCGAAGTATGATTTCACTGATGGCGAGTTGTGCGATCACTATCGCTCACCCATCGGGTCGCGCCGCGACCTGAGCTTATTTCAGGTAAACTTCTACGGCTTCCTTCAGGAATTTATTTTGCGAGAAGTCAGCGACTGGCCGGGAAAGAATTCCGATTAGCTCTGCTTGCGGTTTCGTACCATCGACATCAGCCGTTCCTTAATCGCGGCGGACGACTTCGCGGGGCGCAAGCTCAACACGAATGCTTCGTGCAAGGCATAACACTCGCCGATAAAATCTTCGGCCTTTTGTCCGAACTTTTTTCGCGCTGTCTCGAACTCCTCCATCTCTTCGGACTCCAGCGCGCCGATGACGTAAAGCCGCGAGCGGTTCTGGAATTCTTCAAAGCTCATCTTTTAGCTCCTTCAGGCCGTCATAGATTTTTTTTAGTCCCAATTCAAGCCGGGTTTTGACTGTTCCTAATGGAGTATTCGTTTTTGCCGCGATTTCGCGCTGGCTCATGCCTCGAAAAAATGCGAGCTCGATTGCCTGCTGCTGCGCCGGCGGGAGCCCGCTGATCACGTTGCGCACAAGGACCCGCGTGTCGCTGAAGGCGATTTCTTCCGCGGTGGCGTTATGCACCCAGGCCTCAGGTCGCTGCTCGGTCTCGCTTTGCAGGCGCTCTTCGGCGCGCGTGTAGGCCTGCTTTTTCCGTAAACCATCAATCGCACGCCGGCGCGCCAGGGTAACCATCCAGCCAAGCGGTTTCCCTTTTTGTGCGGAAAAATTCTTCGCTTGGTTCCAAATCTCCATGAAAATCTCCTGTAGCAAGTCGTCGGCCTCAGCTTCGTTGTGGATCACGCGCAAAATGAGCGCTTTCAGAATCCCGTTATATCGATCGTAAAGCTGGGAAAGCGCTTCCGGGTCCTCAGCCTGGATCGCCTGCATCAGGTCGAGATCACTCGGCGCACCCGGCTCAAGTTCCGGCGCAGTCGTCCGCACGCGGGGACGGGTGTCCGTTTCGCTGCCTACACGCGCTGCGATCTGCGATTTCCGATTCATACAGAAGTGCGAAACAGAGCAATAGTTTGCTTTACCGGCTTCGTCTATCGGTTTGACGGCGGAGCGCCGCAATAAGCTTGACCGGCGAACAATTGCCCCAATACGCTTGCGATGACAACGCGAACTGAGCACAAGTTGCGCTCGGTGGCCGCCAGAGTGGGAGAACGGGTGCTGCGCGATCTTGCGTTCTACGAGTAACTTCACTAAAGGAAATTCACATGAAATTAATTACATCGCTTCTCGGCATCGTTGCACTGAGTTTCGTCACTTCAGCCCTTGCCCAAGAAGAATCACCGTCCGCGTCGCCGGAACCAAACGCTTCCACCACCGCGCCAGAAGCTCCGGTGCCGGCACCGTCGGCCGCGCCTGAAACCAGAGCGACCGCGACGCCTACAGAGCAACCCAGCGCTCAGAAAAAAGAAAAACCCGCTGCGGCGAAAACTGCAGCCGCTCCCTCCGGCAAGAGGATGAGCGTGGAAGCCGCGCTGAAGGACGACGAGAACCGCTGGGAAGCTGCAATCGCCAAACATGATATAGCCATTATCGGATCGATGACGGCCGATGATTTTGCCGGCGTTAATTTCGACGGCAAAGTCATGAGTAAGTCAGGCTTGATTGCGGAGTCGAAGAAGGATCGGGACACGTACAAATCGGCCGTGAACGAAAAGCTCGCCGTACACACTTATGGTCCGAATGTAGCAGTCGTTGTTGGTACCGCGCACGAGAAGGGCACGGGCAAAGATGGCCAGCCATTTGATCGAAAGTTTCGCTTTACCGACACCTGGGTGGAGCGGAACGGCCAGTGGCAATGCGTCGCCAGCGAGATAATGAAGGTGCCATAACGATAACTATTTGCGCGCCGCCAGGGCGCGCATTTTAACGGCAGCGGTCACTACAACGTGGTCGCTGCCGTTTTCTTTCGCCGGCCAACCGCAATACCTCTCCCCAAAAACCCGATGATTGCGCGGTGCGATTTGTGCGGCAAAGGTTACCACCATGCCGGCGATTGGGAGCGAACCAGTTGGTGATCCGCTTTGGTACAAGGACGCGGTCATCTACGAGTTGCACGTGAAGACCTTTTGCGACAGCGATGGCGATGGAATGGGGGACTTCCGCGGCCTAAGCGATAAGCTCGACTTTTTGCAAGAGCTCGGCATCACCGCGATCTGGCTCTTGCCGTTTTATCCATCGCCCATGCGTGATGACGGTTACGACATTGCCGATTACTTCGACGTTAATCCGAACTTCGGAACGCTCGATGATTTTCGCGCGTTTCTGAGCGCGGCCCACGAACGCGGGTTGCGCGTCATTACCGAGCTCGTGATCAATCACACCTCGGACCAAAATCCCTGGTTTCAAAAGTCGCGGCGCGCATTGCCTGGTTCGCCGGAGCGCGACTTCTACGTCTGGAGCGATACGCCGGAAAAATACCAAGACGCGCGCATCATTTTTAAAGACTTCGAGACATCGAACTGGTCGTGGGATCCGGTGGCCAAGGCGTATTACTGGCACCGCTTTTATTCGCATCAGCCCGACCTCAATTTCGACAATCCCGTTGTGCACGAAGCGGTCGAGAAGGTCTGTGATTTTTGGCTGAACATGGGCGTGGATGGTTTGCGGCTCGATGCCGTCCCCTACCTTTACGAACGCGAAGGTACCAACTGCGAGAATTTACCTGAGACGCACGCGTATCTGAAAAAACTTCGTGCACATGTTGATCTAAAATTTCCTGGTCGCATGTTGCTAGCGGAAGCAAACCAGTGGCCGGAAGACGCCGTCGCCTACTTCGGAAGCGGCGATGAGTCGCACATGAGTTTTCATTTCCCGCTCATGCCGCGAATGTTCATGTCCCTGCAAATGGAAGACCGGTTTCCGATCATCGACATCCTCGATCAGACGCCACCGATTCCCGACAACTGCCAATGGGCGATGTTTCTGCGCAACCACGATGAGCTCACACTGGAAATGGTGACCGACGAGGAGCGAGATTACATGTGGCGCGTTTATGCGAACGATCCACACGCGCGAATCAATCTCGGTATTCGTCGCAGGCTTGCACCGCTTCTGGCCAACAGCCGGCGCAAGATCGAGCTGCTGAACACGCTGCTCTTCTCCATGCCCGGTACGCCGATTATTTACTACGGCGACGAGATCGGCATGGGCGACAACATTTATCTTGGCGACCGCAACGGCTGCCGCACGCCGATGCAATGGAGTCCCGACCGTAACGCCGGATTTTCCAGGGCGAATCCGCAGCAACTGTTTCTCCCCGTCATCATCGATCCCGAGTACCACTACGAAGCAACTAACGTCGAAAACCAGCAAAAGAATTTGTCATCGCTGCTTTGGTGGATGCGTCGCGTCATCGCCATGCGCAAGAACTTCAAGGCATTTTCGCGCGGTTCGCTCGAATTTCTTTATCCGGATAATGCCAAGGTCCTGGCGTTCCTTCGTCGATATGAGAATGAAACCATTGTCGTTGTGGTGAATCTTTCGCGCTTCGCCCAATCCGTCGAGCTCGATCTGTCGCATTTTTCCGGCTGCGTGCCGGTGGAAGTGTTCAGTCGCAATCCGTTTCCTACGATCAAGAAATCGCGTTACGTCCTGACGCTTAATCCGCACGCGCATTATTGGTTTGTCCTTCAACCTCAAACTGACAGGAGGCGTCTGGAAAAAAAGCGAGTCGTGCCGACGTTACATGCCTCGGCTGACTTGCGCGCGTTGCTGGCCGATGGCCAGCGTGCGCGCTTCGAACGCGAGATTCTTCCGGCATATATCCAGAGTTGTCGCTGGTTCGGTGCGAAGTCGCGCACGCTTCGCCATTTGCGAGTGGTCGAACATTCGGCGATCTCATCGGAACCGGGTTCGGCACAAATTTGGTTCGTCGAGGTCAGTTATCTCGACGGTCCCAACGAAACGTATGCGCTGCCGGTCAAGATCGCGTCCGGTGACATTGCACGCGCTATCGCGCAGAACGCGCCGCACGCGCTCATCGCCCGGTTTGCCGATCCGGAGGAAGCCGTTCTTTGCGACGCCGTTTGGGATGCAGAATTTCGCGCGCAATTATTCGAGGCAATAGCACAGCGGCAAACCGCCAAAGGCCGGGCGGGCGACCTCTTCGGCGTCTCGGGCAAAGCGCTTTCGAACAATTCTTCGGTCGCGGCGCCGGCATCGCACGTCATCACTGGCGAGCAAAGCAACTCTTCCATGCTGTTCGAGGACAAATTTTTCCTAAAACTTTATCGCAAGCTCGAAGACGGCGTGAATCCAGACGTCGAAGTCACGCGATTCCTCACCGAGCGCACTAATTTCGCGAACGTCCCGTCGTTTCATGGCACGATCGAATATCGCCGCGGAAAATCCGAGCCCACGATCGTCTGTGTTTTGCAAAACGCGGTCTCGAGCGAGTGTGATGCCTGGACGCTCACCCTCGATTCGGTCGGGCGTTATTATGAACGCGTGCTTGGCCGCAAAGCCGATCTGCAGAACCAAACCGCGCCGCCAGGCGCGCTTCTTGATGAATTAATTGGCGGCATTTATCCCGAGAAAGCTCAGTTACTCGGGCAACGCACTGGTGAACTGCATCGTGCACTCGCTTCGAGCGACGGCGATCCGGCGTTCGCGCCCGAGCCGTTCAACACGATGGCACAGCGTTCTGCTTATCAAAACATGCGTGCCTTGTTGCGGCGCAACTTCGCGTTGCTGCAAAAGAAATTGAAGGACGTCCCCGGTCCACTTCGCGAGGAAGCTCGGGAAGTTCTCGCCGCGGACAAGGAAATTATCGCGTGCGAAAAACGCCTCCTCGACCGAAAGACCAACGCCGCCAAGATTCGCATTCACGGCGACTATCACCTCGGGCAAATTCTCTACACCGGAAAGGATTTTGTCATTCTCGATTTCGAAGGCGAGCCTGCACGCGCGCTTGGCGAACGCAAACTAAAACGCTCAGCCTTACGCGATGTCGCCGGCATGATGCGTTCGTTTCAATACGCGGCCTACAGCGCGCTCTGGCAGCCTGCCATGCGCAGCGAAGACGTTCCGTTCCTCGAGCGTTGGGCTGATCTCTGGTATCGCCAGATCAGTAGCATCTTCCTGCAAAGTTATTTGCAAACAACGTCCGCCGCGATTTTCATCCCGCAAAACACCGAGGACCTGCAAATCCTCCTCGAAGCCTACCTCCTCGACAAAGCCGTTTACGAAATCGGCTACGAACTAAACAATCGCCCCGACTGGGTCGTCATCCCTATTCGCGGCATCAAGCACATTTTGAAATCGGCCTAATGGAACGCCTCTCGAATATTTTGCGCTAGTTGAAAATAGCCGCCTAGTTTCAGGAGATCATATTAAACATTTGCAGCTATCTATCCTGCGTTTATAAGCACATTCAGAGTCGGAAAGGAAATCTATGAGTCAATATCTCGACAGCATCGACAATGACATCGCGGACAAACATCTGTTGAAACATCCGTTTTATCTTGCCTGGACGCGCGGTGAGCTGAGCAAAGACGCACTCGGGGATTATGCGCGACAATATTATCATCATGTTGCGGCGTTTCCGACGTATCTCTCAGCGGTGCACGCGAAATGCGACGACCAAGCGACGCGGAAACAACTTCTCAACAATTTGATCGACGAAGAAGCTAGCTCGCCGAATCATCCGGAATTGTGGCTAAAGTTCGCAAACGGCCTCGGTGTTTCCGATGTCGATGTCCAGACTACGGAGAAGCGACCGGAGACAAAGAACTTAATCGAAACTTTTCGATCGGCTTGCCGCGATGGATCGACTGCGGAAGGTCTCGCAGGGCTTTATGCGTACGAAAGCCAAATTCCTGCGATCTGCGAATCGAAGATCGACGGGTTGGAGAAACATTACGGCTTCACCGATCCGGAACATTACCACTACTTCAGCGTCCACAGAGAAGCTGACCGCGAACATTCTGCGGCTGAGCGCAAAATGCTCAGCGCGTACATCGACAATCACAACATCGACAACGTACGTGCATCTGTGCGCCGCGTCCTCGATGCGCTTTGGGAAATGCTTTCCGGCGTTTGCCGGCGCCACGCCATCGCCTGTTGATCGGTCACCTGGGCGTGATGCCTTCGGCAAGATCGACATGGAACGTTTGTTTTACTTTGAGACTGCCGAACGTTAGATCCGCGTTGTAATCGCCGCCGGGCAACAGCCGTTTCGGATCGTCGCCGCCGTACTCGATACTTACGTCTTTGGTCGGTCGCAGGTCCCAATTCAATCGCGTGAAGCCGGGCGTGCCCGGCGCTTTGAGGTTTGCGACAGGTTCTCCAGTTGACTTTGTGACCGCGATTTTGATTTCGTCGCCGGTGAATTCTTTCACCCAAACAGTAAAGAGTGCGCCGTCGGCGGGATTTTGGCCGCGATAAATTCCTTTGCCGTTCGAATCGACGAACCCCGGCTGGAGATAGGCGCCGGTCACAGGGCGCACGCTGAATAAATGCACGGGCTTCGCTGCGATCTCCGGCGTGAATTCGCGGAATGGCACGCTGTCATCGAGAACGGCGATGCTCCGGCCGTGGGTCGCGATCACTAGGTCCGATGTGCGCGGATGAATCTGAATGTCGTCCACGCGTACCCGCGGAACGTCGCCGATCCGGACCCAATGCGTGCCTTGATCGAACGACGCAAACAATCCGAAATGCGTTCCCGCGTAGAGCAGTTTAGGATTGACCGGATCTTCGCGCACAACTTCGACTGGATCGTTCGCCGGAAGATCGCCGGTAACGTTCTGCCACGTCGTGCCCAGATCGGCAGTGCGCAAAATCATCGAGCGGTCATCGCCAGTGCGATAGGCGTTCGTGGCGAGATAGGCAACCTTCGGGTCCGCATTGCCGGGCTCGATGCGCACAACCCATTGGCCGCGCGCCGGCTCCGGCAAGTTGTTCGTTAGCTCAGTCCATTTGCCGCCGTCATTTTCCGTGATCCAGAGGCGACCATCGTCCGTGCCTGCCCAGAGCAAACCGCCGCGTTTTGGCGACTCAGCGAGTGAAAAGACGACGCCGTAATTTTCGGCGCCGCTTCCAGTTGTGTTTGTGCGCGTGGGGTCGTTGTGGGTGAGGTCCGGGCTGATGACCGAATATTTTTCAGCGCGATCCGTCAGGCGGAAAACGTGATTGCCGCCCAAATAAATCACGCCCGGCTCGTGACGACTCATGATCAGTGGCGAGTTCCAATGAAAGCGATACCTCGGCCCGCCCTCGGTGGACTCCGGTCGCAAACGGCGGAGCTCGCCGTTGCGGAGATTGATGCGGTGCACTTCGCCTTGCTGGCTTTCGGCATAGAACGTGTCCCGATCGGTTGGATCGAACAAAACGTAAAAACCGTCCCCGCCGGCGAGAGCGGTCCAGTCACAGTTGCGAATGGCTTCCTTACTTTGGACGCCACTTGGCCCGACCCAGTTTTCGTTGTCCTGAAGTCCGCCCGCGATCCGGAAGTAGGGTTTCGAATCGTCCAGCGAGATCCGGTAAAATTCCCCGGCCGGAATTTTGTTCAAATGGTCCCAATTTTTTCCGCCGGCGAAACTTTGGTAAAGCCCACCGTCGGTTCCGAGTAACAGACGCAGGCAAACGGGTGGCTTCGGCGGCTTATTCTTGTCCTCGGGCTTTGGCGGTTTCGGTGGAGGGGCTGTGCCCGGTTGAATTGCCAAGGCATGGCAGTCCGGATGCACGTTTTCGGATAGATCCTCGCGGAAATTTTTCCCGCCGTCATCGGAAACGAGCAGTGCGAATTCGGGCAAGTAAACACGTTGATCGTTTGCCGGATCGATTCTGATCTGGCTAAAATAAAACGGACGCGGATCCATCGCGCTCATCCGTGTCCATTTTTCGCCGCCGTCTTCCGATCGAAACACCCCGCCGCTCTTGCTGCGCAAATCGGTGAGCTGGCCCGTGCCGCCCTCATAGCTTTGCACGACCGCCATCACGACTTTCGGATTGCTTGCACTGATCGCGAGACCGATGCGGCCAGTCTGTCCGGGCAAGCCGCCGCTGAGTTTTTTCCAACTGGCGCCGCCGTTCGCGCTTTTGAATATTCCGCCCACGTCTTCGCCGCCGGTGACGCTCGGACCGGATGAAAAACTCCACGGCGTCCGCTGCCGCGCATACAATGCAGCATAAACAATTTGCGGGTTGGCTGGATCGAGGACCACATCACCGCAGCCGGTGTGCCCGTTATGCGGCGCGGGCGCTTGCAAGATTAGGTTCCATGTCTTGCCGCCGTCAGTTGTTTTAAAGAGACCGCGCTCGCCGCCATCCGCCCACAAATTGCCCATCCCGGCCACGTAAGCGGCTTCGGGCTTCTTTGGATCAACAACGATGCGCGCGATCGCACGGCTATTCGTAAGCCCGACATTTTGCCAATTTTCGCCGCCATCAGTGGATCGATAAACGCCGTTACCCCAATCGGAGGAATTGCGATCGTTCGCTTCGCCGGTGCCGACCCAAATTGCATCGGAATTCGATGGCGCAATCGCAATAGCTCCGATCGAGAGCGCTGACTGCTTGTCGAAAATCGAATCGAAGGTCACACCGTTATCATTCGTTTTGAAAACGCCGCCGTGTCCGAGGCCGACATAGAAAATAAATGGATTGCGCGGATCGATTGCGATGTCCGAAACACGGCCGCCCATCACCGCCGGGCCGATTGCGCGCGCCTTTAAGTTTTTGAAAAGCACATCGCTAAGCTGTGGAGGCGCCATCGCCGATGATGTTGGAGTCGCCGCTGAGGACAGTGGCGGCGTTGTACTCAATGGCGACGCGGTCGGCGAGGTGCCGCTGATTGGCGCTGCTCCCGGTGGCGATTCTTCCTGGGCTTGGAGATAGTTCGCCGTGGTAAGTGCGACGCAGATAAGAAAAGATCGACCGATCATAGCGTTAAGAATACTCACCATGACGATTTACGCGTTGCAGGCAAGCGCATCGCTCGCCTTCATTCAAACTGGCAGGGTCGCCGCGGCTACTGTCTGATCTGCAAATTCGCTCTTGCTCTGTTGCCTGCGGAGACTGGCTGATGTCCATTTCCGTATGCAACAAGGAGTTTTGGCGGGGAAAATCGGCGTCGTCTTCGGTGTTGCGAACAAGCGCAGCATCGCGTGGGCGATCGCGCAAGCATGGGCGACGGCCGGCGCACGCCTCATTTTCAATTACCAAGGCGAGCGCCTAAAGGAAAATGTCGAGGAACTGATCGGCGAATTTGGCGAGAAGACGCCGCTTTTTCCGTGCGATGTTTCGAGCGACGAGCAGATCAAGAGCTTTTTCGAGAAAGTCCGGGGCGAAACCGATCAGGTCGATCTGATACTGCACTCACTTGCCTTCGCGCCCAAGGAAGCGCTGGAGGGCGATTTCCTGAGCACGACGCGCGAAGCTTTTCGCACTGCGCACGACATTAGCGCGTATTCCCTTGTCGCGCTGGCGCGCGAAGCGGCCCCGATGATGACCAACGGCGGGAGCATTGTCGCGATGACCTATTACGGCTCCAAAAAAGTCGTGCCGCATTACAACGTGATGGGCGTGGCGAAAGCGAGCTTGGAAGCGAGCACGCGTTATCTCGCTTACGATCTCGGTCCGAAAAAAATTCGCGTCAACTGCATTTCCGCCGGGCCCGTGAACACACTGGCCGCGCGTGGCATCAGCGGTTTCATGTCGATGTTGAAACATTATCAGGAACGCGCGCCGCTCAAGCGAAGCTGCGATCCCGCCGAACTCGGTGAGACCGGTGTCTTTCTCGCGAGCGATGGCGCGGCCGCAATCACCGGTCAAGTCATATATGCCGATGGCGGCTATCAGATCATGGGACTGTGAGAGCGAAGTCCTTTCCCAAGGAGCGGCGGTCTCTAGTCCGCCGAAGTTTTAAAATGGGCGGCCTGGAGAGCGCCCTTCCTTGAGGATGTCGCTCGCGAACGAGCTGCGTCAGTTGTTAGGCAAGGAATCGGTTGCCGATGATGCCGAAACTCTCGCCGCGCACAGTGGGGACAAATGGTTCGCGGCGGAGGAACCGGAAGTTGTCGTCTTCGCAAGATTAACAACCGACGTGAGCAAGCTGCTGAAGTTTGCATCGCAGCAAAAAATTCCGGTCACGGCACGCGGCGCCGGGTTTGGTTACGTCGGCGGATGTGTTCCCGTGCGAAAAGGCATCGCGCTTTCACTGATGCGCATGAATCGCATCAAGGGAATCAGTTTTGTGGACGCGATTGCGATTGTCGAACCGGGTGTGATCACGGCCGATCTGAAAGCAGCGGCCCGGGCTCAGAAGTTATTTTATCCGCCCGATCCCGCGAGCATGAAAGATTGCAGCATTGGCGGAAACATTGCCACGAACGCGGGCGGTCCGCGCTGTCTGAAGTACGGCGTGACGCGCAATTATGTGATTGGCCTCGAAGTTGTCCTCGCGAACGGCGATGTGCTGCGGACCGGCGGGCGCGTGCATAAAAATAAAACCGGGTTCGATTTGATCGGTCTGTTTGTCGGCTCGGAAGGGATGCTCGGCGTCGTCACGGAAATTACGCTGCGCTTGCTGCCGCTACCGCCGGCCCGCGCTACCTTGTCGGCCGCATTTGCAACGACTGCACAAGCCGCGGAGGCGGTTCAGGAGATTTTTGCCGCGGGATTTTTGCCTTCTTCACTTGAAATGGCAGACCAGTTTACCCTCGATGCGGCGCGGCGCGACTTGGGCGAGATGATCGTGCCACCGGGCAGCGCACACCTGCTGGTCGACGTTGACGGTCAGGACGAGAGCGTGCACAGCGAAGCGGCGGCAATCTATCAATTGCTAGCAAAGAAAAAACCAAACGCGCTCGAGATGGCGACTGGCGAAGCCGACTGCGAGAAGCTGTGGGCGTTGCGCCGTGGGTTTAGCAATTCATTACGCGCAACTGGCCTAACGAAATTGAATCAGGATGTGGTTGTGCCGCGCAGTCACCTTGTCGATCTAATGGACTTCGCCGGCAAACTTCAGACAAAACATGGATTTCCGATCGCCTGTTTCGGTCACGCCGGCGATGGAAACATTCACGTCAATATCATGGCTGATCGTTTCAATCGTGACGCGGCCGTCCGCGAAAAAGTGGAGCGCGCTCTCGACGAACTTTTTGCGCAAGTTCTGGCATGGGGCGGGGTGATCACGGGCGAACACGGAATCGGTCTGGCGAAGAAACGCTGGTGGCCGGAGGCGACGAGCGAGGTCTCGCGTGAGCTGCATCGCAAACTCAAACAGATTGTCGATCCGCACGGAATTTTAAATCCGGGAAAATTTATTGACCCCGAAAGCTCCCGCTCGCGAAGGCTTTCGGAGTTCGGGGTTGACTAAGCCGGATTTGCGTCGAGATTGAGCCCTCGGAAAACTCGCCGCGATTTACGCGCATCCGCGTCGTCGCGACCGAATTAATTATAGAGACGTTGTCTCTTTGTCCCAGCGCGTTGTGCTGAGGCCATAACGAAATGAAGCCCGGAACCATTACTCACACAATCGCGGTCCTACTGTCGTCGATTTCATCTCTTTTTGCACACTCGACGCCGAAAGAAACGGAGCCTACCAAAGTTAAGGTCAGCAAGAAATCGGACAGATTGTCGGAAGACATTCTGCTCAATATTAATTCGATCGCTTTCACGCCGGGGCATTGGTCGCCACCTCCGCCCGAGGCGGGGCAGCGTTATCCGTGGAAGAAAAGCATCGTGACAACGGTCTTCTGGATCGGGGAGGAACCAAGCGGAAATAATCCCGTGCCGAACCGCTCGAGCTCCTGGGACAAAGATTGGACCAGAAGTTATGGCGGGTTTGACGATCCAAATCGCACGCATCGGAGCGGATACATTCCGGTAAAATTCACGCCCCGGCAGAATCCCTTTTACTGCGCGCTTCCCTACAATGACAAGGCAGCCACTGGCCATCGGCCGGAAGCGCCGCGAGTCGTTCCGTGGTTCAGGGAAGCGTACCAAGGCCCGGCCGTTTCCACTTGCAAAGGTCGATGGGTCGCGATCTGCAAAGGCAATCGAACGGTTTACGCGCAATGGGAAGACGCGGGCCCGTTTCGGACTGATCATTGGCAGTACGTTTTTGGCAACGAGCGTCCGAAACCCAATCTGAACAAGGGGGCTGGTCTCGATGTTTCTCCGGCCGTGCGCGATTACCTCGGCTTAGAGGAAACCGACGTGACCGACTGGAAGTTTGTTGAGTTCAGAGAGGTGCCCCGGGGTCCGTGGTCAAAGGTCGGAGAGAATAACACGTTCGTGGTTGAGGATCGCAAAGCGGGCAAAGCCTTCGTGGAAGCTCCGAAGGCGCCCGGCTCTGTGATTGCACGCTAGACGCGCATTGTTTAGCATACGCAACGAAGGACCGCCGTTTAGTTTTGGATGCTCCTCGCGCGATTTTGATCGCGACCTGGATGGCGCTCCTGGCAAGAGCGGCCGCGGGCGCTGAAAATCCGAGCGCGAAACTGTTCACCGGTAAAGTGGCCATGGGCGATTGGACGAGCGATGCGCCAGGAGTGCGGCGCAAGATCACGGTCGATGATTTGCCGCCGCCCGGCTCGAACATCTTGGCGATTAATCCGCCTCACGTTATCAGGCGGCCTACCGGTGCCCAGCTCCAGGTCCCGCCCGGTTTCAAGATCGACATGTTCGCGAGAGGATTCCGCGATCCGCGTTTTTTGCTCACCGCGCCGAACGGCGATATTTTCGTCGCGGAAAGTGGCGTCAACCAAATCAAGATCATTCGCGGCGTGCGCGTGGAATCAATCCAGCTTTTCGCTGATGCGGGATTGAACAAACCATTTGGGCTTGCGTTCTATCCACCCGGATCCGATCCGCAATTTCTTTATGTCGCGAATACCGACCGTGTGATTCGTTTTCCATATCGTAACGGCGATCTGAAAGCCCGCGGGCCCGCTGAAAAATTGAGTGCACGGCTCTCCGGCGGCGCCGGATTTTTGCGCAGCGGCGGACACTGGACGCGCGACCTTGTTTTCTCGCCGGACGGCAAGAAGATGTATGTCTCAATCGGTTCACGTTCGAACGATGCGGATGATGCGAGCGAGGCGAATCGCGCGCGCATCTTCGAATTTAATCCCGATGGCGCCAATCAGAAGGTTTACGCATGGGGAATTCGAAATGCTGTCGGAATCGCGTTTCGCCCAGGCATACACGAGTTATGGATGAGCACAAACGAGCGTGATGAACTGGGCGAAGATTTACCGCCCGATTACATCAGCAGTGTGCGACCGGGTGGATTTTATGGATGGCCTTGGTTTTATTTAGGAAACCATTTCGACCCTCGGCATAAAGGAAAACATCTCGATCTTGCCGCAAAAGTGATCGCGCCCGACGTGCTCGTGCAGGCGCATTCCGCCTCGCTCAATCTTTGTTTTTACAACGGCGATCAGTTTCCCGCAGAGTACAAAGGCGATATTTTCGCCGCTTTTCACGGTTCGTGGAATCGGACGAAACGCACCGGTTACAAGATTGTGCGGGTGCCGTTTGACCATTCGACTGGGAAAGAGCTCGGTGAATACGAAGACTTTGTAACTGGATTCGTTACGCCGAAAGGCGATGTTTGGGGACGCCCGGTTGGCATTACGATCGCTAAAGATGGCAGTCTTTTATTTAGCGAGGATGGCAACGGCACGATCTGGCGTATCAGTTACGGCAAGTGAAGCGTGCGGATAACGCGACGGCGGGCAAAAATCCGAAGCTCGCACGGCAGTTGGGGGTTTTTGATGCGACGATGATCGTGATGGGCGGGATCATCGGTTCCGGCGTTTTCATTAACTCTTACGTCGTTGCACGGCAGGTTCACACGCCGTTTTTGATCTTGGGCGCGTGGCTTGCCGGCGGCGTGATCGCGCTCCTGGGCGCGTTTATTTATGCAGAGCTGGCGGACAGATACCCCGACGTCGGCGGTCAGTATGCTTACTTGCGGGAGGCTTACCATCCAGCAATCGCTTTTCTCTACGGCTGGGCTTTGTTGCTGGTGGTGCAAACGGGCGGCATGGCTGCTGTCGCCGTTACGTTCTCGCATTATTTTCTCGAGATCACGCATGCTTCCCTGAGTGGCCAGGCTGTGGCTGCGCTGGCGTTGGGATTGTTGACGATCGTCAACTGCCTGGGAGTTCGTGCCGGCAGCAGCGTGCAGAATGCTTTGATGACGCTCAAGATTGTGGCGATTGCCATGCTCGTTGGATGCGGGATTTTTTTTATCGGAGCGCCGCATCGGGTGACTGGGCCCGTGCTGGACGAGCCGATTTCTTTGGGCTTGCTCACGGCGATCGGTGCGGCGATGACGCCCGTCATGTTCGCTTATGGCGGATGGCAAACCGCGAGCTTCGTGGCCGGCGAGATGCGCGAGCCGCGTCGTGATCTGGCGCGCGGATTATTGATCGGCGTCTGTGGTGTTGTGCTGCTTTATCTGGCTGTTAATTTCGCCTATCTCTACGCGCTTGGCCCAAGCGAGCTGGCGGCGACTGCGACGCCTGCTTCATCGGTCATGCGTCTCGCATTCGGCGAGCGCGGAGCGACATTGATCGCGCTGGGCATTGCCATTTCGACGCTCGGTTTTCTGAGCCAGGGAATGCTGACGGCGCCGCGAGTCTATTTTGCCATGGCCGAAGACGGTCTTTTTTTTAAGCGCGTGGCGTGGCTCGACCCGCGCACGCGCGTGCCGGTGCTGGCGATTGCATTGCAAGGAGTGCTGGCGGTTGTAATCGCGGTTTCAGGCAAGTACGAACAGATACTGAACTACGTTGTCTCGGTTGATTTCATCTGGTTCGGGTTGACGGCGGCCTCGCTTTTCGTCTTGCGAAGTCGAACGGACAATCAAGAAATTAATTCGACGAGGGATGTCGGCGTTAATTCGATAAGGAAACACTTTCGCGTGCCGGGCCATCCGTTAACGACCGGATTATTCATCGCGGCCTGCGCGTTGACGGTGCTCGGCACGGTTTACAAATATCCACACAACAGCGCCATCGGATTAATCATCGTCGTAACCGGAATCCCAGCTTACTTTTTCTGGCGATGGTGGGGGCGCAGATGATCAAACAAACAGAGCGCGTGATGAGTTCCGCGTACATGCGGTGGGCCAAAACTCACTTGCAGGTTCGATTCAATCTTGCGTCGAGTGGACTCGAGCCTTTTCCGCTGGCCAAACTTCCCGTCAAGATTGACAACCTCGAACTGACGGGGCCGAGCTTCTACGGCTACGAGCCTTTGCAGAGAGCACTGGGGAAAAAATGCGGCGTGTCGCCAGATTGTGTCGTGGCAGCAACGGGAACTTCAATGGCGAATCATCTCGCTATGGCGGCCATGCTCAAACCCGGCGACGAAGTGCTGATCGAACAACCGGCCTATGAGCTGATCATCTCCACGGCCAATTATCTCGGCGCGAAGGTCAAGAGATTCACGCGCTCATTCGAGGACGGCTTTGCCCTCAACCCGGATGAAGTCGCCCGTGCCGCAAGCACGGGCACGCGTTTGATCATCTTGACCAATCTACACAATCCTTCGAGTGCGCTGGTGCAGAACCAAACGCTCAAACGGTTAGGCAAGATTGCGCGAAAAGTCGGCGCACGAGTTTTGGTTGATGAAGTTTATCTCGATGCGCTCTTTGACGATCCTCCGCCAACGGCCTTCCATCTTGGCGAGGAGTTCATCGTAACGAACAGCCTGACGAAGGTTTACGGTCTAAGCGGTTTGCGTTGCGGGTGGATTTTGGCAGAGCCTGCGTTGGCGAAAAAGCTGTGGTACCTCAACGACCTTTTCGGCGTCATCCCGGCTCATGCGGCCGAGCGTTTGAGTTGCATCGCGCTGGAGCATCTCGATGAAATTGCCGCCAATGCTCGCCGCTTGCTCGAAACGAACAGGCGGCTGCTCAATGCCTTCTTCAACTCGCGTGACGATCTCGACTGGACGCAGCACGAGTTCGGCACAGTAGCGTTCCCGCGTTTGAAGAACGGAAGCGTGGACGCCTTATGCGCGGTGCTCTTCGAGAAATACGACACCTCAATTGTGCCCGGCAAATTCTTTGGCATGCCGCAGCACTTCAGAATCGGAATCGGTAGTGAGACAGCCATGTTGGCGGAAGGGCTTGGTCGTTTGGGCAAGGCGCTCTTTGAAATCAAGGCCCGGCCTTATCCGAGATCGTCGAGGGTCGGGCATTCGCTCTCTCTTCGTTCGCCTGCGAAAAGAGAAAGAACAGGGCAAGGAAGATCGCGGCGAGAATGACCAACATAGAAAAGATTCCGATCATTCGAAAGGTGCGGTGACGCGTGGCGGCTCGTTTCCAGGCCGTGCGTTTCTGCGTCAGCTCCAAATCAAGAAGCCGGATAAGGTTCTCGGACTCATTTTCCATTGGTTGATGCTTGCCAGAGACCTCGGAGATCATCGAAGAATTAAGACTGCAAGTACTATGCCGGATCGAAGAAAATTAGCCGCCTACACGCTGCCGATGCTGCTGTTCGTCGCGTTGCTTGGACTGAACAGCTTGCTCAAAGGGATCGACAACCGCTTTTGGCTGAGCTCGGCAGAATACTGGATATATCCAGCCCAGACGATCTTGTGCGCGGGTTTCCTATTCTGGTTCCGCCGCGAGTACGATTTTCATCGGCTGACGCGGCCAATCTTCGCGGTCTCGATTGCGGTTGCCGTCTTTTTGCTTTGGATATCGCCCCAGGCATTTTTTGGATTTGCGGCGCGCACTGCCGGTTTTAATCCGGATATTTTTTCAGCTAATCCGACACTTTATTGGACAACGATCGTCCTGCGTTTCGTTCGCTTGGTCGTGGTCGTTCCTTTCGTGGAGGAAATTTTCTGGCGCGGTTTCTTGCTGCGTTACCTGGTCGACGAAGAGTTCGAACGCATTCCGTTTGGGTCCTTTTCATGGTTCCCATTCTTCGCGGTGACGGTCGCCTTCGGCTTTTCGCATTCCAAGGCGGATTGGACGGCCGCATTGCTTACCGGTGCGCTCTACAACGGCGTGGCTTATCGAACAAAAAGCCTTTCTTCGTGCATTTTGACGCACGCAATCACGAATCTGCTCCTCGGGCTCTGGATTATGAAAACGAAACAATGGGGATTCTGGTGAGCCAATCGGACGGCAGTGGCATTGGCCGTGCTCTCACAGAGACCGAAAAATGCACCACACGTTTTTTCAAAAGGTGATGATCTGTGCAATCGCGGGGTTTCTCGCCGCCGCTCTATTTGAGTGGACAAAAACTTTCATCGCGGGAGCGGACGACGCACTGAACAAAGGTTATCACCATCGTGCCGTATTCGAGCCATAGCGCCCCTCACCTGAGCAAAAGAGGATTGCTGCGCGCGCGGTTGCGCCACTCTGCGTAGCAGTGTTGGCACGCCGTGCCAACTTTACGGCGGGAGGCCCCGAGCTGCGAAGACGCGAGCGGGTCTAGGGAAGCCGGGCACTAGATTGATACATGGCACTAAACGCCGGCTTTGATGCTACTAGTCGCGTTGACATACATCGTATCAGAGTCTCGATTGAGTCTGTATTCATCTAGGCATGAAGATCGGTTTTGCTCAGCTCAATCCGACAGTTGGGGATTTGAGCGGCAATTTTGAGCTGATCGTGCGTGCCTACGATCACCTCGCCAAGGCCGGCGCGGAACTGGTCCTGACCCCAGAGCTTGCCATCCCCGGATACCCGCCGCAGGACCTCGTCTTCAAATCACGCTTTGTTCCCCAGAACCTTGAGGTTCTCAAACGCCTTCATGCGCGCGTGGGAACCGCTGCCCTGCTCGTCGGCTTCGTTGATAGGAATGAAGGCCGCGGCAAGCCCTTTCACAATGCAGCCGCCTTGCTTGAATCGGGTAAACCGATGCGCACGACGCACAAATCGCTCCTGCCCACTTACGATGTCTTTGATGAAGACCGATATTTTGAACCCGCCTGCCGGGTGGAACCATTTGACCTGTGGGGAAAAAAACTCGGCGTCACGATCTGCGAAGATATCTGGACGGAACATTATCTCCCCCGTCCGCTTTACGACGTCGAACCGGTGCGAGGGCTGATCGAGCAGGGCGCCGACATCATTGTTAATCTGAGCGCGTCGCCGTTTAGTTTGCACAAACCGGCGATTCGACATGAAATGGTTGGAGCGTTGGCGCGCTCTTATCAGCGCCCCATTTGCTACTGCAACGCAGTGGGCGGGAACGACCAGCTGGTCTTCGATGGAAATTCGATCGCTGTGAACGCTTCAGGTAGTTTGATCGCGCAGTTGCCCGGTTTCTGTGAAGACGAAGCGATTATCGACACAGAGGCGGCTCGCATAATCGAATTTCGCGAGAGCAGCACGCCAGCGGATCTTTTTGCGGCGCTCTCGTTGGGCGTGCGCGATTACTTACGGAAATGCAACTTCAACTCTGCCGTGCTCGGCCTGAGCGGTGGCATCGATTCCGCGGTCGTTGCCGTCGTTGCCGCCGACGCGCTTGGAGCGGAAAATGTGGTGGGCGTTTCCATGCCCAGCCCGTACTCATCGCGCGGGAGCATCGACGATGCGCTCTCTCTCGCTCACAATCTCGGCATCAAATACCTGGAGATTTCAATCACGGACGCGTTTGCGGCTTTCAAAGCGCAGTTTGAAGAAATCTTCGCGGGACGGCCTGAAGACACGACCGAAGAAAACATGCAGCCGCGCTTGCGCGCCATGACGTTGATGGCGCTCTCAAACAAGTTCGGCCATCTGCTTTTGACCACGGGAAACAAAAGCGAGCTGGCGGTCGGCTATTGCACGATCTACGGAGACATGGCTGGGGGGCTCGCGGTCATCAGCGATGTGCCGAAAACGATGGTTTACGAGTTGGCGCGTTGGATCAACTCCGACTATGCGCCGCGAACGGGTCGCAAGAGCGGAATCATTCCGAAATCGACAATCGACAAGCCGCCGAGCGCGGAGTTGAAGCCAAATCAGATCGATCAAGACACCTTACCGCCCTATGAGATTCTCGACGAAATCTTGCGGCTTTATGTTGAGGAAAACCTGAGCGCGCGCGACATCATTGCCCACGGATTTGAGGAGAAGACTGTGCGCTGGATCCAGCGACGCGTCGATCTAAATGAGTACAAGCGCGAGCAAGCCGCGCCTGGCTTGAAAGTAACCAGTCGCGCTTTTGGCGTGGGCCGTCGCATGCCGATCGCGCAAAAATATGTCGATTGACCGATCCGGATAAATCGGTCGGGAGATCTACCGGACAAGGAGCCCGATCACTCGCTTTGTTCGAGGCGGCTGATCACTTTCGGAAATTCGCCTTTGTCCGACATGCCGAGAGAGCGGTATATCTCGAAGGTTTGATATGCCCGATCTTTTCGTCCGAGGTGGACGTAATGCATAACGTGGGCCGCCGCGACATCCGTGCAATCATCTGCTCCGACAAGATCGATGGAGTAACGGAAGGATTTCTCGACCTGATCATCCGGGATGTTCGCGAAGTCGGTTGCCCGTTCGACGATTTCCATCGGGATAGGTGCGAGCCCCTCAAATGCCACCGCGCCGCTCCTCGGAACACTTCGATAGAATCGGAAAAATTCTCGCAACTGATACTGAAGAAGATGTACCCAACTCGTATAGTAGTGCTTAAAGTCTTGATGTATCAGTAAGCTTCCGGGCGTGAGATGAGGATAGAAGTTTTTCGCAATCCGACGCGCGCTCTCGCTCGCCGCAGCTCATCTTGTTCTCGTTAGATGGTGCTCCGCCCAATGAGCAGGCTGCAAAATCGATTCCATCCACTCACCGTTCTTGAGCAGCGGCATCTGGTAGATGAAGCGATTCCCAATCGAGTAAGTCTCGTCGAACAGTGTGTCAGGGAAGCGCCAACATTCGGACGCCTGACAACAGCGGCGATTCACGCGCGCGCCTTAGCGGGCTTTCTTGGGATCGGTGCAGATCGCACGGGGCTTTGGGCAGATGGCCGCTACTACGACCATGGCAGCAGCGAGTCCTACGAAGTTAAAGTCTCGGACATCAAAAACGGTGCTCTTTTCACCCAAGCTGAGCTTGACGCACTTCCGGCCGTCGATCGCGAGGCGCTACGCGTTGGATTCGACACCACTAACCGTGAGTTTGCGCACCTAACATTCTGGAGCGACCCAGCGAATCAACAGCCTCACGGCGCTCCGAACGATAACTACATTCACGATCTAGCGAACCGCATTTCCCGTTTCGCCGAAACCGTGATTCGTTTACTGGACCAGCGTCTGAAAGGCTTATGAGAATGGCCGCACCATCTAACCATGATGCAGCGAACCGCGCCCCGCTCCGATGCGTAGCTTTCCTATGGTTAGTTCTTCCAGCTTGCAGCCACGCGCGTCCTCGGGCGCGGTCGCTGATCTTGTGTCTCATTAGACGAATGCGCGCGTTCCTGGTTTCCGCCCACGTGATGCTGGCCCAGGACAAAGCACAACCTCAGAAGGAATCGCTGCCGCGAGGAGCGAGGCTCCGGCGCGGCACTTGGCTGCGAGGCCCTGGAACGTGCCTGGTTTGTCTGTTCGTCTTTCTAGTCTCCGCGAGCTCGGCGCCTGCCGATCTGCTGATCATGCGAGACGGCAGCACGGTGAGCGGAACGCTCAAGACTTGCGTCGCTGATGTTTGCCAGCTGGACGCGCGGTCGATCCCGCGGCCGAATATCGCGTGGATCGGCCTGGGCAGCAAGGCCGCCACGCCGCCTCCGGTCAAGGACTCAACCCGGGACGAGGTGCACCTGGTGGACGGTTCGGCGCACGACGGGAACCTGGTCGGCGTGAGCCTTGGGGTCGTGGTTGTGCAGGAGGGCTCCTTCGACCGCGCCAAAGTGACCTGGATTCATTTGGCCGGCGCTCCGGTGCAGCCAAAGGGGTCGGTCCCGACGCAAGAGCAACCCCCTGTGACAAACCCCACCCCGCCGCCGCCACAGCCAGGCGGAGGAAAACCCCAGTCGCCATCTGGAGGCGGCACTCTCGCCAAGCCACCGCCGACTGATTTCGTCCGGGGTGCGCTCTGGTCGGGAACCCTCGAAGGACGCTTCACCGTCACCGGGAAAGATGCAATCACGGTGGTCAGCGTCACTGTCGACGTACGGCTTTGCGAGTGGGTGCGGCCGCTCTTCGGGCGCTCGCAAGGCAAGCTCGTCAAGGCCGGCACCATCGTGAACCTCGAGCCGGAGGGGACCGTGGTGCACAACAAGGTCGAGACGACGGTTCCGCCCACGGTGTGCAAGGGTGAGGGCACGGTCACTCTGACAAATGGTCCCCACGAGCCCCTCGTCACGCACGGCTCAGTGATCTATCTGAAGACCGTCGACGTGCCCACGCCCGGCTTCGACCCCCCCGTGGGTCTCGCCGTCTACCACATTGCTCTGGGCGTGGATGCTCCTAAATACACCTCGACCTACACCTCGACCTGCGTGTACCCGGGCGGGACGTACACGCGGCAGGAGAGTTTCAGTATTCCCACCGTTGGCAAGATTCCGAGGAGCGCCGATCAAGACCAACAGGTGCGCATTCTCGACCGCGGCAATGGCAGGATGCAGGGCAGCTATACCGGCGTTGTGTCGGCATACGAGAAGGTGCCGATGGAAGCCAAGTGGAACATCTGCCGGGAGGGGGTCGACTGCTCCGGTGGTCCCCCGCCACCCACTTCACCGACGCCCAAGAAGGAGCCCTGCCCGAGCACCGCCGTGGCCGACGGGCTGTTCGACACCTGTGAGAGGCAGCGCGAGTTGGAGGCCGGCCAGCTCGATAAAGTGTGGAAGCAGTTCGAGGAAGAATGGGGAGAAGCGCAGGACAACGCAGAGGCCTTCAAGGCGGCGATCAATCTGTGCGCAGCCTGGGACGCCGCCATGAAGGTCCTCGAGTTCATGGTCGGCCCGGTCGAAGGCTCTGCCGTGGGCAGCAGCCAAATGTCGGAAGAGGCCAAGGAGACGACCGAGGCGATCAAGCTCATCTCCGAGATCACCGAGAAGATGATCAAAGGCGAGAATCCGCTGACCATTGCGCACACCGATAAGACCGCCAACCTCGCCACGTTCCAGCAGGCCTGCGAGGTAGTTGCCAAAATGCTCCAGATGATGGGCAACTCCTCGCCGGAGGCGATGGGGAAAATGCTGGAGGAGTGCAGCGCCCCGCTATCCGACAACCTCGTTCACGGTGCCGAGGAGTACGTGCAGCACCTCAAGGCGGCGCTCGAGCTGATGCCGAAGGTGCAGAAGCTGGTCAACGACATCAACGGCAAGGACCTCAAATGCCTCGACCTTCAGTACAAGGCCTACGCTGCGTGCGTGGAGCACGCCCGCTGCGAGAAGACGCCGGAATCGGCCTGCGACGCCAAGAAACCTCCCGGCAACTGGCCGCCGGTGCCATAGGGCGCGCGGGAGCGGCACGAAGGAACTCCGCAGCGAGCCCCTCCAGCCAACCGCTCTTTGGCGTTGCGCGTCGATGTTGATTTTGATTAATGTATCGTTAATTGGAGCGCAGCCTCGCTCCCAGAGCGCTGAGATTGGCAGCGATTATTTCCCAGTACTTCACTTTCAACAGTTACGCACCTTCATCTCCACTGTCCGGTGAGGGTGAAAGCCGACCAGAAGAAGGGATTTGAAAAATCCTTCGAGCGCAAAAGGGTCAACTGCGCCTCGCGCCACGCGTTCGCGCGCGATTCACCTTCGCGCCAGCGACGCATAAATTCCGTCATCAACAGACTTGTAGCCTTGTCGCTCACTTTCCAGTTGCTTGCCAGCACCGTTTCGGCCCCGGCGATGCGAAAGGCGCGGCGCAAGGACATCACTCCCTCGCCATTCTTGACTTCGCCCGAACCGGAATCGCATGCGCTCAGGATGACTAGTTCCGTTCCTTCCAAATCGAGGAGCGATGCTTCCAACCCGGTTAGCACGCCATCCTCTGCAATTGCCTTGCTGATTTCTTTTGCGTGATTCGCCCCGGACAAAGCGATGCCGCAACGCGTGAGTGGATTTTCCCAAGCCTCTGCAGTTGTGGCCGTAGACGGGCCAAATCCCATAAATTGTGAATTCCAATCCGTCGGATTTCTTTGTTTGAGCTCCTGATCGGAAAGGAAGAAGCCGTGCGTAGCCAGGTGCAACACACGTGGGGACTTCACCGCCTTCAATTCCGCTTCCCGCGCCTCTGCACCGACACGTAGCACGGTGTCTTTGCCGAGCAGTTTCGCGACACTGCGCGCCTCGGCTTCTGCACTTGGCAATGGCTTGAATTTCAAGCCACCATAATCACGGCTCAAGGAACGTAACTGTGTGGTCGCGTCCGCGAGTTGGACGGCTGAATTGGGAGGGCTCGTCTTCGAAAGATCCAAATCGAAATCCGGATTTCCCATCACAAGGAGCTCCTTTTCCGGCCCCGATTTTGGCTTCGATTGAGCTGCACCTAATCGAACAATCTCTCTCGCGCTCGTAACATAGGTGATCGTCTTTTCTTCCAGCAAAAATTTGTTGCCGACCGGCAGCATCTCAAAGGGAATGCGGTTCAGTTGGCGGCAAACGGCGGGCAATCGGTTGATGAACTGAGACCGTTAGCAGCAAGCATCGCGCACCATCGAGCGGTGAGTTTGCTGCGCGAGCGGTTTGCCAAGAAGCGCGGCGAAGGTAAAACGGATTCGCTGGACGCGCAGTCGGATGAGGGAGCGAATCCGCATGAACCGGCGTTAAGCGATTCACCTCTATCGGATTTGGAGCAAAAGGAACTGGCGGAACGGCTCGGCAAGTCCCTGACGGAACTCAAACCGCCGATGGGTGACATCCTTTCAGATTTCTTTCTCAATGGTTTGCGCTACGAGGAGATTGCCAAGAAGCATGGTGTAGCTGTTGGCTCGGTAGGCGTTTACTTGAAGCGTGGGCTGGAAGCACTGCGGCGGATTTGGGGGCGGGAGGAAAATAGTTGAAACAAACGATCCGGCATTTGCGATGAACTCAATGAATGACCAACGCTTTTTTGATCTGGCCGTGAAGGTCATCGCGCGTCAAGCCAAGGGTGCGGAGCGCGCGGACCTTGACGCGCTGCTGGCAGATAAACCGGAGTTACGGGCGGAGTTTATGCGTCTTGAAGCGGACGCGCGCGTGGCGAAGGACGCGCTGCCGCTCGTGAATGCGATGCGCGAAACAAAGGGCGAACTTCCTGTCTACGCACGCGGGCGGTTGCGAACGATGGTGCGGCAAACGCTCGGTCGCCCTGAATCAGCTGTAGAGCCGGATCGTAGTCTGGCATGGAGCTGGCGTTGGGTCCTTGGTCTGGCAGCGGCGACAGCAGTGGTCGTGATCGTGGCGTTGTCTATCTTCCACGCGCCGAACGCGCCGGTGATTCAACTAGCGATGCTAGACACAGTGGGCGCCACTCGCGGTACAGGAACCAATGAACTCGTGACCCTTCAAGAAGCGTGGAAGGGAAGTCCCGTCCAAACCTTTTCCAATGCAAGCGAACTGGAAGCTTGGGAGCAAAAGTGGCCAAATGGGTACGGGCGGCCTGCGGCAAAAATCATTTACGATTCGGCAGCGGGAGAGGTCAGAGTATCGGGGCATTCTCAAGGGAAAGCTTTCCAAAAAACTTTTCCTCTGGGGAAGGATTTGGCGACGACATTGCAACAGGTCAGCACCTACGTTCGGGAACAAACGCAGAGGTAAAATTGGACTGATTTTCGGTCGGTCGTCCGATAGAATCAGCGCCAGAAAACCTACGCGAGATTGGCCTGAGCGCGTGGGAAGCTTTTCGTAGGACACTCTCGCCGCAAGGAATTCACGCGAGTGCTGCCCGCTTTTGTGCGTACCGGTAAGCGCAGCGCGCGCAGGGCAGCACGATAACGAGCGCGCTTGGGCCTGAGTCGAAGCGCCCGAATCTGTTTCTCCCGCCGCCCCGCGTAAGGTGGGCAGTCCTCGCTCATCGCTTTCTTCCTTTCTCTGGCTCTTTGCTGAGCGAGACGATTCAACTCTTTGATCACTTCTTTCGAGTGCCGTCGAAGCGATTCGATCTCCAATGTCGAGCTTTGTTTTACGGACAGCGATGGGCGATGGGTTGTGGACCCTCATCGGTTTGCCAACTCAACAAATGCTCTCGCGGCGTTAGAGTTGTTGAACCCACTTCTTAAAATCTGTCTTGGTGCGTTGGCCAACCTGGACGACTGCCCTCCTCTTGAAGAACTTGCTGCCGGTAATCCAAATGTATCCGCCGAAGTCTGACGGCAAAAAGAAATCACCATACTTGATCATCGCAACCTTCTGCTTGCCGAAGTGTCCATAGAAATAACCGAACTCGAAAAGCACGTTGAGGTTCGGGACAAACTTCTTGTCCTTTCGGATTACGGTTTGCGCCTCCGGTGAAAAAACCAGCAGTGCTCCGTCGACCTTGTCGTGTATGGAATCCAACTCCTCAAGAAGTGTCTTACCGGGCGTGAATGCATCCCACCAAGGAAGGAACTCAAGTGTGTCCGATGTCAGGGCCCTCACAAGTGCCCGAGCTTGGGAATTGGCTGCTGCGGATGAGCCGATGAATAGAATTGTTTTAGGCATAATTTAAGATGAGAGCGTCGAAGCCGTCTAACGAGAACAAAATCAGCCACCGCTGCCAAGAGCGAGCGTGGATTGCAATGGACGTGTTTTCGTAAAGTAAACCGACGCGGTATACCGGCCAGCGGCTGCATCATCGTTCGTTTGATTTGCCGTTCGTCATTGTGACAGCGTAATCACGAATGTAAGTGCAATCGCGGGCCATCTGCTCAAAGCCGCTAACGTCAGACACCGTTTTAAGCTGAAAGCAAAGGTCGGCGATATATCGCCAGCCTTTCGCTGTCAGAAGATACTCCGCCTCGGCCTTCCTCACTTCGGCAAGCGCCTTCATTGCGTGCCCGAGATGAAATTCGGCCCGGAACTTATCTTTTGGATTGAAAAACTGTTTTGCGCATTCCAATTGCGACATCAGCTTCTCCATTTTCATTTGATCGCGGGATTGCTTGAAGAAGGCCATGCGGGCCAATGTTCTACCGCTCGATCCGAGTTTGGGGCAAGCCGAAAAAACCGTGGTGAATTCTTCAACCGCTCAACGTCGATCTTGATTGCTGCGGCCAGGATTGCACTGGAACCGTCGAAACGAATCTCGCGAGTCGAAATAGCGGGCGAGCACTGAAACGCGCTTCCCGAATGAGAGCGCACATGCCTGGAAAGTTCAAGACACCAGGCTCGTGCTCGCCGCTCATTTCAGGCGACGGCAACAATGTCCTCGAGATCGACGCGGCGACGCGGGATGAGCTGGTGCGGCTGCGGCGTGAAGCGTTCGACGCGATGGCGGCCAAACTATCAAAACCGGCTGCGCCAAATGGCGCACCCGACGATTCTGGTAATTCATCTGGCGCACTCCAGTAGCGGGGCAGATGAACCCGGCTTCAAATGAAGCCGCAGCCGATTTGAAGTTAAGAGGCGCCAAATGGCGCCAGGTTGGCCGCGCCGGATCGCCGGCCGGCGGGCGACGCGAAGGAGGGTTGGGTTAAGCCAATAGCGCGACCAAACCAAACCGCGTGCCCCGCGCAAGTGTCTACAACCTCATCGCGATGTGGGGTGGTGGGGGATGGGGCAGTGGCCCGGATCAGGGACCGAGCCGATAAGCTTCCACAAGCCCGACACCAGTTGTGTTATTCTCTCCGCGAACGATCGCAGTATAGTTTCCGGCAGCCGGCGTCTCGATGATTGCTGATTCCCTCGGATCGCCGGGAGCCAGCCCGCTTGCGATGATGGCACTTTTTTGCGGTGAAGTCATCCAATCGTCGTTCTGCGCGATTAGGGTTCCGTTTGCGTTGTACAAGTCCAGTGTTGGATTAAGTAATGGGTCCGTGACGCCTTTGGCGGCGAGCGATGGCCCGAGCGCACGAAACAGAACTTGTTCGGCTGTATTGCCTTGAATAATCACGCCGCCGATCAGGACATCGTTCCCGGTAGAAACAAAGGCGCGACCCGAGATATTGGCCAGATGCGTGTCGTTGGTCGGTTCAAGATCATAAACTTCTACCAAGCCAATGCCGGTGGTGTTGTTCACGCCACGCAGGATGGCAGTATAATTGGTGCCCGAGAGCAAAGTCCGGAGAATGGCTGATTCATGGGGATCAGTTGGAGCCAGGCCGCTTGCAATGATGGCAGCTTTCTCCGGTGAATTCATCCAGTTGTCGTTGCTCTCAATGAGCGCGCCGTTGGCATCGTGCAGCTCGAGAAATGGATCAGCCAGACGGCCAGGAACGGGTACGCCATTTACTGCGAGCGAAGGGCCAAGGCCGCGGAGAAGGACGCGCTTGGTACCGGTGAGCGCCGGCGGATCGATGTGGATAATGAATCCGGCGATTGCTACGTTGTCGCCCGTGCCGACGGCGGCTCGCACGGAAATATTTACCAACTGGCGCTCAGCCGGCACGACGCCTGGCAAATCCGAGACGAGATTGGTTTGCAGACCAACCTCTGCCGGCAAGCAATCGGGAGCGAACCAAGCTGAGGCCGCGAGCGCCACCGCGGATACGGTGAGTGCAATTTTCCGTTGCCAGGCGTGTCCGATCGGGATCCCCATTCGCGATGTTCGAAAACATGATTCGTTATTTTTGGGATCGGCCTTTGCCAAACTGCGATGGTTTCGAGCTTGGCAGATCGACGCAACTTTGAATGAAAGCGGGTTCATGTTATTTCTTCGTCGCTCGTGTGAACATTGGATGGTTAAGACCCCGAGATAGTTGCGGCTGAAAAAGTGATCTCGCGCACACTTGATTGACCAGTGCCGAAAATTGAGTGCATCAGATGCAGCGCAACGGAGCGATTCGCTGCCAAGCTCAGCTCCGCCAAATGGCGGAGCTGGATAATAATTTGAGCGGCGGTGCGAAAGTCTTGCAAGCTGAGCCTGTTAGCTGGTGACTGTACCGCCGCTCAACTCACCAAGATGCGTCAAATGACGCAGGCTCCGATTCTGGTAATTCGGCGGGCGGATCGGCGGAGGGTTGGGTATCATGTAATAGCCCGATCAACCCAGCTCGCGCTCGCGTTTTCAGGCGCGCGATGATCATCGCCCCCGTCGATTGCGCGTGAGGGTTAAGGGTGGATGGAGCGGATGCGTCAAATGACGAAATTGATCGGGATGGAGAAAGAGGTGGTCAAATTTTTGGTGGGAAATAGAGAGGCGGGATGGAAGGATATCAGGAGCGGGGCGAACGGGGAGAAGGGTACGGTTTTGTCGGCTAATACGCTGGATAACCGTCGAAATTGTCGGCATATTCACATGTTAGAGTGCGCGCGTTTCCGCTCGCGCGGCAGCTCATCTTGTTCTCGTTGGATCTGCTCGTGGTTCGACTTCCACTCATCGTTATCCGCGCTATCTAAAAGTCGCCATCGCGTTAGCCAGCGACAAAATTGCAGTGATTACGATTATTCCAAAGGCGACAAGCTCGATCAAATAATCTGGCCGTTCTCTGTAGGCATATCGATCAGTGAGGAAACGAGAGGCGCGAATGCGCATCGGCGTCGTAGGTTTCATGTTTGTTACACTCCTTTCGTAGCTGAGGTTGGTGTTGATTGATGAGGAAATGAGGTTCGTGATTTTGATGTCAATCATATCGACAACGGTCTGTAGGGGGCGTTGCAGCGCAATAGTAACGCTGCTGTTACTTTCACAGATGCACAAAGTGACGGTTCATTTTTGATCGTTCATCACATGCCTGGTGGTGCCAATGTCACCGGGCCAGCACCCGGGTGCTATTTTCGAATTCCGGGAATCTTCAAAGTAAGGTTGCGTTATTCGAAGAAGTAAGGAGTTACCGCGCAAGCCTGCATCAAATTCCCAAGGTAACAAACGTGTAACTTTTGCAAGGTGGCGCGAACCGCAAATGCGTTGTCCAAGTTACTCGTATGAACACATCGAATCATCTAAAGAAGCAGCATTCACCACTCCAAAATTCAACCTCAACACAAAGGAAATCTTCTATGAATAAAACCGAAGTCCGCATACCATCTGAAGTTAGTAACGTTGGCCCTTCACCCCGGCTTTATCACCGCCGATCTTTCTTGCGCAGCGTCGGCATTGGGGCGGTCGCTTTGGCGCCCGCGGCGGCGCTACTAAGCGGCGCCCGTAAAGCGTCGGCGCGGAGCAGCCGCAGCACGCTAACAGAAGGGGATGCTGCCATTCTGCGTTTTCTGGCGGCTGCCGAGATCCTCGAGAGTGACCTGTGGGAACAGTACTGGGAACTCGGAGGATTAGCGTTTGGGGAGCACGTTGACATTCCTCGCGGAGAGTCAGCGCCGCATTTTAGCGGAGGAAACGCAGCGTATACCGCCGCCCTTCAAATTCTTGATGGTGATATGCCTCAATACATCAGTGACAACACGGATGACGAGTTTAGCCATCAGGCCTTCATCAGAGCTTTCTTAGTTTCGAAAGGGGCCTCGATAGCGGATATTGATCTTCTTGCTGGGCCCACGTTTCGGACGCTCCCTGGCAGTATGGCGACGGGCTCATCCGGAAAGAGACGGCTTACAAACCTCACACAACTCACTATAGATACGAGTTATTGGGGTCGGTACCGCAGCGACGACAACAACCCGGATCTCGATCCGGCAGTCAGATTTGCTCAATCAGTCCCGAGTTTGAATAACGGGCTGCATACCGCAATTCCCCGAACTGATGCCGACGCGAACAATATGGACCTCATCAAAGCGATCGCCTTTACGGCAGGGTTCCACTTTGCCTTTATTGAGCAAGGCGGCACCAGTCTTTATCCTTCCTTGGCTCAGAGGGTCACTGATCCGGAAGTGTTGAGAATCCTCCTAAGTATCGGCCCAACTGAGACGATGCACTTCCAGACTTGGCAGGATAAGGCGGGCAATGCGAATACAAACCCTAATGGGCCTCCGGGTAATCCACCGTTTACGGTGCACGACCCCATAAACAACTCAACGGTGACCTTTTTCGATCTTCATTTCGGCCAGCCGGAGACCTTACAGGCAAACCTGATCATGCCCGAGCCATGCGCATTCCTGCACAGAACCTTCCCTAACTGTTCTATTATCCGTCCAACCGAAACGAGGGGGGCAGCGATGGGAGCCGTTAGAGCACTCACAGACGACGGACTGTTTAGGGGCCAATCCAACGCGTTCTTTGACCTGCTCGACCGCGTGGCACAAGAAGCGGACGAAGCACAGCGAGAGGATTGACAATCCCCTGCCTTAAGCAGCCAAAGCCCAAGGGGGAACAAGTGGAGATGATCCGCAGGGTTCCACGCCCTGCGGATTTTTGATGTTGAATTCAGCGTTCGGATCATCCGAGACCTGGCTCGATGTCGGGGACCGCTATGTATCGGATTTTGAACAGTTGCGGCTTTTGTCGGTTAATACGCTGGATAAGCCGAAAAAAAAACGGCATAATCACATGTTAGCCAAAAATGAAATCAATCCATTCGCTTCTCCTCGCCATCGCGTTTACCGTAGCTGCAAAAGCGCAGCCTACGATCGCCATTGGTGACGTTAAGCTTGCGCTAGTGTTCACATCGAAAGATTCCCCGGAATCGATTCGCGAGTATATCCCGAAGGGGGAAAGTCTTGATTACTGGAGTCGAATGGCATCCGTTCGAGTGTTTCCAAAAGAAAAAAAACCGCTGGACTATTTGCAGCGTGTCGGCGCGCGTATTCCTCGTACCCATCCTGCGGCCCGGGCGCAGCTGCTGAAGCATGACAAGACAGGCGACAATATTTTGGATTTCTTGATGTTCACCGCTGACAGTTCGACCGCAGAGTGGAATCTCATGCGTGCACGGTATGAAAAAGGAAAGGGGCTGATAGTATATCAATACGCCGCGCGTTTCTACACAGTCGACAAGAGCCTCGGTCCGGCGATTGTCGCGGAGCGGCTGAAGATGATCGACCCTTTCGAAACCGCGTCCTTCGAGGAAATCAAAGAGGCTAACCAGTCGCTAGAGCCAACGCCTACATCCGTCACGCCTCCTGCTGCGCAGGAGTCGCGCCGGCCGTAGGCGTGGCTCATCTCTAACGTTAGGTCTGTGTGAGCGCCGAAAAGATACGTATGCGGGATGGTGACGCGATTCTCGTGATGGTGAAGGATGGCGGCGTGATTCACTACTCGTCGAATATGAGTTTGCCTCATGTGGAGTTCGTCCGTCGCACCACCCGAGAGTTGCCGGACGGCGCTTGGGTCGGCACCGTATCGAAGCTCGACGGCGAGATCATGGCCATCACGTCGAAGCACTTTTTCGGCTACCAGATGCCCGCACCAAAAGAAGTTGATGCCGCTATTCGCAAACGCTTTGAGTGAAGCCACACACAGATCTAACCAGGAAAACGCTGATTTTGCGGGGCGCGTCGCCGTCGTCACCGGTGCGTGGCGCGGCCTCGGACGGGCTGTCGCAGCGCGCCTGCACGAGCGCGGCGCCTCGGTCGCCGTGAACGTCCGCAACCGCGAACGCGCCGAGCTGCTGGCGAAGGAAATCGGCGAGCGCGCCTTCGCCGTGCCGGGCGACCTCGCGGCGGACGGCGTCCCCGGCGAGATCGCGCGCCGCACGCTTGAACGCTTCGGACGGATCGACATCCTCGTCAACAACGCCGCACTGCCGCTGTCGACACGCTTCCCCGATCTCAGCGTCGAGGAATGGCGCAGAGCGATGGAGGTCAACCTCACCGCGCCGTTCTTGATGACGAAAACCGTTCTTCCGGCAATGCGCGCCCAGCACTACGGCCGCATCATTAATATCTCGTCCTCGGCCGGCCGGATGGTGAGCACGCTCGGCGGTGCGCACTACACGGCATCGAAGGCCGGACTCCTCGGACTGACGCGCGCGGCCGCGAAGGAGCTCGGCAAGTTCGGCATCACCGTGAACGCCATCTGCCCCGGCATGATCGATACCGAGCTGACGCGCGAACATGCCTCGGACGAATTGTTGGAACGTCTCGCTGCGAACTATCCCGTGCCGCGCCTCGGCACCGCGCTCGAAGTCGCCGATTTGATTTGCTTCGCCGCCTCCGAGGCCGCCGGGTACATCACCGGCGCGTCCCTCGACATCAACGGCGGCGACTTGATGATGTGACCTATGTTGTTCGTCAACGCGGCTGGTAACGGTTTTGTCGGGTAAAACGCTGGATAACCGTCGAAATTGTCGGCATAATCACATGTTAGATGCTGAGCGAAATGATCGAGCGGTTCGGTTACGAATCGCAGTTCTGGGTGCAAGTGCTAAGATCGTCATATCATCCATGAGTCTTGCCGATCTCGCATCACTTGCCAGTAGCGTCGCCGTTGTGGTTTCGCTTCTCTTTCTTGGCCTGCAGATACGGCAATCCAATCGCAACCAAAGATCGTTAATGCAACAGGGACGAAGCGCGCGCAACGTCGAACTCCTCTCTCGCCTGAGCGATCCCAGGGTTAGCGACGTCATATCGCGCGCCGCCAACGGCGAAACTCTGACGGATCAGGATTGCTTCGTCTTGTACAGTTACATGACCTCGGTGTTCTGGAGCTACGAAGACTGCTTCTTTCAGTTTCATTTGGGCATGCTGGATCCCAAGAGCTGGGCGTCCGACGGTACCATCTTGAGGCGCTTGCTCGGCAACCCTGCCTATCGCGCGGTCTGGAGGTTCGCGCGGGGCGGGATCGGCGATGAATACAGGTCCTTTCTCGATGGACTCGCCGCCGAATCCAGGCACAACCCCGTCCCGCCCAATTTGCCCAACACGCTCCGGCAATACATCGCGGAAGAGAGAGAAGCGCTCCAGAGGTCACAAGATGTTAGGCCTTGATTTCACGGCGGCACAAAACATCTAACCAGGCAGTGGAGCGAACGGCCACCCGCCGCGCGCTTACGCTCTGCGTGGCTACAACCTCTTCGCTACGGCTTACGCTCGCTCTCGATAGCCGTCGCTCACTTTCGTCTCGTTAGATGTAGTTCGCGCGCTCTCGCATGCACGTTTACGAAATCAGGCCTCGCAAATACAAACGCGGCCCTCGTTTGCCACCTGTGGTGGCATCATCACGAGATTCTGCGGTCCAAAGTCGCCAGTGAAATAGCGCCATGAAAGAAATCTCCGTCCCTCCATCTGGGTTCCTTATTTCACGGGTGTTGTTTGCTTTTGCTCTATGTACGGTCGGTGTGCTGCTGGCAATGCTCAGTTTCGCCGCGAAGCCACCTGCCGGAATGGGAGCCTCGACTGGAGGTTCGCTTTTTCTTGATAAGCATGCTGTCCCATTCAAGGGCCATACCGCGGCTACGGCGGCGAGCATGCCGCTGAATCCAACAGGACCTCGCTGGTCGATCGTGAAATCGCCGAACGTTGGCTCGCCCGGGACAAACCAACTCTATGCTACTACGTGCGCATCGGCGTCCGACTGCTGGGCTGTTGGATACTCCGACACTGGCAACGGTTACAGCACGCTTATCGAACGATGGAACGGCTCGTTCTGGGCGATTGTCTCCTCGCCGAACAATAGCGGGAACAACATCCTCTACGGGGTGGCATGCACCTCGAAGTCGGATTGCTGGGCTGTGGGTACCTACTTTAACGGCGAACTTTTTCAGAGGACGCTTATCGAGCACTGGAACGGCGCTGTGTGGAATATTGTGAGTTCGCCAAACAGGGGGCTTAGTTCGCCGCCAATCGATGTCCTCGGCGGTGTGGCCTGCATATCGGCCTCGGAATGCTGGGCCGCCGGCGGCAATGACGACCAGAATGGTGTCGGGCAGACGCTGATCGAACGATGGGACGGCACGGCATGGACAATCGTCAATTCGCCCAACCCCAGCGGCTCTAATGCCTTTATCGCCGTGACGTGTGCGTCGCCATCGCCACCGGAAGAATGTTGGGCCGTCGGTGAGACCGTTACTGGTCTAGGCAGAGCTCAAACCCTGGTTGAAGAATGGGATGGAGTTGCCTGGTCGCTCGTTTCATCGCCAAACAGCGGAGACTTCAACGATCTCCGAGGCGTGACGTGCGCTTCGCAAGGGGACTGCTGGGCTGTCGGTGACTATAGTGGCGTAACCAACGAACAGACTCTCATTGAGCACTGGAACGGCATTGGGTGGGCCATTGTCTCCTCGCCCAATACCAGTACCGGGCAGAATAACTACCTCCTTGCGGTGGCATGCGCCTCGGCGTCGGATTGCTCCGCCGTAGGCTACTACGCAAACGGCAACTTCCTCAATCAAACACTCATTGAGCAGTGGGACGGAAACTTGTGGACGATTGTCAGCTCGCCGAACCCGAGCGGAGCACAGGTCAGCCAACTCCTCGGAGTAACATACGGCTCGCCGGCGCAACGCTGGGCTGCGGGCTACTACGCAGGCAGTTTTGGCCACCCTCCCCAGACACTGGTCGAGACCTGGCAAGGAGCCGTGATGTTTCAATAGGTCGTGGTTTGGCAAGACACATAGGAGAAGCCACATCTAACCATTCGAATGAAGCCAACGACCCCTTGGCGATATAAATTCAGCGAGGTTGTCACGACACCCTGCCGTGGCTTATCTCTTTCTCGTTAGAAGAAAAATTATGATTCACATCGTCAAATCTACCGAAGCCAAGCAGCGAAATTCCTTCGGAGTGTCCTTCGACCTATTGGCCATCGGGCCGCAGTCGATGGTCACCAAGATGCGCTACCGCAAGGACAACGTCATCCCATTCCACTCGCATCCGAACGAGCAGAGCGGGTACATCCTCTCTGGTCGCATCCGTGTGCTTACCGGCGATTCCAAACACGAGCTTGGTCCCGGCGACACCTACGCCATCCCCGCCAACGTAGAGCACAGCATTGAGATCATCGAGCCGGCAGAGGAGGTGCAGGTGTTCACACCGCCGCGGGAAGATTTCCGCTGATCGGGCGTAATCTGCGGAGCGAGATAGCATGATTTCCGCCTAACCAATCGCTCGGCCAACCGCTGGCCGTTGTGAAGTCCACATTTGATTCTATGAAACCAGTCTCGATGTTTGCTACACTCGGCGCCGCCAGCGGTGGCTCAGCTCCTTCTCGTTAAACCCGTAATGCAAGCTCTCATCGGCATTCTGTTCTGCGTGTTGCTGGGCGTCATGGTCAAGATGCAAGGTTGGTTTGCTCTTCTTTGGCTGCCACTCGGCTTTGCCATCGGCTTGTTTGCCGCTGCGCAGATCGCGCTGCCGATCATGCTGGGCATGCCCCGCGCGATTCGCCTCGTTTCCAGAGGCGCAATGCGGCCTGGCGTGTACGCCCGTCTGCTCGCTATACCCATTCTATGGCTGGTCGCTGTATCCGGCATGCTATTCCTCGTCGGTTTCTTCTGGCCATCGCTCGCAGCGCGTGTCGAGGGCAACGACGCGTTTAACATTGGCACATGGCTCGGCATTTTTGCTATTCTGCTGTCGCCCCTGTCGTCGAAGAAGTCGCGTTCGGACTTCCGAGAGGACTTTGATCGATCTTATGGCCAGTTTTACACTAGTTCGAATCGCGGCGACTGAGTCTCCCTTCACGCGCGCGGAAAGGTTTATCAGTCATGTGTGCACTTTGGCGCATCCGCAAAGGTGGGAAAAGTGCGAATCCCCGCCCCTCGGAGCTTCTCTCAAACCAGCGAAATTAACGGTTTTGTCGGCTAATACGCTGGATATCCGTCGAAATTGTCGGCATAATCACATGTTAGATATTTGGGGTTATGAACCGCCTTCTATGTTAGTAAAGAAACCAAAGTGAGGAACAATGAAACCACTGATAATTCGCAGCACGAAAAGCATCATTAGCGGACTTACGGCAGTACTGCTAATTGGGCTTGGCCATCCTTCCGCAATCGCGCAAACGGACACAAACGGCAAAACCGACGAACAACTCTTGCGCAAGTTAATCCGGGAGGAAAACGAAGGTAAGCATGTCATCAAAACGACCGAGGATTCCATTTATGTCCACGGCGCGTACCGTCGCCCGATGATCGGTCGTGCCGCCCAAGAGAAAGAGGAGTCACGGTCACTCAAAGATATATCTAATGTATCACGAAAGAGTGAAGTGGTGCGGCTCGCTATCTCTCAGTCGGGAGATATGGCTGAAGAGTTCGGTAACTTCACGCTCACCTTCGACAAGCCAGACAAGACGCACATAAGTTTTGAGGGCTCCTACCTGCGAGTCTGGCGTAAAATAAATGGCGAATGGCTGGAAGATGCGTTCTTTGCGCGACGGAACGAACCTGAAGAAAAGACAAAGAAAGAGTCCGGCCCCTGATCAAAACTTGTTATCCAAACATCTAACCAGTCGATGAAGCCAACGGCCCCATTGCGAAATAAGTTCAGAGTGCTTGTCACCGCACCCTGCCGTGGCTTATCTCTTTCTCGTTAGGCGTTCCCAGTCGCGCATTGTCGGCCCTGTAACCCTGATCGATTCGCCTGCGCAGCAATGATTACCGTGCCTTCGTGCAGTCCGATCAATCGCGTGCGAGCCCGTGGCGGCAAATCACGGTTCCTTTTCACCCCGTTGTGACTTGGGCTCCTGTCGCTCGTGCAAGCGGAGCCCGCGCCTTCCGATACCTTTGAATCACCGCCCAATTCGTCGCTGCCCGCTAACGACGTTTGCGCTGGATTCCGCCCCTAACGAGGCAAGAAAGTAGTCGGGCGCCAGCGCCGATAGGCGAGAAAGCCTACCCCAATTCCTGTCAGCGCGAGCAGGGCGAACGTGCTCGGCTCCGGCACAATCGTGATACTGAATGAGGCCTGCGGGATGGGATTATCGTTGAAATCTTGATCGGTGACTATCGAGACATGCGGATTATCGGTCGTCGAGTAGAAGGTATAAACGCCCGGCGCGGCGTTGGTGATTGAAAAGCTGATGTGCGCGATGTCTAACGTGCCGGGCGGGATAAGTGTTTGCGATACGCCACCCAAATCACGGTCCGTAATGCAGAAGCTACCACAAACGAACTCGCTTGGCCCCGTGTCGCCATCGAACACGAAATGCTGTTCTGCCGTGATGTGGAAAAAACCCTGCGCCCCGACAGCCGTTTCCAGCCAAAAGGAGACGGCCCGCGCACTATAGCCAGCGAAGGTCAGAAGCGTGTCAACGGTGAATGTATCATTCTGATTGAATATCGACCCGCTGGGGATGAATTGCAGTGATTGAGTGTGCTGCGAAAAGGCAGTTCCGACCACCATCATTCCGCAGATGATTGTGATAAGTATTTCTTTTTTCATCGGCTCAAAGCTCGCTTCCAGCGCCGATCTTGGTCAACGCGGCACTTGTTTGTCAATTAAATTGCGCGTCGCGCCGAGTCCAATGATGAATCACGCTTCTACTGACCCACTTTGATCGGGCTCCTGTGGCTCCGGGAAACAGGGGTGAAGGGAGAACAGGCCGCCGTGATCGGCGCGTGCGGATCGTAGCCGAGCACGACCGTTGAGAAACCGACAGCAGAGCGCCCGTGGACTTTACTCGCTGGTTGGTGGTTGGCGCTTTGAACCGAGCACTCGTTCCACAACCGGTAAAATTCGCGAGGCCATGACTTGCAGGCCGACCGCGTTGAAATGGTATTGCGGGTCCCCCGGAATATGATATTGCGGTCCCGGCAGACCGCCCCACATAACGTAAGGAGCGCCGCGCGCCGATGCGACGCGGGATAAATCCGCATCCCGACAACCGACCACCACCACGGCGGCGCCGCGTTCTTTCAACTTAAACACCACCGCGTCCATGTTTCGTCGAGTCGTCGCGACAGGAACGCCGTGTTTCGCGTCGTTCACTCCGAATTGAACTACTACTACATCCGCTTTTCCCACGCTGCCAATGTTCGCGAGCGCATCCGCTGAGGTGGCGCCGTTCCAACCGGCATTGGTTACGGTAACATCGTAACCCTTTTGCCGAAGCATTCGTAGCAGTTGCGCAGGGTAAGCTTCTTCTCGCGAGACACCTTTTCCGTAAACGCCGCTGTCGCCGTAAACGACAATGTGGGTGGCCGCCGGAGAAACGCTCGCCCCAGCGAAACCGAAAAGAAACAACGCCAGTAATCGAATCGAAAGTCGAGAGATCATATTCATTACCGCAGCTAGAGATTCCCATAATAGGAAGTAGGAAGCAACCGGATGTGCCTCGAATGAGAATGCAGCGCCTGATTCCCTGCCACTCTGCTGCGCGAGTAAAATGCTTCCGGGCGCGCATGGCCTGCCCGCTGAACGCGAGGGACAAAAAGGGAGTGTTAACTCGGTAGTTGTCGATGAAAGGCAGCTAAGCCTTTACCATCCTCCGCACCCACACCAATCCCAGCGCCAGCGCGCCCACGGCGAGGAGACCAAGGGTTGACCCTTCCGGCACAGGCTGGAAGGCTAGGCCTGTGGGCGACCCCAGTCCGGAGGCGAAGGTGCTCCGGGTGCCACCGGGAGTAAATTCGTAGATGTTACCGCTGTTATAGTCTGCCTCAAAGAGGTTGCCTGCGCTGTTAAAGGCCAGTCCGTAAGGGCCATTTAGTCCGGAGGCGAAGGTGCTCCGGGTGCCACCGGGAGTAAATTCGTAGATGTTACCGCTGAAGTAGTCTGCCTCAAAGAGGTTGCCTGCGCTGTTAAAGGCCAGTAGTTCAGGCGCACTTAGTCCGGAGGCGAAGGTGCTCCGGGTGCCACCGGGAGTAAATTCGTAGATGTTGTTGCTGTTTTGGTCTGCCACAAAGAGGTTGCCTGCGCTATCAAAGGCCAGTCCTGTAGGCCCATCTAATCCAGAGGCGAAGGTGCTCCGGGTGCCACCGGGAGTAAATTCGTAGATGTTGCTGCTGCCAAAGTCTGTCTCAAAGAGGTTGCCCGCGCTGTTAAAGGCCAGTCCGACAGGAAGATTTAGTGCGGAGGCGAAGGTGCTCCGGGTGCCACCGGAAGTAAATTCGTAGATGTTACCGCTGCCATAGTCTGCCTCAAAGAGGTTGCCTGCGCTGTTAAAGGTCAGTCCTCTAGGTTGATTTGCGGAGGCGAAGGTGCTCCGGGTGCCGCCGGGAGTAAATTCGTAGATGTTACCGCTGCCAGGGTCCGACTCGAATAGATCACCTGGACTGGCGTAAGTAAGCTGAGCGGCAACGGAGAGGATAAACACAGCGGCAACAACAAGAGTTGGCGCGAGTCGTAGGGAAAATCGGGGCGAAACGTTTATGGTGGGAGTTTTGGTTTTCATAGGATTATTTGTCAGGTTTCAGTTGAAACTTACATGTCGCCTGTCACGATCCTTCCGCACTCCCTCGCAACGCGCGGAGTTTGGGGAGTAAACGGCTGCGATGTCAATTGTAATCGGTAAAATTTTGGCAATTTTCCCACCCGATCATCTCACGAAATTAGCGCACTGTTTCCCGTTTTCCGCGAAGGCTAAACCCTGCGATCTTGATTCCAGTAATTGAGCACTGGTGATTTCGGGCGGGCAGCACTGCATGAACCTCTGCCACATTGAATCATTGATGCCTGAATCCTTGCTACAACGCTACCCCTGCAACCCGGTTTCGGTCCCGGGCAATCGGGGTTTTGCCGCTTTTGAACTTTCGGGCGCCAGCACCAACTACAGTTGACTTTCTGCACTTGCCTGGGCTGGCTTGGTTAAGACAAGATCGGCGAAAACGAAGGCCGGGGAACTTCGGCGCGCCTTCCAAACCAAAAGGAGATTATAATTATGAAAAAACTCATTCCAATTGTCGTCGTGTCGATCTTAGCCATGGTCGTGGCGAAAGCGCAGGACCCCGCGAAAGTCGACCCTCAGCATTACAAAGTGCTCCTCAACAACGAGTATGTGCGCATCCTTGATGTCCGCCAGCAGCCGGGCGACAAAAGTCCGATGCACTCGCATCCCCACCATGCGGTTTATTGGCTGACGGGCAGCACGCTTAAGTTCACGTCCTCAGATCGAAAAACGAAAACGGTTACAACCAAACCGGGTCAAGTGGTCTGGCGCAATCCCGAAACGCACACGGTAGAAATCGTCGGTAAAACGGCAAGCCACGCGCTCGATATTGAGTTAAAGAAGTAGGCCGCACGCAGAAGCGCGGCTGCTTGTTTTTCAGCAAAATGGGAACGCGAACAGATAAGCGCTCTTTCCGGCTGTGCTGTCCATGCGCTCTGCATCCCTGATCCACTGCACTTTGGGATTAGTGAGGCAGGGCAGTCGCAAAGATCATCGCCATTCTTTTTCTGGCGGCAGCATCAATAATTCCGTCGGCCCGTTAGGCACTGCGTCCGAATCGCCGACTCCAGTTCGATAAATGCAGTCAGCTTTTCCTCAGCGCGAACGACGAAACGCTTTCCATCGTCGCGGTGTGCGTCCACAATCCAGAGCGTTCGTCCGTTGGAATCCACCGCTGAGACGCAGCCCCAACTCCAACCGGCTTTGCTGATATTGTCAGCGGGCTTTCCTCGACCCAAGGTCGGAACCTGAGATTGCCGTTCTAGCAGTTTAAGGCTTCGCTAGCCCACCGACGCCTTGGCGAGGGCTGCGGCTTCGCGACGAAGGGGGCCGGTGAACCAGTGAAAAAGCCTCCAAAACGCTCGAACAGTCAATTCTCGGACGGGTCGGACGCCTTTTCGCCAGTTGGTCGGGGAATTTCATACGCATATCCATCGCTAACGGGGAATTTATTAGCAGCTATGTGGGAAAAACCCGTCCGAGGCGTCCGTGCGACTCTCGAAAGAGACCTACCTCTCTTTGCTCCAGATTGTCTATAGACCGTAGGCTAGGAGTCCCAAAAATGGAGGTGGGTAACCCGTAAAAGAGAGATATTCGATAAAAAGCACTTCGCGGCCTCGCTCGTATGTAGCTAATCTGGGGGTGTTGGGGTCTGTTTCTCCGGAAGCGGTTTAGGGCTGCGAATCGGGAAAATGAGCCCGTCAGCTAAAGAAGATTCTTGAGTGGTCGGCAGCAAAGGCTTACGTGACGCGTTCCGGCTCATCTCCATTTAAACAGCTTGCCCTAACGCTTTAGCAAGCACGGTAATGACAACTATGTCGGAGTTAATCGCTTATGAGACGCCGTAACACCTATCGTGTTATGTTTGTATGTTAGAGTGGCCTTGCGGCGCAGGACGCCGATGACACCGAGAAGGCCCATTCCCACAAGCGTCAGGGAACCCGGCTCAGGAACGTTGTCGACGACGAGGTTGGGAGCGAAGCCGTTACAAACGCCGCAGTGGCTCTCTTCGCCGTCGGTAACCGTGAACGATCCCACCGAGAACGGGGGATTGCTGCCGGCGTCGAAGAAGTAGTATTCAATCTGCAAGTTCGGGTCGTTGAAGCTATGGAAATCAACACCGATGTCATAGTTCTGGCCGCTCAACAGCGTGAAGTTAATCGGCAGAACGTAGAACTGCTCAGTTCCGTCACCGGTGAAGGTCATATTCGGGCCGACCGCCAACTGCGTTGAGCCGTCTCCGGTGTAGACATAGGCGTTGAATGTTTCCTGAGCGCCCACGGCAATTTCGCCCTGGATGCCGATGTGTAAGAGGCTAAAGTTCCCGGTCATGGTGACGTAGTCGCCGCGGGTACCACCGGCGCCTACGCCGAGAGTATGACCAGTCGGTGGTGTGAGAAACAAAGTATCGGCGAAGCCGCTGACTGCAAAGAGAACCAGGCTCGCGACCATGACCATCACAAGAAGTAATTTTTTCGTCATAGATTTATCTCCTATTATTCGCTTTAATCCCTGATCGAGCCGGTTTTATACTTTACCTCGGCCCAAATAGTCAAGCTTATTTATACAAGCCATTGTCTATGCCAGAAGCCGCTCGGAGCAGTCGGTTCTGACATGGGCGCTATTGTATTTGTGGGCGAACTGTATCGAAAGCACAATCTGCTCACGTTCAGCATCCAATTCCACGAAGGCTTTTTCAAAACTTCGCCTGCTCTTTTCGGCCCAAGGGCTGGCGAAGACCATATATGCCCCCCCATAGGCCAGCCCACGCCCCGGTCGTGATTCTCTGCCGCCGTGAAACTCTGACGCCTCGCAGTCCGTTTCATTGTTCCAATGTTGCGCATGCGCAAGACGGTCTTTCGGCCGAACCCGCGAGACAAAATCCGGGGACACTTTAGCAATAAACGCCTAGCATCAGAGCGGTATGTGCGTGTCTATTCATGAGCGCACGATGAATGGGTTGAAAAAGCTTCGTATCCCGACTTTCGTCAGCACCGAGCAGGCGACGGAATGGGGATCACATCTCAACGCGGAGCAACACACAGTGCTTGTCAAAGCGCAACGGGCGCTGAGCTACACCGCGGCGGCCGAGCCTAACCTGCAACTCAAGGTCAATCTTGCCACGCAATCGAAGTTAATGCGCGAGGCAGCCGGAGCATTTGCACTAACCTGCTGGGCCATTTAAGCCGATTCGGCGTTAGGCCGTCGCCGTTTTGCTATCGAAGCCCCTGCGCCAATGCGACTCGGAAACAGAGCGTCAGTGCGCGCCCGCACATTCCTAACGCATCACGCCCTGCTGAACGGTTGCGAGCACCGAGGCTTTCCTGTTAAGAACGGCCATTGCCCGTTGCAGCTCGTCAAAGTCAAACGGTTTGGACATCATCATGTCCACACTCAGCTCTTCGTAAGCACGAATATCCTCGTCCGAGAGATAAGCCGACAGAACGAGGATTTTGCCGCCAAAGTCTTGCGCCCTTAGTCGATGCACCAATTGGAGACCCGTCATGCGGGGCATACGATGGTCAGTAATAACAACGTCAAAAGGTCGGGCCGTAAGGCCAATCTTAATGAGTGCCTCCCAACCACTCCTCGCCGTGGCTACCTTGGATGCTGGACCTTCAAGCACCATGGCAATCATGTGTGCCACGGCGTTTTCATCCTCGACAATTAGGATATGTAAAGAATTGCTCATGATTTTAGAAATTGAATCAGCAGGACGTGCGCCGCAGGCTGCGAGAGAGCGGGCTTCCTTGCGCGAGAACAATCAGGACAACGAGACGACACTGCGACCCGGAAACGGAACGTCAGGGCAACCGGGAGACAAGGCGCAGACATATCGTGATTGCGCGCATTTCAATGTCGGTCGAGAAGTTGCATTGGCCGCAACGATGGATTCGGTCGTTCCACTCACAAATGCGCCGAGAATCCCCGATCTTTACGACTGAGCATTTTACAGTGGAGTCGTGCAGCACTTGCTACATCCCCGGCTATTTCATTTTGAAGCCGAGAGATGCAGTGGATTCGCTATCGCGCATGAATTCAGCGGCTCTTGCATCGCTCGGGCCGACACTGGCATTGATCACGCGGACCATCGAAGAGGTTGTTGCGGCCCGGAGAGTTTACTGCGCTCTATTTTCAGAGGAGACGCCCGCGATACACTTTCACCTTTTTCCTCGAACGGAATGGCTGACAGCCAGATATTTTGCCACTCATCCTCAGGAGACCGAGATTTCCGGTCCTCTATTGATGGATTGGGCACGACACACGTTCAACAAACCGATTGCCGGTATGGATAGGGATGGGATACGAGAAAAGATTCGAGACCGGATTTCTGCGGGCGTCGCAAAACGGTAGCAATTTATTTTTATGACGCGCAAATGGCTGCTTGCAATCAGTGCGGTTGGCTTTGGTCTCGCAGCTTTTGGCCACCTTCGCGCCATATTGCTTCATGGATGGCTGCCATATCGCTTCGCGCCGCTACCGATCAATTTATTTTGGACAATGCTCGCCATTCTGGATTTGCTTGCCGCTTGTTTGCTGCTTTGGCGGCCCCGATTCGGGCTTGCGACGGGTCTCCTCATAATGGCCAGCGACGTAGCAGTAAATTTTTATGCAACGCGCCTCCTTGGTCCCGACGGCTGGTCTTTCGACGCAGCGCGGCAAGTGCAAGCTCTCTTTTTCGGTTTTCTTTTGGGCTCTGTTCATCTCACATGGAGTGATCCGAAATCTTCGGACAACATTGCCCAACGTTTGTTTCGTTAGGCCGCCTCGGACTCGTCATTCATGCGGTCAAAATCCAACACATATTCCCATCGATGGTTTGAATTCTTTAATGACGGCATAGACGAAGCCCGGACGATTAAAGAGACGACGTTTGTCTGCCGCTGTGCGCCTCTGCCTCATTTCCGCAAAGTCATAGATGTGTGCTGCGGCACGGGACGCCACGCGCGAGCACTCGCTCGATTGGGTTATGACGTAATCGGCATCGACCGCGATGTTGATGCCATCGCGAAAGCGCGCGAACTCGGCGGCGGTCCGAGCTACCTGCAAGTGGACATTCGCGATTATCAGCCCAAGAGCCCGGTTCGTTCGATGCGGCAATCGTCATGTCTCAAAGTTTTGGTTATTTCGATGCGACAATGAATCGCGGTGTGCTTGGTCGACTGGCAAGTGGTATTCGGAACGATGGTCGCCTAATTCTCGACTTGTGGAATCAGGAATTTTTCGCTGCGCATCAAGGCGAGCGTAGGTTCGAGAAGCCCGGCGGAGTAGTTCGAGAGACGAAACGTGTCGATGGTGATCGGCTTCTTGTGCACTTGGATTACCCGGATGGTGGTCAGGATGACTTCGAATGGCAGTTGTTCTCACCAAGTCAGATCATTGCGGTAGCAGGGTCAATCGGATTCAATTTCCTGCATTCGTGCACGGATTTCGACGATATGAGCGCACCACGGTCGGACAATCTGCGCATCCAATACTTGTTCGAAATATGCTGGTGACAGACGAACATGGACAAACTCTGGCTATCGAGTATCTCGCTGACTGTCGTAAATTGTCCCGCCTTTAATAAACAAACTAACGTTCGGCGTTTTGATGTATACCGTCTCTGTCAAAGGCGTGGTGCTCGCTCCCGATAATAAAGTCGTTTTGCTACTTAATGAGCGGAAAGAGTGGGAACTGCCCGGTGGCCAAATTGAGCCCGGGGAATCCTCTGCTCAGTGCCTTGCGCGCGAAATCCAAGAGGAATTGAATATTGAGGTTCGGGTCGGACGTTTAATCGACACTTACCTTTTTGAGGTAATTCCAAGGCGACACGTTTTTATTGCGACTTATTTGTGTTCGGTCCTCGGCACCTTTGCGCCCCGTGTGAGCCATGAACACAAGCGTATCGGCTTGTTCTTACCAGAAGAGCTTCCATCGAATCTTCCGGCTGCCTATCGGTCTTCGATTGCGTTTGCGTTGAAAAGCAGCGATTAGCGGTAAACAACCAATGCTCCCGTTCGCTCATCTTGGAATCGGAAGCGCGATGGCACGACCATTTTCAGCGAAGCTACCGTTTCGCTGGTTGTTGTTCGGCACACTACTTCCTGATCTAATCGACAAACCGGCCTTTTTTATTCTCGGGTTGCTTGAACACTTTCGAAACGGAGGTTGGATTCCGGGTAAGCGTGGAATTGCACACACCGCTTTGTTTCTTTGCCTGCTTGCCGCTATTTCCGTCTGGAGAAAATCCCCGACTTGGTCTGCTGTGACTGTCGGAACGGCGACTCACTTGATACTGGATGTTGTTTCAAAGATGTTCGGAAGCCATCACACCGCTTTCGGAAGTTTGTCTGTGCTCTTTTGGCCGTTCCTTGGTTGGAGTTTCCCGACTTTGTCGTATGGAGCACACGGACTCGTGGCGATTATATTCGAGGGTATTGGAGTCGCGTGTCTCGTGGTCCAATTAGCCATGAGGCGATTGATGCCCCGAATGATTTAAGCTGCTTTGTGATCGAATCTGCTTCCGGCGTCCCTGATTTCGTGAGGCAAGGCGTCACGCTGTCGATCAACGCTGCGTGTCATAACGCTTGGAACACTTCGCCTCTGCACTTCGGGCAAGGGGCAGCAACTTCGTCTGGAACAGGACGTGTGAAATGCTTCACGTAACCGCAAGCCGTGCACTTCCATCCGAGCGAGCGAAATTCCGCGGCATCACCGAGCAGGGTCAGCGCCTTTTGCGCGTCATCGCGGATTTTTTCAAGAATACCCCGGAGAGTGCTTGAGGTTTCGGCCATAAACTAAGTTCAAGTTGTCGGGGGCGGGGCCGCCGCACACGCCGCCGCAAAAATGAGCGGAATCTCGCTTTCATGTTCAAACGAACATTGTCGCGCCAAAACATCTTGTCCACCCCAAAAACGAAGCCGCCGGCTGCTAATCCGGGCACGCAGCCTTGCGGAAGGGAAGCAAAGGCACAGGGCAGCATTTCCAGCCCGCTCCGCTCAAAGTCGATTTTCTATTTTCCGGTCGGGAGCCCGCGAGCAGAGGGGCAAAACAATAGGGGATGCTCTTGAGAAGTGGCCAAGAAGTGGCCAAGTTAGGAAATGTCCCTCTACTGATAGTCCGGTGGTTGATTAGCGTAATTCACTTCATTGCAGTAACTTAAAGTTAGTGCACCGTGCAGGAATCGAACCTGCAACCCGCTGATTAAGAGTCAGCTGCTCTGCCAATTGAGCTAACGGTGCGATTTCCCAAGTAAATAACGTTAGCGAAAAAGATTTCTGTTGCCTTTTTCACGGTCATATTCTACGGTCGGCCTTGTGAAACAGCGCAAACCGACGAAAACATGGGAAAGAACGCGGCTTCAAAATCTCATTCGCCATAAGTCTGGCGGCTATTATGCCAGAGCTTTCGCGGGTGGCAAAGAAGTTTGGAAGTCGCTCAAAACATCACATTTCAGCGTAGCGCAAGCCAAGCTCGCTGAATTTCTAAAAGAGCATCGAAAGCGAGTCAGCAACAGCAACGGCGAAGTCTCGGCCAAGATGACCTTCGGCGAAGCGACGGCGATTCATCTGCGCAATCTCGATGACAACGTGAGCATCAAACCGCGCACGCGCCACTATTGGCGACAACGCCTTGCTGCGCTTGTCAAAAGCTGGCCGGGGCTAAATGAAATAGAAATCCGCAAGATCACGCCCACAGATTGCAAGACATGGGCAAACACATATTCCAAAATTGCGTCGCCGACCAACTACAACAACACAGTCGCACTTCTCCGACACGTTCTGAATGTCGCAATCGACGCTGGTGTCATTTACAGCAATCCCGCAGCGGCTTTGAAACGCGCTACCGTTCGCGCGAAGGAAATCGCGCTGCCAAGCACCGAAAAGTTCAACGCGCTGGTTGAGGAGATGCGCGCTGGCCACAGCCGCTATTCGCGCAATTGCGCCGACTTCGCGCTAGGCTTGGCCGTTACCGGAATGCGAAAGGGCGAAGCGAATGCACTTGAGTGGCGCGATGTCGAGTTTGAAGCTGGCGAAGTTGTTGTGCGCGGCGACGCGGAAACGGGCACAAAGAATTGGGAATTGCGGCGCGTGCCCTTGATTCCCGATGCGCGGGCGTTGTTTCAGCGGATGCGCAGCGAACGCGTGGACGAACGACTAGACGCGAAAGTGTTTGCCGTTCGCGAGTGCCAGAAGGCGCTTGATCGGGCGTGCAAAAAGGTCGGGACAGATCGCATCACTCATCATGATTTAAGGCACTTGTTTGCGACAAGAGCAATTGAATGCAACATCGATATTCCGACCGTCTCGCGTTGGCTCGGCCATCGGGACGGCGGCGCGCTCGCGATGAAGGTTTACGGCCACCTACGCAGGGAGCACAGTGTTGCTCAAGCGCAGCGCGTGAGCTTCGCGCCTGTTGCGGCGAAGCAGGGCGATGTTATTCCCTTTCCGGCGACGGCATAGAAACAGGGCACTGACTTTGGCCGATTCGAGCGAGTCGAGGGCGGTGGCGGCGGGGGGGCTTTGGCGCGGGACGGGGTACGGTCGATTCGAAAATCCGTATCGAGCCGCAGAATTTTTTCACAAAAAAGGCAACTAATGACGAACGAAGAAGCGCGCGAGCAGATTTGCCAACAAGAGATTCAGCGGCAAAACCTAGAAAATTGGGCTGCTAATCGGGTGAAGCCCTGGAGCAAACTCCAAGAGGACGACTATGACTTTCGGAGTTGGGCCGAGCGAGCCAGCAAAGAACGGTTGCAAGCAGGTTGCATTTACGAATATGCGCGCGAGTCGCGAAAGCTGCGCTGTCTTCTCGTACTGATGAATCCTAAGCGGAAACGCGGGCCTTTTGAAACCACGACGGCACCAGGTGGAAGCGGCGAGCAGATTCAATTGGACTGTTCGTTTCAAGGTTTGAACGAACACGATGCAGAAAGGGCGCTTGCCGGTTGCCTCTATGCGCTCGCTGACTTGGCCGATTATCTAGCGGATAACGTGAGCTTCGGCGAGTTGTTTCGCACGACGCGGGAGGAGCTGGAATCAGCTTTCGGCGGCTTGGACAAGCTTGTGCGAGTGCAACGCGAACATCGGGACTTCCGTCGAGTCAATGCGGTGGATTTCGTTTGGGAAGTAGAACAGGGGAAAGCTACCGTCTTGGAAACGCTCGCCGATCAATTGCACCCGGAGCGGCGAGGGCGACGAAGAATCATTCGTGACGACGGGTCGGAAGTTGTCGCCCTTCGAATCCGCTGGCGAGATTTTACCAATAAAGAAATTGGAGCGGTGATGGAAAGGTTTGCTCGGGCGCATCGTCCCCGAAACTCGGCCTCCAAAGTACCACAACGAAGAGGTCGCGGTAAACGGGACGAAGTGCAGTCCGCGCTTGATGCTCTATCGGCAATGCGCTTGGCATCGTATTACCCAAAATCTTCGCAGGGCCAGCGCGCGGGCTTGCAATCTATTTCCAGAGCATTGCACGCGATTGATCATTTTAGCGAAATTCGGCTTGGTCGTGTTGGGCTTGGATCAAAGCGCAAGTCGCCTGAATTTGTTGAGCAGACCAATTTTGATTCGCTGACTGCTGAGGCACGTCTCCTGTTCTTGGAAAACTTTCCTTTTGGGGAAAACCCAGAGAACGCACCGACCTGGACTCAACGGCGACGTATGAGGAAATCAGGTACGGTTTCGTCATAAGGCGTGGTTTGGTGAGTCGTCGCATGGTGCTCCGTGCGAACGCAAACTCAATCAACTCATCGGGCGGCCTACTCGCCAAAAGAGTTCGCCGCGTCCTGCGGAAGACATCCAAGCTGGGCCTACAGGCTTCTCTATGGCGGCAAGATTCGAGCGATCTCGGAGCTTGGTCGCCTTTTGATTCCGGCGTCGGAATTGCAGCGCGTTCTGAATCTCGCTCAGCCTTACGACCCGAAGCCCAAAGCCAAGTCCGAAGAGCAGAATGAGGGTGGACAGTCATGAGGCAGGCGTCAAACGTGAAAAGCGATTTGGCGGTCGGCGGCGACCTGATGCCGCTTTCCGCGCAAAAAACGAGCGCTACGGCTGAGGCTCGGTGCAAGAAAGGGTATAAGCGGCTGCCTCTTCAATTTCGTCGTAGTGGATTCACCTACCGGCAAATTGCACGTGAAGGCAACGCAGCGATATACGAGCAAACTTGGAGCGGTTGTCGCAATCCGAGCATTTCTTACGAAGTGATTCGCATCCGCCGCCGAGACGGATTTCAGATCGGCGACAGATTTGTTGAGGCAGCCGAAGTCTATCCGAATTCGGAAGCGTGGGGCCTAGACGGCTTCACGGTAACCGACAAAGACGCGGCATTCGCAAAACTCCGCGAACTCTAACGACATGAAATTTCACTGAACCAAAAAAATCGCCGCCGCGTTCTGCAAAAAATCGCGACGGCGAAATAATCCAACTGAAGGAGACATGATACGAAAGCGAACAATGGAAGCAAGCGAGAGCCGTGGTGCTGGCTTGAAAAGCGCAAACTTCGAATGATCGCAGATCTGTCCGAATCGACCGGCGTGACCGTCAGCGCAGCCCGCTCGATTTACCTGGCACTCTCCGAATTTGCTTCGGATCGACAGTCCGAGACGTTCGATGCGACCCAGGCCGACATTGCACACCGCGCGGGATTGTCGGTCGCGACCGTGAAACGAATCCTGCCGACACTCAGGCAGGTCGGACTCGTTACCATCAAACGGAATTTCATCAAGGGAATCGAGACTCGCAGTACCTACACAATTATTCGAGGTGCGCTAGCTCACCATGAACTGGCGCTAGCTCACCAGCCCCAAATAAAACGAGCTACGGAAGAAGAATCTTCCGAAGAAAGCTTCGAAGGTACGGCACGTATGAAAAACGTAGGAGGTAGCAGTACGTGTGATAGCTCGTTAGCCGGAGGTAGCGGGTCAAAGTTCAATCCACATAACGGGGAGTACGAATGGTAAAATTTTTAGGAGCGCAGCAGAAACCGAAGAAAGGAATGACATGATCAGATTGAAAAACCAAGGGATGCAATCAGTGTGGAAAGGCCGCAAAATCGGCATTTGAAGCCCTTCAAGAGACGAGCTGAACTCAACGGTCAACTTGATCCTCGAATCAATGTCCACGGCCGTCCGAAAATTTTCGCTGAGCCCCTAGCGGAAAAGAAGAACAAAGACGCCACAGAACTGGCGCCAACGCCATCAATGAGCCGGGTGAGATCACGGGATTCTACGTTGACGCCAGCGGTGTGGGTCACGGCTTTCTGCGCGCCCCCAACGGCACGATCACGACGTTCGATGCCCCGGGCGCAGGCACAGGGGCAGGTCAGGGCACATTCGGCGTAAGCAACACTCCGAACGGAGAGATCGAAGGAGTTTACGTCGACGCAACAGGTGTGCTTCACGGCTTCGTGCGGTCTAGCCAGGGCACCTTCAGCACGTTCGATGCCCCGGGCACGGGCACAGGCGCAGGCCAGGGCACCATCCCCTTGGACAACAACAACCCAGGAGCGGTCATGGGACAGGCTATTGACGGGGGCAATGTGACACACGGCTTCCTCGTGGAAGGCTTGTAAGCCTACCTGGAAGTGGGCAAATCTGCACCGCAAATAAGCCTCCAACAAATCAGCAAAGCCTAACAAGCAGCAGCATTTCACGATAAGCCGTCACGTTTTACCGCGTGGTGGCTTTTTGGTTCGCTCGACATCGAAAAACATGATCGCGCTTACGGCTCTTTGAAATCGCCCGCGGCGCGCGGGGTCCGTTCCTCAAGAACGAGCTGTGTTCTACTTTTTGTTCTACTTTCGGCTGTTCTCTGGCCGTCCCTCGATGCCGAATGAAAGACGCGAGAAGAGCTAGGCGACTGCTTCTGAAAACGTGAGCGTCGTTCCTTTACGGTTGGCCTCGCACCAATCGATGTGTTTCTTCAACGCGGTTGTGAAGTAATAATGGTAGGGCCAGTTCACAATTCGATGGTATTCCCACTCGTGGATTTTAATGAACTTCCCGAAGTTCTCGCCATAGTAATATGTCTCCCTTGCCGCGAGAAGAATGCAGTTGGCCGTTTTCGTTGGTGATGCTTTCTCTGTTTCAGAACGTCAGGAACTCGCGGCAAAACAAAAACCGCCAACCCATCAGGGCGGCGGTTTCCATTGGCCGTGGAGAATTTTTGTTTCAGCGATCTCTCGCCGCACATCGAACCAGAAACACTCGTTCCTGATTCAAGGCACCTTGCCTCTCCATCGCAGGTTGCCAGACCTCCTCTCGGAAGTCATTCCTGATGTTCCGTAGAGATCATATCGAAATCGCGCGTCGCCTGCAACCAAAGTGTTCCTGCGGTAGTGGGTCAGTTTGAAAGAACACCGGATTAATGCCTTCGTCTGGAACGGAAAAACCTCCAAATCGAGAATACAATGGAAACAATGACGGCCACTACAGCAACAACGCCAAAGATAATCACAGTGTGGAGAGCTGCGAAAACCCACGCCGCTGACGGCGGAAACTTAGGGTGATCTTCAGGCCGCTGATGGGCGAGGAGCATGCAGTAATCAATGACGACAAGCACTCCGTATGTAGCGGCGAAAGCTACGACGACCGCCTTAGTGGCATCCCGTGGTTTCTTTAATGAGAACAAGATTTTGAAAATCGTCGCTGATTAGATCAAAGCCGCGATGATCTTTGCGCGGGCGGACTTCGTAAAGGTGCTGTGTCTGATTCGAGAGCAATCTTGTAGCGTTTTACCTCGCAAAAGATCGAATCCGCAACATGAATTTCGCGTGAAAGGTTTCGCATTTTTTTCTTGCCATTTGCGGGGTGCGCTGCGCATCCTCCGGCGAGGCGTTTGCCATGAGAAACTTGCCCGTGCTGTTTGTCACCGCCGCGCTCGTGCTTCTGAACACGACCGCCATTGCCCAAGCGCCTCCCGGCAGCCTTTGGTACAACGGCGACTGGAACGAAGTCAACGCACTCGCCAATGAGCGGGACGACGGCCTCGGCTTCGGCCAATACGCCCACGTTTATGATGATTTCAACGTGACCGCCCCGCTGGGGTGGAATGTGACGGCCGTCTTCTCCGATAATCTGATTACGATGTATACCGTCATTACCGGCGCGGATTGGGAAATCCGCACCGGCATCTCCGAAGGAAACGGCGGCACTTTGATCGCCAGCGGGACCACGAATTCGCCGCTAGTTACTCCTACCGGCCGGGGCCTGGAACTAACCGAATACATGGTCGAGGTCCCCGGGTTAAACGTTTTTCTGCCCATGCTGCCCTCGGGCCAACACTACTGGCTCAATGTCACGCCGGTCGGCAACGGCTTTGGCCGTTTCTTTAATTCGGACACCAGCGGCACCCACTGCGTAGGCACGCCCTGTGGCAATAACGGGAATGCCTTTTTCGACAGCAACTTCTTTGGAGCTCACTTCACGTCCACCTCCAACTTTGGCCAACCCGGCGACTTCTCCATGGGCGTAATCGGCACCGTGGTGCCGGAGCCGGCAACCTGGGCAATGATGGCCATGGGCGCAGTCGTGCTGATCGGCGTCCAGCAATTGAGCCGGCGGAAAAAAGCGCCATGAAAAACAAATACAACTTTGCTGCCCTGTTCGCGCTCGCATTAACCGCCGCGCTCGTGCTGAACAACACGACCGTCATTGCGCAGCCGCCTCCCGGCAGCCTTTGGTATAACGGCGACTGGGATAACGTTAGCGGTCTCCATAACGAGCGAAACACCACTTACAACATACAAGCCTCTGTTTATGACGATTTCAACGTGACCGGTGGCCCTGGGTGGGCTGTGACGGCCGTCTTCTCCGATAATGCGGCGGGGAACTCGGTCATTACCGGCGCGGATTGGGAAATCCGTACCGGCATCTCCGAAGGCAACGCCGGCACCTTGATCGCTAGCGGCACCACTAACTCGCCCGTAGTTACTCTGATAGAGTGCGACTTTCAGCAATGCATATCCCGAGTCGAGATCACCGGGCTGAACGTTTTCTTGCCAATGCTGCCCTCAGGCCAACACTACTGGCTCAATGTTACGCCGGTCACGGTTGGAGCGGGTTTTTCGTATAATATTACCACCAGCGGCGCTCACTGCGTGGGCACGCCCTGTGGCAACGACGAAAACGCGTTCTTTAATAGCACGTACTTTGGCGCTTACTTCACGTCCACGGCCAATGAGGGCCAACCATACGACTACTCCAATGGCGTAATCGGTACGGTCGTTCCGGAGCCGACAACCGTAGCGCTGCTCACCTGCGGCGTGGGCGGATTGCTGATCGCATTGCGCTCTCGGCGCTTTCACTCCAATCGCAAACGACGTTTGCGCTAGAATCGGCCTAACAAGTGGTGCGAGTCAAAAGTACCGGCGCGAATCAAAACCCTTTCCCGGCGCTTTATCGACTGTCGATAAAAACTGCACGTCGGGGCGTGGACGCTTTGCTGCCAAGTTACGCATCAGTGCCAGCACTACCGGATTTCATATGACATATAGTTTTTCAACATATTTCTGATGTTTTCGACTTTTCGGCAGATGCCAACTTGCGGATTTTACCTATTACACTTGACCTCGCAGCCGTTTACTCCTCAAGCTCCGTGGTGCACCCTAATTAACGGAGCAACCCCATGAAAGGAACGAGCCCTTCACTCCAAATCTTCAAACCTACCATGGCGGCAACGCTGGCGATTGCTATCATGTGCGGACTTTCCGTCCGACCCGCGCAAGCCGGTTACATTGTAACGTTGCAGCAAGTCGGGTCCGACGTCGTCGCGACCGGAAGCGGACCCATTGACCTGACCGGACTGTCTTTCAAAATCAACTTTAGCTTTGCAGCCTCCATAGAACCAAATAACGCGCTTATATTAACCGGCTCCAGCGGCTTCTCGGGGACAGATGAATACAGTGGATCTTTCAGTGGACCGCTAGTTTTTGGAACTGGCGGCGGTACGCTTGCCAGCAGCGCGAGCGGAGACTTCGTAGGCTTTCACGATCATGGCTTTTTAGACGTGCCGACCGGCTATATCTCCGGTACGGCTCTATCGGACAGCGCGACCTATAATAATGCGACGTTCAGCAGCCTCGGCGTAAACATCGGCACCTACGAATGGACATGGGGAAATGGCCAGAACCAGAACTTCACGCTAGTTGCAGTGCCGGAAGGTTCAACCCTTGGTCTTCTCGCCGTGGGCGCGCTGGCGCTGGGATTGGTGTGGATGCGCAGGAAGGTAAAGGCTTAGCTGCTTTTCATCCACAACTACCGAGTTCACACTCCCTTTTTGTCCCCAGGGGTTCAGCGGGTAGCCACGCAAGGAACTGAACTTTGCTTTTTCTTCCAATCGAGCTTAAACGTTCATGCGAACATGATCCAGTCTCGGAACGGTCAATCCGATCAGTTGCCAAAACCCAAAGCGAGATACACCGGCGAACGGCTCCTGCGCGAACGACCGCGCGTTTACCGCAAAGTTGTGGAGTTATTGGCCGAACCGCGTGAACAGATGAGTATTCGCCAAATCTGTCGGCTCTGCCGCGTAACCGACGACACGGTTAAGGCGGTTGAGAAGCGTGAAGCGATTTCAATAGCCGCACGAAAACAAACGCTGCTCTCCATCGCTCTCAACGTGGCTCAATTGTCGGGTGAACGCTTGGAAGAATTGGCGCCAACCATGAACGCCCGCGAAGCTGGCGTTAACTTCGGCATCGCGATAGATAAAGCTCTGCTCCTCAACGACGATCCAAACATGCGCCTCGAAGTCAATCCAGGCCCACGCTTTGCCGATCTTTACGAAAAGCTCAATAGCCTCACCCCTCACAATGTCCCAGCTCCCAAAGCAATCCAAGCCCAGGTTGTCGAACCCGTCACCGATCAACTAGCGTTGCCAAACGGTGAAACGATTTTAGACTCTGCCGCTGAGAACCGGTTTGAAGTTGGGAGAATAAGCGGGCAAAAAGAGCGCTGATCTTTCACGGTCGTTTTCTACGGTCGGAAACATTTTTGCGGCAACATCACGCAATTCTGTGTAACGCGCTGCAAACCCGATTCGTTAAGCGCACCTGTGATTCGCATGCTGTGCAACACAATGAAAACCCGCGCAAAAACTCTCTCTTGAATTAAGAGTCAGCTGCTCTGCCAATTGAGCTAACGGTGCGAAATTGTTCGATGATCGATCTTCGCGAAATCGAATCGTCGTCAAAGGCTATGCCTGCGTGTGACGCGCGTAATGCTTTTTCACTCCCTTTGGCAGCAGTCGTTTCCGCCCGCGCTGGCGCCGACGGGCGAGGGTGGCTCGTCCACCCTTCGTTTTCATGCGTGCGCGAAAGCCATGTTGACGTTTGCGGGTGCGTTTGGATGGCTGGTAGGTGCGTTTCATAAATCCGACGGTAATTCGCCTCGAATCTGAGAGCGGTTATAGTAGGAACAGCCAGGGGGTTGTCAATTTGTGCCGGAAAGTATTATCGATCTTTCATTCGCAGATTGCCAGTGCCGCCGGTTTCTGGAATAACAAGTAGACAATGAGCGACAACGTGGTGATCGAACCGGCGACCGAAGCGGATTTGGATGAATTATCCGATCTGCTCGGCGAGTTGTTCAGCGAGGAGAGCGACTTTCGACCGAACAAGCAAAAGCAGTTGCGCGGACTGCGCTTGATTTTCGAGCAGCCAAACCGCGGCCGCGTCTTTGTGTTGCGCCGCGATAATGCCATCGTCGGCATGATCAACTTGCTCTTTACCATCAGCACCGCCGAGGGTGGCTTCGTGGTTTTGCTCGAAGATCTGGTGGTTCACAAAGAATTCAGGGGTCACGGCTACGGATCGAAGCTCTTGCAGTACGCGATTGATTTCGCCAAACAGAAGAACTTCCTCCGCGTCACTTTGTTGACGGACCGTCCCGAACTTCGTTCCCAGGAGCTATTTCGCCGGCACGCTTTCTCGGAGTCGTCTATGATACCGATGCGGTTGCTGCTTTCGCCGGAAAGCGAACAGGCGCAGCCGAACTTGTAGCGAGAAATTATTGCCGCGATGATCGCTTGTCGATCCAGGCGATCAATTGCGGCATCAACCGTTGCTTGAATTCTGAGCGGAACTCCACTTCATCGACCGCTTTTACGACTTCCCTGGCGCTCGACACGGGCAGATTGGCTTTGGCGTAGGCTTTGAGCTCATTCGCGCGCGCTGATTCCGAAAAGAAAGTAAACAAACTCGGCGCGTAACTGTTGGCGGCAAGGGCATCTGCCTTGGCCAGCAGCGCCTTCATGTTTGCGGCGGCGAAGGCCCATGCGATATCGGGATGCTCGCTTTGACGCGCGACTTTTGAAACCAGAAACAGGGCGCGGCTGGTTGGCAGCTCGTCAGTAAGTGCGATAAGGAGTGTTTTCTTCGCGAGCTCGGGGTCAATCGCTCCGGCTAGGGCATCGTAGTAATTTTGTTTTTCCTCGATGCTGGTAGTTTTTAATCCGAGCTCGTGCAATTTGTTCCAGGTCGCTTCATCGGCGTAGTGTGCGACAACTGCGAAGATCGGGCGGCGCAAATCGGGCGGAAGAGATTTTGGGTTGGCGAGATATTTTTGAAATCGCTCGCGGCAACCGCTGACGATTTCCGGATCATTCAAATCTCCCAGCGCCGCGATTAAACTTGCATGCAAGTTTCCAGCGTTTGCCGGTTCGCCAGCTTTCGGGTTCCAGCCGAGTGCGTCGAAGCTGGGCCGTAAGAGTGATCGCGCGTAGCCTTGGAATTTTTCCCGTTCCGGATGGCCAACGAGCAGTCTGTTTATGAAATCGAAGACGTTAATGATCTGTTCGCGTTCGGCCAGCTTGGTCGAAGAGGGCAATTTCTCGACCAGTTTCAAATAGAGCGAAAGCGCGGCCCGATTCGCGTGAACTAATGCCCAAGCGTCGCTCAGGAGGTTGACGCGGTCTTCGACGCTGAGATTTGCCAGCGATCCGAGCAGCAGATTCCAGGAAGACCCGTCATATTCGACGCGATAATTTCCGGCGCCATCGACGTTTAATTTTAGCGCACGATCCGCAGGAATGTTTTTCAGTTCGGCCGCTTTGTTCGTCATCAACAAACTCGTGGGGGTTTGACCGGCGACCGAATAAGTGAGCGGGATTTTCCATTGCAGCGGCGGCGCATTCTTAAAATTGACTGTGAACCGTTCCTGTAACAACGAGACGTTGCCATTATCCCCGCGTTTTACTTTTACAACTGGAAACCCAGGTTGTTCCGTCCAACTCGCGGCGATTTCACCAACTGGTTTTCCAGAAGTCTCGGCGAGCGCATTCCAGAGATCGACGGTGGTGGAGTTGGAATACTTATGCGCGGCGATGTAGCGGCGAATGCCGTCGCGAAAAACATCTTCGCCAAGAAAACTCTCGAGCATGCGAATGAATGACTGCCCTTTCTTGTAAGTGATATCGTCGAAAGCGCTGTTGGCTTCGGCCTCGGTTGCGATCGGCTGTTGCACCGGATGGGTTGTGGATCTTGCGTCGCCTTCCATCGCCTGTTCTTTGGCGATGCCGACGCGGCGAGCGGGGTCGCGTGGCACATTTTTCCGGAGCCAAACTTCCCACTGCGGATTGAAATGCGCCGTGCATTTCGTCCCCATCCACGAGGCGAATCCCTCGTTTAGCCAAAGGTTGTCCCACCAGGCCATCGTCACGAGATCGCCGAACCACATGTGCGCCATCTCATGCGCAATGACGGCGAAAATATCGTGCTTCGTGTTGTCCGACGATTTCTCCGGATCAAACAAAAGGACCGATTCGAAATAGGTAATGCCGCCCCAATTTTCCATGGCGCCGCCGAAGCCACCGGGGACGGCGATCTGGTCGAGTTTCGGCAGCGGATACGGCACGCCGAAATAATCGTTATAGTATTGAAGAATCTTCGCCGAGCCCTCGAGCGTGTAGCGTCCCCATTCGGTTTTCCCTTTTGTCGTGATCACACGGATTTGAACTCCACCGCTTTGGATCTCAACGGAGTCGAGCTCGCCCGCGACGAAAACGTTCAGGTAACTCGCCATCGGTGGCGTCGTCCCAAAGCGCACTTCTCGTCCCTTGTCGATCTTCGTCTCGCTCTCAACCGGCATATTCGAGATCGCGAGCCAATTTTCCGGAACGACCGCAGTCAATTGAAAGCGTGCGCGAAAACTTGGTTCATCCCAACATGGAAATAATTGGCGCGCATCCGTCGCTTCAAACTGCGTCCCGAGCATGGTTTTTTTCGCGGCCGTCCCTTGTTCTTGATACCGCGCATAAAAAAGTCCCCGGCCTTGTTGATTGATCTTTCCGGAAAACGTGAGCGCGAGATGGTGCTCGCCGGCAGGCAGTTCCGAGGGTAACGTGAGTGTGACCAGCTCATTCTTCTTGTCGATCTTAACGCCCGACTCCGGCAATGTTTTGTCATCAATCGAAGCGCTTGCGATCTTAATTTCGAGGGCGTTGAGCACGAGTTTATGAACTGGCTCCCGAACGCTCAACTTTACCGTCTCCGTTCCGGTGAAGGTTAGCGTCTCGATGTTAGGGACGATCCGGATTGCGTAGTCCGTCGGCACAACCTGCTTCGGCAGTTTTCCCGGCGTAGTGGCAAAGTCGAAGGGCTCTTCTGCTTTCATGCTTGCGGCGAACGTTACGCAAACGAGGCAAGGGAAGACAAGAACTCGCATTCCTCCACTAAACAGGCTGTGTCCGACTTTAGCATCCGCAAATGCGAACGATTTCTGTAGTGGCAGCCGTGTCGGCTGCGATCATTCTCCCAAGCAGGCGACACGCCTGCCGCTCCAGACACCTACTGAACCACTAAGACGAGCAGCAATTGCCCGCCGCCCACCTGCGGCCCTTTGATCACGAGCGGGCTCCGCTTGCTCAACTTCGTGTCCGTCTCAAGCAAAAGCTCATTTTCTTTGTAAAGTTTCAGGTTCAAAACGTAGCCCGCTTCGGTCTCGCCCCGTGCATCGACATGGAGCGCAAAGTACTTGCTGGAAGCAGCCCAATCTTCCTCGCCGGTCTTGAGTGTCTTGCGCGACTGGCCGATGACCTGGAACTGATTATAGCCGAAAAGTTCTTTCAGCGTCTGCTCGATTCTTATTAGCTCGGGAGGCATCGGCGCGGGCTGGGCGACATTTTCAGCGATAACGAGGCCGCTCCAAACGGTCTGGCTGGCTTGCGCCGCGGAGGCTGCACTCATCACCGGCGAAAGCAATGCGGCGACCAGGAGAGCACAATTTCGCATGAACGGTTATTTGGCCGCGTAATCGGCAGGTAATGACTGCAATCCCTCGACCCACAGCACTGTTACCTTGTCTTCTTTCGTTTCAAACATTGAGATGGTCGCATTCGGGCTGACCGCCGGATCGATCCGCGCGTTTAGAATCTGCGTAAGATATTGCGACTGTTCGCCGGGGTTCTTGTCCCGGATCACGACAACAGCGCAAATCACGAAGAGAGCGAGCGAGGCCACTCCGGTCAAAAACAACCGGCGGACTGTCCACCAGGTGGAAGCTTCGAGAGAAGGTTCACGAGATGGCCCGCTCTCGCGAGCAATCCGGTCGCGGAGTTGATGGCTGAAGAAATCTTCGTTGCTTAACACCTGCGCGCTCAATTGCTCTTTCAAAAACGCGCCCAGCTTGTGAGCGTCGTGCTTCTCCGCCTCGGCCGCAGCCTTGTCCGGCAGCGAAGCTTCGAACTCGACGAGCTCCTTGCCGCTCAGCTCGCCATCGAGCCAGGCCGTCCACTTTTCTTCAAATGTTTTCATAAACGTCTTTCAACAAATTTTGTAGCTTCTTCCGTGCATAAAATAACCGCGACATCACCGTCCCGATGGAGCAGCCGAGTGCCTCCGCGATTTCATGGTATTGCATCTCTTCGATTTCCTTCATTAGGATCACCGCGCGATGTTCCGGCGAGAGCTGTGCGATCGCATTGTCGATACGCGTGCGGATTTCGCTTTGCTCCATCCGCTCGTGCGGCAAAGGGTCCGCTTTCGGCAGAGTCCTGGACGCAGGCTCGATTTCTTTTAATTGAATTGCATCATTAAATTCGGCGCCGGCCCCTTTCACTTGTTTTTTCCTCAGCCAATCAATGGTCACGTTCATCACGATCCGGTAAATCCAGGTATAAAAAGAGG
>Ga0210407_10000105_pt1 | contig 107470 bp, 94 predicted proteins | sample IncBWC27MmetaG_FD_150860 | JGI IMG/M metagenome (GOLD analysis project Ga0210407, IMG submission 150860) | Forest soil microbial communities from Barre Woods Harvard Forest LTER site, Petersham, Massachusetts, United States - Inc-BW-C-27-M | ecosystem: Environmental > Terrestrial > Soil >...
CGTAGCCAGACGCGAAGTCCGCATTGACCGGAACATCGACCGCGCCCGCGATATCGGCTATGTATGCCAGGTTGCGCTCACAAGTGAGCGCACCTTCGGAGTCAGGCAGCCCCTGCGAGAACGCAAAGCCCGCGCTGGTCGTCGCCAGCGCGGAGAATCCGAGCTGCTGCAGGTACCGTGCAGAGCCGACGTCCCACGGATTCGGAATCACGAAACAGCCTGCCTCGTGCAGAGCGCGAAACGCCCGCCGACAGGCTTTGAAGTTCTCTAGCGCTCCCTGGCCTCCCGTTCCGATACGGTGCGTTGTCATCGGTTGTTCAAATGTGTTCATCGCATGCTCCAATCGCTTGGCTGAATCCATCCGATTCGCCAAGAGCTAGGTCAAGAGCTGTCAAAGCTTGCCCTTCGTCAGACAAACCAGCATCAAAACTAGTTTTGCATTCGTCATAGATAAACCTTTCGTTTGAATGAGGCCGGTTCACGCAAACCGGCCTCTCTTTAACAGATCCCCTAGTGGGTGCCCGCCGCCGCTTTCGCCGCAGGCTGAGCGAGCCAGGTTTCGAAACGCGTCTCGCTGAGCCGCGCGCCGTCGCCGGGAACGAGTGTCTTCTCGCTCACCTCGACACCGTAGTAGCGCGCCTGGGGGTCTATGACAACCTCGCGCGGATCCTTGTTTGCGGCCAAGTATTGCCGGGCGAGTTCATCGAGGTGAAACTTTTCCGGCCCCCCTACTTCAACCATGCCATTCACCGGCGCGCCCGTCGCGATCCGGCCTACTGCACTGGCGACATCGTCGGCCGCCATGGGCTGGATAAGCGCGGTTGGCAGTCGAACTTTGTTGCCCTCGGTGGCGAAATCCGCGATGCCCTTGACGAATTCGAAGAACTGCGTCGCGCGGATAATTGTGTAAGGATTCGGGGAGGCTTTGACCAGGTTCTCCTGAGCCATTTTTGCGCGGAAGAAACCGCTTGCGAGCAGGCGTTCCGTTCCCACGACCGACAACGCAACATGATGCTTCACGCCTGCGGCCGTTCCATAGGAGAGGAGGTTGCGGGTTGATGTCTCGAAAAACGTCATCACCGCCGCGTCCTCCCAGGAAGGAGAGTTCGTTACATCCACGACCACCGATGCGCCCTTTAGCGCTTCGGCAAGTCCCTCGCCGGTGATGGAGTTGACACCCGATTGGGGTGATGCCGCGATTGCCTCGTGTCCCTGTTCACGAAGCTTGGTTACGAGCTTTGATCCGATAAGTCCAGTGCCGCCGATCACTACGATTTTCATGATTGCCACCTCTATTTTCGGTGTACCTCCATGCGTGTCTTCCGTCAAGCGAACAAATACGGTTCCTTAAAGTCCTGGTAACGCGGTTACCGGACATTCTTATGAAATCAAGTGGCTCATAGTACAACCTGTGATTTCCAAGAAAAAGATACCGCAGTTCTTGGGAAAGATTTGGGAAAGAACTTTTTGACTCCCCGTACTGCGTAAGTCGCACAGAATCAACGGGCCGCATGTTCTTGTACGTGCTCATAACCCGAAGGTCGTCAGTTCAAATCTGACCCCCGCAACCAATTGGGATTTACAGGCCGGGCACAGGCGCCCGGCCTTTTTGTTTTTTGGGGAGTGGCAGGCGAGACCGGAATCGGGATCAGAGCAGCGGAAGACCCAAGTGCGGATAGCGAGCGTGGCACACTGCGCGGGACTTAAGCTTGAAGTAAGAGTTAAAAGATCGAAGAGGAGGATCGAAGCGAATTTCCAGCGTCCCCTAGACCCGGGTTCCTAAACCGAGCCACGGAGCAACAGGTTCAACCCGTCATAGCAGAAAACATCCCGTCTGTCCGCGGTTTCCCCCGGGTTCCGAAACAGTTGGCCCTCGAACACGGTTTTAAGTCTTGCGTACCAATATGGCGCTTGTTTCACCATGGCGGGCTTCGAACAATACCACGGATGAGAGACAACTTACCTGGCGATGCGTCACCATCCATTGCCATTCTTTCCTGGCTGAGGGAGCGCAAGGAAGAGACGGCCGCGCTGCTGGCAGAACTGGTTGCGATTCCCACGGAGAATCCGCCGGGGAATGAATATCGGGCTTGCACCGACTTGCTGGAACGACGGATTCAGGAATTGGGTTTGGACTGCAAGCGAATTGTTCCCGCCGGAGCGGGAAAACTGCCCGAGGATGGTCCAGCTTCCCTGCTGGCGAACTATGGGAGAGGAGAGAGGACACTATATTTCCACGGACATTACGATGTGGTTCCGGCGCAATCGGCGGAGCAGTTCCGGCCAATACGCAAAGAGAATTTTTTGTTTGGACGCGGGTCCTGCGACATGAAGGGCGGGATCGTGGCGATGCTCTACGCGATGCTGGCAATCAGGGAATGCGGTGAGGAGTTGAACGGGAGGGTCGGACTGACGCTGGTGCCCGATGAAGAGACCGGGGGACGGCGCGGGTCCGGGAGGCTGGCGCGGGAAGGATTGCTGGGGAAAAGCGGAGTGGGGATGCTGCTGGCGGAACCGACTAGCGGCGTGGTGTGGAACGCCAATCGCGGGGCGATTACACTGCGCGTGCGAGTGCTGGGAAAATCGGCGCACGTGGGTTTGCAGCATCAGGGGGCAAATGCGTTTGACCGGATGCATCGCGTGGTCGAGCGGCTGCAACAATTGAAACGCGAGGTGGAGCAGCGCAGCACGCGATGCGCGGTTGGCGCCGAGCAAAGGCGCAATTCGATTTTGATGCTGGGCGGGCAGAGCGGCGGCGGAACCAATTTCAATGTGGTGCCGGAGGAGTGCTGGTTCACGGTTGACCGGCGAATCAATCCGGAAGAAAACCTTGCGGAAGAAAAAGCAAAGTTGCTGGGTGCGCTGGAGGAATGTAGGGAAATGGGCATTCCGCTCGAATGGGAAGTGCTGCAAGAGGGGAGCTCGGCCGCATCGGGCGAGGGCGAAGCGTTAGGCAGGGCGCTTTCGCGTAGCGTGCAAGCAGTGACGGGCGAAGCGGCTTGCTTTGAGATGTGTCCTGGGCTGTTGGAAACGCGGTTTTATGCGGCGGCCGGGATACCTGCCTATGCCTTTGGTCCGGGACTGCTTTCGGTGGCGCATGGACCGAACGAATATGTGGACCTGCGGAAGGTGAGCGATTGCGCGGCGATCTATGCGCTGACGGCGGTGGAGGTATTGAGGGGCTAAGTTTCTGGGGCGCCCGGCCTTTTTGTTTTTTGCCGGCATGAACTCTTCAACTCGGGCCGAGTTACCTGCGATCGAGACGCCTGTCATTTTGAGAGTGTTATCGCGCCGTACAGGACTTTTAATAAGATAAGCCCGCCTATAATCCCGAGACTCATGCTCAGCAGGGTTCCGATCAGGAAATACTCGGCAAAACGTACGGACTTCATCTCCGGATAGCGCGCGATCGATTTAGCAGTGAGGATTAAACCGACAGTGGCTGGGGACTGAAGAACAAGGGCCGTCAAGACGACGAAGCGTTCGAGCCATCCGATATACATTCCGGCGTTCTGCATTTCATTCGTTGTTTCTCCCAAGATACTCATGTCCTGCTTGGTGAGGGGTTTGGTCAGGAAACGAACAATATAGCCTCCGCCGAAAATGACGCCGACATATACAACCAGGACGAGAAGCGGCTTCTCTATTGCAGACTGAGCCCAATGGATTTTTGCAAGCAGGGTCAAGAACGGGGGCCGAGCGATCAGCCAGGCCGTAAGGAAGACGGTTAGCGTGTGCACCGCCTGGTCGCCCAAGAATGTCGCCGCGCCGTCTTCGAGCGTGCCGGAATTGACGAGACGGAGTTTCAGCCAGTCGATGCCTAGATGGACTACGGTCAAGGCAAGAATGAAGCCGTAGAAGTCCATCCTGACCGCGAGCCCGGGAATCGCAAATCCCAGGAATACTGCGGCGGCAAAGAAATGAATCGCACCGTGCTCGGCGTACGCCAGGGCCGCCCCTCGTTTCTTGCGGGTGACCATTTGATCCGATTGCAAAACGAAGTCCGTCAGCAGATGAGCCAGGTAAAGGCCAAGAAAGCAGGTCAGGAGTACATGCATGATTTCATGCACTCCTTTCTAGTTTGACGGAATTGTGCATTCCTTGAAAGGACGACCCAATGATCTTTTTCATCGAATCCATCATCTCCAGAGTCTGCCAGAGGTGGCTGCGGCTCAAGTTTCGCGAGGCTGTCGATGCATTGATCCGGAGGGCCTTTGCCGCGAGGTCAACACGCCCTTTCGCCAGGTACGCATCGACCGTGCGCCACTGCTTTGCCGAAAGATGACCCACCAGGGCATCATGCAGGTTGTAAATCAGGTTTGCCACCAAATCAAATTCTTCGTTTTGCGAATGAAACCGGGTGACTTTTCCCGAATGCAAGCGTCCTTCTTTCGCCTCCCCGATCGCCGTCCGGGCAAATTCAAAAGCCTGCCCGCCCAGCAGATTAACGGGCGCGCGCAGATGCCCGGAGATCCGGCCGATGCCAATTCCAATCCTCAACTGCAAGGGGCGCATCCGCCTTCGCAAATCAAAGAGGAGGCCGGGGATCTGGCCAAGATCGCTTGCGACGGTTTGAAACTCATCCCCGGCAGTCACGGCGTACGGCAAACGAATCCGTTTTTCCTTGAGATGGGCAACCGTGACGAGGCGAAGCTTGGCCCCGAGCACGGAACGCAGGTCCCGGGTTCGACTCGAGCCAACCACGTCGGAGACGATCACGCCCCAGAGTTTGTCAGGCATATGCACACTCCTATGCAATCATATACAATTGCATAGTCACGTGCAATGCGAAGTTTTTGCTCGGTCCGCGGAGACGACGAGGGTGCGGCACCCAACTGCCTTCACATGCTAATCAATGCGCCACCCAGCGTGTGGAAAGAAACTGCAAACCCAAGACCCAGGTGCAAATTCGGCATCTGGGGCACCCGACTGCTAATCCTGTTCGCCGAGGGTTTGGATGTAGGTTTTGCCGTAGGGATAGAAGAGGTCCTTGCGGCCTTGCTGCCAGGCAGTTTTGAGTTCGGGCGTGGTGATGTCCCAGTCTGGGCGGCATTTTTTGGTGACGGCGCGGAGGTCCTGGCGAAGATCTTCCACAGTGGGGCGGCCGAGGAACCAGTAGCCGTTGTAGATCTTATAAATGACGAGGCCGGGCTCGAGGACAATCACGTGGGGGATCATGGGATTGTGGAGAGGATCGGTATATTCGGCGATGTCGAGATCTTTTTGGACGATGCGCCCCGAGTCGGAGAGAAACGGCCAGTGGGCGTCGACTCCGCCGCGAAACTCATTCGTTTCGGTGATATTGTCGGTGCTGATGGTGACGAGACGGCAATAGGCAACCTCGAGCTCGCGGTGGAGTTCGACAAGGCCTTCCGCCTGGCGGCGGTCCTTTGGGCAGAAACCTCCGCGGCTGAGGACGAGAACCATGGGATGCGGTCCTTGCAGTTCGGAGAGCTTGCGGCGTTTCGCGGTGTGGTCGGAAAGCTCATAGTCGGGGAAGATGGCGCCTGGAACAATGTCAGATCGCATAGGAACTCCTTAGCAGTTGGATGCGCGGCGCCGGGTTACGACTCATGGGTTCCGCAGAACGGAGCCCGTCCCAACCTCGCTGGCCGGCCGAGAGACTGCGCGGGTTACCATTTGCCTGCGTGCGCGCCGCCGTCTACGTGCAAGATTTCACCAGTGGTGAATGTGGCGTCCGTCAGGAACATAACTGCATCCACGATTTCTTTGACTTCACCGATCCGACCGACCGGGTGCAACCCTTTGAGGAACTCAAGAGTCTCGGGCTTATGCATCGGAGTGTTAATGACGCCGGCCGCGACGGTGTTTACGCGAATGCCATCCTTTGCATACTCAATGGCAAGGGCGCGCGTCACCGCATGCAGACCGCCTTTGGCCATAACTTGAACAGTCACCGGTACACCAGCGATCGGCCGGTCGACAAAGGTAGTTGATAGATTGACGATGCTGCCGCTTTTCTGCCGCAACATTTGCTTCACCGATAGCTGTGAAACGTAAAGAAAGCCCGCGAGCGTGGTGGAGACCAAAGCGTTGAAATCTTCGGCCGTGTACTCGGTGAAGGGCTTGGGGATAAAAATACCCGCATTGTTGATCAGCACATCGATCCGGCCGAACCGAGATACGGCTGTCTCCACGATCTTTGCGGCTGTGTTCGGGTCGCCGATGTCTCCGCCGACCAGCGCGAGATTCGCCGACGCCGGGAACGGATTTGTCTTGGCGATGTTTCGCGAGTTCGCAACCACGTTATAGGCACGTTTCAGGAAGGCTTCCACGAGTCCGGCTCCGATTCCCTGCGAGGCGCCGGTAACGATTGCTGTTTTCTGTGTATTTGCCATTTCCGAGCTCCTTTCCGTAGCCGCCCTATTGGATGTTCGAATAGTCTGCACTCATGGTTCATTGGACACCAGCCTGCAGGCTGAGTTGGAACCTGCATCCAGCCGAGATAGACTGGAACTCCCTTCCTAGACAACCGGCATAAGTTTCCGGGCCGACCCCTTGTGGCCTTTCGGAACCGTGTCCTGCCTAAAGCCTCCGCACCTAATTTGGAGTCCGATGAAGACGAAGTCTCTATTGAATCTTAAGGTGCAACTCGCCTTCGGGGCCGCCATTCTTACCATGCTCGCGGTGGGCACGCTGTCGTATCGCGCCTTGGTCGTATCCGGTGAACGCGACCAGTGGGTGGGGCACACGCACGAGGTTCTTGAAAACCTCGAGAAGCTGATGTTGGCAATGCAGAATGTGGAATCCAGTTTTCGCGGAATGGTGGTAACCGGCAAGGAATCCTACCTCGAAGGCTATCAAGCCAACATTGCAAGCGCTAAACAGTACGACTCAACCGTCCGTAGGTTAACGGTGGATAACCCCGTACAGCAACAGCAGATTCCGGCGCTCGAAAGGCTGGCTGCCCAGAAGGTTCAATTTACCGACGCCGTCATCAGCCTGCGTCGGACCAAGGGACTGCAAGCGGCAGCCGAGGCCATGGGGGACGGCGCAGGTCAGCGGATCATGGACGAGTTTCAAGGGGTAATTCGAAACATGCAGGACGAAGAGCTGCGATTACTGGCGCTGCGCGACGTGGATGCGAGGCGGCACCTGGATCAAGCCAAAGTGGCGCTGGTTCTCGGGACCCTCCTGGGATTGCTCACCGCCGTCTTCGCGGTGTGGAGCGTGCAACGCGACAGTCTCGGCCGGGCGCTCGCGGCAGAGAAGCTCCGGGAGAGCGAAGAAAAATATCGGTCGCTGATCGATGGCGTGCAGGACTATGCCATCTTTACGCTCGATCCGGGCGGGAAAGTCGCAAGTTGGAATGCGGGCGCCGAACGCATCAAGGGCTACAAAGCCGAGGAGATCATCGGCCAGAATTTTTCCCGCTTCTATCCGCAGACGGATATCGATCAAGGCAAGTCGGAAAAGGAACTGCATCTGGCGGCTACAAGCGGCCGGTCAGAAATAGAAAACTGGCGCGTGCGTAAAGACGGATCACGGTTTTGGGCCAATGTCGTCATCACCGCGGCACGCGACTCATCCGGGCGGCTGCTCGGCTTTTCCGAGATCAGCCGGGACATCAGCGAGCGCAAGGAGACAGAGGCGAGGTACCGCGGGCTGCTGGAAGCAGCACCGGATGGGATGGTGGTTGTAAATCCCGCCGGTGAAATTGTTCTGCTGAATGTCCAGGCGGAGAAGCAGCTCGGATACCACCGCGATGAACTCGTCGGCCAGAAGGTGACGAACATCATTCCAGAAGGCTTTGCGGAACGGCTGATCGCCGACGGCACGCGAACCGCGACGGACACGCTGGCGCAGCAGATCGGTACGGGGATTGAACTCACCGCGCGGCGGAAGGATGGCAGCGATTTCCCTATCGAGATCATGCTGAGTCCGCTGGAAAGCTCCGAGGGCATCCTGGTGACCGCCGCCATCCGAGACATCACGGAACGCAAGAGATCCGAGCAGCAACTGGTGAAGGCGGTGGGAGAGCTGAAGCGTTCCAACGATGATCTGCAGCAATTTGCCTATGTCGCCTCCCACGATCTCCAGGAGCCCTTGCGCATGGTGGCCAGTTTTACGCAGCTGCTGGCCAAACGATACAAAGGACGTCTGGACTCCGAAGCCGATGAGTTCATCGCCTATGCGGTAGACGGGTCCAACCGCATGCAAGGGTTGATCCAAGACCTGCTTGCCTATTCACGGGCAGGCACGAATGGGAAGGCGCTCCGCGAGGTTTCCAGCGAAAAGGCGCTAAAAGAGGCGCTTGGAAACCTACGAGCAACGATTCAAGAGAGCGGCGCGCTTGTGAGTCACGATTCGCTGCCGGTTATCACCACGGACGATACGCAATTGGTCCTGGTATTTCAGAACCTCGTCGGGAACGCGATCAAGTACCGAAGCGCCGAAGTGCCTCGCGTACACGTTTCCGCCGCGAAAAACGGCGGCAAGGAATGGACCTTTTCGGTGCGGGACAACGGCTTGGGAATTGACCCGCAATACTTCGAAAGAATTTTCGTCCTCTTCCAGCGCTTGCACGGGCGAGAAGAGTTCAAGGGCACGGGAATCGGATTGACCATTTGCAAGAAGATTGTGGAACGGCTGGGCGGAAGGATCTGGGTCGAGTCGCAACCCAAAAAGGGCTCGACCTTCTACTTTGCCCTGCCAGAAAGAGATGCGAAATGATGCAGTCGATTGGAACGGGCGCAGTACCTATAGAAGTTCTGTTGGTTGAAGATAGTCCCGGTGATGTGCGGCTTACGCGGGAAGCGTTTAAGGATGCCAAGGTGCATATCAACTTGCACGTGGCCTCGGATGGGGCTGAAGCAATGGAGTATCTGGGGCGCGAGGGGAAGCACGCCAATGCTCCTCGCCCGGATCTGATCTTGCTGGATCTGAACCTGCCGAAGAAAGATGGCCGGGAGGTCTTGGCGGAGCTCAAGGAGAGCCCGACACTGAAGTGCATTCCGGTGGTTATCTTGACGACCTCCGCATCCGAGACGGATATCCAGGGGAGCTATCAGCACCATGCGAACTGTTACATCACCAAGCCTGTGGACCTCGAGGGGTTCCTCAAAGTGGTGAAGAGCATTGATAGCTTCTGGCTGTCGGTGGTCAGGCTGCCAAGCGTACCGTGCTCATGACGGACAAGGCGCAGATTCGTCGTCGACGACAAGAATGCGTGCAGGAGCCTGGCAAGCTGGTGGAACCTCAGTGAAACTTCCTTCAGTTCCTTCCCTGAGAACTTAATCAGACTTGGTCATTAGAATGTTTACCTCACCTTTATTGCAGCACCCAAGGCCCAGTCTTCTCAATGAAGCGGCATCCATAGTGCCAAAGCGGTGGACCCTTCGCGCTCGAATGAACAATTTTGGCTTTGCCCACGCAGTCTTCCCCAGCACTCGTGAGATAGACGTTTAAAATTGAATCGACCGGGAGATCCGCGGTGCAGCCACACAGGAAGCCGCTCAAACTCACGTTTTCAGTAGTCGCAATCTCTTCAAACTTCTTTCCCTGACTGTCAGCGCCTCGCAGCTTCAGGACTATGCGCAACCGCACACGCACTTCGGCGCGGGGAATATACCGGCCATTCTTGGCGATTTGTTGGAGGCATGCCCTCAGCGCCTCGAAGTCAATCGGCTTCTCGAAATAACCGGCAGCGCCGAGCTGCTTGCAATATTCTTTTGTTTGTCCGCCTGCCTCACCGCTCACGATAATCACAGGGATCTTCTGAGTATGGCTGAGTGCTGTGAACGTCTGAAGGAGTTCATAGCCAGAGTATTTAGGCATGCGAAGATCCAACAAGATGGCGTCGGGCTTGTGCTCGAGTGCGAGAGCCAAACCCTGTTCCGGCTCGCCCGAGTCGATGACTTCAAAGGCGTCGCTTAGCTCAAGGCGCATCAGACGTCGTAAGGCTTCGTCGTCGTCCACTAGCAACACCTTTCCCATCGCCAAGTTCCTCCTACTGACCGGAGCGGACATTGCTCCCCGCAAATTCAGCCGCATATTTCATCGGGGACGGCGGCTGCTTCCCGCCATCGAGCACCTCGCGGACCTTCCGGATAAGAACATCTTCTGTGAATGGCTTGTGTAGAAGGTTGGTTCCAGGCTCCAGAACTCCGTGCCCTGCAATAAAACTGTCGGTATAACCCGACATGTAAAGCACCTTAATTCCTCGCTGGCGCGGCGACAATTTCTCTGCCAAAACGCGGCCGTTCATGCCGGGCATCACTACGTCAGTCAGAAGAAGATCAAAAGTGCTTCCATGCCGTGCTGCGATTTCCAGTGCTTGTTCGCCGCTATGCGCTGACAGCACACGGAATCCGGCTGCTTCAAGATTGCTTTGCGCAAGCTTTCTCAACGACTCGGAGTCTTCCGCCAACAGGATACTTTCCGTACCACGCAAGTTTTCTGCAAGGTCGATTGTGGGTGCCTCCGCTGCTGGCTGTCCCTCATAATGTGGGAGATAAATTTGAAAAGACGATCCCTTTCCCGGGGAACTCTCCACCGAGATATATCCGTTGCTTTGTTTCACGATGCCGTACACAGTCGCAAGTCCAAGTCCCGTTCCTTTGCCGCGTTCTTTGGTGGTGAAGAATGGCTCAAACATATGCGTTAGTGTTCCGGCGTCCATGCCGGTTCCGGTGTCGGTTACCGCCAGCATCACATAGTCGCCGGCTTTCGAACCCGGATGGTTCCGCGTGTACGTTTGATCGAGCACCACGTTGGTCGTCTGGACCTTCAGCTTGCCACCCTCCGGCATCGCGTCACGCGCATTGACAGCCAGGTTCATGATGACTTGTTCGATCTGGCCCTGATCCGCTTTCACATTGCCAAGCCTTGGATCCAGAATCAGGGATACTTCAATGTCCTCGCCTAAAAGCCGCGTAAGCATTTTTTCCATATCGGCGGCGAGTGTGTTGAGGCTGAGAACAGCCGGTGTTAAGACTTGCTGACGGCTGAACGCCAACAGCTGTTTTGTCAATGAAGCGGCCCGCTGTCCCGCCTTTTCGATTTCCAGGGCATGCTCACATAGAGCATTGTTTTCCCCCAGCTGTCGCTTCAGCACTCTGCTGTAGCCGATAATTACACCGAGATGATTGTTGAAGTCGTGCGCGATGCCCCCCGAGAGCCGTCCAATCGCCTCCATCTTTTGTGCCGTTCTCAGTTGCCGCTCGAGCACTCGTTTTTCTGTCACATCCTCTGCAAACACCTCAAAATACGCCGCGACCCCGTTTCCATCGTCGATGCGGCGGCCCGAACACCGCACCGTGATCGGCGTGTCGTCTTCTTTCTTCCACTCCATCTCCATGTCTTTGATTTCTTCAGTCCGGCTCAGGAGCTCGACCAACCGCTGGTATTCGCCTTTGTGCCGGAAGATGTCCGTTGCCAGATCTCTTCTCAAAAGCTCCTCCTCCAGCTCGTAGCCAAGCATTTTCTGGAGCGCCGGATTGACTTGCAGAAATCGGCCGGTGATGCTTGCGCGATATATTCCATAGGGCGCATGTTCCACCACCGAGCGAAAATCTGCCTCCGAGCGGCGCAGAGCATCTTCGGCTCTTTTACGCTCAGTGATATTGCGGTTCACAATCACAAGTTTTTCCGGCTCCCCATTTACGTTGCGAATGACGCTCGAAGTGGATTCCAACACCAGCCAGTTGCCGTTCTTGTGGCGAAGGCGGTACTCCAGCATTTTTCCGATCCCCGAGCTCCGCGCATCCTCGCCCGCGTTCTTGACGCGCTCACGGTCATCGGGGTGAATCTGCTCGAAAGCGGATGAAGCCTGTAACTCTTCGGGCGAATAGCCCAGCACCTTTTGATACGAAAGACTGTTGAAAATCCGCTTCCCATCCATGTCCACGATCGCGATCATGTCGGCAGCGTTCTCACTAATCAGGTGGAACAGCTCGTCCCGTTCCACTAGTTCTTTACGGATCCGGTGGATCAGGAGATGCTGATAGATCGTGTATAGGTCGAAGAGAAAAATCAGGCCCACCAGACCTCGAATGGCCTGCGGCAACACAGCTTGTGAGTAGAAGTCTTGATGAAAGTTCGGGTTGGGAAGAAGAAATGACGCCAGCCCAATCGTCAGGAGTAAAGTAATGGCAATTGCTGCGGCCCATAGCCACCACTCCTGCCGTTCAAGCCGCCGGAAATTTACGCGAACGGGGCTCGGTTGTGCGTCTCTCAGATAGTCCTTAGATTTTGGTAGATGCAGTTGCAACAATCACCAGTAGGAGTCCACTCTTTCGCGCGATCCCCGAATATTCCCGTGGCAGACGCTTACACCCCGCGTGGCCCCCTGAACCTTCCAGTTTACTTCTGCACGAAGCCAGCCATGTAGCTTCGCTCTTATCGTCCTTCTGTCGGGGGTAAGTTATTGAACTTTCAGGTGATATCCCGTTCACAAAGGAATGAATATTAGGAACACTAGCCGATCTTGTGCCATTATCAACCGAAAGTCCCTTTCTGGAACAGGCGGAAGAGAGGGGCCCCTTCTAGGTCTGGTGATCGCTCGACAAAAGCCTCTTGTCTCGGATTCCCGTGCGCTCGCCATATATCTCGGTTCGGCTTTCTTGAAGTTTTTCATCATTTTGCTTTTTTCGCAGCATCAACAACTTCCTTGAGTTCGCTTGTCGATCTCTCCGAGTGAAAGGCCTTTGTAGTCTCTCAATTCTCGCAATCGATCGGCGATATACATCAGCGCATCGATGTTGTTAACCGATACGGTGCTAATCGTATATGCTATCCATCACCACGCACTGCTGTCATTGCAGAGTAAACACTTTTATTCACTGATTTGCACAGTTATCGCAGTTGACTTCTCCTCGACGTGGTTGTCTACTCTCCGGCCAGCATGAGTCAGCCATGCGCACTAAATGTTGACCTCGCAAGCCGCTACGCCAACTGGCTTGTTGCACAGAAGTATGCTGCGGGCACCCGGAGTCAGTATTGTCTCGCTGTTCAGGAATACTCAAAGTTTCTGCGCAACAAGCCTTTTACGAAGTCCACCCATTTTGATGTCCAGGAGTTCATCGCTGACCGTGCAAAGATAGGCCGGTCCGCACGAACACTTCGGTCTCTTTTGTATTCTCTCCGCATCTTTTTCGATTTCCTCAACCTTGGCGGACTGGTGATGTGGACTCCTCCTCGACTGATCCGTCCCCGACCGTTGGAGCCGAGGGTCCCACGAGTGTTGACCAGGGAACAAGTCAATAGGCTATTTTCAGCGACGCGGTCGAGATTTGAACGGGCTGTCCTTGAGACGCTCTATGGAACCGGTTGTCGAGCAGGGGAACTGCGTTCGATGCGCATTGAGGATATCGATTTCGTTCGTCGCCGGATAAGGGTACGTGGTAAGGTTGGTGATCGCTTTGTAAGTTTTACCGCGCGTGTCCTATACAGCCTTCGTCGGTATATTGGTGGAAGACGGAGCGGATATCTCTTCGTCCAAAACAGACCCCTCCAGCAGATTCTTCCTGTTCAAACTAAATCAGGAGCTTGGCGTTGCCGGTGGCGAATCTTTGATGAGAACGGCAAAGTCGTTGGATTCCGGGGAGGGTTTGTCAAGTCGGCTGAGAATTTAACTTATCTTCAAGCTGTCATCCATTTTGCCAAGTTGGCCAGCACAGACCGAATCCATCGACCTCTAGGGGTACACGCCGTAAGTCTTTCGCTGATTGACCGGACCGTTCGGCAGATAGGAGTGCGAGTCGGGATTAAGGTTTTTCCCTACTGTTTGCGTCATTCCTTCGCAACCCATTTCCTCGACAAGGGAGCTGATATTCGCGTAATTCAGCAGTTGATGGGACACCAAGACATCCGATGTACGCAGATTTATACGCACGTGAGTAAGGAACTACTGGGCCAGACTTTCCGTAGATACCACCCGCGAGCCTGAGGCGTGCCATGCCGAGAATCAGCTCAACATCCGATGTTCGGAATGGTCTCTTTCCACCGTGGTTTGTCCCGATGGAAGTCTTTAAGCAGTTCCAGCGGTTGTTGCCGGGGTTATATCACCAAAGGTTCCGGCTATATTTCGACCGTTACGGTTGTATCCGCTGCAAACGCAAGCAGGTCTTGTATGGCTGTAGCGGTCTCTGCATCTCTTGTTTGCCCCTCGTCGATAGTAGGCTACGGCAAGTGGACAAAGACATGAAAAAGCTCTACGGAGGAAAGAAGATCGCACCGGCAAAGCGGTTCTTGAGTGGCCGAGACAGTGCGCGAGAGTTGTTAGCCGACCTCAGGGGAAAAGTCTAAGAGACTTGGATTGGCTTACCTGAATCTCTTCCTTCGAATAATTTCAGATTCGTTTACTTGCATCGGAGTTCTGAAATCCTTGGGAAATTCTCTTGCAGTTGTTAGGCGTTTCAAAAAGACTACTTGGCAATTAGCAACCACAATCCGCACGCGGATAAAGAGAGTTCGCTCACTCAATGCCTGGAGGAACCCCTCAGAAGCGTAACCAACCGCAAACTAGCAGTACTTCCGTGTTACGAATGCCAAAATGGAACATTGCGGCTCTTTTAAGCCTCGAAAGGAAGACTTGCGCCCTAAACGGATGAGGAAGTTGGATAAAGCAGCTAATGCTGCTTAGGGCATCAGAGAACTCTAATAGAGAAGGAAGTGACTCATTTAGGGCAGTTTTGCGGACCGTTTTAGCGAACTATATGTCAGTGAATATGGCGACGAGATTATTCGCCGGATATTGTAACCGAGATACTAAATGACAGCAGACAACAAGATCGGTGAAACGGAACATTGAACTACGGAGGATTTAATGACGGAAACTGCAAAGTTTGTGACCGGCCCAAGGGAGCGCGGGGATCCTGCCGCGGTAGAGAGTGTGGCGGACATTCTCGAACGCGAACTGCAATTTGTGATTACGGATTGGCTTGCTCGCGTCGAGCAAGAGCCAGACCTGACGTGTATTCCGCTGAGCTTTGAAGATCGCACGGGCCATCTTCCTCATCTTCTGCATGATGTGATTGCGCGATTGCGGCTGGACGCAACGACGAAAGCGCCGATCTCGAAAGCCGCGGCCGAGCACGGAGATTTGCGGCGCAAGCAAGGCTACACGGTGGCGATGGCGGTGGAGGAATCCCGCTTGCTGCAGGTGACTATTTTCTCGACGCTGCACAAAAACGCGACGAACCTGGAATTCCGCTTGCTGCTTCCTGACGTTGTGACGATCGCGGACGAAGTGGACTCACAGTTGAAGGAGCAGATGCTGCGGTTCATGGCCGCGGATGCGGCGAAGATGGCCAAGGGCAAGTAACGCGTTTTTTGAAGATTAAGTCAGATGCTGAACCAGGAGCCGAGGACTGTGAAACCGACGAACACGAAAGAGAGCGACGAGTGCGTTCTGGTAATCGGGGATGAAGCAGACCGTGCCGCAAAAGCAATGCAATTGGAAAACGAAGTCGCCAATCTGACGCTGGATTCGATTGGGGAGGCGGTGCTGCGGACGGATTCACGGGGGAAGGTCACGTATCTAAATCAAATCGCGGAAAAGGTGACCGGGTGGTCCCGCGAGGAGGCGCAAGGGCGTCCCGTGGCGGAGGTGCTGAGGCTTATCGATGGCGCCAGCCGCGCGGCGGTTGACACTGCCCTGGGAGCCGCAACGCAAGAAGGCGAGACGGCGAGTTCCACGGCCAGCAGTACACACTGCATTCTGGTTCGACGCGACGGCTTCGAGGTTGACGTCGAAAGTAAAACGACCCTCATTCATGAGCATGGTAAAAGCGTAAGCGGGGCAATTGTGGCTTTCCGGGACGTGAGCGCGGACCGGGCCAAATCGCTGGAATTGTCGCATCTAGCACAACACGATGCCCTGACCGATTTGCCGAACCGGGTGCTGTTCAACGACCGGCTCGAGCAGGCGATTTCACTGGCGGAGCGCCAGGGCAAACAACTCGCGGTGATGTTTGTGGATCTCGATCACTTCAAAAAGATCAACGACTCACTGGGTCACGATGTCGGCGACAAAGTGCTGCAATCGGTGGCCGGGCGATTGAAGGCGTGTGTCCGGCGGTCGGACACGATAAGCCGGCTGGGCGGGGACGAATTCGTGGTGTTGCTCTCGCAAGTCGAACATGCGGAAGACGCAGCCATCAGCGCGCGAAAAACCCTTAGGGCGTTAACCGCGCCGCATACCGTCGATGGCAAAAGTCTCGATATCAACGTGAGTATCGGGGTGAGCACCTATCCTATTGACGGGCAAGACGCGGAAAGTTTGTTGAGCAGAGCAGACAACGCGTTGTACGAAGCCAAGCAACGCGGCCGGAATAACTATCAGTTTTTCCGCCACGAGATGCACGCGCGATTGGCAGAACGGCAGTCGTTGGAAGCGGATTTGCGCTGTGCGCTGGGGCGGAACGAGTTTGTGCTGCACTACCAGCCGATCCTTGATCTTCAGACAGGGCAGATCACCAGGGTGGAAGGGCTGATCCGCTGGCTGCATCCCCAGCGGGGATTGTTGTATCCGGAGCAGTTCGTGCCCCTCGCGGAAGAGTGCGGGTTGATTTTGGGTATCGGACAGTGGGTGCTACTGGAAGCTTGCAAACAGTCCCGGGCGTGGCGCGATGCGGGTCTTGGGATAGTGCCTGTGTCGGTCAATGTGTCCACGACAGAATTCGGCGCCAAGGATTTTCTTTCAGGGGTCCGGGCGGTATTGATTGCAACGGGCGTGGAGCCTAAGAATCTGGAGCTGGAACTGACCGAGAGCGTGCTGATGCATGACGCGGAGGCCGCTGTGGTGACATTGATCAAGCTGAAAGCCATGGGGGTGCAGGTGGCCATCGACGACTTTGGCACCGGGTATTCCAGTTTTACTTATTTGCGGCGTTTTTCATCCGATGCATTGAAACTCCATCGTTCTTTCGTGCAGGAAATCACGGCGGATCCGCGAGACGCCGCCATTGTGAGCGCCATGATCAATATCGGCAGGAGCCTGAAGCAGCGGATCATTGCGGAAGGGGTGGAAACCAGCGAGCAACTCGAGTTCCTGCGGCGCCATGGGTGCGGGGAGGGACAGGGGTATTATTTCAGCAGGCCGGTTGTGGCCGAACGGGTAGCGAACCTGTTCAAGGTTGGCATTCTGGATGGGGTGGTTCATTAGGGATGAAGGAGGTTGCCCTCAGCAGGCGCCATAGGGTGGCTCGTCCGCCGACTTTGCCTTATAGAGTTCTAACCAACTTTTCCATATGTCCAATTGGAAAACAGCGGTCAGTCCACTGCTATTGACTTTGCTGCCCAACGCGCAATACTTAGGAACCCCCTTCCGAAATCGTGCTCTTGTTATACGACTGCCCTCTCCAGTCAATTCGTTGCTGTTGCATGGGCAAAATGCATGAACAAGAGATCCATCAAAGTGCTGCTGCTGGTCGAAGATAACCCCGCGGATGTTCGGTTGCTTCGGGAGATGTTCCGCGAGCAGAACTCGCTGCGCACGGAATTGACGCAGGTGGAGACCATGCGCGAAGCCGAGAAGCATCTTGCGGGGGGTGCGGTTGATATTATTTTGCTCGATCTCGGATTGCCGGACACACAGGGACTCGAGTCCATACGGCGAGCCCGGGCAGTCGCGCCGCACGTCCCTTTGGTGGTCCTGACGGCCCTGGACGACGAGTCCATGGCGGCCCAGGCATTGCAAGCAGGCGTCCAGGACTATCTGATCAAAGGACAAATCGATGCGCGGGGTCTACTGCGAGCCTTGCGGTACGCCGTCGAGCGCAAAAGCATGCAAGAAGAGTTGTTCCAGGAAAAGGAGCTCGCGCAGGTCACGCTCAACTCCATCGGCGACGCGGTTATTTGCACGGACATCGCTGGAAATATCACCTTCCTGAATCTGGTTGCGGTACGAATGACGGGGTGGTCGCGGGCCGAAGCGGCGGGCAGGCCCATGACGGAAGTTTTCCGCGTCCTGGACACTACGAGCCGTAAAATCACGCCGAACCCAATGGAAATGGCCGTCAGGCAAGACCGCACCATACACCTGCCGTCGAACTGCATCCTCATCCAGCGCCACGGAAGTGAAATTCCGATCGAAGATTCCGTCGCCCCGATCCATGACCGTGAAGGCCAGGTCACCGGTGTGGTGATCGTGTTCCGTGACGTGAGTTCAACGCTGACGATGGCCGTGCAGATGGCCCATTCGGCGCATCACGATTTCCTGACCGGTTTGCCGAATCGAAAGCTCCTGAACGACCGGGTTGGCCAGGCGATCGCCTCCGCGCAGCGTAATATGAAAAAAGTCGCGGTCCTGTTTTTGGATTTGGACGGTTTCAAACACATCAACGATTCCCTGGGACACTCGATCGGCGACCGGCTGCTGCAATCGATCGCAAAACGGCTGGTGGATAGCGTGCGCGGCTCGGACACGGTGAGCCGACAGGGCGGAGATGAATTCGTCGTGCTGCTTGCCGAAGTCGAGGGTTTAGAGAGTGTTGCTACTACAGTGACAAGATTGCTGCAAGTGGGGACCGAGCCCCACGCCATCGACCAGCACGACCTTCACGTCACCGCTTGCATTGGGGTGAGCATCTATCCCGACGACGGCCAAGACGCGGAAACGCTGATCAAGAACGCGGACACGGCGATGTACCAGGCAAAGGAAAATGGCCGTCAGAGCTACCAGTTTTTCAAGCCGGCCATGAACGTCCGAGCGGTGGAGCGGCAATCCATCGAGGGGAGTTTGCGGCGGGCCCTGGAACGCCAGGAATTCGCGGTGCACTACCAGCCGAAGATCAATTTGAGGACCGGAGAAATTTCCGGGGCGGAAGCATTGATACGCTGGACGCATCCCACGCGGGGGTCGGTGTCTCCAGCCCAGTTCATTCCGGTTGCCGAGGACTGCGGTTTGATTCTGCCGATTGGGAACTGGGTCCTTCGGGAAGCATGTAAGCAGGCCCGGACCTGGATGGATGCTGGATTGCCCCTGGGTGCGATGGGGGTGAACATTTCCGCGGTGGAGTTCCGGAATGAGGGCTTTCTGGAAGGGGTGTTCGCCATTCTGAAGGATACAGGATTGGATCCAAAGTTTCTGGAACTGGAGTTGACTGAAAGTGTTCTCATGAAGCACCCCGAGTCGACCGCATCCATTCTGCGAGCACTGAGAGCGGAAGGAGTACGAGTTGCGGTCGATGACTTCGGCACGGGTTATTCCAGCCTGAGCTATCTGCAGAAGTTTTCGATCGATGCGCTGAAGATCGACCAGTCGTTCGTCCGCCGAATCACTACCGCACCCGCGGAGACCACCATCGTGACGGCAGTGATCAGCATGGCGCGGAGCCTGAAGCTGAGGGTGGTTGCCGAAGGCGTGGAAACGCTGAAAGAGCTGGAATTTCTTCAGGCTCACCAATGCGACGAGGCGCAGGGGTACTATTTCAGCCGGCCGGTGCCACCCGAGCAGTTCGCCAAGTTGCTCGAAACCGGCATATCAGAAACCCTCCAGACCTGAAGAAACCTTTCGGCCCCTATCCTTATCTAAAGGATGTCCAAACTTAACAGGTTGGAACACGCGGCTGCGAGACGGTAGGGGCGCCGGGAAGCTCAAAATGCCCGGCGACAGATTCATCTTTCGTTTGTTATTCTATTCTTCACTCTCCCCGCCCGTTAAATCCCCTAGCGGGAGAAGCTGCGTCGCTGCAAGGTCTCTCGCCGGCAGTTTGCTTTGAGAGACTCGAAAACAAGGGACGCATTCAAAGCCAGCGCATTTGCTTGCGTTCAGAGGAGAGCCACCGGCAGTGCAGACATCCCAAATTATTCAAGCCTGGGGAAAAATCCTCAAGGGCGAACACCCAGCACTTTCGATTGAGATCACGCGTGAATGTCCGTTGAAATGCCCAGGTTGCTATGCGTACGAGGAAGGGCACCTGGGCGGCGGGCGGACGCTGCGCGAATTGAACGACCGAAGAGGGCAAGCGCTGGTGGACGGGGTGCTGGAAGTTGTGGACCGGCTGAAGCCCATGCACTTATCCATCGTCGGGGGCGACCCGCTGGTCAGATTTCGCGAACTGGAGCTGCTGATCCCACAGTTGCTGGGGCGCGGAATTCACGTGCAGATTGTGACGAGCGCCTTTCGAACCATGGGGCCAACCTGGGCGAGCCTTCCGCACCTGCACGTTGTCGTATCCATCGACGGGTTGCAACCAGAGCACGACCTCCGGCGAGCGCCGGCAACCTACGAGCGGATCCTGAAAAATATCGCGGGCCAGCGGGTGACGGTACATTGCACCATCACCGGGCAAATGATGAAGCGGCCCGGGTACCTGCGCGAATTCCTGGAATTCTGGACACCGCGGCCCGAAGTGAAGAAGGTGTGGTTCAGCATGTTCACGCCCCAGGTGGGCGATCAGATGCCGGAGATATTAACCAGCGAGGAGCGGTCGCAGGCGATTGCGGACATGAAGCGATTGCGGAAACAGTATCCGAAGCTGGACATGCCCGAGGTGGTGATCGAGCAGTTCGCCAATCCGCCGCATGGTCCCGAGGATTGCGTGTTCGCGCTTACGACACAGACCCTTTCGGCGGATCTGGAGACGAAGATCACTCCCTGCCAGTTTGGGGGCAATCCGGATTGCTCGTCGTGCGGATGTATCGCGTCCATGGGGCTGGCTAGCGTTGCGGCGCACAAGCTGGGAGGAATTTTGGCCGTCGGGACGATTTTCAAAGCTTCGGTGAAGATCGGGAGGAACCGTGCGCAGCGGAAACGCACCATCAGTTCGAACCACCTCCTGCCGGTCTTGCAAGTGAAAGCGGAAGGGTGCGCCCCGCAGAGCAAAGAAGGAAATAATTTGTGAAGCATGCAAACTCATCCCAAATTTCCTCCGCAACGCTGAGGCATTTGGATTGATGCGCCTACCTGGAAATCTGGCTCTCTAGATCTTCCAGGCTTTTTCTAACATGGGGGGCGTCGGGGGATTGGGGAGCGACCAAAAGGTAGGCCCGAAGCTGAGTGGCGGCGCTCTTCAAGTCGTGCATGCTCCCATAGATCTGCGCGAGCAAGAGGTGCACCTGGGGCAAGCGGTGGAGATGGTCCGCGTCAATAGCCTGCAAGGCGTTTTTTTCCGCTCCCGAAAATTGGCTGAGATGAAATTGAGCCAGGGACATGTAAAAGTGGCCGTACAAGTTTTGGGCGGGATCAAGGGTGAGAGCGTGATCCGCACACTCCAATGTCTGATTCCACTGGCGCAGTTGGCCGGAAACGTCCGCGAGGCAGAGGTAGGCCGGAACAAAAGCGGGATCGACACTGGCAGCTTGAGAGCACACGACGCGGGCTTCCTCGACCCGGTTGCGCGCCGCCAGCAATTGTCCCAGCAGGACCAGTGCGTCCGGATACCGCGGGTAGAGCTGCACCGCTTTGCGTACGTGATTTTCGGAGCTTTCGAATTTTCTGTCGCGTAAATCACCGCACCCTTTTTCGTATTCGCCGCGCGCTTTTCCGGGAATTTGCAGCGTGGCAGCGCTGACCGTGTTTTCCGGCGCCTTGCCAACCACCCACAACGAGCAAGACCCATTCATTTGAGGAACCTTCTGAGGTATCGTGCCCATCGCGTCGGGGAGCCCATGTGACGGTGCGGAATTGTGCAATGGCCAACCAGGCGCTGCGTGGCTGGATGAACCACCCTGCTGAGAGTGGAGCGACCGAGGAAACAATGCTAGAAGGAAAATGCAAATCGCGAGGGCATTTCGGATGAGGCTGGCGTGCGGCCGAGGGCGAAGGTCCAACATGGCGCGCCGCGTGCCTGAATGCCAAGCGCCGTCAGCGCGAGGGACGACCCGCAGGGCGGAAGAATTCGCCGGGCTGCGCATGCTCGCCCTCCGATTATGGCAAGTGTACATCGTTTTGCGTGCGGCCGACAGTTATGTTTCAAGAGCGGGATTGGTAAAGCTCCCGCGCTTGACCATTGCCCGATGTGGGCATCAAGTTCCCTCCGAACGGACATCGCAACCGCTTTTTACCGGACCCGCGGTGATTCATTCAATTTGCGCTTTGCGCGAAACTGTGGGAAATAGAATGGCGTGGAAATTCTGCGGAGGAGTTCTAAATGCTCTCACCCTGGTTTGGGGAGTTTATGGGCACGCTGGTTTTGATCCTGATGGGTGACGGCGTGGTTGCGGGCGTCCTGTTAAAAAAGTCGAAGGCGGAAAATTCAGGGTGGATTGTTATCACCACGGGTTGGGCCATGGCCGTCATTGCCGGGGTCTTCACCGCGATTGCCTGCGGGAGTCCCGGCGCGCATTTGAACCCCGCCGTAACACTCGGCCTGGCGATTCGTAGCGGGGACTTTTCGAATTTGCTCTCTTTTTTCACCGCGCAGATGCTGGGCGGAATTCTGGGAGCGACGCTGGTCTGGCTGCACTTTCTTCCGCACTGGAAAGAGACGCCCGACCAGGCCGCGAAACTTGGGGTATTTTGCAATTCTCCAGCGATCCGCAACTTGCCTGCGAACTTTTTGAGCGAGGTCATCGCCACGTTTGCTCTTGTGTTTGTCGTGTTCGCGATTTTTTCAAAGAATGTGGCGGCCGCGGGTCCTGCTGCCGGACTTGGGCCGTATCTTGTGGGCAGCCTGGTGTGGGGCGTCGGCCTTTCGCTGGGCGGCCCGACGGGTTACGCGATCAATCCTGCGCGCGATCTTGGGCCACGAATCGCTCACGCGATTTTGCCGATTGCGGGAAAAGGCGGGTCCGGATGGGATTACGCGGCGATTCCCGTGTTTGGACCGCTGGCTGGCGGTGCGCTGGCGGGATTGCTGGTCAAGATTCTTGCTTTCTGACATCACCGGGGAACCAATGACGAAAAAAGTGAAATGGGGAATATTGAGCGCCGCGTCGATTGCCAGGCGGCGGGCGGTGCCGGGGATGCTTCATTGTGAACTGGCGGAAGTCGCGGCGGTCGCTTCGCGCTCGCTGGAGAAGGCGCAGCAGTTCGCTGGAGAATTTTCCATTCCAAAGGCATATGGCTCGTACGAAGAATTGATCAACGACCCCGAAATCGAGGCGATTTACAATCCCCTTCCCAATCACTTGCATGTCGAATGGTCCGTTCGCGCTGCGAGCGGAGGCAAGCACGTGCTTTGCGAAAAGCCGGTGGCGCGGACGGTCGCGGAGGCGCGGCGTTTGCTTGCGGCACGCGACGAGTATCGAGTGAAGATTGGCGAAGCGTTCATGGTGCGGAGCCATCCGCAGTGGCTGCGCGCGCAGGAGCTGGTCCGCGGTGGACGCATTGGAAAGCTCCGCTCGGCGGTCTGCTTGTTCAGCTACTTCAATGTGAATCCGGAGAATGTGCGGAATTCGACGGAATTTGCGGGCGGGGCGTTGATGGACATCGGTTGCTACCCGGTTCGGATGTCACGTTTTATTTTTGGCGAGGAGCCTATGCGCGTCATGGCTTGTGTAGAGCTTGATCCCAGCTTCAAGACGGATCGGCTTACGTCCGCGATTCTGGAATTCCCTGCCGGGCAATGCATTTTTACGGTGTCCACCCAACTCATCTACTACCAGCGGATGCAGTTCCTCGGCACGGAAGGGCGCCTGGACATCGAAATTCCGTTTAATGCGCCGACGGACAAGCCGTGCCGAATCTTTATCGACGATGGGAAAGATTTGTACGCGGGCGCGAGCCAGGTCACGGAATCCCTGCCCATCTGCAATCAGTTCACGATTCAAGCTGACCTGTTTTCGAAGGCGATACGCGAAAATCAGGAAGTGCCGAATTCGATGGAAGACGCGGTGCGCAACACGGCGGTGATCGAGGCGCTGTTCCGGTCCGCGCAATCGGGTAAGTGGGAGAAGCCGGAGCGCTTGTAGCATTCCAATCCGCCATCCCAATCACAGACGACAATTCGTCATCCTGAGGAGCGCGTCTTTTGCGCTCCGAAGGATCTCAATTCATAAATTTGCACAGTTTCATACGCTGAGATCCTTCGGCTATCCTCATCGGATAGCCTCAGGATGACAATCGGTCGGTGGGTGTCGGTTAGGAAAAATGCGGCCTAGTCGTAGTATTCCTGGCCGAGGTGGGTGATCAGATCCTCGCCGACCATCCAGCGCAGCGTGTTCTTCAGCTTCATCAACTGGATGAACAGGTCGTGCTCGGGATAAAGTTCCGGGGCGGTCATCGGCGACTTGAAGTAGAAGCTGAGCCATTCCTGGATGCCGCGCATACCGGCGCGCTGCGCGAGATCGAGGAACAGTACCAGGTCGAGAACGATCGGGGCCGCGAGAATCGAATCGCGGCAGAGGAAGTCCACCTTGATCTGCATCGGATAGCCGAGCCACCCGAAGATATCGATGTTGTCCCAGCCCTCTTTGTTGTCGCCGCGCGGCGGGTAGTAGTTGATGCGCACCTTGTGGTGGATCGTCTTATACAGCTCCGGATACAGATGCGGCTGGAGAATGAATTCAAGGGCGCCGAGCTTCGATTCTTCCTTGGTCTTGAACGATCCGGGATCCTCGAGGACTTCGCCGTCGCGGTTGCCGAGAATGTTGGTGGAGAACCAGCCGTTGAGTCCCAACATGCGGGCCTTGAAGGCCGGCGCCAGAACGGTTTTGATCAGGGTCTGCCCGGTCTTGAAATCTTTTCCGGCAACCGGGACGTTGTGCTTCTGTGCCAGGGCCTGCAGCGCGGGGATATCCACGCTCAGGTTCGGCGCGCCGTTTCCATAGGCGATGCCACTGGTGATTGCGGCCCATGCGTAGAGCATGGACGGGGCGATCGCGTGGTGATTTTCCTTCATCGCCTTTTCAAATTTTTCGGGGGTCGAGTGCACGTCGTCCTGGGTCAGGAAAATTTCGGTCGAGCCGCACCACAGCATTACCATACGCGAGCAGCCGTGCGTTTTCTTGAATTTCGCGATGTCGGCCTTGATTTGCAGCGCGATTTCGTATTTGTTCTTGCCCTTCTTGACGTGCTTTCCGTCCAGCATCTTCACGTATTCGCGGTCAAACGCGGCGGGCATCGGCTTGATCTTGGAGAGAAATGTTTTCACCATGGCCAGGTGGTGGGGGTCGAGCACGCCGGCCTTGGCAGCGGCTTCGTAGGAACTGTCCGGGAAAATATCCCAGCCGCCGAAGACGATGTCTTCGAGCCTGGCGAGCTTCACAAGATCTTTAATGCGCGGCGAACGTCCGTCGGTGCGCTTTCCCAGGCGGATGGTCGCCATCTGCGTGAGCGAGCCGACCGGCTGCGCTTTCTTCTTGCGCACAAGTTCCACGCCGGCCATAAAGGTTGTTGCAACCGCGCCCATGCCCGGCAGCAGCACTCCCAACTTTCCTTTCGGCGCGGCAATACTCGTTGGCTTTTCCATGAATTTCCTCAGTTAGTTCGTAGGTGGACGACACAAGGCACAGCCATCTGGCAGGAAAGCTGTAACCCAAACTATTAATGATGGAGGAAGCCCGGCGGATATGCAAATCAAAAGCGCAAATTCGCGAAGTTTGGAACCGCGTTCTTGTGATGCGTGAACATTACGTTCTATACTCTGCGGCCAGACACAGTTTGCCGCCGCGAGGTTCCATGAAAAAGCCATTCCTGCTATGCCTGATGGCCCTGCTTTGCGCTGCCGAACAATTTTCCGCCCAAGAGGGACAGGCTGCGGCATTGCAGCCCGTTCCAGAACTAGGTTACCGCGTGGTGCCTGACTTCTTTCATCCTCCGGACGGAATGCCTGTGGGCGAAGCGTCCGGCGTGGCGTTGAACTCCAAGGGGCACATTTTTCTTTTCCAGCGCGTCAAGCCGATGCTGAGCGAGTACGACGAGCATGGGAATTACATACGCAGCCTTGCCGATGGCGAATTCACGCATCCGCATGGTTTGCGCATCGATAGCGGCGACAATTTGTGGACGACCGACGACGGCAGCCATTTGGTGCTGAAACTGAGCCCCGCGGGACATGTGCTTCTGGTGCTCGGGCGCAAGGACGTCGCAGCGGAATCCGACTGGCTGTTCAATCAGCCTACCGATGTGGCATTCGGTCCGCACGGCGAGATTTACATTTCCGACGGCTACGGAAACTCGCGCGTGGTGAAATTCGATCGCGACGGGAAATTCCTGAAGGCCTGGGGGAAATATGGAACCGGGCCGGGCGAATTCAATTTGCCGCACAGCCTCGTAGTGGACAGCCACGGAAACGTCTACGTCGGGGATCGTGAGAACAAACGCATTGAGATATTCGACGCTGACGGAAATTTCCAGAAGGAATGGACGGGGATCGGCTACCCGTACGGCCTCTTCATCACGCCGGACCAGCACGTCTGGATGATCGATGGCGGCTATGACCGGATTGTGGAACTCGACCCGAATGGAAAGATACTTGGGGCGATCGGAGAGCCAGGACACGCGCCCGGGCAGTTGGCGTGGGGGCATTTCCTGGCGGTCGGGAAAGATAGAAAAATCTATGCGGCTGACGTTTTGAACTGGCGCTTTCAGGTGTTTGTTCCAACTACACCGAGTGGAAAGCTGGCGACGTACCTTCCTTCCAAGAGGATGTTTTGGGATCGTGTGGCGAGTTCCGGGTGGTCCACACGAACCAGTGTGCCGAAGAATTAGCCATAGCCACCTGAAGGTGGCCGCTACTCCAGCATTCAGCGGGCGTCTTTGGTTGAGCCTGAGAGCTCCAGCTCAACATTCACGACAGGTTTTACTTTCAAGAGGAAATTGCTGGGATCCTTGATGCCCCACTTGGTGTAGGGGACGTCAAACTTGGCAGTTCCCTTCCAATGATCGCCGGTGAATTCGGAGTGAACGTCCGCAACCAGTTCATGGTCCGTGCCGTGGAGAGTGATGATGCCCTTCACTTTGAAATCGGATGGGGCGGTGAGGGAGACCTGGCCGTCGATCTGCGAGGGACGGAATGTCGCTTCCGCAAACTTCCAGGTTTCGAGAATTTCCTTGTGCATGCGCTGGTCGCGCGAACTGTTGCCGCTTTCTCCGCTGACGGCGTTCACCACAATCGCACCGCTCGCTTTTCCCGTTTGAGGGTCGAATTGAAGCGAGCCACTCTTCATCGCAAATGTGCCGTGGACCGCGTGCAGCGTACTGTCGACGCTGAAGTGAAGTTTCGTTTGAGCGGGGTCGAGCGTCAGCGCGATATCGCGCGTCGCGGGCTGCGCGGCTTGCGGGCGCGGAGGGGGCGGCGCAGCGGAAAGCAACATCGCTACGCAGAGGATAATTCCCGCCGAAGCCGTCGCCGATTTCCAACCGTGTACGCGCATATTTTTCGCTCTCCTAGGTGGTCAGAAGCCGCCATCCAAGGTGCGCGCCTGCGGAAAGCAGGTCTCCCAATGCCGCGCGCCCCGTATGAACGGCCAGCAGGCGCGCAAAAAGCATTGGCCGTTTCGCCAACATGTGGAGGGACCGCGCCCGCAGCCTGTCGTTCGTTGCCAACGTCAGCAGCAAATCTCCCACAAGCGCGGGCTTCCGCGCCAGTCCCCGATGTGTTCGCGCGTAACTCGGCAAGTCGCCTCGCTCCATGGCGTCGGCCAGCGCAATCGCTTGCTGGAAGGCGAGGCGCAATCCCTCGCCGGTGATGGCGTCGACGCCGCCCGAAGCGTCTCCAACCAATGCGACGTTACCCGAATAGACGGCGCGAAGCGAGTGCATCTGCGTGATCGCGCCTCTTTCGCGGCTGGCAAGCTCCGCGCCAGCCACGCGCTGCTTCAGTTGCGGACAATCTCGCAGCACCGAATCGAAGTTTGCATCTTCCGCGTGGGTTGCCATCACCACGATGCAAACTTCTTCGCGACCGATCGGTGTTACGTATGCCTGGGCCCGATGTCCCCAATAAATTTCAACACGATCAGTCCAAGGACGCACATGGTAGTGCCGGCGCGTGGCGTACCTTTGACTTTGCCGGGCGGCCGCATCCAAGCCGCTCCACCGGCGGACCCGCGAGCCGCTGCCATCGGCGCCGACAATCCAGCGCGAGGCGACAAATTCTCCCGGCAGTTGCGCACCGGCGCTTGTGATCGCCGAAACGGGCGTCTTCCACAACAGCCGCACCCCGCACTCCTGTGCCCGGGCGATCAGCCATTCGTGCAGAATCGTGCGGCGGATGCCGACACCAAAACCCTGGGGAAATTCAGAGCCCACCTGCGTCTCTTGTTGAAGGAAACGGATTCCGCGAATCTTATAGCCGGCGTCAGGCTGAAGTTCGACTCCCAGTTCGCCCAACGCTGCAATCGCTTCGGGCATCAAGCCTTCGCCGCAGGCTTTGTCGATCGGCGGCTCGGTGCCGTCTGCAACCGTGACGGACATGCCCCGTTGCCGCGCGGCTATCGCGGCGGACAAACCCGCGGGGCCTCCCCCAATGACGAACACATCGACCTTTGATTTACCGGAGACCACTCCTAGCCCCCATTCCCGTGCTCTGTTTGCGAACCGACGTTTGCGAATTTGCCTTCAGACATTGACGGCCCGGCGCGCCAGGCCCAACGCTTCGCTCCAGAAAGCCGCGGAGGTGTGCGCCAGTTCCATCACGCTGCGAATGGCGGCGACGAATTCATCGAGTTGCGCCTCTTTCACCACCAATGGCGGCGCCGCCTTCAGAACCATGAAATTGTTGCCGCAGATTTGCGTGAGGATATTCTTTTCGCGGAACATGCGCATGACCACGATTTGGCCGAACATGGCCGGATGGATACGGTGAAAAGCTTCGAACGGCACGCGCAGGGACATTTTTTTCGGGGCCGTAAACTCTATGCCTGACAGGAGCCCCATGCCGCGCACTTCTTTCACCATTTCGAAGGGGGCCAATTCGTTCCGCAGCTTCGCGCGGAACATCTCTCCGAGTTCCAGCGCCCGCGGGCCGAGTTGCTGCGATTCCAGCACATCGAGCGACGCCAGCCCCGCCCGCATCGAGAGGCTGTTTTCGCTGAACGTGGAGGTGTGCACAATTGCGCGCCGCAGGGAGGAATACACGGCGTGATAAATTTTGTCGGTCATGAGCACGGCGCTTACGGGCATCAGCCCGCCGCTGAGTGCCTTGGCAAGAATTACAATGTCAGGTCGAAGATCGAACTGGTGGAAAGCGAGGAACGTTCCCGTTCGAAACATGCCTGTCTGCACTTCGTCGATCACAAATAATGTGCCGGTCTTGCGGCAAAGCTCCTGCGCCATTTGCAAATACACTTTGGAGGGAACTCGAATGCCCGCTTCGGCCTGAACCGGCTCCAGCACCAGGGCGGCATGGCGCTTGCTGTGCAACGCGCTCTCCAGCGCGCCCACGTCGCCATACTCAACGCCCACTGTGTCCTGGAGGAGCGGGCCGAAACCTTCGCGCCAGAACGCGTCGTTCATCAGGGAAAGTGCGCCGGCGGTCAGGCCGTGGAAGCTGCTCCTGGCGTAAACAATTCCGGCGCGTCCGGTGGTGGCGCGCGCGAACTTGATGGCGGCCTCGACACCTTCGCTGCCGCTGCTGCCAAAATAAACCTTCTCTAATCCGCCACCCGCGAGCTTGCACAAACGCTTCGCAAGTTCGCCGGCAATCTCCGGCACGTGACTTTGCAGCATGGCCGGGCCGCTCTTGTCCAACTCGTCTTTGAGCGCCTGCACAATATAAGGATGGTTGTGGCCGGTGTTGTGGACGCAGTAGCCGGAGAGAAAGTCCAGAATGCGCCGCCCGTCTTCGGTAAAAAGTTCACTGCCGGCGCAACGCTTGTAGCGGACATTCATATCCAGGATGTTCAGCAGGGCGACCCACTGGGGATTCACGTATTGTTCGTAAGAATTATTGTGGGAGGGAGCCGGCGAGACCCTAGAAGCCTGAGTTGCCATGGGGTTATGGATGCTCCTTATTGCATCGGAGATGCCTTTGCTGCGGAGAGATAGCACAAAAAAAGAGGAATCAGCTCAATTGGTTTTCCCGGGCCTTTCGGCGGGGGATACCCATGGGACGCGTAAAACGCATCATAAGTTACACTTGGGTTCTGGAACATTTCTATTAATTTGACTCATTCACCCAAGTCCTTCATTCTAGTGCTTTCAGGGGCAATCACCATGTTGCCTATCGCACACGGGTGATGGTGGGCAGTAATCAGTATCCGAAAGGCATTTTCGGGGCCATCATCCACTGATGGATGATGGCCGCCTTTGTTTTTGGCAGTTCCTTAAGTTTCCGGGAGGGATTGGGAAGTGTCCGACAGATCGTTGAAACCCCGCAGCAGTGTTCTGACCGATGGCGCGCACCGCGCCCCCGCACGCGCCATGCTGCGCGCCGCCGGCCTGAAGGATGAAGACTTCACCAAGCCGCTAATCGGCATCGCCAACACCTGGATTGAAATCGGCCCGTGCAATTATCATCTTCGCGAACTCGCCGTTCACGTGCGCGACGGCATCCGCGCTGCCGGTGGCACGCCGTTGGAGTTCAATACTGTCTCCATTTCCGATGGCATCACGATGGGTACCGAAGGGATGCGCGCTTCGCTGATCAGCCGCGAGGTGATTGCGGATTCGATCGAACTCGTGACCCGCGGAAATCTTTTGGACGGCCTGATTGTTCTGGTGGGCTGCGACAAGACGATTCCGGGCGGTGCCATGGCCCTGGCTCGCCTCAATATTCCGGGCTTGATTCTCTACGGCGGCTCCATCGCGCCTGGCCAGTACGAAGGCCACTCCGTCACGATTCAAGATGTGTTTGAAGCCGTCGGCGCGCACGCCCGTGGAAAAATCAACGACGCGCAGCTCAAGGAACTTGAATGCGCGGCTTGTCCCGGCGCGGGAGCCTGTGGCGGGCAGTTCACCGCGAATACTATGGCGCTGGTGTGCGAATTTCTGGGAATTGCGCCGATGGGGATTTCGAGCGTGCCTGCCACTGATGTGGGAAAAGCTCACGCCGGAGAACTCGCCGGAAAGCTGGTGCTCGACCTGCTTCGCGAGAACACCACGCCTTCACAAATCATTACCAAGACTTCGATTGAAAATGCGATCGCCGGAGTTGCTGCCACGGGCGGCTCCACAAACGCGGTTTTGCATCTGCTGGCCATCGCCCGGGAAGCCGGGCTGCCGCTTTCCATCGACGATTTTGACCGCATCAGTTCGCGGACGCCGATTCTGGCCGATCTCAAACCAGGAGGACGTTTTGTCGCAACCGACCTTTATGCAGCAGGCGGCACTCCGCTCATCGCAAAGCGCATGCTTGAAGCCGGCCTGCTCCAAGGAAGTTCCCTCACCGTCACCGGAAGAACGCTCGCCGAAGAAGCCGCAGGTGCTAAAGAAACGCCGGGACAGCAAGTCGTCCGCAGCAAAGGCAACCCACTCAAGGAAACGGGCGGCCTAGTTATCCTCAAGGGAAATCTGGCGCCCGAAGGCTGCGTTGTGAAAGTTGCGGGGCATAACACGCAAAATTTCAGCGGAACGGCGCGCGTGTTTGACAGCGAAGAAGCGGCATTTGCCGCGGTGGATAAAGGAAAGATCAAGGCCGGCGACGTGGTTGTCATTCGGTACGAAGGCCCGCGCGGTGGACCGGGCATGCGCGAAATGCTGGCGGTGACTGCCGCGATTGTTGGGGCGGGACTGGGCGACGATATTGCTCTCCTCACCGATGGACGTTTTTCCGGAGCAACACATGGACTGATGGCGGGGCACGTGGCTCCCGAAGCCGCGAACGGCGGCCCTATCGCCGCAGTTCGCGACGGCGACAAAATTACGTTTGATCTGCCGAAGCGCACGTTGAATGTCGACCTTACCGACGCAGAAATTCAGAAGCGCATGGCCAGCTGGAAGCCGCCGAAGCCGCGGTACACCCACGGCGTTTTCGCGAAGTACGCCGCGCTGGTTTCCTCTTCTTCGCTCGGTGCTATCACCACGGTGCCGGCAAGCTTTGCATCGGACGACACGCCGATTTCTTCGGGGAGAACTCTATGAAGCTGACAGGTGCGGAAATACTCTGCGAAACGCTCACGCGCCTGGGCGTGAAACACATCTTTGGCTATCCGGGCGGCGCGATTCTTCCCGTTTACGACGCGCTTGGAAAATCCAAGCTGCACCACATTCTGGTGCGCCACGAGCAGGGCGCGACGCACATGGCCGACGGCTACGCACGCGCCACCGGCGGCGTTGGCGTGGCCATGGCAACTTCCGGCCCTGGCGCCACCAACATGGTTACCGGGATTGCGACGGCGATGCTGGATTCCTCACCGGTCGTCTGCATCACCGGGCAGGTGAGCAGCAAGCTGCTCGGTTCCGATGCGTTCCAGGAAGTGGACATTACCGGCATCACCATGCCGATCACCAAGCACAATGTGGTGATCTCCAAGGTGGAAGATATCGCGCGGACGGTGCGCGAGGCGTTCATCATCGCAAATTCCGGTCGCCCCGGACCGGTGCTTGTGGACATCACCAAGGACGCGCAGCAGGCCACTGCCGAATTCGATTGGGAAGCGAGCGCGCCAAAGCTGCCGGTGAAGCGGCAGCGCAAGAATCATGATCAGGAGGAATTTGACCGCGCTGTTGAACTTTTAAATTCGGCCAAGCGCCCGCTGATTCTGGCAGGCCGCGGCATCATGCTTTCCGGCGCGATGCGCACCTTTGAACAATTCGTCCACACCAGCAATATTCCCGTGGCCATGACGCTTCTCGGCATCGGCTGCTTCCCTGCCAGCGATCCGCTGAATCTTGGCATGATGGGCATGCACGGCGAGGCGTGGGTGAACAACGCGATTCAGGAAGCGGATTTGCTGATCGCGGTCGGGATGCGCTTTGACGATCGCGTCACCGGCGACCTACGCACCTATGCGCGCAACGCGAAGAAGATTCACATCGAAGTGGATCGCGCCGAGATCAACAAAAACGTGAAGGTGGATGCCGCCATCATTGGCGACGCGGGGGAAACTCTTGCCGCGCTCTTGCCGCATATCCACGAGCGCGACCACAGCGGCTGGATGGCACACATCACCAGCCTGAAGGGTGATTCCGCCGTTCGCGACATTCAATCCTTGCCCGACAGCGGGCATCTCTACGCCGCACACGTAATCAACGATCTTTGGAAGGTCACGCAGGGCAACGCCATCGTCGTCACCGACGTCGGCCAGCATCAGATGTGGGAGGCGCAGTATTACCATCACAACGCGCCGCGCACACTGATTACTTCCGGAGGACTTGGCACGATGGGCTTCGCGCTGCCCGCGGCCATTGGCGCGAAGATGGCGCGGCCGAATGCGGAAGTTTGGGTGGTTGTCGGCGACGGCGGCTTTCAGATGACCATGTGCGAACTGGCCACCATCGCTCAGGAAAAGATCAACATCAAGATCGCCATCATCAACAACGGGTATCTCGGCATGGTTCGCCAGTGGCAGGAATTTTTCTACGACAAGCGCTACGTTGCCACGCCGCTGGTTGCGCCAAACTTTGCCGCTCTGGCAAACTCGTTTGGGATCCGCGGCGAAACGGTGACCGCGCGTAAAGACGTGGTGCCGACCATCGAAGCCGCCCGCAAGTCGGAGCAGACCGTGCTGATCGATTTCCGCGTGGAGCAGGAAGATTCAGTCTACCCGATGGTGGCCGCCGGGGCGGCGCTGCACGACATGATTCGCCGGCCAAATAATCCACTGGTGGAAACGGCAACGGAACCATAGATCGCCGCTCGGGAGAATTTGAGGAACACATGCAAACCATCGTTGCTTATGTACAGAACAAGCCCGGCGTGTTGAACCGGGTGGCATCGCTTACCCGGCGGCTTGCGATCAACATCGATTCGCTCACCGTCGGTCCAACGGAAAATGTGGAGATTGCGCGGATGACCATTTGCGCGCATACCGATGAGCGCGGCGCGACTCGCCTCGAAGCGAGCCTCGAAAAACTAGTGGATGTGCTGCTTGCGGAAAATATCTCGGATCGCCCGATGCTCGAACGCGACCTGGCGCTCATTAAGGTGGCCGCCGACCAGCAGAATCGGCCGCACCTGATGGAACTCATCAAGGTGTTTCGCGGGCGCGTGGTGGACGTCGCGCCGGAATCGCTGATCGTGGAAGTTTCGGGCACGGTGGACAAAATCGACGGCCTGCTGGAAGTGCTTCGGCCCTTTGGCGTGCTCGAAATGGCGCGCACCGGACGCATCGCCATGACGCGCGGAAACGATTTGCTGCGGCCTCCGGCAGAAGCCGGACAAGAGGCTGCGGGGAACAAAGCGCCTGCGGAAAAATAGGAACTTTCGGTAGCGCCGGCATCCTGCCGGCAAGCGTAAGCAGGCCGGTGAGCGCGTGCCGGCCGGCCGGCGCTACCTTGGAATTCTCGCCGCACGGCGGGCAAAACGAAAGGAACGAAATGGCAAACCTGTATTACGACAAAGACGCGGACCTCGCGTTGATACAAAACAAGAAGGTCGCGATCATCGGCTATGGCTCGCAAGGTCACGCGCACGCTCTGAATCTTCGCGACTCCGGAGTTTCCGTGATGGTTGGATTGCCCGAGGGCAGCGCCTCGCGCGCGAAAGCGGAGAAGGATGGCCTTACCGTGAAGTATCCGGCGGAAGCCGCCGCCTGGGCGGACGTGATCATGATTCTTGCGCCCGACACGCGCCAGCCGAAACTTTACAAAGAGGCGATTGAACCGCACCTGACGCCGGGGAAGACGCTGATGTTCGCGCACGGCTTCAACATTCGCTTTGGCGCGATTAAGCCGCCGAAGACCGTGGACGTCACGATGATCGCGCCGAAAGCGCCGGGGCATCGCGTTCGCGAAGTGTTTGTGGAGGGCGGAGGCACTCCGGCGCTGATCGCGGTGGAGCAAGATGCAACCGGCCATGCGAAGGCACAAGCGCTGGCCTATGCAAAGGGACTTGGCACCACGCGCGCCGGGGTGCTAGAAACCACCTTTACCGAAGAAACGGAAACGGACCTCTTCGGCGAGCAGGCTGTTTTGTGTGGCGGCGTCAGCGAACTGATCAAGGCGGGCTTTGAAACGCTGGTCGAAGCGGGCTATCAACCCGAAGTGGCTTATTTCGAATGCCTGCATGAACTGAAGCTGATCGTGGACCTCATTTATCGCGGCGGGCTCAGCTACATGCGGTATTCCGTCAGCGACACCGCCGAGCAGGGCGATTATCACGCCGGCAAGCGCATCGTCACGCAGCAAACGCGCGAAGAGATGAAGAAACTTCTCGCCGGCATCCGCGACGGCAGCTTCGCCAAATCCTGGATCGAAGAAAATGAAAAGGGCTGCCCGAATTTCCTGGCACGCCGCAAAGCCGAACAGCAGCAACAGATCGAGCAGATCGGCCTGAAACTGCGCGCGATGATGCCGTTCCTCAATCCGGTCGTGGCCCCAGGCCTGAACGAATCCGCCGCCACCGCGAAAAAGTAATCACTCGTCGTAGAGGGGCGCAGCTTGCTGCGCCACCCTTTTTTTGCGAATTAGGCATTTCTAAAGAGCATCACCGTTCGCAAACTCTCACGTTTCGGTTATGATTTTGTCCGTGACCCGACGGTTCCTCCTATCGCTCGCGATTCCCTTCCTCATCGCAGCTTCATTTCTTTCAGGTGCTGCGGCCCAGCAGGCGCAAACAACGGTCCCGGCCGCACAATCCATCCTGCCCGGGCCGAAACCACCAGACGCGCCCGCGGACTGGAAGCGGCTCGTGGGCATTTATCAAGGACAATTTGGCTCGCTTTATATTATCGAGCTGGATAGAGATTTGCGCTGGATTGCACCGCGATGGAAATATTTGATGCTTCAAGATGAAAACGGAACATTCTGGGTGTCTGTGACCGAAGGTCCAAGGATAGACGTTATCGTCAAACGGAATGTTTCTGGGGACATCTCCGAGATCACATTCGATGAGGGCCTGGTCACTAATAGTGCTGTGTGGACTCCCGGTCGCAAAGTCCTGGTAAGTTACGCTCGCACGGACGCCGGTTCTGACCCGGCCCGCTTCTATCGTGTGACACCAGCGCAGCCCGTGGGGCAGCTTCGCGAGAAGGCTCTCAAGCTGTCGCCGCCCGTGGAGCGAGGCCTGTTCCGCACGCCCGATCTGGTTGAGCTTGTGAGTCTTGATCCGGCGATTCATCTCGATATCCGCTATGCCAGCGCGAACAATTTTTTGAGTACGCCGGTTTACACCGAAGCGCGGGCGTTTATGCAGCGGCCCGCAGCCGAGGCGTTGCTTCGCGTCCTGGACAAGCTACAGCCGCTTGGCTATGGCTTGCTGATTCACGACGCGTATCGGCCGTGGTATGTCACCAAGATTTTCTGGGATGCCACGCCGCCGGAAGGAAAAATATTTGTGGCCGATCCGCAGAAGGGTTCGAAGCACAATCGCGGGTGTGCGGTGGATCTTACGCTCTACGATCTTGTGACCGGGCAGTCTGTCGAAATGCCGGGGCTTTATGACGAAATGTCGCCGCGGTCGTTCCCCAATTTCCCCGGCGGCACTTCGCTGCAGCGCTGGCACCGCGATTTGCTGCGGCGTGCGATGGAATCCGAAGGTTTCACGGTGAATGAAGACGAGTGGTGGCATTTCGATTACAAAGATTGGAAGCGGTACGGCATTTTAAATGTGCCGTTTGAGAAGTTAAGAATCAGTCAACAGCCGACAGCTGTTAGCCATTAACTTGGAGGAGAGTCCATTTTGCGAATCGCCGGAATCCGAATCGCATCCACTTTAGTATTCATCGCGGCTTGCGCGGCCGCTGCTCGGGCGCAAGCTCCCGATTCGCTCGAAGACCGCATCCAGAAAGTTATGGGGCGGCCGGAGTTTGCGCGTTCCAATTTCGGTATAGAGTTTTACGATCTTGAAACAGATAAAGTGGTTTACGCTCTGAATGCCGACAAACTTTTTGTTCCCGCTTCCACCACCAAGCTACTCACCGAAGGCGCCGTCCTCGCGAAACTCGGCCCCGACTATCGATTTCACACGCGCATTTACCGCACCGGCCCCATCGACACGCACGGCACGCTGAAAGGCAACCTCATCCTGGTGGCCAGCGGCGATCCCAATCTTTCGAATCGCATTCAGGCCGACGGAACGCTCACGTTCATGGATGACGACCACTCCTACAACGGCCCCGCTCTCCCCGGTGATCCACTCACTGTCATCAAAGATTTCGCCACACAAGTTACCGCCAAAGGCATTCGCAAAATCGAGGGCCGCGTTTACGTGGATACGAGCCTGATGCCCGACGGCGAACACGAAGGCGGGACCGGCGTCACATTGTCCTCGATTATGGTCAACGACAACATCCTCGACCTCACCGCGAAGCCTGGAGAAAAAGTTGGCGACCCGGTGGCGCTCGGCGTCTCTCCACAGACTTCCTATTTTCATTTCATCAATGCATTAACCACCGGTCCGGCGAATTCCAAGCTGCTGTTTGACGCCACAGACCCCGTGGCCCAGCCCGATGGCTCCTGGGAAATCACCCTTTCCGGAAACGTTCCCCAAGGCGGCGGGATGCATACCCTTGCCTACCAAATCCCCTCTCCGTCACAATTCGCAACCGCGGTGCTGCAGGAAGCGCTGCAAGTCAAAGGGATCGAAATCAAGCCGAAGAAATCCGCCGCGTTAATCAAGGATTTTTCATCATTCCAGCATTTCTACACCCCGGAATATCAGGTGGCGGAGCACATCTCTCCGCCGCTGAGCGAAGAGATTAAGATCACGCTGAAGGTCAGCCAGAATCTTCACGCCGGCATGGGGCCGTATTTTCTCGGCCTGCTGGTGGCGAAAAACGTCAAGGATCCGCTTTCCGCTGGCTTCAAAATCGAACATGCGTTTCTGACGGACGCGAAGCTCGATCTCTCCGGTGCATCGCAAGGAGACGGCGCGGGCGGCGACTGGGCCGATCTCTTCAGCCCCGATTTCATGTGCCACTATCTTGCGTATTGGAAAACCCGGCCGGACTTCTCCATTCTGTTTAATGGCCTGCCGATTCTTGGAAAAGACGGGACGCTGGCGAAAATTCAAAAGGACAATCCGGGGGCGGGGCACGTCTTCGCAAAAACGGGAACGTTTGCCGCCGAAGACAAGCTCAATTCGCGCTTGATGCTCAACGGCAAAGGCCTCACCGGCTACGTGCAGACGAAATCCGGGAAGACGCTCGCCTTTGCCGCTTACGTGAATCACACCGCTATGCCGGCAGATCCGGAGAGTGCCCAAAAAATCGCCGGCCAAGCCCTCGGCGAAATCGCCGCAGCCGCTTATGACGCCCCGCTCCCCTGACTTCTGAAGCATGACCGATTGCCGCTAGAACCTCTGCAGCGCCTCAGGCATAATCACATCCATGATGGAAACGGCCGTGAGTAACCGCTCCGCTGGACGGCTGCAGCTCGTCCTGGGATTCTGGATCGTCGCCGCGCAGCTCTGGTATTTTTATCAATTCGTTCCCGCAATGGGCTCGCTGCTGCGCGCCATTTCGCACAGGATATGGCGCTAATCCACTTCTGCCTCGTGCTGCTCGCCGCGTCCCTGTTCCTGCTTGCGCAACTCTGCCTGGGAACATGGATCCTGCGCAAGTTGCACCTGGAATTCGAATCCTTTCCCGAGCACTGCCTGATCGCGGCATGCAGCGGCACCGTTCTCACGGAAATTGCCATGTTCCTCATTCAGTGGACCCAACACATCCGCGAGGGAAGCTTTTTTGTCCTATTTTTGTCCTGCTTGCCGATCGCTTCGGAGGTTTCGAATCTCCGGCTACGAGCGAGACAATTCTGGAAAAACTTCCAACCTCTTGTACCGGTGGAGCGATTCATAATCTGCCTCATCGTCGCAACTCTGCTCATCGAGTTCACCGCTGCTCTGGCGCCCCTCACCGGATCGGACGCGCTCCATTATCACTTCACAGTGCAAAAACTGATTCTCCAGTACGGCTTTCATCCCATTTTTTCCATCACCCGCAGCTTCCTCTGTGGTCAAAGCCACTTGTTGATCCTCTTGGGTCTCGCTCTTGGCGGCGAATCGCTGGCCATGAGTTTTCTTTTCCTGGGCGGCGCCCTGGCAGCGCTCTCGGTGGCCTGCCTCGCCACCCGATGGGTTCCGCGACTCTACGCCCTTGCCTTCGCTCTACTGTTCCTCTTGACTCCGCTCGTCTTCTGGCAAATCTCTTCTTCCGGAGCGCCGGATATCTGGATGGCCGCGTTTGTCAGCGCATGTGTTCTGGTGATTACCCAAGTTCATGTGGCCGCCTCTTGGCGCCACGCGTTGCTCGCGGGTATTCTCGCCGGCGGCGCTGCGGGCGCAAAATACACTGGCTGCCTGATCGCCGTGGCACTTGGCCTGGCATTTCTCTTCGAATACCGGTCGGTGCGCAGAACCTCGGTCTTTTTCCTCGCGGCGACCTTCGCCGGAATCTGGCCCTATCTGCGCAACCTGCTATGGACCGGCGACCCTTTCTTTCCAATGCTCACCTCGCGGTTTTTTCCCGAGCGCCTAAATCCCTACGGCCTTGCCAATATGATGGCCGACGCGGGCACTGCGGCATCTCACTCTCCCGTCCAGTTGCTCCCATTTCTTTTTTACTTCGGCAAGCGGGCTGGCGCCGCGCCCGGTTTCTGGGACTTCTACGGCCCGGTAGTTTTTGCCTTGGCTCCCCTCGTTCTGCTGGCGTGGCGGAACACCAGAGCGTGGAGAGTCAGCACGGTTGCGTGGTTCTGCGCAGGATTGGGTATATTTCTGACTTCAGGACTCGCACGATTCCTGCTGCCAATCTTCCCAATCGCCCTCTCGTGCGCCTCCGCGGGCACATTTCATGCACGACAAAAAGGTTGGATTCCGGTTCATCGCCTCGCGAGCGCCTGCATTCTGTTCGCCTGCGTGCTGGGCGCTGCCGGTCTGCCAATCTATACGGCTCCGGCCATACGGGCGGCCCTCGGCGCGCAAAGTGGCGAGGCTTATCTGAGCGCGAGGGCGCCGGATTACCAGATTTCCCAGGCGGTGAACCAATCTCTGGCTTCCGGTTCGTCCCCGGTGAAGGCGCTCGTCTTCTTCCGGCACTTGTACTATCTTCGGGTCCGTTACGTGGCGGGAGATCCGGGCCCCAGTTGGCAGGTAAATCCCGACAATTTGAAAACTGCGGCAGCATGGCGCGTATTTCTGCACAACGAAGGCATCACCCATGTGGTCCGCGCTCCCGACTACCCACCAGTGCTCGCGGCTGGGCTTGAGCAATTGGAAAAGGAAGGGGGTCTCGTTCGCTTCTCGGAAACGGAGGTCGAGAACTTCACGGGAATGCGTCAGGAGGGCCAGCGCGTGAGGCTTCCGGTTGTCATTATGAAAGTGAACTCAAGCGCTGAGGTCTCTTCTCCGGCCGCCGCACCATAGGAGATCAGCCGAGTTTTGTTTTGCCCATTTCGGCTACGCGGCGTTCGTAAATCATTTCGCAGGCGCCCTTGCTGTTGGTGAACCGGAACACGATTTTGTGGCCCGATTCCCTTTTTGCGCGCGACTTCAGGACCGTTCCGTTGAGTTCCACCCAGTTGCCGCTGACCAGATATTCGCCCTCGCGCCCTTGCAACTCAAACTTCCCGTCGGTCTTCAACGAGAGCGGAGGCGCGGTGCACGTCACGGCCTTCCCGGCCACGTGCGCTTCGGAGCACACATACTGGCCGGCGACATCGTCGCTCTGCGCACGGCTTTTAGGCGCACAGGTCAGGACCAGCAAACCCGCACCGGCAACCAACCACAAGTTCATTCGGAACCGTTTTGACACCTGCATGACCCTGGGCCCTCCCACTCGCACCTTGCGTCCAAATTTCTTCGATGCTACGGAAGCAAAGTGAGGTGCAAGTTGCCCGCCAAGAGAGCGATTTCACAACATATTGATATGGCAAGACTTAGTGGTGACACCCTGCAGTTTCTGCTGCAAGAATAGGAACGATTGTTCACATTCCGCACAGAGCAGCGGACTTTTTTTTCCGTACTGCCCCAAACGTACCGATCGTGGAGAGTACCCGCCCTGTATATCTATCAGTATTCTACTCACCTGGTAACTCGGGAACGGCGGCGCCGTCCTTCCGGGGGTCGGAGGCCCCATAGTTAACCCCCTTCGAGGAGTCGCGCATGACCGCTTGCCCGCCGCCCATCGCGGAGGAGAAGGCGCCCGTCAGTTCAATTTTGTGCCCTTTCGCGGCCAGTTCCTCGCGCGTTTTGGAGGAGAACCGGTTTTCCATCTGAACGTCGCAGCCGCCAAAGGTGCGCTTCGTGAACCGCGCGGCCTCCAGTGCGGCCTGGATGTTCATCTTGAAATCGACCATGTCGGCGATGAACTGCGCGTGCGCCTGCGATTGATTCCAACCGCCCATGATCCCGAAGGCCACGCGCGTGTCGCCCTTCTGCGCAAAGGCTGGAATGATCGTGTGCAGCGGACGCTTGTGTCCGGCCAGCAGGTTCGGGGAATCGGGGTCCAGGGTGAAAAGCGCTCCACGGTTGTGCAGGGCGAATCCGGTTTCCGGCGCCACGATCCCCGAGCCGAACTCGTTGAAGTTACTCTGAATCAGGGAAACCATGTTGCCGTCGCGGTCCACCACGGTCAGGAAGGTCGTGTCGTTTCCGACGCGGGCGTCGGCACTCGGGTCGCAATTGGCGTGGTCGGGGTCAATCAATTTCGCGCGTTCGGCGGCGTGCTCCTTTGAGAGAAGCGTTGCCACCGGTAATTTCTGGCCGCGGGGATCACCGATGTATTTCTTCAGATCGGCGTACGCCAGCTTTTTCGCTTCAATCATGGCGTGCAAGGCGTTTGCAGAGCCGTATCCGTAGTCTTTCTGCTGGCCAAGAGGAAAAGTCTCCATGATGTTCAGCATTTCCAGGGCGGCGAGTCCCTGGCCGTTTGGGGGCAATTCGTAGACTGTCCAGTCGCGATAGGTGGTTGAAATCGGCTCGACCCATTCGCCGGAATATTCCGCGAGATCCTGCGGCGTCATCACTCCGCCGTGGCGTTCGATCGTCTCCAGGATCTTTTTCGAGATGTCCCCTTTGTAGAAGGCATCGCGTCCGTGCGCCGCAATCTGTTGCAGCGACCAGGCCAGGTCCGGATTCGTGAAAATGTCGCCCGTTTTCGGCGAATGGTCCTGCGGCAAATATAATTTTGCCGCCGCATCGTCGCCGCGCAGGTAGTCTGTGGCGCCGTTCCAATACATCGCCACCCATTCGGTCACCGGAAAGCCGGCGCGCGCGGTTTGAATGGCCGGGGCCAAGTCGTCGCTCAATTTCTTGCGGCCGAATTTGTCCGCCAGCTTTTGCCAGCCATCCACGGCACCCGGGACCGTGATGGTATTCACGCCGGTCTGCGGCATGTCCCGCAGGCCTTTTTTCTTCAGGAACTCGGGAGTCAGATTTTTCGGAGCCCAACCGCTGGCGTTCAGCCCGTACAACTTGTTGGCCTTGGCGTCATAGACGATCGCGAACAGGTCGCCGCCAATCCCGTTCATCATCGGCGAGACCACGCTCATCATCGCGTTGGTGGCGATGGCCGCATCCACGGCGTTTCCGCCGTGCTCCAGGATGCGCACCCCCGCCTGCGCCGCCAGCGGCGATTCCGCGGCCACGATCCCCTGCCGCGAAATCACCATCGAACGCGCTTGCGAACGATCCTGCGCCTCAGAATTCAGTCCGAATGAAGTTCCCATCACCCACACCACCCACGCGCCCCAGGCGATTTTGTGTTTCACGAAATCTCCCCGCATTGGCAATTTACAATCATCACAGAAATTCAGAAATCAGATGCTGCCCGCCAACTTTATCCTGCACCCCGCCGTCCGGCAAGCCCGCTTCCATTCCTTTCTCCAACGTGTGCGCAACTGGCGTCGCATCGCCAGTTGGCCGTGCGGGCCGCTTCCGCTAGAATGGCCGCGTGCCTGATTTGACCCCTTCTGCACCGAAACCCGCAGCACTGGACGACTTCAGCGCGCGCGTTGCTTCCCTGCTGGCCGCGCGCAATGCCGATCCTTTCGGCGTGCTCGGTCCGCATCCCGTGGATTCGCCGCGGGGCCGCCTCTGGTCCGTACGCGCTTTTCAGCCACGGGCTGTCGAGGCCCAAATCATCCTGCAGGGCCAGGCCAATCCCATCCCCATGCGCCGCCTGCGTGATACCGGATTTTTCGAGGCCACTCTTCCCGCCCCCAGCGATGTCGCGCCCGCGCCGTCCAGTTATCGCCTCCGGTTTCGCAACGAGTACGGCGACGTCTGGGAATCGCACGACACTTATGCGTTCCCGTATCTCCTCTCCGAATTCGATCTTTACCTGATGGGCGAAGGCCGCCACTACGACACCTATGAAAAGCTCGGCGCCCACGTAAAAACGCTCGAAGGCGTCACCGGCGTACACTTCGCCGTGTGGGCTCCCAACGCCCTGCGCGTCAGCGTCGTCGGTGATTTCAACGGATGGGATGGCCGCGTCCACCCGATGCGCTCACGCGGCAATTCCGGCATCTGGGAACTCTTCGTCCCCGAATTTGACGAAGGGGTCGTCTACAAATACGAAATCGTCGGCCCGCAGAATAATATTCTGCCCCTGAAGGCCGATCCGTATGGCTTTCGCTCGGAACTCCGTCCGAACACAGGCTCGGTCGTCGCGCGGCTGGACAAGCACGCCTGGAACGACGCGGACTGGCTCCATCATCGCGCCAACAGAAACTGGCTTGAGCAGCCCATTTCCGTTTACGAAGTGCACCTCGGGTCCTGGCGGCGCATCCCAGAGGAAAACAATCGCTGGCTCAGCTACCGCGAACTCGCGGACCAACTCGTCCCTTACGTGAAGGAGCTCGGCTACACGCACATCGAGCTGCTTCCGATTATGGAGCACCCTTACGACGGCTCCTGGGGCTATCAGACGCTCGGCTATTTTGCAGCCACCAGCCGCTACGGTTCTCCCACCGATTTCATGGAATTCGTGGACCGCTGCCACCAGGCAGGCCTCGGCGTATTCCTCGACTGGACGCCCGCGCATTTTCCGCGCGACACGCACGGCCTTGCCCAGTTCGACGGCACGTACCTCTACGAACATTCCGATCCGCGGCAGGGATCGCATCCCGATTGGGGCACGCTCGTCTACAACTACGGCCGCAACGAGGTGGTGAACTACCTCATCTCCAACGCGCTTTTCTGGCTGGACAAGTACCACATCGACGGCCTGCGTGTGGATGCGGTCGCGTCCATGCTGTATCTGGACTATTCACGCAAGCAAGGCGAGTGGGTCCCCAACCGCTACGGCGGGCGAGAAAATCTGGACGCCATCGATTTTATCAAGCGCCTGAACGAGGTTGTGCATCTCCGCTTTCCCGGGGTGCTCACCATCGCGGAAGAATCCACGGCATGGCCCGGGGTTTCGCGGCCCACGTATCTCGGCGGGCTCGGCTTCAGCCTGAAGTGGAACATGGGCTGGATGAACGACACGCTGAACTACTTTTCCAAAGACTCCATCTACCGCCGCTACGAGCACAACAAGCTCACCTTTTCGCTGCTCTACGCGTTCAGCGAAAATTTTATGCTGCCCTTTTCGCACGACGAGGTCGTGCATGGGAAAAACTCGCTGCTCCACAAAATGCCGGGTGACATGTGGCAGCAGTTCGCGAATCTCCGCCTGCTCCTGGCCTATCAGTACGCGCATCCCGGCAAGAAGCTGCTGTTCATGGGCCAGGAAATCGCGCAGCGCCAGGAATGGAGCGAAACCCGCAGCGTGGATTGGCACTTGCTGGAATACGATTCCCACCGCGGGATTCAGCGGCTGGTCGCAGACCTCAATAAACTGCTGGCCGGCGAACCCTCACTGCATCAGGTTGATTTCGATTGGCAGGGTTTCGAGTGGGTCGACGCCAACGACTCCGACAACAGCGTCTTCTCTTTCATCCGGCGCGGCAAGAATCCCGATGATTTGCTGATCGTCATCCTGAACGCCACGCCCGTGGTCCGCTATGGCTACCACGTCGGCCTCCCTCGCCCCGGCCATTACGAGGAAGTTCTCAACACCGACGCTGAAACTTATGGTGGCTCCAATGTCGGCAACCTGGGAGGCATGAACGCCGGCGAACACGCCTGGCAGGGCCGCCGTTATTCGCTGGCCCTCACCCTACCTCCGCTTGCCGCGGTCTTCCTTAAATGGCGCTCCACCTGATCGCCATGCAACCCTCCGTCTTGAGGTAAACTCTATAGAGATATAAATGATTCACGAGCGAGGTTTGTTGTGTCTCTGACGACCAGACAATTTGTGTACAGTTCACCTCTCCTGCTCACCTGCGTTCTTTATTTCGGGCTAGCTACGAATGGTGTCGCGCAAGACCCTGGCCCGCTACCGCATCCCCCTTCCCCGCGCACGCAAGCTCCTCCACCTCCGGCTCCGCCGCCTCCTCCTCAAAACCAAACCTATCACTCGGCCCCACCGCCCCAGGCGATCCATTCCCCGGGCGACAGCCCTATTCTCAACGAGCCACCCAAGCAGCCTGTCGACCAAATCATCAAACGCTTCTCGGACCGCGAATCCGAGTTCAAGATCGAGCGGAGCAATTACACGTATACCCAGACCTTCTCCATCCAGACGATTGATGACGACGATCGTCCCGACGGCGAGTACCGCATGACCAGTGAAATTGTCTTCACACCGGACGGCAAGCGTTTTGAAAAGGTTACTTCGGCTCCGCAGCCCACGCTGCAGCGAATCATGCTCAGCGAGCAGGATCTCGACGACGTGCGCAACGTCCAGCCGTTTGTGTTGAACAGCGAAGACCTGCCCAAATACAACGTAACCTATGTCGGCCGCCAGCAGGTGGACGAGCTTTCCTGCTACATTTTTGACGTCGCCCCGAAGACCATCGAGAAAAAGCAGCGGTATTTTCAAGGACGCGTGTGGGTGGACGACAACGACCTGCAAATCGTGATGTCCGACGGCAAAGCCGTTCCGGACATCATCAACAAGAACAATGAAAACGTCTTCCCGCGATTCCGCACGTATCGCCAGAACATTGAAAAGGGTTACTGGTTTCCGGTTTACACTCGGGCCGACGATTATCTCCATTTCCGCTCGGGCGACGTTCACATTCGTATGACTATCCGCTACTCCAACTACAAGCGGTACGGCAGTACCGTCAAAATTGGCAAGGCCACGGAGATCAAGGAACCCCACTAGGCGTTGCGCTGCGGGGCATCGAAAAAATTGTTAGCAACCCAGGACGCTTCAACCGCAGTCCAATTACCAGGATTCCGGCCGCCTGCCTGGGCCCAGACGCTTCTGACAAATCGCGATCGACTGCCCACCGCCCAAGGTTGAGGGTCACCCGCCTGTCCTTTCAGCCAGTTGCCCATTAAGAAAAATGTTTCACGCCGCAGCCAACTCTTTTGCCTCCGGCAGCAAACTAAGTTGAGAGGTCAGCTGTCTCTTTGCGAAGTGTATAGGGGATGAAAGTCTTGTCGAAAATTAGATCTCGAAGCGGCCGCCCTTCACGCCGTACCCCGGTTTGCAGGACTGGGTTGGTCACGGCTTCATTTTTGTTTTCGGTGCTTGCGCTGGGATCGGCTCGCCCGGCCCAGGCAAATTGCGAACTTATTCCCTCCGGCAAATCCTTCTGGGTCCGCCTTCTTGACCCGGTTGCGTCCTACAGCTCCAAGCCGGGCACATTTATCCGCGCAGTTCTTATCCAATCCCCCGATTGCGAAGGCGCGCCGGTGTTTCCGGCGGGTCTGGAAGTGGATGGGCAGGTGGTAGCCGCGCGGAAAGTCGGCCTGGGCTTTGTCCACGAAACCGCGTCGCTGGAAATCATTTTCGACCGTATCGTTACCGCCGATGGAAGCACGCTTCCTATCGCTTCGCAGGTTATGGAGGTGGACAACGCGCGGGAAACCGTGCGCAAGGGCAAAATCCGCGGCATCCTGGCCACGTACACGCCGCAGGGGCGCATCACGGACGGCCTGGGCCATTTGCCGTCGTTAAATCCCTATAGCGCCCCGAGCCTGATTGTCTATCGCTTGCTTACCGTTCTTCCGGAGCCGGAAATTTACCTGCCGCCGGGCACCGACCTGCGTCTGCGATTGAATGTTCCGCTCTATGTGGGCGACCAACCGGAACTTCCGCAGGTGTCTTTCCAGATGGACGAAATCGAACGCGGTGACGTGGAGATGCTGCTGCAAAAAAACACCGCGCGCACGTACACTGGCAAGGGAAAAGAAGCCGACCTGGTGAACGTTCTCTTTCTTGGTTCACACGACGAGATGGATTCGGCGTTTCAAACCGCGGGCTGGATGAATGCGGACCGCATTTCGACGGGCAGCGTGCTGCGGGAATTTCGGGCCTTTCTGACCCTCTCCAACTATCCCAGCGCGCCGATTACCACGCAGTACCTCCAAGGGGAGCGCCAGGAAGTTACGTGGGAAAAGAGCTTTAACAGCTATAGCCGACGCGACCACGTCCGCCTGTGGGAGGAGCCCGGAACCGTTCTTGGTCAAGAGGCCTGGCTGGGCGCTTATTCGCGCGAGACCGGCGCGGTCCTTTCCATCACCCGACATAAATTCATTCATCACCTGGACCGCAATCTCGACGAAGGCGTGAACATGCTGGTGCGCGATCTGACGCTTGCCGGCTGCGTAAAGTCCGTGCAACTTCTTCCGCGGCCGGAGTTGCACGAGACGTTTGTGAACGCTACCGGCGACGAGATGCGCACCGCCGGCGCGCTGACCGTGGTGCAGCTCGCGGAATGCACGAATACCCGGACGGAAAACGCGCGCGCGAATCCCCTGATTCCGGTTCGTCCGCATTCCTGGTTGGTCCGCTACCTCCGCACCCAGGTGCTGCTGTATAAGGGCGACGTCGTTCGTGGAAACCTTATTTACAGTGGCTACTACGTCGGACGCATTGGCATCCATGCTCTGCGCTTCCGGCACCAGCATGGGCAGGAAGAGGATGCCGACGGCCTGCCATTCAGCCCTGTCTCTCCGGACACACTGTTTCCGCAAATTACGTTTGCCGGGGGATCGGGCTTCTAGTGGGACTGTCGGAGGACCGGACCCCGCGCGACGCAGTTGTTGTAAAAGCGGACTAATGCGATTGCGTCATTCAGGGCCGCGTACGACCTACAAAATTCCATTTTCCCCAGGCAAAGGATTCATGCTCGGGCTGAAAGTATCGCCGGGCTAATTGCGAAATCTCGCGGGGGCGGGCCAGCCAATTCTCGTAAGTCTGCCGCTCGTTCTCAATCATCGTGGCTAGAGCATCCAATTTCACAGACAAGCGCCGCGCGGCTGAATTCCTTGTCAGTCCGTGTACAACGCGAAGAAACGGCGTCAGCCACGGCTCCACGAACAAAACTCGCCCCTCGGGCCGCAGCACCCGCCGCACTTCGGCGAAAACACGTTCGAGATCGTCCGGCAGCACCGGCAAGTGGTGCAATCCGCCCTGCACAATCGCGGCGTCTTTGCTTTGATCCGCGAATGGCAATTCACGGCAATCTCCCGGCAGGCAGCGGGCCTCACCCGTGTACTCCGCAAGCAATCGCGGAGAGAGGTCCAGCCCTTCGACGTTTCGGAAACCAAGCCGCGCCAAGGCGTGCAATCCGTTTCCGCGGCCGCAAAACAACTCCAGCACGTTGGTTTCCCGCGGCCACTCACTCGCTCCCAGCCTGCGCAATCTATCGGTGAATTTCCGGATCTCCTCCTCGGGCGTCTCAAATTGCAGGTACGCTGCTTCCCACGGATCGATTCCCTGCTTGACCGCATTCTGCGCCGGTTCCGTCATTGCGCTGCAATGTCCTCCTGCATTCCGTGTGCTAAAGTTCTATTCGGGAAGTACCGCATCGCAGTTTCCCACATTCTTCGTTTTCTGACGAATTCGATTCTCTCGAAAGGCTGAATGACATTTTGGCGCTGCTAATGCGATGACCTCTTCTCCTCAGTCGTGGCCTCTTTCCTGGATCGGGCGCAGCCACCGCGCACTCGTCTTTGGCCGCCGTGCGCGTGTACTTGCCGATGGGCTAGCTCCGCTGATTCCTTCCGAAGCCCATAGTGTCCTGGATATCGGTTGTGGCGACGGTACCATTGCCGGCTTGCTTGCCGAGCGGCGGCCCGACCTCACGATCGAAGGAGTGGAGGTCATTCCCCGACCCGCTTGTCGAATCAATTGCCACCCGTTCGACGGCTTGCAACTTCCCTTTCCCGATCAATCCTTCGACGTTTGTATGTTCGTCGACGTACTTCACCACACCAGCGACGTCACGCAACTGCTGTGCGAAGCCGCGCGCGTCTCGCGCTCCTCTGTGGTGCTCAAAGACCACCTGAGTGAAACATCGTTCGACCACGCCACTTTGCTGGCCATGGACTGGGTAGGCAACCGGCCTCACGGCGTCACTCTGACTTATAACTACCAGTCTCTCAGCCAGTGGCAGCAGCACTTCGCGGCTTGCGGGCGGCAGGCGATACAATTTTCCACCGAGCTGCCTCTTTATCCTTTTCCGTTTTCCTTGCTTTTCGGCCGCAAACTTCACTTCGTCGCGCAACTCACCAAACGATAATTCTTCGCCTGTAGCTCAGGCACTTCACCTGCCCGCCGCAGGCAGGGGCCTGAGGGTTTTCGCCGCCACAACGCAACTATGCCAGCGCAGGGGAAATCCTCACCCCTAAAGGGGTGAGCTACAGGAATGCCAGCACAGTTGGAGGGCCCGAGTTCACGGATTGCAGAAAATCACTGAAAAACTTTTTTTCGGCCTTTCACCGGCCACACGCCTGGAATTGTTCTTCCGCACTTCGCGCAACTTCCATTCTTCATCCGATTATCGAGGACATCGTGCCACGAACGGCGGATGAGCACTTCCCCGCAGCCGGGACAATATGTGTTCGCTGCTTCGCTGTAAATATTTCCTTCATATACAAAGTGCAGCCCCGTCTTCAACGCAATCTCTCGCGCGCGGTGCAATGTCTCTGGGGGGGTCGCTGGCTTGTCCCGCAGCTTGAAGTCCGGGTGAAACGCGGTGAAGTGCAAGGGCACATCCGGTCCAAGATGATTCAACACCCACTCCGCCAATTTCTGCGTTTCCGCGGGATCGTCGTTCAGCGTGGGAATCATCAAATTTGTCAGCTCGAACCATACGTTTGTCTCATTCTTCAACCACTCCAGAGTCTTTAGGACCGGCTCCAGATGCGTCAGCGTAATCTTCCCGTAGAACCCTTCCGTAAACGCCTTCAAATCCACGTTCGCCGCGTCTACATGATCGTAAATATCGTGGAAGGCTTCGTAGGTGATGTAGCCATTCGTCACCATCACGGTCTTCAATCCATAGCCCTTCGCCGCGCGGCAAATATCAATCACATACTCGCCCCAGATCGTCGGCTCGTTATAGGTAAACGCGATAGAGTCGCACCCGTATTTCAGCGCGAGCAGAGGTACTTCTTCCGGCGGCACCGCTTTCGACTGCACCTGGTCCTGATGCGATTTGGAGATGTCCCAATTCTGGCAGAAGAAACACCCCATGTTGCAGCCCGCCGTGCCCATGCTGAACACGCGCGTGCCGGGCAAAAAATGATTCAGCGGTTTTTTTTCGATGGGGTCAACTTGCAGCGCGGCCGGGGCTCCATATCCAAGGTTATAGAGCTTCCCGTTCTGATTGATGCGGATAAAACAGAATCCAGATTGTCCGGGATGAATGTGGCAGTGCCTCGGGCACAGGTAGCAATGCACGCGGCCGCCGCCTTCCCGCTCCCACCAACGCGCCTCGTGCAGGGCTTCCGTCTTCTGGAGGACCTTCAGATCGCCCATGATCCTCCTCCTAAAGACAGTATACTCCCCGCAAACGCAGACGATGGGCTTTGGGGCGTTCGCGTCACCAATCTGTGGAATCGGGTTGTGCCTTCAGGCGTGCCGGCGCTGCACTCTGCGGCGTTCGGCGGACCAATCCGCAAAGCGCCGCAGCCGGTTGCGGTATTTCCATGTCAGATGAAAAAATTTTGTCGCGGTCAGATGTGCTGCTTCTTTTCCCAGAAACGTCTCAAACCGCCACTGCAAATATGGACTGTTCCATGGCCGCAGACGGTAGCCCCGGGTCGCAATCCAATAAAGCTGAAGTGTCTTCCACATCGGACTTGCCTTTCTTAAATGAGCAGCTACCCGCCGAGCGGGGCGGACAAGTGTTCATGTACCAATATCCAGTTCTTCCCCTTTTTTTCCCAGATTCCCGTGTACCGCACCGGCGTATCGATCGTCTTGCCATCCTTCATTTTCGCAGAGAAGTGCATCGGCACCGTGGTCCAGGCGATGTTTCCGCGCCGAGTCACCCTTAATTCTTTTCCTGCCGTCAGCGAGCCACTCTGCATCTGATCCAGTAATTCTTTCCGCACGCCGGCGTCATAGTCTTTCCAGCTGCTGTAGGAAAACGGCGCCAAATCGTAAAAGATCAGCCCGTCCTCTTTCGCGTAATACTTCGCCACGTTGTTCGGATCGCCCGTGCTCCAGGCCGCGCAATACCCGTCGATCAGTTTGCGAAACGTCGCATCATCGGTGGCTCTCTGTTGGGCCCGTGCCCCTGCAAACGTCAGCAGGCCGCCGAAAAAGGCAATCAATACATAAAGTATCCAGCGATTTCCCGGGCTGCTCGCGCGCGCCGACACTTCTGGGTTTCCGGGCATTTCTACCTCTCCAGTTAGAATTTTGCGACTCAAGCAGGGCCTAGCCAAGCAGGGTGAAAGTACCTTAGACACATTGGCGGAACAATTCAAGAGGAAATTGCAATGGAAGGAAAAATTTACGCGGCCAGGCGCTTTACCCAGATGCGGGTGGTCGCCGGTTTGCCTAAATGCATCGTGTGCCCCCCCGCGCGCACGGTCATCGTTTCGTCATACTCTCGCTTCAGCACTTCCACCTTGGTCGCCGGCAGCAGGCTCAAGGCTTCCAGGAATTCCAGGAACCCCTCGTCTTTTTCGTAGACGCACATGATCTCGGCGCTTTCTTTGGCCTTCAATTCGGAGAGCAGCACGCCGCCCTGTTTGCGGAGTTGCGCGATTCCCCCGTTCATCGGCACACCGTGAGGGCAGGTCTTCCGCGCGGCAAACCGCTTTAGAAGAAGCGCTTCCACCTCAGGGGAAATCGCGTGCTCCATGCGTTCCGCCTCGGCGTGCGCTTTCGACCACGATAATCCGATCACTTCCGTCAGGAGCATTTCGGCCAACTGGTGCCGCAGCATCAGGTGTTGCGCCGTTTTTCTTCCCTGCGCCGTCAGGTGAATGCGGCCGCCGCGTTCGATTTTCACGTGTCCGTCACGGGTCATGCGTTTCAGCGCCGCGGTCACCGCCGGCGGCGTCACGTTCAATTCTTCCGCGAGGCGCGCGCTGATCGGCACCTGATTCTCTTCCAGCATCTCCCAGAGCGCTTTCAGGTAGTCTTGCTGCGATACACTCGTCTGCTCGCGTCGCACTTCGTCTCCTCTGCTCGTGTTAGACCGCTGCGCGCTGCTCTTCTCGCAAGCGTTGCGCCAGGTCCCTCACCCGCCCCCGGATCTCTTCCAAAATTCTCTGATAAGTGGCCTCGTCCGCGCCATAGGGATCTGAAACTTCCCAGTTCTCGACCTCGACAAACTTCTCCAGCGACTGAGCCCGCGTGTATCCGCTGAGATTAACCACCACGTCGATTTCCTCGGAGCGAATTTCCCGCATACCCTTCGACCGCAACCCGCTCGGGGAGTAGCCATTCCGCTGGAGCGTCGTCTGCGTCATCTCCGGAATCATCCCCATCGGATAAAACCCAGCACTGGATGCTTCGATTACGTCATTCGCTTCTTTCCTCGCAATGGCCTCACCCATCGGGCTGCGGCAGGCATTCCCGATGCACACAAACAGTACTCGTGTTTTTCCTATGTGACCCATTTTTCTCGGAGTCAAAGTAAATTGCAATCCGCGCGTTACCGCGCCGCAGTCGTGCTGGCGGTCCCCTTCGCCGCCATCTCCAGGAAGTGTTTGTGCACGGTCGTGTCGTCCGTCAGTTCCGGATGGAACGTCGCGGCCAGGACATTCCCCTTTTCCACCAGCGCCGCTCTTCCCTCATGGCGGGCAAGCACCGAAATGTCCTTCCCCACTTCTTCAATGATGGGCCCGCGGATAAATACCATTTCCAGCGGCTCTTGCTTCAAGGTGCTCGACCCGAAAAACACGTCGCTCGCCAGTTGCCGCCCGTAGCCGTTCCGCAAAACCGTCATGTCCAGCAAGCCAAGCGATTCCTGCGGAGGGTTCTTCACCTGTGTGGCCAGGAGTATCGCCCCGGCGCATGTACCGAAAATCGCGCGGCCTTGCCGCGAAAATTTGCGGATGGCGTCCAACAATCCCTCTTCCTTCAGGAATTGTAATTGTGTGGTGGATTCTCCCCCGGGCAGCACGATCCCGTCGCACCCTTCCAAATCCTGCACCGTGCGCACTTCCACGGTCTCCGCACCCAATTCCTGCAGCATGGATGCGTGCGCCGCAAAATCACCTTGTATCGCCACGATTCCGATCTTCACGGGTCCCTGCTTCTTTCCTTCATCGTTCGAATGACGCGGCCGGACGCGCACGGTTTTCGCCGCACTCCGCCCGGCCGTTTTCTTTCTCGAATCAATCTTCCTGATGCCTTTGACGCGACTCTTCAAAGCCCACCTTACCAGCCGCGAGTGGAGAGCAGGTCTTTCTCTTCCAGTTGCCGCACGTCAATTCCCGGCATCGCCTCGCCGAGTTCCTCGCACGCTTCGAGAATCGCCTTCGGGTCTTCAAAGTGCGTCGTCGCTTTCACGATGGCCTTTGCCCGCGCGTCGGGATCGCTGCTCTTGAAAATGCCGGAGCCTACGAACACGGCTTCCGCGCCGAGCTTCCGCACCAGCGCGGCGTCCGCGGGCGTCGCAATGCCGCCCGCCGAAAAATTCGGCACCGGCAGCTTGCCGGTCTTTGCAATCTCGCGAATCAGATCCAGCGGCGCGCCCATCTCTTTCGCTTCGCGCATCAACTCGTCGTCGCGCAGCGTGGTCAGCTTCTTCATCTGGGAAACGATTGCCCGCGTGTGCCGTACCGCTTCCACTACGTTGCCGGAGCCGGCTTCGCCCTTGGTTCGGATCATCGCCGCGCCTTCCGCGATGCGCCGCACGGCTTCGCCGAGGTTCCGCGCGCCGCACACAAACGGCACCCGGTAGTCGTGCTTCCAGATGTGATTCTCTTCATCCGCCGGCGTCAACACTTCGCTTTCGTCAATGAAGTCCACTTCCAGCGCCTGCAGCACTTCCGCTTCCGAAAAATGCCCGATGCGCACCTTGGCCATCACCGGGATGGTCACCGTCTTCATGATTTCGCGGATCACCTTGATGGATGCCATCCGCGCCACGCCGCCTTCCTTGCGAATGTCCGAAGGCACGCGCTCCAGCGCCATCACCGCGCAAGCGCCCGCTTTTTCCGCGATGCGCGCCTGCTCGGCGTTCGTGACGTCCATGATCACGCCGCCCTTCAACATCTCTGCGAGGCCGACCTTCACCCGCCATTCATTCGAACCCTTGGCCTTGCCGCTATGACCGTTGCCGCTGCCGTTTGGTTTCTTTGCTTGCATGTTCCTTCTCCTCTGAAAAATCTGGGAATTCTCCAAAACTTTTACTGAGCAGTGCGAACCCGCTCAAAATGCTCTTTGTCAATCGCCACAAACCGCGCCGTGCCCCGCGCCAGCAGGTTGCCTTCGGCGTCGCGAATCTCCCCCACTCGGAACCGGTTTCTGCCCTTCTCTTCTTCCTGCCAGCCTTCCACCACAATTTCCCGGTCCACGGGCACCGGTTTGCGGTACACCACGTTCAACTCCGCGGTCACCGCTTTCTCTTCGGTCAATTTCGAAATCTTTCCCATCGCTTCGTCAAGCACCACCGCGATGATTCCGCCATGCGCGAAGCCCGCGCCGCCGGCGTAATTCGCTCCCAGCACAAAACGCCCGCGTATCCGCTTGGCGTCAAAGTCCAGATCAAACACCAGCCGCATCCCGGCTTCGTTGCTGCCGCCGCAACCAAAGCAGCGGTTCGCTTCCTGCGTGTCGAGTTTGAGGATTTTCGCCATCCCTACACCAGCGCGACGTGAGCGCGTTCCGCTCGCCGCGTGCCGCGCTGCCGCTTGCGCATTTCACTCTTCAGAAGTTCCGCCAACGTCGCAACGCCGCGCGCCAGTTCTTTCTCGTTGAGGCTCGCAAATCCCAGCCGCAGCGTGTTCGGCATCGGCGATTGCACGTAAAAGTATCTTCCGGGCGCGAAGAGCACGCCGCGTTCCCTCGCATGAATCATCAGTTCGCTCGCGTCAAATCCGGGCGGCAGCTCCAGCCACAGGCACATTCCGCCGCCGGGCTTGGTCCAGCGCACGCCTTCCGGCATCTGCCTCCGCAATGCTTCATCGACCGCGCGCAAGCGATCCGCATACACCTTGCGCATCTTTGTCAGATGCTTTTGAAACAGCCCGCGCTTCAGGAATTCCGCCAGCGTCGCCTGCGCCAGTTGATCCGTGTGCAGGTCGGTCATCTGCTTCACCAGGCGCAGCCGCTCGATCGCCGCGGGCGGCGCCACGATCCAGCCCACGCGCAAGCCGGGGAACGCCACCTTCGCAAAACTGTCAATGTGGATCACCAGGTTTCCGCGGTCCAGTTGCTTCAGGGAAGGAATTCGCTCTTCCTGCGCGTTCAGCCGCGCGTAGATGTGATCTTCCACCACGGGCACCTGGTAGCGCCCGGCCATTTCCAATACTCGCCGGCGCGACGCCAGCGGCATCGAGGTTCCCGTCGGATTCTGAAAATCCGGCGTCAGCACCAGCAGCTTCACGCGATTCGCCGCCAGCGTGGCTTCCATTGCTTCGAGATCGATTCCCAAGGCGCTGCCCGGCTCCGCGTGCGTTCGCACCGGCACCCCCAGGCACCGAGCGCGCACTCCATGAAATACGGCCGAAGCTCCCGGATAAGTGGGATTTTCCAGCACCACGGTATCGCCGGCGCGCACAAATGCCTTGGCGATCAAATCCAGCGCTTGCTGGCAGCCGTCCGTGACCAGCAGCGTCTCGTCCTTCGCGGGGATTCCGTCCTGCCGCAACATCTCAAGCAACGCTTCTTTCAATGGCGCGTAGCCATCCGACGCGCCGAGGTTCAGGATGTCCTGCCCCTCGCGATGCAACGCCGCGTGCGAGCAGGCCTGCAACTCTTCCACTGGGAAAAATTCCGGGTCGGGGCGCGCCATCACAAAAGACAGTGCATTGGCAGGCGCCGAAGCCGTCAGGCGACTCAGAATCTCTTCGCTGCGCTCATCCGCAAAAAGCAATTCCCAACGCAAACCGTCGCTGCCAGACAGACTCGCCGGCGCGGGCGGGGTGATCTTCAATCCATTTCCATTGTTGCGAATGAACGTGCCGCGTCCCACGTGTCCCTGGATCAATCCTTCCGATTCCAGCTCGGCATAGGCGTTCGCGACCGTCGTGCGATGCACGCCAAGGATCTGCGCGAGTTCCCGGCTGGCGGGAATGCGGTCGCCTGGGCGCAAATCGCCCGCATGCACCAGGGAGCGCAATTGGTCGCGCAGTTGAATATATAGGGGAATGTGACTCTCGGGCTGAAGGTGTAATGGCAGCATTGTCTCTCACCCCAGCTTAATTCTACCAGAAATTGGCCTAACAAAAGAGCCAATTTGTCTCCCGCAAAATGGCCCCTGTGGCACGGCCATTCCTGGCCGTGCTCTTGGGTTTTCTTTCTCTCGTCCCTGCCCTTGCCTACCCTCACTCCGGCCGAATGCCGCCCGCGCCGTTCTTTTCTCCCGCCTTTAAATCGTGGACGCACAATCTCGTCCAGTCCTTGGCGTCGCACTGGTAGATTTCTTTCAGCGGCAAATCCTCGTCCTGCACCTCGTAGGTGCCGGACTGCATCTCCTCGCTGTCATCCGCCGAAGCCACCACCACCGGGCTTCCCTCCCCCACGCGCAGACGAAACTGTTTGGTTGCAGCCTCATAATTCGAATACAGGAAGCAGTGCCCGACACACGCCCGATCCACCACATGCAGAGTCACCATCCGATAATCCGGTGGCTCAAAAATCGTGGCGATCACGCGAGTCCCCATCGGCAACTCCCGCGTAATCCTTTCCGCGTTATCTTCCAGCTGGCTTGCGAGCTGCGTATCTCGATAGACAAACGTGAAATAGACCGCCGCGCATCCGGCCACCGCAATGAAATGCCACTTCCGCGGCCGCAACGTTCCGAGCCAGCAGAAAATGAAGATGGCGCTGATCAGCGTAAGCCGCGTCACCAGCAGTCCAATCCAGCCTGCATTCTCGTCGGGCCGCAGATTCTCCGGCAGCAACGAGGTAAGGCAAAACGCTACTGCATAAAATTCCGGGAACAGCCGCCGCTCTTTGCCATTCCCTTTTCCTTGCCTCCACGGAAGCAAATCCAACAAAGTCGCGGCTGCTACAAAGACAATCATGGCCAGAGCCACGTAGCGTGTGGCCGGGCGGAAGACCCAGAACTGATCCGCTCCGTTCCATTTAAGAAACGGTGCGTCGGGCCAGTCGGGCTGAAATTCCGGATGCCTCGCCAGCGCCAACCGCACCGCCAGTCCAATTCCAATTGCTGCCAACGGAGGCAGCCACTCCGCCCAGCCGCGCATGCGCGGCCAGAGCAACCGGTACGCGCCGGCCGCCACCAGCCACAAAAATCCCAGCGGATGCGCCAGCAGCGTCAGCGGCGTCAAAACCACCGCAATCAGAATCCCGCGTCGCTCGCCATGCCAAAGCGCCGCCAATCCAAAACACGCTAGCCCCAACGACAGGTAGTAGTTCATGAAACCCATGTAAAACACGTACCCATACGCCAGCATTGCCAATCCCGGCGCCAGCAACCACGGACGTTTCCGCGTGGCCACGCTCACCAGCGTGAACACTCCCCAGAAAAACACTAGGACGCACACCGCAACAGAGATCTTCTCGGCCGCCCAAAATCCGAACAGTTTGCCCAGCTTCAACAGCATCAAATCAAACAGCACATTCTTCCACTGCCATAGGACGTACACTCCCGGCGCCTTTCCCTCCTCCACGAGCTGCGCCAGCCAGGCGTTGTACACGTGACTCGCCAAATCTCCCGCCTGAATGTGCCGCTGCCAGAAACACGGGATGAGAATCGCTGCGGAGACCAGCAACACCAGTCCCAGTTCCGTTTTTGCTTGTAGTTTCGGAGGAGGAGCTTCTTCTGGCCGAGGTAAAGCTTCACCCTGAAGCTCGGCCGTCAGGCCCGTCTCAGTTCGCATGCGCCGTATTGTATCGTTTCTCGGCGTCCACCCAAAAACGGGCAAGCCTCACGGTCCACGCAAAAACACGCGCTGTCATTCTGAGGACATCCGACAAGGATGCCCGAAGAACCTCAACTTAAGATGCACCACTCAATTTGGAATTAGGAGTAAAAACGGGATCAAAAATCGAACCTGCAAACTACCGCATCGGCTGGGCTTCGCCGAGCTTCTTCAGGCGGTCGCGCAATTTCCTCTGCAGCGGGTTCGGCGTGTTGGGATTAAACGCCACCAGATACCACAGGGGCTGGGTCTTGTCCTTGCTCAGATAGGTCAGCGTGTTCGCATCGGCATTCGGGTGCCGCGCCACGTTTTCCCGAATCGCCCCGTATGGATGCTTCGCGAGCTTGCCGAGGGTCTTTGCATTCGTCCGCGGGTGCTCGCTGATGAGCCGCAGCATGTAATAGTCTTCTTCGGGAGCCTGCTTCACCAGCTTCTCCAGCATTTCCGGCTTCGCCTCGGCGCTCAACACCAACCCGATTTTCTCGTCCCAGGCCGTGTTGATCTGGTTCAATTCCCGCGTCCGCGCGTGGATCAACTCTTCCAGGCTGCGCCGCTCCTGCTGCATTCGCGCGATCGGCAACTGGGTCCCTTCGAGCGAATCCAGCACCCGCAAAAGGTGCTGGCGTTCCCCGAACACGATCTGCGAAGTGCGATCGATCCGCCCGTTTTCCTTTTCTTTATGTTGCACAAGGTCCGAACGTCGCATGTTTGGATGCTCCCAATTCCCACCGGGCCTGTCACCGAATGGAACGAATTCTTTGCCGGCCTGCTCTCGAAGGTTCATAAAATTAGCGCTGCTTTCTGGTCCTGGCTGCGGCTCAATTGGATTATCTTCTGGCGCTGCGGTAGGGTAAAGATTCGCGCCTCGGCCCTGTGCCCGATGTGCAACGCCCGTCAGTTTGATGCAATTGGGCCGATTGTGGCCGCGAGAAAAGGAACCCCCATGTCGGCATTTCAGGAGCATCACGACGAACTCGAGCACTTCGAACAGCGCTTCGGCCGCGACCGCGGCCGCCTGGCGGTCTCACTTGACCGTATCACCAACGCCCTGGTCCTCGTCGGCCAGCACGGCGTCTATTGCACTAGCCAGCGCAACCCCACCGTCCCCGCCATGGACCTGCGCATGGTCACCCAAGAACTCACTAACGCCAAAGAACTCATTCAATCCGTAATGGAAGAACTCCGCAAGACCCGCGAAACCAGCTAATCACTTCTCATGGGTGCCGCACCCTGCCTGCCCTGAGCGAAGCCGAACGGGCGGTTTTCAGGGTGCGCGCCGTTTGCGCCCGCCTCAGGAGGGCGGGCAGCTCTCATCGCTTCTCAACCGGAATCACAAATTTCAGCGCTGTGTGCGTCGCGCTGAATCGCACTACCTTCACGTCCTTCAAACCTGCCTTCCGTCCCGCCCCGATCACATCCGTCTCCGTGATACTCTTCTGCCCCTTCGGATAAACCACCCACAGTGCTGCGCTTCCCTTCATCTTGGCCGCAATCTTCTTCATTTCGCCCAATCCCTCACATGTCTCCGCGGCGAGAAAAATCCAGCCCACTCCATCCGTGATCTTACCCGGCGCCACCGCCGACTTCTGTTCATTGAGTTTCTTTTGGAACTCGCCATCCAGTTTCCCGAGCACCGCCACCGGCTCTCCCGGTTTCACTCCCAGCTTTTCCACCACCGACTTCGGATTCACAATCTTTTGCCGCCATTTTTCCGCCCGCTCACCCAGTTCGAAAACCACCAATCCCTCATCCGTCTTCAGCCGCAGCTCGCCAGCCTTCGCTTCGAGCCCGCGGATCGCCGAAAACGGAATCTTTAGTCGCTTTTCTCCACGAAACAATATCTCCGCCGTTTCCAGGAACGCCTTTCCGCGCACACTTTTGCCACTCCACCGCGCAGTGCAAACGACCTCTTGCCCCATCGCCGGCCCTCCTTGCTAAATTGTCCGTGGATTCACTTCGCGCTTTCCCAACTTGCCGATTCCAGAGCGCCTACTTCAAATAGGGATTCGTTTCCTTCTCAAGGCCGATCGTCGTCGATCCCCCGTGGCCGGGGTGCACCAGCGTGTCATCCGGCAACTGCATCAGCTTTTCGCGCAACGACTCCATCATCTGTTCCATCGAGCCGCCCCACAAATCCGTCCGTCCGATGCTGCCCGCGAACAGGGTGTCTCCGGCAAACAATTGCGGCTGCGCCAGCTTCACCTTCCCGGAATCCTTTGGCATATAGAGCGACACGCTCCCCGGCGTATGCCCCGGTGTATGAATCACGCTTGCGTGAAAGCCTCCCCACGGCAGCGTATCGCCATCCTTCAGCACCTGATCCACGTCCGTAAGCTCCGGCGTCGCCAGTCCAATGAACGCGGCCTGCTCTTCCATCCCGTGATAGAGCGGCAAATCCTCGCCGTGCATCATCACCGGCGCGCCCGTATACATGTGCAGCTTGGCCAGCCCGCCCACGTGATCGATGTGGGCATGGGTGCTGATGATCGCCTTCACTTTCAGCTTGTAGCGCCCCAGCATGCTCAGGATGCGCTCGACCTCGTCGCCGGGGTCGATCACGATCGCTTCCAGCGTCTTCGGATCCCCGATGATCTGGCAGTTGCACTGCAGCATCCCCACCGGAATCTTCATGTAGATCATGTCCGGGTGTGCGGCGTCCGAGGTCTGCGCCATTTTGTGCGTTGCGTCCATGCCCTGCAGTATATCCATTTTCGCCAAAATTTCCTCCGGGGCCATTTTGGAGGGCGGCTTGCCCTGAGCCTGCAGAGGGGAGGCAAAGCCTCCGCTTTAGCGGCGTAAAGGGTGGCGATAACTGAGGCTAGTGCCCAAGGCCGACATCTCAAAAGCGGCAGCTGGGCTGCCGCACTCCAAAACTCCTTGTTACACTAGATAAGCAAATGAGCAGCCCATCAAATTCGGCAACCCTACCCCTCTCCACGCCCCTCGCCGAACTCCACCGCCAATCCGGCGCAGAACTTGGCACCTGGTTTGGCTGCTCCTTGCCCGACCACTTCGGCGACTGGCTCGCCGAATACCAACATCTCCACGAAAACGTCGGGGTGCTCGACAAAAACTATCGCGCGTATCTCGACTTCACCGGCCCCGACCGCGTCCGCTACCTCAACGCCATCCTCACCAACAACATCAAGGACCTGCGCGAAAATCACGGCACCATCTCCCTCTTCCTGAATCCGCAAGGCCGCATCCTCGCGGAAATCGAAACCTACGAGCTTCCCGACAAACTCTTCTGCGTCTCCTACGCCAGCATCCGCGAACCGCTCATCGCCGCGCTCGACAAATACATCATCATGGACGACGTCACCCTCACCGATCGCACGGTCGACTTCGCCACTCTTGCGCTCGAAGGCCCCAAAGCCGCGCTCGTCGCCGAAGAGCTCACCGGCGTCGATCCTGCCGATCTCGCCGAACTTGGAACTCGCCTCGTCTCCGTGCAGCGTATTCCCTGCCGCCTCGGCAAGCGCTCCCCCGGCGGCACCGCCAGTGCCGAATTCCTCGTCGATCGAGCCCACGCCCAAACGCTCTGGAACATTCTTCTCGAAGCCTCCCGTAAACACGGCGGGGGCCCTGCCGGCTATCAGGCGCTCAGCTCCTCACGACTCGAGCAAGGCATTCCCTGGTACAGCTACGACTTCGGCGAAAAGCAAATTCCCCACGAAGCCGGCCTGCAGGACTCCCACATCAGCTACACCAAAGGCTGCTACACCGGCCAGGAAATCGTCGAACGCGTGCGCTCCCGCGGCCAGGTCAATCGCGTGCGCGTCACCCTGAAATACGACGCGCCGCAGCCGCCCGCGCCTGGCACGCCGCTGCTCTCCGAAGGCAAAGAAGCCGGCTTTACCACTCGCGCCGCCTTCTCCCCCGCGATCAACGCCCCCATCGGTATGGGTTATCTCAGACGCGAAAAATCCGCCCCCGGCTCCATCGTTGAGCTTCCCGACACCGCAGGCCCCGCCACCGTCATAGCCACGCCAATTTCCTAGGCCGGATTTCTCGCAACGTGGAATCTTTTTCCGTTCAAAAGCTAAAAAAGCTTGTCATCATGAGGGTCGCGAAGTTTGCGGCCCGAAGGACCTCAACTTAAACGGCTAGCAAAATTTTGAACGTGAGATCCTTCGGCTATCCTTGTCGGATAGCCTCAGGATGACATTCGCTGGGTGGCGCTTGGTGGGAGCTCTTCTTTGTTTGGAGAATGTCGAATTAACCAGGCGACACGGTCAAATCGCGTATCTGCCGCACCAATCTTCCGCGGTCTTCCGGGTCCATCGCAATAAACTGCACCGCAATCCCGTAATGCTCCTGATACCGCCGGACCACCGCGCGTCCCCGCACCTGTCCGACAGGCATATCCATCAGGACCTGCACCAGGCTGCGAATTGCTACTTTTTTCTTGGTTCGCAAAAACAGCCCACCGAGCGCAAGGCTGTCCACGTAGGAAACGTCTCGCTGCAACCCCGATCGCCAAGCCACCAGCACGTTTGGTGGCGGCTTTATCCGCGGGTATGCCCTTTGTTCAATGGCACCCATACCCTCCGTCCTTACATTGTCCGAGAGTCTACTCAGGGCTGGGGTCTACGTCCAGAAAAAGTTCAGTCAAACTCGCGTTTCGGCGGGGTCTGCTCGGGTCCCACGCGTCCGGCGGCAATGTCGGCCTTGAAGTAGTTTTCGCTCTTCATCGGGACTCCCGCCAGCCGCCGCAGCATGGCGATCTGTCCCACGTGGTTCAGCGCGTCCGCCACCGGCCCTTGGAACAGTCTCTCCGGTGAGGCGTGCAGCGCTTCATTCCCTTCAAGATACGCATCAAACCGCCCTAGCGCTGCGAAAAACCGCACCACTTCCCTGTCCCAGGGCAGCGGCTGCGAATCCTTCCACGCGCCTTCGCCCTTGGCCATCGAAAGCGCCCAGTCTAACAGGTCGCCGATGTGCGCCAGAATCTGCTCCGGGGTGCGCGCTTTTTCGGGTGGCTGGAACTTAGAGAAGGATTCGGGGACGTCACGCAGCACTTTACCGGCTCGATACGCAATCGTAGCCAGCGAATGCCTCAGCAAATCGCGCGCACTGACTGTTTCGGGAATCGGTGAAGTCACAGGAATCTCCTACGCGAGATTCAACGCCCGTTTGAACGAGCCCTTCTCCGCATCAATTTTTTTCTGCAATTGTAAAACCGCGTAGAGCACCGCTTCCGGCCGCGGCGGGCATCCCGGCACGTACACGTCCACGGGAATCACCTGGTTGCAACCTTGCACGATCGCGTAATTGTTGAACACGCCGCCCGACGTGGCGCACGCGCCCATCGAAATCACCCACTTCGGCTCCGGCATCTGATCGTAGAGCTGCCGGATCACGGGCGCCATCTTCTGCGAAAGCCGTCCTGCCACAATCATCAGGTCGGCCTGCCGCGGCGATGGCCGGAACACTTCCGCGCCAAACCGCGCCAGATCAAACCTCGAAGCCGCCATGGACATCATTTCAATCGCGCAGCACGCCAATCCAAATCCCAGCGGCCAGATCGAACTCCGCCGCGCCCAGTTCACGGCCTTATCCAGCTGCGTGAAGATAATTCCCTCATCCTGCAGCAGCTTGCCGAAATCATCCGGTTTCGTCAGCGTGACATGTTTTGCCAGGGTGGTTTCCATGGTCCCTCGTCTTCCTACCTATATTCGCACATCGCCCCAACCCGCACAATCGGCTCACTCGGTCAGCTTTTTCGGCAGTCCCGCCAGGACGCGCAGGAACGGCCGCCGGTTCTTTAGCACCCGCGCCACCACCAGGCCTCCCTCGATCGCCGCCACCGCTTCCTCCGCCCGCTTCCGAGCCACTCCCGCGAAAAGCCCCGCTTCGCGTCCCACGCGCGCAAAGCATTCCACCCAAAATTCCATGGACTTCTTCGCGTGCGCCAATGTCGTGCGGCTTTCCGCCAGGCTAAGGGTATCCAGAAGGCACCATGACTTTCCGCTGTCATAAAACTCGCGCAGCCTCCGGGCCATTTGCCGTGCTCGTTCCTTCGGCTCGCCTTTCTCAATCGCCGGTGCAAGCACATATTCGGCGAACTGCCGGTCAACATCCGACAGGATCGCATCCACCATCTCCTCTTTTCCGCCGGGGAAACGGTGGTACAGGCTGGCCTTCACCAGGCCGGTCGCTTCCATCAGGTCCGCGTACGACGCCCCGTCGTACCCCTTCCGGCGGAAAACCTCCGTCAGCCTCCCGAACAACTCCTTGTCCGATACCTTTGCAGGCCGCATCTAAACTCCGCTTCTCACTTGGATGTCGCTCAAACCTCTCCGGTTAGACCATTCGGTCTAATTCTCCCTTATTCCCTCTTGATCCGCTCAACAAAAACTGAAACCTTTTGCCGAGTCCGGCATCCAACCTCATAAATAGACCATACGGTCTATTTGCCAATTGCGCTGAATCCGAGCCCACTTCAAACAGGAGAATCAACCATGCACTTCCGAAGACTTTCCCAAGTAGCGGCGTTTCTGCTCGCCGTTTCCGCCGCCCCGCACTTCCTTTTCGCCCAGATGTTACCCATGAAAGAAACGGGCACATCCGATTCGTCACGCGTCACCTATCACACCACGCATGTGGACGGCTTGAAAATCTTCTACCGCGAGGCTGGCCCGAAGGGCGCTCCCACACTCGTCCTTCTCCACGGCTACCCCAGCTCGTCTCACATGTTCCGCAATCTCATTCCCGCGCTCAGCGACAAATACCACGTCATCGCTCCGGACTATCCCGGCTTCGGCTGTAGTGATTCCCCTTCGCCCGAGCAATATGCCTACACCTTTGACCACCTCGCCGACACCGTCGACCACTTCCTCGACCAGCAAGGCATCACAAAATATTCCATCTACATTCAGGATTACGGCGCGCCCGTCGGTTTCCGTCTGGCCACGCGCCACCCTGACCGCATCCAATCCATCATCAGCCAGAACGGAAATGCCTATGACGAAGGACTCGCTCCCTTCTGGGCCGAATTTCTTTATCCCTACTGGAAAGATCCCAACCCGACTACGGAAGCCAAAGTCCGTCAGATTCTCACTCCCGACCTCACGAAATTCCAGTACACGCAGGGATTCCGCAATCCGGAAAACGTCAGCCCGGACTCCTACACATTCGATCAATTCACGCTGGACCGCCCCGGCAACGATAAAATCCAGCTCGCGCTCTTCTACGACTATCGCAAGAACCCGCCGCTCTACCCTGCGTGGCACGAATACCTGCACAAGTACCACCCGCCGGTTCTCGCCGTCTGGGGCAAAAACGATCCGGTCTTTCTTCCTGCAGGCGCCGAGGCCTTCGCCAATGACGATCCCCGCACTGAACTTCACCTGCTCGACACTGGCCACTTCGCTCTCGAAGAAGACGGCGCCGTCATCGCGCAATACATTCGCGACTTCCTGGCAAAAAACGTAAAGTAACTCCGCCACTTTTACATCTGTAGGCCCCGTCTGGAGCGGAGCCACCAAGTTTCGGGCGAAAAACTCCCCGTGACTTCGTTTCGTCGTCGAACATCGGAGTGCCAAGCTACTTGACACCACGGACACCCCTGCAGCTACGATGGTGTATCTGCTTTCGCAGGCGATAATTTATCGGTGATCACGGGACCTATGGCAACCGACGATACCAAGCGCGCGGCGCAGGAATTCCTCGCCGCACAATTCACCGAGGCAGTTCAAATCGAGGAAGAGCGGCTCAATAGCCAGGCCGCCGTTGCACTGGCTCCCAAAGTCTGGAAGCGCGTTGCCGAGACTTTCGTGGCCCAGTGCGAGGCGTGGAACGCCATCACCAAACAGGAATCCCTCTCCTGCAAGGAAACCATTCTCGGCGACCTGCGCATCCGCTGCGCGGGCAAGCCCGATATCATCACCGTCCACTACGATTCCAAGAAACTTCAGGTGACCCTGAGGAACACGGCCCGGCCTGAGCACGAAGGCGACTCCACTTTCTTCATCCAGGGCTACAACGGCGGTACCGAGGCCGATCTTTCCCGCAACAATCAGCGAGCAAATCTTGAAGTTGTCGTCCTGGGCGAACTCCGCGTCCTAGCAGGCATCGGCCGCACCGCCAAGTAGTACAGGCTTCAGCCTGTGTTCATCTCTGCGCTCTTCCTGCTCTTCCCTCTGTGCTCTCGGTGTTAAATCTTTTTCTTCTCTTCACTCCACCCGCAGCACCACTTTCCCAAACTGCTTGGCCTGCTCCAGATAATTGTGCGCCGCCATGCAATCGCTCAGATCAAACACCTTGTCCACCGTCGGCTTCAGCCTTCCCTGAGCCACCAGTTTCAACACCGTGCGCAACTCCGTCTTCGTGCCCATATACGAGCCCATGATCGAAAGCTGGCGGGTAAACAAAAACCGCAAATCGAGTTTCGCGTCGTAACCCGTCGTCGCCCCGCAGGTCACCAGCCGGCCGCCCGTCGCCAGGCTCTTCACGCTGTTCTCCCACGTCGCGACGCCCACGTGCTCCACCACCACGTCCACGCCGCGATTGTTCGTCAGCCGCCGCACCTCTTTCGCAATCGACATAATGCCGTGATGGATCACCTCGTCGGCGCCCAACTCTTTCGCCTTCGCGAGCTTTTCGTCGTTGCCCGCCGTCGCGATCACCCGTGCGCCGAAAAACTTCGCAATCTGGATCGCCGCGCTCCCCACGCCACTTCCCGCCGCAAGCACCAGCACTTCTTCGCCCGGCTGCAACTCCGCGCGGTTGACCAGCATGTGCCACGCCGTCTGAAACACCAGCGGCACCGCCGCGGCGTGCACCCAATCCAGATTTTCCGGGTATGGCATGCAGTTCACTTCCGGGGCGCGCACAAACTGCGCGCATCCGCCATCAATCATGTAGCCCAGATTCGTAAAGTCCCTGCACCGGTTGTCGGTCCCCGAAATGCACGCCGCGCACTTGCCGCAACTCACCCCCGGCGCGAGCACCACTCTCTGGCCCACGTGCACCGTCGTCACTTCCGAACCAATCTTCGCCACCTCACCCGACACGTCGCTCCCCAAAATATGCGGCAGCGGAAACGGCACGCCCGGTATCCCCTGCCGCACCCACAAATCCAGGTGGTTCAGCGCGCAGGCATGGACGCGCACAAGCACCTCGTTCGCGCGCACCTGCGGCTCCGCGACCTCCGTATAATGCAAAACTGATGGATCCCCATGCTGGTGAATCACAACTGCTTTCATCGCCGTCCTCCAGGACGCAACTTGGTTCGCGCTCCCCGATTCTATCGCATCACGATACGTTTGTGCCCGACCGGGCCCACCGCGATCCTTGTCACGTTATCCGTGCTCCTCTTCCCTGTCCATTCGCCCACCCTCCCCACTGAATTGACTTCCCCGTGCATGGGCCGTACGCTTGATTTTGGACGAGCTATGGATCTCTTCGAAGAAATCGTGCGGATGCGGCGCGCCGGTCAGCGCGGCGCCCTCGCCACCATTGTGCACACCAACGGCTCCATCCCCAGCTATGAAAGTTCCCGCATGCTCGTCCGCGAGGACGGCTCCTCGCTCGGCACTGTCGGCGGCGGCTGCGTCGAAGCCGACGTCTGGGCCGCGGCGCGCGAAGTGATGCACAAGGAAGCCCCGCGAAAAATCGTTTTCCACCTGAACAACGAAGCCACTTACGATAACGGCCTCATCTGCGGCGGCACCGTAGAAATCTTTATCGAACCCATCCTCCCGCAGCCCGTCGTCTATCTTTTTGGCGGCGGGCATGTCTCCACTGCTGTCGCCAAGGCCGCGCAAGCCGTCGGCTTCGGCGTCGGCGTGACCGACGACCGCGAAGCCTTCGCCAACTCCCAGCGTTTCCCGATGGCCCAGGAAATTTACACGAGTTACGACGACGCGTTCGCCAAGCTGCGGCCCAACTCTTCCTCGTATCTGGTCATCGTTACCCGCGGCCACAAGGAAGACATGCGCGTGCTTGCCTGGGCCGTTCGCACCCCAGCCCGCTACGTCGGGATGATCGGCAGCCGCCGCAAAGTGCTCAGCGTTTACCAGGCTCTCGAAAAAGAGGGCTACGCCATGGAAGAGTTCGAGCGCGTTTACGCTCCGATGGGGCTCGACATCGGCGCGCTGTCACCCGAAGAAATTGCCGTCAGTATCCTCGCGGAACTTGTGGCCGTGCGCCGCAATGTGGAGTCCACCGCTCACAAGAAAATCAAACTGGCTGCCGCGGACGCAGTCGAGACCAAGTAAGCCCTGGAGTTTTTCATGCTTGCCGCCGTCATCCTCTCCGGCGGAGCCTCTCAACGCATGGGCTCCCCAAAGGCGCTTCTTCCCTACCAGGGCCGCCCGTTCCTCGAGCATCTGCTCGACGTCACACGCCATCCGAAAATCACCGTCCGCCGCGTCGTTCTCGGAGTTCACGCCGAACCCATCGCCAAAACCATCCACTTGCACGCCGACGAAGTCGTCATCAACGCCGACTGGGAAAAAGGCCAGCTCTCGTCGATTCAGACGGCGCTCAAGTGCCTGCCCGCCGGAGTCGATGGCATGCTGCTGTGCCTCGTTGACCACCCGCTCATCAGCGCCAATCTTGTCGGCGATTTGATTGCCACGTTTTACTCTTCCAATGCACCGATCGCTCTGCCGGTCTTCGAAGGCCGCCGCGGCCACCCGGTCATTTTTTCCGCGAAGCTATTTCCTGAGTTGCAGGCCGCGCCACTCGATGTCGGCGCCCGCGCGGTCGTCTGGGCGCATCGCTCCGAAATCTGCGAATTCCCGACCAACGAAGAAGGCTGCGTCCTCAATCTCAACGACCCCGAAACTTTCGCCCGCGTAAACCGTTCCGCCGATTAACCGCGATTCGCCTTGAGCTCAAATCTTCTGCAGAATCGCCCGCACCCCATCCTCCGCCAACTGCGCCGCATGAAACGACGCCGGCGGCAATCCGCCCAACTCCGCCGCAATCTCAGCCGCGTGTATCTCTTTCAGTTCGCTCACGGCACGCCCCTTCAACTTTTCCGTCAACACCGACGCGCTCGCTATCGAAGCGGTACATCCCCGGCACAAGAATCTCGCCTCTCGCACCACGCCATTCTCGACAATCACCGCCAGGCGCAGGACATCCCCGCACACCGGATTGCTCACTTCCACTACCGCTGTCGCTCCCGCCAGTTCACCGGCGTTCCGCGGCCGCTGAAAATGCTCCAACACCATCTCGCTGAACATGGGTTCCATTCCCGGTAGCGCCGGCTTCCAGCCGGCTTTGATACATTTGTAAGAACGCGGGCCGGCAGGATGCCGGCGCTACCCGCTCCGTCTTCCCTCCAACCGATTACTGATTACGGACAACCCGCAAACAGCCGATGCCTCCTGCTCGCTGCTATCTGTTATCTGCTCGCTGCTCACTTCTTCCCCGGCAGATACTTCTTCTCCACCGACGCCACCACCACGTAATTCGGGTCCACCATCTCCGTCAGATGCAGCTTCCCCACTTTCGAAAACAATTCGTACGCATCCAGCTCCGACAATCCATAATCGCGATGCACCCAGTGCACCATCTCCGTCACCGCAATCCGCACAGCGTCATCGACCGGGCGGTAAATTCCCGTGGTCATAATCTCGCGTTCATTTTCCAGGCGTGGCCAGCCGGTGCTCTTTCCCTTCACCAGCTCAAAGCGAAACTTCGCCCTCATCGGCACTTCCACCGCGCTTCCCGCCACTTCTCCATCGCCCATTGCCGCGTGCCCGTCGCCAAAATAAAAGAGCGCCCCTTTCACGTTCACGGGCAGATAGAGCGTGTTTCCCGGTGACACTTCTGGCGCGTCCATGTTCCCGCCAAACTCCGCGGGCACAATCGAACTCCGCGCCTCTCCATTCGCTGGCGCAACGCCGATGCATCCCAAAAACGGCTTCAGGGGAAACTGCACCTTGAAATCCGAATCCGTCGCCTGAAACGTAATCAGCTTTTTCTCCGCGTCGATCGGGTAATACCACGCGCGCTCCGGCAGCGGCTCCTTCTCCAGCATCGGCGTGTAGTGTGTCGCGTTCGCCGCGCCGAATCCGGGCGCGAACGTGCCCACACCCTGTTTGCTGTCCACCTGCAAATCCAGGATGCGTACCACCAGCGTGTCGCCCGGCTCTGCGCCATCTATAAAAAACGGCCCCGTCAGCGGATTATCAATCTTGATTAGCGAAAACGGATCCCCCGGCTTCTGCAGCACGTTCCCGAAGCAATCCAGCGAATTCGCCTCCAGCACGTCGCCTGCCTTCACGTGCGCCACAGGCTCCGCCGGCCCAAATGTCGCTTTGACGTTCGCCATCGTTCCCTTGAACCGCACCACGTCCCCATCTGTCCCCTGCGCCGAAATCGCCGCCGGCCACAACGCCAACACCATCCCAGTCACAATCCCCAAAATTTTCACGCGCATCCTCCAATCCTCGTTTACGAACTCCATCACACCCCTCACCCAAGGTCAACTCACTTTACACGGCCGCAGCGTTGCTTCATTACTTCAATACTTCTAGAATCGTCCTTCTCCATGATCCATGTCGTTGCAGCTGTCATCGAACGTTCCGACCGCCGCATTCTCATCGGCCAACGCCGTCGCGGAGACACCTCTCCCCTCAAATGGGAATTCCCCGGCGGCAAAGTCCGCACCGGCGAAACATTCGAACAAGCCCTCACGCGCGAACTCCGCGAAGAACTTGGCGTCACCCTCGTCAAATCGATCGAAATCGCCAGCGTCCGCCACCAGTACGCGAACACGTCCGACGAACTCGAAATCCATTTCTTCGCCGCCCAGTACGCCGAGCCCGACATCTCCCCGCAAGCCTTCGAACAAATCGCTTGGGTCCTCCCCCGCGAACTCTCCAACTACGATTTCCTCATGGCCAATCGCGAACTAATCGCCAACCTAGCCACCGGCCGCATCAAGCCCACCGAACTCCTCTCCGCCGTATAGGGGCGGCTTAACGCGGCCTTCCGTGGTGCCGGCTTACCGCTATTGAGTGCGGCAGCGAAGCTGCCGCTTTTGCGCCGTGAACCTCGCCTCCCAACTTACATTTGCCTCTCGGCTGAAACCCCAAAAGCGGGAGCTTCGCTCTCGCACCCCAAACTCTCCCGCTCCGCCACTCCACCTGCACAAAAAAAGGGCGCGATCGCTCGCGCCCTTACTCTGATCAAACCTTGGTCAGCGCTGCGGCTGCGGTCCAAAATATCGGTAATGTCCCGTAATCTTCCAACTAAACAACACATCTTCCATCTTCGGCCCTTCGCCGATGTTATGAACCACCATGTACCTTCCGCCCTGCGCCGCCTTCCGGTCCACCACAATACCGATGTGCGGCACACCCCCGCCCAAATCCCAGGTCACCAACTCTCCCGGCCCATAGTCCTCCGCACGCTTCGAATTGGGCAGCGACGTCCCGTTCCGGCTGAAGAAAACCATGAGATTCGGCACGCGCCGGTGGTCGATATTCGAGTCTGGACGAAACAATATCCACCGCATGTGGTTTGGATACGCAGAGAAATTCGCCGCGATGTCCTCGTGCACTTCTTTCTGTAAATCAATCCCGAGTGCGCGATAAGCACGAATTACTTCGTCACTGCACACACCCGTGTCTGTCGGAACATCTCCTCCGAACATATTTGGGATCGTAACGTACGACATGATGCGTCCGCTCAATAGCCGCAGCGGACAGCTTTTCCAAAAATGTCTGTTGGTTTGATTGGTTGAGCGGGCTCGTCTGAACGAAAGACGCATTGGCCGCGAATCCCAGTACAATCGTCAAAAGCACCAGCGCGAGGCTATAGCGACCTCGAAATAGCATTTCGTGTCCACCTAACCCGCCGCAAAACTTTTCACCCAAAGCACATCCGACAAGGATGCCCGCAATCCCCTACGAAATCACCGGGTTCGGCTTTTCCGGATTGATGCCCAGATCCTTCATGGCGTTCTGCACCGTGGCTTCGCCCACCAAACCGTCCTGGGCGAGTTCATGAAGCGTCGCCAGCACCACAAAGCGCGAATCCACCTCAAAGAAATCGCGCAGCGCCGTGCGCCCTTCGCTGCGGCCAAATCCATCCGTGCCGAGCACGGCCATGCGCCGCGGCAGCCACTTGGAAATCATCGCGGGAAGCGTTTTCAGATAATCGGAGGCCGCCACGAACACGCCCTGCTCTTCGCCGAGGCACTGTTTGGCGTACGGCACCCGCGGCGTCTCGTCCGGATGCAGCCGGTTCCACCGCTCCGTCTCAATCCCGTCCGTGTACAGGCATTTGTAGCTCGTCACGCTCCACACGTCCGCTGCTACGCCGTAACTCTTCTCCAGAACTTCCTGTGCCCGCAGCACTTCGTTCAAAATCGCGCCGCTGCCGAGCAACTGCGCCCGCAGCTTCGCTTTCTTGTTCGAAGCCGGCTTGTACTTGTACATGCCCTTCAAAATGCCGTCCTTCACGTCGCCCGGCATGTGCGGCATCACGTACGGCTCGTTCATCACCGTGATGTAATAAAAGATGCTCTCACCCTCTTTGTACATCCGGCGAATGCCGTCATCAATAATTACCGCGATCTCGTACGCAAACGCGGGGTCGTACGCCAGCAGATTCGGCACCGGCATCGCCAGCACGTGGCTGTTACCATCCTGGTGCTGCAAGCCTTCGCCTGAAAGCGTGGTGCGTCCGGACGTACCACCCAGCAGGAATCCACGCGTTCGCATATCCGCCGCCGCCCAGATGAAATCCGCGATTCGCTGGAATCCGAACATCGAGTAGTAAATGAAAAACGGAATCGTGTTGATCCCGTGTGTCGCGTATGCTGAACCTGCCGCGATGAACGACGCCATCGACCCCGCTTCCGTAATTCCCTCTTCCAGGATCTGTCCGTCTTTCGCTTCCTTGTAGTACAGCAGCGTGTTTACATCCACGGGTTCGTACTTCTGCCCCACACTCGAATAAATTCCCACCGTACGGAACAACGACTCCATGCCAAATGTTCGCGCTTCGTCCGGCACGATCGGCACCACCAGTTTTCCGATCTCCGGATCCTTCAGCATCTTGCGCAGCATGGCTACAAACGCCATCGTCGTCGAAACTTCGCGCCCTTCGCTGCCTTCCAGAAATTCCTTAAACAACTCGGTGTGCCTGCCCGAGATCGCTACAGACCGCGCCTTCCGCTGCGGCACGTACCCGCCCAGCGCCTCGCGCCTTGCCCGCAAATAGCGAATCTCTTCGCTCTCTTCCGCAGGCCGGTAAAACGGCACCTTGGCGATCTCCTCGTCGCCCATCGGAATCCCAAAGCGCGAACGAAACTCCCGCAGCTCTTCTTCGTTCAATTTCTTCTGCTGGTGCGTGACGTTCTTTCCTTCTCCCGCCTCGCCCAACCCATATCCCTTGATCGTGCGCGCCAATATCACCGTCGGCCCGCCCTTGTGATCCACCGCCGCCTTGTACGCAGCGTACACCTTTCGCGGATCGTGCCCGCCCAGCCGCAAACGCCGCAGCGCCTCATCCGGCAGCGGCTCCACCAGCTTCAGCAGCCGCGGATCGCTTCCGAAGAAAAACTGCCGCACATACTCGCCGCTCGAAACCACCAGCTTCTGGTACTCGCCGTCCACCATCTCGCCCATGCGCTTCACCAGCAGCCCTTCGGTGTCGCGTTCCAGGATGGGATCCCACTCGCTGCCCCACAACACTTTGATTACATTCCACCGCGCGCCGCGGAACGCCGACTCCAGTTCCTGAATAATCTGCCCGTTTCCGCGCACCGGCCCGTCCAGCCGCTGCAGGTTGCAGTTGATCACGAATATCAGGTTGTCCAGTTTTTCGCGCGAAGCCAGCGTGATCGCGCCCAGCGATTCCGGCTCATCCGTTTCGCCGTCGCCCAGGAACGCCCATACCTTCGCGTCCGTCACCGGCTTCAATCCGCGATTTTCCAGGTAACGGTTATACCGCGCCTGGTAAATCGCCATCAGCGGGCTCAAGCCCATGGACACCGTCGGATATTCCCAGAAATCCGGCATCAGCCACGGATGCGGATACGAAGAGAGCCCGCCGCCCGGCTTCAATTCCCGCCGGAAATTTTCCAGCTTCTCCGTGCTCAGCCGGCCTTCCAGAAACGCGCGAGCATAGATGCCCGGCGCCGCGTGCCCCTGGAAATACACAGTGTCGCCTTCAAAATTCTCGTTTCTCGCACGGAAAAAGTGGTTGAACCCAACTTCGTACAGCGTAGCCGCGGAAGCGTACGTCGAAATGTGGCCGCCGATGTTGTGCTCCACCTTGTTGGCGCGCACCACCATCGCCAGCGCGTTCCACCGGATCAGCGACTTGATTCGCCGCTCCAGTTGCTGGTCCCCGGGAAAGAGCGGCTCCAACCGAGCCGGTATCGTGTTGGCGTACGGCGTGTTCGCCGTGAATGGCAAATCGATCCCGTTCACCGTCGCGTGCGCCCGCAACCTCTCCAGGATCTCCCGGGCTACTTCGGGGCCGCTCGAATCCAGCACGGAGTCCAGCGACTCCAGCCACTCCTGTATCTCAACGTCTTCGATATTCCGCTGTGCGTACGTGTCCTGGTCCATGAGAGCGATGGCCTTTCTCTTCTTCCCGCCGGGGCTAATTTACGGCCGGCAAATTCATTTTGGTTTGCGTCTGACCATCTAGAATACACCCTACCCGCACCACTCGCATCCCGACAGCCCACAAATTTTTATTGTCGAGTTCCCGTGGCACGGTCATTCCTGGCTGTACTCTTGGCGCCGCTCTTAGCTGTCGGCTAACGGCTGTCGAGTCACAGCGTCCTTCCCCCATCCACCACCAAAACCTGCCCCGTCACAAACTCCGCGCCAATCAGATACATCACCGCGTTGGCAATCTCTTCCGGCCGTCCCGTCCTCTTCAACGGCGCCCGCCGGATAAAATCCTCCTGCCACTCCGCCGGATCGCCCGGCATGGTGATCGTCCCCGGCGCAATCGCGTTAACGCGCACGTTTGGCCCCAGCTCTTTCGCCAGAATCCGCGTCAGCATCATCACGCCCGCCTTCGAAATCGAATGCGGCAAAAACTCCGTCCAACCCAGCAACCCGCCGATGTCCGCAAAATTGATGATCACTCCGCGCCCGCTCTTCGCCAGATGCGGCGCCGCCGCCTGGGCGCAAAAAAACGGCGCCTTCAAATTCGTGTCCAGCGAAGCATCCCACGTCGCCTCACTCGTCTCGCTAAATTTCGTTTGCAGGAAATTCGCCGCGCAATTCACCAGAATATCCAGCCGCGCGAATCGCGACGCCACGCTCTGCACCAACTTCTGAATCGCCAGCACGTCCGTCAATTCCGCCGAAAACGCCGCCGCCCGCCGCCCCAGTTTCTCAATTTCCGCGACCACCTCCCGCGCCTCCGCCTCCGACTTCCCGTAGTGCACCGCAACATCTGCGCCTTCGCTGCCCAAACGCAGCGCCACCGCGCGCCCCAACCGCTTCCCCGCGCCCGTAACTAGCGCCACCCGCCCCGCCAATTTCTTCTCTTCGCTCATCCCGCCAACTTAACACATCTTTAGGAGTGCGGGAGCGAAGCTACCGCTCCCCACTTCGGTCGAGAGTCTTTAGTTTTTGTTCACAGTTTCGAGACGGCTTCCGGGTTCTTCTTCGGGTTGGCCAATTGTCGACGGCAGCAAATCCGGCCGAAGGTCCGCCGGTCACGCCCCGAATAATAGTCTCCAACCAGACAGCCTCCGTTAGAGACTCTCAACATCGCAGTGCCGTAATGCATGTGCATTGATCTCGTCGCGTCTGCCAGCGGCTGATTCTGATACTGGTAGATCAACGCGACGCCTTCCGGGTCGCCGACTTGAATCACCGCTGCGCAACTGCGTGAGATGGATTTGGCGGTAGCGAGGAATACGGCCAGTTGAGTCCAAGTCTGGAAGATATTGATCACCAGGTTGTGACGCCTCGCATGACCGTCAAAAGAAGAGATGAGGTAACCTCGCCAGCATCCAGCGAGATTCGGAATTCTGACGAGCCCCAATTTGCAGACGAAACCATTCCGCCATAGGTGTCTGTCGAAAAGGGTGTAGAGCGCGCCATAGAAAGTCATCAGGGAAGGAGCGTCCAGCCACCAAGGGATCGAGAAGTGAATCACCGCGAGAAATCTAGAGGATAGCCACGCCAAAGAAATCGCTACAAGGGCCAGGAAGAGAGGAACAACCCTCCGTTCGTCCGAGTCTGTGCTGTAGCCGTGCATACTTCACCTGCTCGACTCGTCGGAGCCGAACAGGCCTTTGTGAGCCTGCTGAGTTGCGCCTTTCACCCCATGTTGCTGCTGGAAGGCACCAGGGAAAAGAACAGCTTCGTCAGTGACGTGGCTTCCTGAAGATGGAATCCGTTGGTGCGCCAGAAGCAAGCAACTGCCGGGCGGTAGCGCCTCTATACTTAATTAGGATACTAACCCTCAAGGAAAGGTTGGATGAGCCATTCGCAACAATTATGTTTTCTCTGCTCCCATGTCAGCATCGCCTCAATCCTTCCGATGCTACAATTCCCGGGATTCCTCCGAGGCCTCTTCATGAAACTCGACATTCTCGCGATCGCCGCGCACCCCGACGACGTCGAACTCACCTGCGGCGGTACACTCATCAAAATGGCCCAAAAGGGCTACAAGACCGGCATCCTCGATCTCACCGCCGGTGAAATGGGCACGCGCGGCACTCCCGAAACACGCGCGAAAGAAGCCTCTCTCGCAGCTAAGATTCTGAAAGTTGCCTGGCGCGGAAACCTCGGCGTCCCGGATTCCGATGTGCAGCCCACCCGCCAGAATAAGATGCGTCTCGCACAAGTCATCCGCGATCTCCGCCCGCACACCGTCATTCTTCCCTACTGGGAAGCGCGCCACCCCGACCACTACCACGCCTCGGCACTCGGGTACGAAGGCTGCTTCCTCGCCGGACTCAAACAACTCCCCCTCACCGGCGAGCCTCATCGCCCCTTCAAAATTCTCTACGCGACTTCCTTCGAAGGGATGCCCGCGACCTTCATCGTGGATATCACCAAGCAATACGCGCAGCGCCGCAAAGCCGTCCTCGCCTACGGCTCGCAATTCCGCCCTGCGAAAAGTGAACGCAAGCAGCGGGTTTTTCTCGCCATCGACGAACTCGACAATCGCATGGACCTTTTAGCCCGCCACCACGGCCAACTTATAGGCGCCAAATACGGCGAGCCTTTCCTGCAAAAAGAACCCATGTCTACCGACGACATCGTCACGCTACCCGTCCGCTCCATCTAAATTTCAGGACAAAAAATAGGGGCCCCGCCGCGCGGGACCCCGCTGAATCACGCCCAATTGCAATCGCTCGCTAACTGCGGTTAATCATCGTCGACCGCAGGCACAAAACCCGGCAACCCCTGCCCTTCCGGCGTCCGCTCCACCTTCAGCCGCACCAGGTCCTCGCCTTCCGCCCCCGATTTCCTCAGCACCACAAATGTGCTTAACGCCTCGGTGTATACCCGGGTCACCAGAAATGTGTCCCCCGTCTCTTTTTTCTTCCAAAGCTGCCCAATCTGAATTTTCCGTGCGCTCATAGGCTCGCCATTGACTCTAGATACCCCGTCCCCCAGTGTCAACTGTCCAATCATCCAGCCACTTCCAACTTCCTGATTTCCTTAGGAAACCTTCCCCGCACCTCTCACATCCTAGAACAAAGAGAATCCCCACGCCGCGCATGGGTGTATACTCAGCTTTGAACCCGGGAGGTTGGCATCATGCGTAAATCCTCGCAATTCCTTTTGGCCATTTTGCTTGCCACGGGCCTCGTCTCTTGGCCGGCCATCGCCTCCGCCCAGACACCGTCCTCTAACCCGCCGAGCCAGCCGCAAACGCAACCGCAGGCCGGCCAGTCACAGACCCCCGACCAATCTCAGTCGCCTTCCCCCATTCCGATCAGCAAGCCAACGCCTCCGCCGCCTCCCCCACCGGACAAAACTACTTCGGCTCCGGCCCCTGCGCCGCAGCCCGCTGCTGACACGCCACCCGACCAGCCGAAAACCGTGCACCCGAAGAACTCGAAGGAAGACGTCGACGCCATCGGCAATCGCAGCGTCGGCAAGGGGATGAACTTCTACTCCCTCGAGCGCGAAATCGCCCTCGGCAAGTCTCTCGCGCAGGAAGTCGAGCGCAGCTCCAAGCTTATTGACGACCCCGTCGTCACCGAATACGTCAATCGTGTCGGTCAGAACCTCGTCCGCAATTCCGACGCCCAGGTGCCTTTCACCATCAAGGTGATCGACTCCGACGAAGTCAACGCCTTCGCGCTTCCCGGCGGCTTCTTCTACGTCAACAGCGGCCTGATCCTGCGCGCCCAGGAAGAGTCCGAACTCGCCGGCGTCATGGCCCACGAAATCTCGCACGTCACCGCGCGCCACGGCACGAAGCAAGCCACCAAGGGTGAACTTATCCAACTGGGTGCCATGGCGGCCATGATCGTCGTGCCCTATGGCTGGGCCGGCTACGGCATCTACCAGGGCATGAACCTCGCCATCCCGCTGACCTTCCTGAAATTCTCGCGCGACGCCGAACGCGAAGCCGACTTCCTCGGCATCCAATATATGTACAAGGCCGGCTACGATCCCAACGCTTACGTCACCTTCTTCGAGCGCATCCAGGCCGACGAAAAGCGGCGTCCCGGCACCATCCCGAAATTCTTCTCGACGCATCCGCCGACGCCGGAGCGCATCGAACTCGCGCAAAAAGAAATTGCGCGCATCCTTCCCGATAAGGACGAGTACATCGTCACTACCTCGGAGTTCGATCAGGTGAAGGGCCGCCTCCGCAACGTCATGTTCGCCAAGAAGGTGCAGGACAACCAGCCCGGCAAGCCCACCATGCGTACCAAAACCGAGCAGACCGACAAGCAGAAGCAAGGCGATCCCAACGCGACTACCACCGACGGCTCCGACGACGATCGCCCCACGCTGAAGCGCCGCCCCGACTCCCAGTAACTTCTCTCAATCTCCACCTTGTACGGGGCCGGGCTTGCCCGGCCCTCTGCTTTTATGGCGCGGCCATTCCTGGCTGTGCTCTTCTCTTTCTCCCCTCTTCTCTGCGTACCTCCGCGTCCTCGGCGTCTCTGCGTTATCTTTCTCTATTGTGTCTTCCTTGCTTGGAAGAGCATTGCAAGTTGCTCCCAGCGCTTCCCAGCGTTAGAATCGCCCCAACAATTGGGCCCCCAGCCTTCTCACAATTCACAATCAGGAGGGAATATGAAAGCAAGAGCGATCGTAATGACTCTGGTGCTGGGCTTGGTCGGCACGGCAGTGTGTCTCGCCGCTGACGGATTTATCGGCACCTGGAAGTTGAACGAGGCCAAGTCGAAACTCGCCGCCGGGACGCCGAAGAACAACACGGTCGTCTACTCGGTCATGGGCGACAACATGATGGTCACCATCGACGGCACCGACGCCGCCGGCAAGCCGACGCACAGCGAGTGGATGGGCAAGTTCGACGGCAAAGACTACCCGGTCACCGGCGATTCCACCTCCGACGCGCGCTCCGTCAAGAAAATCGATGATCAAACCCTGACGTTCTCCGTCAAAAAGGGCGACAAGGTTCTCTTCACCGGTCGCATCGTCCTCTCGGCCGACGGCAAAACCCGCACGGTCACCACCGAGGGAACCGACTCGAGTGGAAAGAAGGTCACCGGCACCGCGGTATACGACAAGCAGTAGCAGCGAGTCCCAAATCTAGAGGCGGGTGGTCAAGGCCACCCGCCTTCCTCCAAGCGCTTGCGATGCGTTCACAATGTCAGGAATCCTCCTGGTCTGTACCAGTCGGCAACTCCCCCCTCCCCCCTGTTTTTCGTAAGTGACCGAAATACAGGACTTGAAGTCTATTGGTTTCTATCAGTTTTGAACTGGCGGAAACACGGGACTTAGCTTGGAAAGGTTTCCGAACAGGAAGCTGCGCGGTGTGAATGGAAATTATTTTGCACTGGCCCGCAAGGAAGGGGGAATAAGAGAAGAGCCCTTCGGCAGGCTCAGGGTGGACATCCTTCGCCGGATGTCCAATGACTGGTTCCCGCGCGAACATGGTCGATTATCTCTGATTATTCACAACTAAGCAATAGTATTCTGTAGTACTGGGACGATTTTTCGTCGTAAAAGGTAACGGGGATGAAGAGTTCAAAGTCAAAAGTTAACAGCTTGAAGTTCGAGGAGAAGAGTTGCCCTCGCGTCCGACAAGAAACGTTCCGTTTGTCCCCTTGTTCCGTCCCCATGTTCCCATGTTCGAAAGTTGAAAGTTAAAAAGCGACCCCAAGACCCAGGTACCAAACACCGGAACCTCGGCCACCCCCCTTCTCTACTTGCCTGCTGAGCGAATCGGCACGGCTCCCGTCAATCGAGGGGCTCGATAGCTTAGTGTGGTGTGCTGGGGACTTGGTTTTCGGACTTTGGAAGCTCTGCCATCCGCACGCATTCGTCGATCAGCCTCTGCCCAAGACGGCAGAGCAGCTTGACTCTGTTCCCAATGCACCATTGAGGCCTCATCACACCACTCCATCAGCTTCGGCATTGCCTTCTTGTGAGAGCCTGCGGTCATATAGCGCCGCATACTTTCCTCGCTGTCCCAGGCAGTCATCGTCCAGAAGGTCAAGCTCCGATCTGCCAGAAGACTTCCATCTTGAAATCCAGCGGCGCTTCTGACTTGGCTTCGAGCCTGCATGGCATAGAGTGCGAATCCAGGCATGAATCGGAGCGATCGAACCCTCAAGCGCGTGACGCTGATGAATGGCACCTTCTCCCTCCGGGAAAGGTTATCAAATCAGCCGGCCATCCACCCAGCGGATATCAGTAATCAGCGATCAGTAATCAGGAAGCAAAGCGGAAGAGAACCCAAGACCCACCCTTGCATAAGACAAAACCGCAAGGATGGGGCACCCGGCCCCGCGTCCAAATGCTAGCCCCCTCAGGTCTCTGGGTTGTCCAAGAGATTCTAGTGCGTCAAGGGTGAGCCACCCGCCCGGCTATGATCCAGTCCGTTCATTCGCCGCCGCTGAAGCGATTGTTATCGTGGTATAAGTTCTCTTGACCAGCTTCGCCCATTGAGGATTTGCGTGCGCGGAGGTTCTTCGTGAAACTCTTGATCATTGCATTTTCTCTTTTCCTGACTGCAACTGCCTTTGCATTCCAAGCGGGCCCTCCAGAGCAAGCTTCTTCCGTTAACATGCGAGGCAAAGTCTTACAAGAGCCGGGTGGGCAACCGATAAGAAAAGCAAATGTGCAGCTAAATGGACGATCCGGAACGTCCCCCGCTCAATATTCGGCTGTTACCGATGCGGAGGGTCAATTCACGATCGACGAAGTCCAACCTGGGCAGTACGTTGTCGTCATCGAGCACCCCGGATTTGTGCAGTCCGGTTCCAGCAGCCGCGTAACGACTATTTCCCTGTCACCTGCCACCGGCAAGCACGACTTGATTTTTCACATGCAGCCCTCTGCCGTCATCACGGGAAAGATCCTAGATCTTGACGGTGATCCGATGCGTGATGTTGGCGTCTCGGCAACCAGGACCGGCTCGATTGCAGGGGAACGCGATTCCCACAACTTCGGCAGCACAACGACCAACGATCTCGGAGAATTTCGGATCGCCGAATTGCGAGCGGGACGTTACAAGATTGCTGCTTCTCCACCACAAGATTACAGGCGGTCGGATCGGCAAGAGGGTAGCAATGGAAAAGATCGCACCATATACCTCACCACCCACTATCCGGGTGTTTTGGAAGAGGAACAGGCTGTCGCAGTGGAGGTTCACGCCGGGGCCGAAACGCGGATTAATTTTGGTCTCCTGACTGGCCGTGCATTCCACGTTAGCGGGACGGTATCAGGAGTCCCGGGCGGCGCCATGACTCAACTCATGTTGCTACACCGTGGACGCGAGGGTTCGCAGTCAACCACACAACAACTTGGAGAGGGAGGCAAATTCGAGTTTCCGAATGTCTTACCCGGCTCCTATGTGGTAAGGCTAGTCGTGGTCACTTTTGAGGGCGGGAAGCCAGCCATGCAGATGCTCCGGTTGGGGCAGCCCATCGAAGTGAGTAATGCTAACGTGGAGGGTTTACGACTTCACCCGGAAGCAAGTGGCCAGATTCGCGGGAAGTTCCACCTGGATTCGGACCAGAAATTCGATTGGACACAATTGACCGTAAGCCTCTTTGCTGTCGACGAGCACGGTGAGGGGCCTGCCTATGAAGGCGCTATGGATTTCCCGGCGATGTCCAGTGTGAACAGCGACGCAACCTTCGAACTGAAGAACGTGCCCGGAGGCACGTACCAGTTGGTGGTCGGGGCCAGATCCAACAATCTGCGCGATTACTTCACAAAGTCGGTCAATCTCGGCGGCCGCGACGTGGCCGATTCTGGTTTCCAGGTCCTTCCTGAGACATTCCTGGACGTAGTAATAAGCGCAAAAGGAGCAAGCATCGCCGGAACAGTTGTTGATGACAACGGCCAGCCGGTCGCGAATGCGACAGTTGTTGATGTTCCCAGCGCAGAGCATCGATCACGCCAGGATTTTTATCAGCGAGATATGACCGATGCGACCGGCCATTTCAACTTGCGCGGGCTGAATCCCGGAAAGTACACGGTGTTTGCCTTCGAAGAATTGCAGGAAGATGTCCGCCAACCCGAATTTTTAAAATCGTACGAAACCCGCGGGGAAATTGTCCAGTTGGAAGAGAGTACTCGAAAAAGTGTAGTCCTGAAGTTCATCCCTCAGGGAACAGAAGCGCCATGAGCGTCAGCGTCACGAACTAAGCGCTCCGCGCTTCCAATCCTGCATACATGTCGTGGCCTTCCTAGGCCACTCCGCTGGCAAGAAACTGGCCGGGTGCCGACCCCAACCCCTTTTGTTATTTCGTTTTGAGTGTTACGGTACCGCGCAGTGGAGGCCCATTGCCGTTTGGCAGTAACATTCGATTATGTCGCTATGTCTCGAAGACGCGCTTCGAACTGTCTACCAACAATCCGTAGTCGACAACAGGAAGACGGTTTCGCTCGAAGAGAAGAGCTCTCCGGTTCGAGTGACAGCGAAGCGAAAACTCAAACAGGTGGATTTTCAATACGATGGAAAAGAGTTGCGGGGACTGGAACAGAATCCGGAGACGAAATCCCGTTGGGCGGCGATGGCGAGGAGCGGCAAGAAAGTAATGCAGTTCCTGGAGGGTGGAAGATACATCGCGGTCGTCGCGGATGGAAAGGTGCATTTCTATCGCCGGAAAAATTAGGACGGCGTGTGGCCCAAGCCGTCTGCCGAATGGGGGAACAAAAGAAAAGTCAAAGCCCGCCCTCCTGAGGCGGGCGCAAACGGCACGCACCCTTGAAAACCACAAGGATGCGGCACTCAAGATCGTTCCGACACTCAATCTGTCGGGCACCCGCCCGTCCGCCGAATGAGGGGACCAGAGAAAGGAAGGATCTGCCGCCCCTCCGGGGCAGGGTGCGGCACCCGACAAGGAACCCCGTTGGGTGTATGCTTTCCAAATCAAGAAAGCCTGAAAGTACAACTGAGAGGGGAAAAACCCATGCTCAAAGCCTTGGTGAGCGCTGCTCTGCTGTTTCTTACCGCTTCGCAGACGGCAAATAACTCCCTGCCGCAAATGCGCATGACGCCGGCGGAGATTGCGGCGAGCGGCGCGGAGGGCGATCAGACGGGAGGCGCGGGGAGCGCCGCAGGCCAGCGGCGGGTGCTCTTTGGCGACCCGACGACCGCGGGCTACTACTCGATACTCCTCTTTGTGCCCGCCCACACCACGATCCAAGCCCACTCTCACCGCGACAATCGCATGGCCACCGTGGTCTCCGGCGAGTGGCACTTTGGCTACGGCAATGAATTCGACGCGGCGGCGCTGAAGACCCTGCCGCCGGGCAGCGTCTACTCCGAACCGGGCGGCACCAACCACTTTGCGCAAACTGGCGGTGAGCCCGTCATCGTCCAGATCTCCGGCTTCGGCCCCACCGACACCCATTACTTCGACCCCGCAAAAGATCCTCGCGCGAAACAGCGTCCTTGATCCGCTTTTCCGCGGGGACACCCACGTTAGTTTTGAGCGGTGTTCCCTTTCGGACAGATTATTAGTCTCCCCGTTTGGTTGAATTGGCATGGAATCTCGGGGTCCTTGAAGTTTCACGCCACGAATCCAAGGCACTTTGGTGCAGTTCAGGATGGCAATGAGCCGAAAAAGCTATCGAGTGGTAAAGGCAGGCGAACGAACCAGCGCCGATGGGAAGCCGGTAAGCAACAAAGTGCTGCTGGCAACGCCCGATAATGAATACCAATTGATGCGTGCTGACTTGACCTATGTGGATCTGCCGGATCGGCTCAGCCTGCATGAGCCGACGGAAAACATCGAGTTTGTGTATTTTCCGAACCGGGGAATGGTTTCCCAGGTTGTGGTAACCAAAGATGGCCGAACCGTGGAAGTGGGTGTGGTGGGCTACGAGGGCTATGTCGGAGCGGGATTGGCAGTTGGCTTGAGCAGAGGTTCGGTGCGGGAAATCGTGCAGATCGCCGGCGACGGCTTCCGCATGATCGGAAGTGCGCTGGAACGCCTACTGCGTTCGGCTCCACAGTTGCAAACGATCTTGAGCAGGCATTCCGGGCTGCAAGGTATGCAAGTGGCACAGACCGCGGCTTGCAATCGACTTCACGATATACAGCAGCGTCTCTCGCGCTGGCTGCTGATGACACAGGATAGGGTGAACCTGGGAGTGCTGCCGATTACGCACGATTTCATTGCGACCATGATGGGTACAGACCGGTCGACGGTAAGCCTGGCCGCGTCCGAACTGCAAAAAAAAGGAATCATAGAATACATCCGAGGAGCAGTGAAGGTTGTGAACCGCAGGAAACTGCAGAACACCGCGTGTGAATGTTACGGTGTGATTCGCCAGTTCGAGGATGATCTCGGATTGCGATAGTAGTTCTTCTTAGTGTTGGATACCCCACAGACAGCACCCTCTCTCTACAGCTAATGTTCCGAGATTGTGAATTCATATTTGGACTTTGGAGTCCGTTCAACAAATGTTGACCTCGCCTGAACCACGCGCAGGAGGTTGAAAAGAGGGGCTTTTGGCGTCCCTGTGCTGCCGAAGATAGTTGCACCACCGACTTCCGAAGAAGCTTAACCGCCGCAAATCTTGAGGTGTGCCGTGGGGGCGATGCGCCGCAAACTGGTATGGGTGGAAAGACAGAATTTTCAAGGCTGGGTTTGCACGGAATGCGCGTGGGTGTTCAACCCTGCAGGGCCGGTGGTTGGCCAATCCATTGACGAGATGAAGAGGCTCTACGAAAAGCAGCGCGACGCGGAATTCACGTCTCATGTCTGTGCCCAGCACCCGCGAGCCACAAAAAATCCCAGTTAGCCAGGTCATTCACCGAGCTAGAGGAGAACCCAAGAGCGGGCCGGGCAAGCCCGGCCCCTACAATGACAGGAAAGATTAGGAGTGGGAGGGGAGGAGGCGGACTACGTCGTTGTACATTACGTAGGCGAATAAAACCAGGAGGAAGACCAGGCCTACCTGGATGAAGCGTTCCTTGAAGGTTAGGCTGAAGTCGCGGCGTCGGATGCCTTCGAGGGAGAGCAGGAGGATGTGGCCTCCATCGAGGATGGGGATGGGAAGAAGGTTTAGGATGCCGAGATTGACGCTGATGAGGGCCATCAGGGAGATGACGGTGAAGGGGCCCTGGGAAACGGCTTCGCCCGCGGCGCGAGAGATGCCGACGATGCTTTGGAGTTGCTTGGCGGAGACGCGGCCGCTGAAAAGTTTGCCGAAGACGCCGATGGTGTCTTCGACGATTTCCCAGGTGCGGGAGCCGGCTTCGGAAAGGGATTGCACTGGGCCGACGCGCTTGTAGGCGAGGGCGGGTTCGGGAGCGACGCCGATCTGATACTTGGTGTCGGTGGTGTCGGCGATGCCCTGCTTGGGCGTGACGGCGAGGGTTAGAGTCTGGCCGCCGCGTTCGACTTCGAGTTGAAGAGTTTTGCCCCCGGAGCCGCGAACGAGTTCCACGAATTGATCCCAGTAATCGATCTTCTTGCCGTCAATGGCGCGGACGACGTCGCCGGCGCGGAGGCCTGCGTGGTCGGCTGGAGTGCCGGATGCGACTTCGCTGATGCGCGCGGGAATTGGGTAGTAGCCGAAGGGACGCGCGGTGGGATCATTCTTGAGCGGAAGAGAGATGGTGCGGGTGACGCCGTTGTTTTCGACTTCAACTTTCAGAGAGGTGCCGGGAGCGGTGCGCGCGAGCAGCGATTGGACCTGTTCCCACGTGGGATTCTTGAGGTTGTTGACGGAGAGAACGCGGTCGCCGGACTGGAGTGAGTCGGATGTGGCGGGCTGCTGCATAGTTGGAGCGGCGACGACGATAGGTTTGTTGAGAAAGGCGGCGTATGGGACGCCGGCGAAGAGATAGTAGGCGCCGAGAAGGAGGATGGGAAAGATTAGATTGACGGCAGGGCCCGCGACGGAGATGAGGGCGCGCTGCCAGCGGGGCTTGGACATGAGTTCGTCGGGAGCGCCGGTGGGAACCTGGTCGCTGGAGTCGACATCGGTGATGTCCTGGCCTGCCATGCGGACGTAGCCGCCGAGGGGGACGGCGCTGATGCGCCAGTCGGTGACACCCCACTTGAAGCCGAAGAGGCGCGGGCCGAAGCCGATGGAGAAGACGTCAACGCGAACGCCGAAGAGGCGGGCGATGATGAAATGTCCCCATTCGTGGACGAGGATGATGACGCCGAGAACGAGAACGATGCCGATTGCGGTATTCATGCCGGAATGATTCCTTTAGATGACTCAATATAAGTCTCGCATAGTTAGATGCGTGAGGGAAAGTAATCGGTGAACAGTGATCAGTAATCAGTAAGAGGCGGAGGATAGCACCGAACGGGAGGCTATCCGACGAGTGCGGCTAGGGAGCTTGGCCCAAAGAGCTTGCACAAACTTTAGGTTGAGGTCCTTCGCCCATCCTCATCGGACGGGCTCAGGATGACAAACGCTTTTTTTTGCTTGCACAACAGAGCAGGAGGAGGGAGAGGGCGATAGTCACTGTGGTGACGATGGGGTTTACGTGTTGCCGCGGTCCCGCCACTGCGCGACCCGGCGCGCCAAAAATCGGCGCGGAAGAAAAAGCCGGGTCGCTCCGGTCGGGATGACAAACGCGGACCTGACGAGCGGGTGGCGCGTTAGAAGGTGTCGGCGGTGATTTCGGGGTCGTGGGGGGTCCAGTCGTCGGGGGGGAAGGAGATGCGCCAGAATTTGGGGGCGGGTTTCAGGAATTCGACGCCGACTTCGGATTTGCCTTCGGCGGCGGGAGTGACGTGAATTACGCGCACGAACTGCTCTTCGAGGGTTTCAGTGTTGCGGATGAGGATTTTCTGGCCGCCTTCGACGCGCATGGACAGGAGGAGCATTGCGCCGTGGGCGTTGACGTTGGTGGTGAAGGCGTTTTCGGAGACGTGCTGTTTATCGGGGCCGCGGGCGATGACGAGGATGGGGAGACGGAGCAAGACGCGCTGGCTGCGGCGGCGATTCGAGATGGGAGCGTTGTTGGAGGAGGGGATGGTCACTAGAATTTATCTCATAAATGGATTTCGGATAAGGAAACAGTGTCCTCAGGGGCTAAAGCCCAATTTTTTAGGGCTCAAAATGTCGGAGCTAAAGCTCCGACCCCCGAAAACCATTTACGAGCTGGCTTCTAGGGAGATGGCCTGGGGAATAGTGTTGGAGAAGAAGAGGAAGAGGTCAAGAGGCGGAAGGTACTAAATTTCAAAGGGGAATAAGGATGGTCCCGGAGGAGGGAGTCGAACCCACACGGGGAGTGAATCCCCGGCAGATTTTGAGTCTGCTGCGTCTGCCAGTTCCGCCACTCCGGGAGAACCTATAGGAAAGTAACATGAGGGAGGAGGGGGGCTCAAGCGGAGGTGGCGAACTGATCGGGACTTATTGGGAATTGGCGGACATTTTGCAACATACTTCACACACGCCGGCACTGTTGAGCGACATCTTATTTACGAGACGGCGTAGTTTGGAGCCCACAGGTAGTTGGTAGGCATCTGATTCCTGCATCTCAGGCTTGTATCCTTGTTCGTGACACGCAACGCACTCATGAATCCATTTGCGCATCCAGGGTGCCTGCTCGAGAAACTTTTCCAAATCCCTGTCTTGTTTTGTCACAGTAAGGCTCCGACTTGTTCGCCCCATTTCCAGTTTGCGGCCACTGACAATTTTACCTCAGTCGATTCGCGAACTCTTGAAAAATACGCTAATCAGAGGCTGAACCGCTAAGCGGGGCGGAGAAAAGAAAAAAGGCAGATTCCGACCTCGTTCAAAAGGCGAACGGGATTCGGAATGACAACCAAGACGCCCGCCTCAGAAGGCGGCCGCTACAAAGAGCGAGCGGGCTGGCCGGCAGGATGCCGGCGCTACCGGTGGGCGATGGGGCAGTGCGTTACACGGGAGTGGCGGCGGTGGCGGCGACGATGGTGGCTGGGATGTTGACGGAATGGCCGTCGAAGAGGCGGCGGAAGCCTTCGATGGCTTCGCGGATGGCGAGTTCCCTTTTGTCGGGAGGGGTGGCGGCGATGATTCGTTTGAAGGGGGCGGCGAGTTCGCTGGTGCCCTGCCAGGCTTCTTCGGGTGTGCCGGGCCAGGGCCAGTTGATTTTGTGCTTGGCGACGTGGATATCGTGGAAGCCAGCGAGGCAGAGGAGATGGTCCAATTTGCTTGCGTCGGCGAAGCGGAAGACGTGAGGCGCGTCGAGCGGGGGCGGTGGGACATCGACGTATTTCAGGAAGGGCTGGATCATGGTGCTAAAGAGAGGATTTTCTTCCATGGAGCCCCAGGTGACGAAGGAGACGCGGCCGCCGGGCTTGAGGACGCGACGCATTTCGCCGAGGGCTTTCTGGATGTTGGGAATGAACATGATGCCGAAGCGGCAGGTGATGCGATCGAACATGTGGCCGGGGAATGGGAGTTGTTCGGCGTCGACGGCGCGGAATTCGATGTTTTTAATGCCGCGGGCGGTGGCGTTTTCTTCGGCGATTTGCAACATTTCGCGGATAAGATCCGTGGCGGTTACGCGGCCTTGCGGTCCGACGGCGACGGCGACAGAGAGTGCGGGTTCGCCGGAACCGCTGGCGAGATCGAGGACGTGCATGCCGGGAGAGAGAGAGGCGCCCTTGACGACGAGTTCGGTAGCCTGGCGGGATTGGAAGGCGAGCTGGGAATACCATTTTTTCCAGGCGGGGGCGGCGGAGAGCCAATCCTGGCGGACGATTTCTTTGGGGTCGGGAGAGGGAGAGGTGGACATTGCGGACTCCTTTGGAGCAGATTGGGGGAAAGAGGCGTTGACGATTTCAGTTTGCTCGGGGAGGAGGGTTTTGTAAAGAGCGGGTAAAAGAAGAGGAAAGAAGAAAGAATTAACGCTGAGTGCGCAGAGGACGCAGAGAAGAGGGGAGAAGAGGGAGAGCGGGCTGGACGCGTGTGCGGCAAAGGGCTAGTGTATAGGCGAGGCTGGACAAGCGCCGTACAAGGGGCCGCGGGACACCGCGGTTACGGCCTCAAGAGTGAAAACATGGCGACTGGAACTACATTTCCCGGCTCACAGGATGAGCAGCGGGGACTGACGTATTGGATGGAGCGCGTCCTGAAGGAGCTGGAAGAGGTGCGTTCGGCGCCGGATGCGGATGCGGTGCATGACTTGCGCGTGGCGTTGCGTAGATGCCGGTCCTTGGCGGCGGTGATGGAAGAGGTGGATCCGGATCCGGCGTGGGAGGAGATGCGGAAGCTGGGGCGGAAACTTTTTAAGCAGTTGGGTGAGCTGCGGGATACGCAGGTGCTTGAGGAGTGGGCAAACAAATTGGGCAGCGAGAACGACGCAGTGCGGGAGCGATTGCTGGCGTACCTGAGGAAGAACGAAACCGAAGAGCGGGATGCGGCCCTGCGGGCGGCGGGAAAGTTTGATGCGAAGGGCTGGAGGGGTTACGAGCGGGTGCTTGGGCACCGGGCGCGCGTGGTTGCTCCAAACAGCGTGGCAGCGAAGAGCCTTGCGCTGGAGCGATTGCTGGCCGCCAGAGAATTGCATTTGCGGGCGCTGCGGACGGAAAAGCCGGAGCCGTGGCATGCGCTGCGGATTGGCGTGAAGAGATTTCGATACACGGTAGAGTGTTTGTTGCCGGAGTTGTATGAGAGTTGGGGTGAGAATCTGAAGCGGGTGCAGGATCTGCTGGGCGAAGTGCATGACCTGGATGTGCTGGCGGAGACAATTGCGCGGGTGGCGGGCGACGAGCCGGAAGAGGCCAGGGCGAGATGGAGGGAAAGGATCGCCGCGGAACGGGAATTGAGATTGGATGAATACCGTCAATTGAGCATGGGCGAGAAACGGCTGTGGCAGGAATGGAAAGAAGGGTTGCCACAAGGGGAGCAACTGGAGGCGGCGGCGATGGCGCGATTGCAGGCGACGGCGAGGGCGCTGGGCGCGAATCGCGGGAAGCCGGGGCAGGTGACACGGCTGGCGCTGCGGTTATACGAGCAACTGGAGCATTTGAAGGCAGGGCCGCCTTTTGCGGCCAGGCAACTCCGCAAAGTGATGCAGGCGGCGGCGCGTTTGCACGGAATTGGGGCGGGGCTGCGGGCGAAGTCTCCGGAGAAGGCAGCGCGGAAATTTTTGCGGAGGTTGCCTTTGCCGGTGGGATGGACGGAGCCAGAGTGGGATTTGCTGGGGCTGGCGGTGAGATATCACCGGGGAGAAGAGCCGAAAGCGAAACACAAAGGATACGCGCGGCTGGCGAAGGAAGAGCGGCAAGCCTTGTGCGCGATGGCGGGAGTTTTGCGGCTGGCTCGGATGCTGCGGAAATGCGGAGTGGAACCGAGCAGGGGTTTGCGGGTGGAACGATCGGTGGATGCGTTGATTGTGCACGCGCCGGGGCTGGAAGACAGCGAAGCGGCGGCTGCTCGGTTGGCGGCGGGGAAACATTTGCTGGAGACGGTTTTGGAGAGGCCGCTGATAGTGCGGGCGGCACCGGCGGAGACGAAGGTGGTGGAATTGCCGCGGCCGGATGAGAGGGTGCAGGTGGCGGCGGCTTCGGATTAGGCGGGGTTTCTTTGAGGGTCAGCGTTCTGCTGGCTTGATAACTCATTCACGTAATTTACGCAACGGTAAATATAAAGAAATTCTTGCGGGCTAAAGAAGCTGAGGAAAAGTTTGTTAAACACTTTCTTCAGGGGCTAAAGCCCATTTAATTTGGAGCTTTGCGCCGGGGCTGAAGCCCCGGCCTCCTAAAGAAAAGAATCATTCTACAATCTGTAAGGTGATACGCGTACATTTTGGAATGATGAGAGCGGGTCGGCATGATTTGCTGGCCGGCGCTACTTGCCGGCTTTGCGGAGGAGTTTTGGGGTGGCTAGCCAGATTAGTTCGCCGCTGGGGGGAACTAGGCGCTTGAGTTCGACCAGGGCGACACCAGATTTTTTCAGAGAAGTGATGTGGTGCGTGGAGCCGAGGGAAGTGGCGATGAGGTCGTCGAGATGGGGGGCGTGGCCGAAGAGGAAAACGGCGGAGAGTTCCTTGTCTTTGGAGAGTTCGCGGAAGAGCTGGAGCGGCTCGGCGCCGGGGAGCAGCAGGTCGGTTTTGCGGATTTTGGTTTTGGGATATTCGAGCTCGGCGGCAAAGATTTCGGCGGTTTGAAAAGCGCGGAGATAAGGACTCGAAAACAGGAGGTCGGGAGCGACGCCGATTTCGGCGACACCTTTGGCTACCTGGCGGGCTTTCTCGACGCCCTCTTGAGTGAGGAAACGATCGGGGTCGGGGGGACAGTTGGGATCTTCGCGGTCGACGGCGATGCCGTGGCGGACGATGTAGAGCTGCATGCGGTTTGCTCCTTGAAACAGTTTACTAGAGGAATGTTTATGGTGGGTGAAGGATGGTGGGGGTGTGTTTGAGTTGGGAGGAAGAGAAAGAATTTAACGCAGAGTTCGCAGAGAACGCTGAGGACGCTGAGAAGAGGGGAGAGGAGAAGAGGGCACGATTTATCGTGCCCCAACATGCCGTAGAGGTGGACGTCACGGTCGGCGGGTCCCACATAGGCAAGCTGGGCCACCTGAAGGTGGCCGCTACGGGTGACGGGAGAAGTTGGAGGGGCGGAGGTAGAGGTGGGTGTGGAATTCGCGTTCGAAGAGGGCGGCGCTGCGCTCGGCGTCGCGGATGTCTTCGGCGACGTCGCCGCGGACACGGAGCTGGATGGTTACGGCGCCGCGCTGGAAGGAGGCGCGGAGGTCCTGAACGCGCTGGCGGTGGGAGTGATCGAGGCCTTCGGCGATGCGGAGGATAGCGGCGAGGCGACGCACGATGCGTTTGTCGTTGTTGTTGAGGGCGGAATAGGCGGGGTGATCGGCGTTGGGGGTGGACTTGCGATTGTGATAGCGAACGACAGCGGCGACGATGTTGCGGTCGCGGCCCTCAAGGGCCGGGATGTCGCCATTGAGGGCGAGGTATTCGCCATGTTTGTGGTGGCCGCGATGGCTGACGCGATGGCCAATGTCATGAAGGAGCGCGCTGGCTTCGAGTTCGACGCGAGCCTGCGGCGGGAGGTGATGGAGAGGCTGCAGGTGATCGAAGAGCATGAGGCAGAGTTCGCGGACATGCTCGGCGTGGCGCATATCGTATTCGAGGCGGCGCGCGAAGCTGCGAGTGCCGAGGAGCATCTGGCGAGACTCGGCGTTGTAGCGATGAGGTTCCTTGAGGGAGAAGGCTTCGCGGGCAATTTCCTGGAGGATGCCTTCGCGGATGCCGACGGTGGGAATGAGGAACTGGCGGATGTTGAGATAGCGGCCGAGGACGACGAAGATGATGGCGGCGACGCCCATGACGTCGGCGCGATCGCGGCGAACACCGTAGGATTTCATGCGCTCGCGGAGATCGCGTTCCAGGATATCGGGGAGGCGCTCGCGCAAGAGGGAAACATCGAGGGTGGGGAGGCCTTCGCGGCGAGGGCCAGGAGCGACGTTGGAAAGAGTTTCGGCATTGCCGCCGAGGGCGACGGCGAGCTGATCAGCGAGATTTGGGCGATTTGGTAGACGCGATTCGAGGAGAGCGCGAACGTAGCGGCGGACCTGTTCGGCTTGAACGGGACGAATTGTGCCGGGAATGCCAAGGGTGGTCATCAGGCGGACAGTACCGACGGGTAACTGCGCGCTTTGCAGAATGGAATGGTCGCGAAGGATATTGATTTCGAGGCTGCCGCCGCCGAGATCGACGACGCAGTTAGGCGAAGATTCGGGGCCGAGAGCGGCGACGGCGGCTTCCCTGCCGAGGCGGGATTCTTCTTTCGCGGTGATGACTTCGAGGCGGAGGCCGGTGGCTTGCTTGACGCGGCGAACGAAGGTGCCGCTGTTGCGGGCTTCGCGGGAGGCGCTGGTGGCGACGGCGCGATATTTGGTGACGCCGTATTCCTCCATGAGTTCGTGAAGATGGCGAAAGGCTTTGACGCCTTTCTTCAGGATTTCTTCGCTGAAACGATGGCGGACGAAGACACCTTCGCCGAGACGGAGCGGAAAGCGTTCGTTGACGAGTGGTTCGATATCGAGGGCGGAAAAGGCGCGGGCGATGGACAGGCGGACGGCGTTGGAGCCGGCGTCGATGGCGGCGATGTGGACCGGCTCGGGCATGAGTTATGTTACCGCCAGAGATGCGCGAGGGCGGAAGAAGGCGTGTATTTGGAGGCGCGGATGCCGAGCTGCTCGCCGATGCGCTGGCGCAATTGTTTGTTGACGGTGGAGACGCTAGCTTCGCCGTCGAGCTCGATGAAGGCGTTGCGCTTGGCCATGTTTTCGAGTTCGCGCTTGATCATGGTTTGATAGCGGACGAAGGACCAGTAGAGATCGTGAGAGAGAGACATATCGCGGCCAGCTTCCCAGTAGCTGATGGCTTGCGCCTTTTTGAATTCGCGGGCGAAGGCCGTTTCCGGGCGGACGTTCAGCCAGAAGGTGAGATGCGGGCGGAGGGCCATGGCGTAGAGGCCGGTGAGGTAGTCGCGATTGATGCCGCGAACGACGCCACGGGCGATGAGGGTGAAGATGAAGCGGTCGGCGAGGACGACGGCGCCGGAGCGTAGAGCGGGAACGATGCGGTGTTCGAGCTGGTCGAAGAAATCGGTGGCGTACATGAGAGCGAGGGTGAGGCGGGTGACGGCGTTTTTGGCGAGGAGTTCGTCAATGTCGCGGCCGACGAGATTGGAGCGGCGGAGGCCGCTGGTTTGAACGGAGAAGCCTTCGGACTCGAGCCACTCTTGCAGGAGCGCGATTTGGGTGGAGCGGCCAGAGCCGTCCATACCTTCGATGACGATGAGCGAGCCGTTTAGCTCGGTGGGATCGAGGCCCACGAGGGGTTCGCCAAAGAAGCATTGCGCGGATTCGGGCTCAGCGACGGTGGGCTTCGCGGGAGCTTCGGGGGCGGCGGCTGGCGAAGCGGCGAGGAGTTTTTCTTTATCTTTCTCTTTTTCTGGGTCGGGCATGGCTATTCGGCTTCCAGTGCGCGCGGGGCGAAGCGCTTGAGCTCGATTTTGGAGGCGACGATGTCGCGCATCTGCTTTTGGAGTTTATTGACGGGGAGAGTGCCGTCGAGCACGACGAAGTTGTCGGTGTCCACCATTTTGTCGTACTCCTCGAGGATGCGCGCCTGGAAGAGTTTAAAACTTTCGGGACGCTCATAGGAGAGGCCGAGGTCCATGCCGGCTTCGTAATATTTGAGTTTGGGGCGGCCGCTGAGGATGCGGTCGACGGCGACTTCGAGCGGGGCGCGGAAATAAAAAGTGATGTCGGGGACGGGAGCGAAACGGTAAAGATTGCGGAGCCAGCGGTGGGAACAGCCACGGGCGGCGTCGCGCGCGAAGGCGGTGTAGACGTAGCGATCGGCGAGGACGAGATAGTCACCCTGGAGGAGGGGCATGATCTGGCGCTCGCAGCGGTCGGCGAAGTCGGCGGCGTGGAGGAGAGAAAAAGTGGTGGGGGTGAGGAGACGTTTTTGTTTGCCGCGGCGGGTGGCGGATTTTACGAGGGGAGAAGAGTTCCACTCGGTGAAGTGGAGACGGTAGCCACCGATTTCGAGCCAGCGCTTGAGGAGATAGAGTTGGGTGCTTTTGCCGGAGCCGTCGGTGCCTTCGACGACGATGAGCGCCCCGGGGTAAGCGCGGCTGGGAATGGGGCGGCCGGGCTGAGGGAGCGTGGTCTTGGAAGCCTCGGGGCGAGGCGGCGCTTTTACGGCCGTGTCTTGATTGTCCATTCGCGCGATAGTTGAGGGCAGTTCTGGTAGTGGAGCGTAGTCTGTCATTGTTACAGAACGATTACAACATATTGAGTGTGGGGAGGCAAAGCGAGGGGAGGAGAGAGAGTTAACGCTGAGGGCGCAGAGAAGAAGCGCCAACCGGGAGGTTGGCGTTCCCGGGTGGTGCGCGGATTAGAAGAAGGAGAGTTTGACGGTTAGGTATTTTTTGGGGTTTTTGCGGAACTCGGTGAGGAAGGTGCGGAGTTCGGCGGAGGCAGCGGCTAGATTGTCGTAGAGCTGGGGGTCGGAGAAGAGTTTGCCGGCGGTGTTGTCGTTTTTGTTGAGCTTGGAGGTGGCTTCGGAGAGATTGCTGCTGGTGTCGCGAAGTTTGTTGTAGAGGGTTTCGTCGGTGGTGAGTTTGCCGAGGGTACCCTTGCCGGCGCGAATGTCGCCCATGATGGTGTTGCCGTTCTCGAGAGCGGCTTTGGCCTGATCGTAGAGAGAGGGATCGTAGAGAAGCTTGCCGATGGTACCCTTTTGCGAGCGGACATCGTCGAGGATGGTGTTGACGCTGTCCACGCCCTTGTCGACTTTGGAGTAGAGTTCGTCGGTCATCAGGATTTTGCCGAGAGTTCCCTGCCCCGATTGAACGCTACCGACGATTTGATCGCCTTTGGCGAGGATGCTGTTGAGGTGATTGTAGGCCTGGTCGTCGGTGAGGAGTTTGCCGATGGTGCCTCTGCCCGCCTGGACGTCGCCGACGATGTCCTGAATCTCTTCGCTGAGGGCTTTGAGATTAGCTAGAACGTCGGCGCTGCGCTCGACAACTTCCTTGATGGCTTTTTCTTCGGCGCCGGGAATTGCCTGGCCTTCCTTGAGGGGCACGCCGGTGTAGCCGCGCTGGACGTTGACGTAGCGGTTGCCGAGGAGGCCTTCGGTGACGAGAGTGGCGGTGGAATCGGTGAGAACATCGCCCTGGTATTTGCTGTCAATGCGAATGCCGACCTCGATGTTGTGCATGCGATCGGGCGGCTTGCCGGGCTGGCGAGGGACGAGGCGAATCTTCTCGACGTTGCCGATTTCCACGCCGTCCAGGCGAACCGGAGCGCCTGCGGAGAGGCCGGAGACTTCCGGTAAATAGGTTTTGAGTCGATATTTTGGACCGAGGAAGCCGGCGCCAGTGACGTAAAAAATGGCGACGGCGAGAATGAGAAGGCCGACGAGAACGAAAAGGCCGACGCGCAACTCCGACCAGGTGATCTGCTTGCGCTGCGCCATCCGAACAGCCCTCCGTAGACTGCGATGCATCGTGCACGACAACTATACAGGAATCAAATCAAAAATCGCTGGAGATACGGATCCTGTGACTTCAAAAGCTCATCGGGAGATCCTTCGAAATAAATTGTGCCAGCGCGCAGGACGAGAAAACGGGTTGGAGCGACGCGCGCCGATTCGGGCGAGGAATCGCGGCGAACTTTTTTTGTTTGCGGATCGAAATGAAAATTGGCGAGGGCGAAGCCGTCCTGGAGGCGATGAGTCGCAAGCAGCGCGGTGACGCCGTAGACGTCGCGCAGGCGAAGGATGAGACTGATGATAGTTTGCGAGGTGATGGGGTCCAGGCCAGCGGTTGGAGAATCGTAGAGGACGATCGGCGGACGGGTAACCAGTGCGCGGGCGATCGCGACGCGGCGCCGCATGCCACCGGAGAGTTCGGAAGGAAGCAGATCGCTAGTGTGGGCAAGCTCGACGAAGCGGAGGACTTCTTCCACGCGGGGCTGGATTTCCTCGTCGCTGACGTGATCCTCGTGAAGACGGTAGGCGACGTTCTCCCCGACGGTAAGCGAGTCGAAAAGAGCGCCCTCTTGAAAGACAAAGCCGATCTGGCGACGGATTTCGAGGAGTTCGGATTCGGGTACGCCGGAAATGTCCTTGCCAAGCACGCGAATGCTGCCGGAATCGGGGCGCAGGAGTCCAGACGCGAGCTTGAGCAGAAGAGTTTTGCCGGTGCCGGTTTCGCCGAGGAGGATTACAGTTTCGCGCTCCTGGGCGGAAAAGGTGACGCCGCGAAGAATTTCACCTTCCGAAAAGCCGAGGCGGACATTTTTGAATTCAATGGATGGCTGGCCGGTGGCCGTGAGAGTTGCCGTAAGACCGCTGGGGTAGGGTTCCATGAAACGTCAAAAGAACTTATCCGCGAGATAGAGAGCGACTTTGGTAAGAAAAGTGTCCGAGACGATGATGAGGACGGAGGCGACGACGACGGCCTGGGTTGTGGCACGGCCAACGCCCTGCGTCCCCCCTCGGACATTAAGGCCTTGATAGCATCCCACCGTGGCAATGATGAAGGCAAAGACGACGGTTTTGGAGAAGCCCTGCATGATGTCGGAGAATTCGAGGATTTTGATGGCGCGTTCCCAGAAGGTGGTGGCGTTGATGCGCAACGACAAAACGCTGGCGACCATGCCGCCGATGAGGCCGACGAAGACGGAGATGGTGGTGAGAAGCGGAAGGGTGATAAGGGTGGCAAGAACGCGGGGAGTGACAAGCTTGCGGCTGGGGTCGGTGCCCATGGCGCGCATGGCGTCCACCTGTTCGGTAACCTGCATGGAGCCGAGTTCAGAAGCGATGCCGGAGGAGCAGCGGCCGGCGACCAGGAGGCCAGTGATGGAGGGGCCGAGTTCGCGAACGAGCGCGAGCGAGACGATATCTCCGGTGAGCGAGGCCTGGCCGAAACGTTCGAACTGCGTGCCGGTCTGGAGAACCATTACGGCGCCGATGAAAAAGCCGGAGAGAAGGACGATTGGGAGCGAGCCGACACCAATGTCGTCCATCTGATCGAGAGTGTCCTGGACGTAGCGGGGGCCGGTGGCGAGATTGGTGAGGGCGCGGAAAGAGAGTTTGGAGTAGTCCTGGACTTTGAGGACGCTGGTTTTGGCGAGGTCCTGAAGGACCTCCGCGACGGAGGGGACTTCGGGAGCGCGGGCTTCTTGCGGTGCAGCCTGGAGTGGAGTGTCAGCCACGAGTTTCTCGGATACGGTTCGAAGAAAGCGTAACCGGGGAGGGAGCGAGCGTCAAGGCAAAGAGTAGGTTAGTGGTGGATCAGTTTCCGATTACGCGAGTGGCGAGGAGCTGGTCGTTCGCTCAATCACCAGGAAATCGTTGCAAGCATGGGTTCGGGTTGGCTAATCGATTTCTTGGCGGATTTTTTCTTTGCGGGCAGGCGGCGGCTTCTCCGTTTTTTCGGCGGCCTGGCAGCGATCGTGATTGCTTGCCTTTCCGCCATTCAATTGGAATCCTTCGGAGAGGATACGGTGACTGACTTCAGCATCCTCACCCAGCGCGCTGGCCGTTTATCACGGGGCGCAACAAGACGGAAGGGACCTCGTTTAGCGTCGATTGGAGCACCGTCCACCGTGTCGGCCACAAGAACTTCAGAGTTCATAATGCCAGAGTCCAGCTCAGCTAGAGCGAAGACCACTTTGTATCCATCCTCCGCTTCCGCGATGACGTAGTACGCCATGAGTGGTCCACGAAGCTGGTCTCCATGAGGGGCACCAGCTTTACGGAGCAACTCTTCCAATAAAACGCCCTCGTAGGTTTCCGATTTATTCTCATGGGGATTCGTAACCTTAAGAATAGTTCGGGGCATGTTTTTGAGATCGGCGGCAGTCAGGGTAAGCGGCGTGGAAACCGCGCCGGCAATTTTGAGCCGCGGAGTTGCGCTCAAAGCCTGAGGCTTCGCCGTTTGGATGAATGGGAAAGCAATCAGAGTGGCCCAAGCAGAAATCACGAGAAGGAGAGTTCGGAGATTTCGAACGACCATGGAAGCTCCAGCTTGGCGACGAAGTGTCTTCGCTGCTACTGCTTATCGAGCATGATTTCCGTGGACTTAATTACGGCTGAAACGGTGTCACCCACCTTGAGGCCCATTTCAACCGCGCTTCGTCTGGTGATTACACTCTCGATGAAATTATTCCCAACCTGGATGACCACATGGGCCATAACTCCGCCGAGCTGGAGCTCGGTAATTTTTCCTTCAAGCCGGTTTCGCGCTGAAAGTGTCATAAGACCTAGCATATTAACTTTCGGCCTTGCGTTCGTCTATGGCAAATGTCCGGTCAAGTCGCGCGTTTCAGCTAGCTTATGGCTGAAACTAAGCCCCGGCGCCGCTCGGTGGGCCTGGTCTTTCCAACCTGCTAAGTAAATGTCCACAACGGAACAGACACAAATCTTCGATGAGGCTAGCATCCAGTTGAGGCGCTGACGTGCAACCGCAATCGCAAGGAAAAGTGGCCCGAGCATTTAGAATCGATGGGTCGATCGTTCTGTATCGCTCGGCAGCGAGAAGGCTGTTTAAAGCGGAGAGGTCGCTGGTCCGCGGGGAGCCGTGGTGGAATCTAATCTTCGGGGTCCCGCTCTTTCTCCGAACACTGCTTCGACTTGTTATTGCGTGTCCCCATCGGCACAAGGGTCCTCCGATAACACTGCGCGAGTCCATCCCGTCCAACCTACCCGGCCGATCCGACTATGGCCGAGGAACCTACATCACTTGCCTGGATTGCGGGCAAAAGTTCGCTTACAACTACAAGACCAGACGACTGGTAGATTTCTGGGGCATCCATGACGCCGTGGCACTGGCGGGAGTGCGTCGGAAAGTTGGGGAATTCTTTTCGCCTCTTCGAGGTCTCGCTGCAAGGATCGGCAGGCTGAATATGAGGATTCCTAAAGGTGAGCTTGCCAGGTCCATGCACCGCCACGGAATTTTGACGAAGGGCAATTAGGCCAAGTGTCGACGCCGGATTGCCAGTGAATGAGTACCTCGGTCAGACTTGAAACAAACGAAAACACGACCGGAAAATACCAGGCTGCGGATAAGGAGTGTGAAGAATGTTCGGGCAATAGCTGGGCAGCGCTATCCCTTCCAGACATACTTGCCGCAAGGGCAGGGGACCGTCTCCGCAGGATGCTTCCTTTCCAAGGGTTTCTGACAAACCGGACAGTTTTTCTGCCACATATTCACACCTGGCTATCTCTTACAATCGGCCTTAAGCAAGGCGAAATTGGTGCGGACCAATCTGGCCGGTGCTGTCAAATTTCAGGTCTCGCTGTGCGTAGGAGGCCGTGGGGATTGAGGCGTCCGGCTGAGTGGCCCGCAGGGACTGTATGTGCAGATTTGGTACCACTCGGAGAGCTGAGGATTGAGAGCCGGGAGAGGCGCTAACTGAAAGAAAGGAAACGGTATGCCATTGTCCAAGGTGAGGTCGCGGGCCTCTGGGCCGGAATTTTTGGGCAGCCTTGTAGAAAGCAGTTTCCTAGAGTGCGCACGGAATTCTCACGTGGAGTAGCCGCATGTCCGGAAACCCGGCTTGGCGCGAGTTGTGCGGCCGCGCTTGTGGCCACACAGTGTGAGGAGCGTTAGGGGGCGGGGACGATGGCGGAGAATTGGGATTGGTTTTCGGCTTGGGCTAGTTCGTCGCGGAGGTTGGCGGCTTCGGCGACTGGCAGCCGGAGGGGCGGATAAACGATAGGCCGCTAGTACTAAGAAATAGAGAATGTGCTCAATTTTCGACTTCCTTGGTGGGCAGGTAGCCGGCGAGTCGACTTACCGGGAAGTTAGAAAATCGCTGACCGTGCAGATTGGTCGTTCACACGAGCTAACAACGGGTTCGCAGATGCGGCTTTGGCCTTGCAAAACCGCACGCGGGAAGTATAATCCGGGCGATTTAGAGCCGCCCATACTCGCAGGGATATTCGACCGAGAGGGGGTTTTTATGGCCACGAATCCTGTTCCTGTGTCTGAACTGGTTCTGGGTACCGACAGGACGCCGACCGAGATAATCGTCTACTGCACCGGCAAGATAAACTCGAACACAACTCAGTCGTTAAAAGCGACGGTCAAACCGCTGTTTTCAGTGAGCAAAACTGTCGTGCTGGATTTGACGCATGTGAGCTACATGGACAGCTCCGGGTTGGGCGCGATTGTCGGTCTGTACGTTTCAGCGAAAGCTGCTAACAGCGAGTTGAAACTTATCAACTTGAACGAGCGCCTGAAGGAACTCTTCAGTATTGCAAGGTTGGGCCAGTTTTTGGCGGAGGGGCGTGACCCAAAGGACCTGACGCCGCCCTAGTTCCCGCGGCACGATAAGCGACCTCATAAATAGACGGCGAGTCCTTGCGAAGCATTCTTCAGGGGCTTCCTCCAGAAAACGGCGGACCCGCCTGAGGCGGGCGAAAGCCCACATGCTACGTCACGTTTACGTCGGGGCTGAAGCCCCGACCTCCTAAAGAAACATTTATGAGATTAACCTCTCGTCATTTGGTCGAAGCCTGCAAGCGCGTTACTCAAAAAAGTGGCGGCTCTTGCAGGCACCTTTATTGATCCTCCGGGCTCAAAGCAGGGGCAAAACTTCGCCGCTGGTGCGCACGCCCGCACCGATGGCGCTTTCGTTCGCGGGGCTGGACTCGACGTCTTGCGCACCGAAGGAGATGCGGCCGATCTGCTGGCGGGCGTAAAAGCGGGGCGAGGGCACGCGGGTCACTTGGCCACCGGAACCGATGATGGGAGCGGAGAATGGCCAGCCGGGCTTCGGATAGACCATGCTGTGGCCCCAACGATAGAGGTACACCGCGGCGACGTCGCGATCGAAATCGAAATTGCGGCCGGCGAGGACGCGGTTCATGTCGGAACGGAGGGAATCCTCGTAGCTGGAAAACGGCGTGGTCAGCAGTTTAATGCGCTCGTTTGGCTGATCAGCGACGGAAGCGGTGTTTCCGCCGTAGAACGTGAGGACGGTCTGACGATTCGGGTTGAGGCGATTAGGGCCAACCCAGTCCGCGATGACAAAATCCGCGAAGTATTGGCTACCCCAGTAGTAGGCGTCGTAGCCGAGGTCGACGACCGGCGCGGCGCTGCGGATGGTGACATTGGCGGTAACCACGGGGCTGAGAGTTACCTGGTCGAAGGCGTCGGCCTGCGATGAACTCAACAATTGGGCGCAAGCGGTGCGCGCGGTGTGCGACTGGCCGGCGAAAATAACGGCTTTGGCCGTGGCGCGATAGAACTGGCCGTTGAGGAAATACACGACTGAGGCGTTGCTGCTGGTGGTATCGCCGCGCAGGACCATGGCGCCCTGGCGGATGCGCACGTTGTTGTTGGCGCTGTCCATGGCCGCGAGATTGAAGGGATTGGCGAGCAATTCGGCATCCGTGCTTCCGGCGATCGCGGAAGGAATCAACCATTTCACAACGTGACGCAGCATTCCCGAATTTCCCCCGGGATAAGCAAACTCTGGAAAATATTCGGCGGCGGTAAAACTGATGGACGTGTAGGCGCTGACCTGGCTGGTGGTTCCGTCCAGGGCGTCGACGGCGTATCGCGTGTAGAAATCCGAGACGGCCGGATGATAACCCTGGACCTGGGTGAGGTAGTGATCCCAGGTCATGGGAGAGAGGTAATCATATTTGGGATCGCTGTTGTCGGCGGGGTCGGTGGGTGCGCCGGGCTTGTGATACCAGTTCATCAGGTCGGCGCGAGCGGCTTTCAGGTCGTTGACGATATTGTTGGGATAAGGAACGCTGTTGAGCCCACTGCCATAGGTGTCGATGTTCCAACTCGCGGCTCCTGGATTGACGTAGGGCGTCATACTGTCGAAGAAGTAGCTGTAGAACGGCGAAGGGACTACGTAGTTCTGCCAAAGTATTCCGGTGGTGTTGTAAATATTGGTGAGGAACGGTGCGTACGGCTGTACCGCGTAGGCCGTGGCTGTTGAGGCGATGTCCGGAATTGGCGGGGCGTCGTCGCGGTTGGCGTTGCCACCCGGGGTGCGCTGTCCGTCGAGGATTAGAATTTTGGTGCCGGGCCGCTGTTGCGTGATGTAGAACGCCGCGGAGCATCCGGACATGCCCGCTCCCACGATGATCACGTCATAGTTACCGTTGTCTGCGAGAATCGGCTGGCTGCCTTGATAGGAGTCGCAGGGCGACGGCGAGAGCAGGACCGAATTGGTCTTGAAGGTGAGGCGGTTGTCTCGCAACCAGTGGGCAATATTGAAGACGGAGCGCAGGTTGCCGCCGCGGGTGACATTTGGATCCGTGCCGATGGGGCCATCGCAGGGGAAAGTAGGCGAGGGTGCGAGTTGGGCATAGGCCCTCATGGGGATCGAACTGCCGACGCTTGCTGTCCCCGCGGCGATCAACATGCCGTTGATGAAGTCGCGCCGCTTGATTCCGTCATCGCGTTTGTGATCGGACATAAAGCCTCCCTGCGAAAGTTGTGGGCGGGAACGGCTGTGAATAGGGAGAAGCTATAACCGGGTTGGTGTGAAAAGCAAGGTTATTTTTTTATAGGAAGGTGGGAGGATTCAACGCTCGTGTTAGAGGGAGAGAATGTGCTCAATTTTCTACTTCCTGGGCGGGCAGTGGTCCAGCGATCCGGCCTATGGGGACCTAGCGAGAAGCGCGACACACGAACCACTTACCAGACCACACTCTGTAATCAATATGATTCAATCTTTGCGACAGATATACGGGAGACCTCTGAATTAATGAAGTGGGCTTCAACAAAAGAAGTCACGTCGAAGTATGGGTTCTCCGACACATCCCAGTTGTTTGCCGTCTTGAAACCCTTGATTTCTTCAGCGGTCATCTTCTGCCGACAAGATAATTGATATTGCGTGACTGCGTTTCGAGATTTGGGAAGCGCACCCACGATAGCGCTCAGCTGTTTGGCTGTTAATCCCAGCCGGATCCCACTTGCTGTGGTGAGACTATGAGAAATGAGTTTTTGAGGAGTGCAGGCCGATACGCTGGGGAATTTCGCCTCACGCGACCATATTTCGAACTCAGTGACATCTTCGAATCCGCCCATTCCACTCGCACCAAACGTCAGAACGGTGCCATCAGTCGGAGAGACATAGCAGATTGTAGTGGATCTTCCATGAGTAGGCAGGCTGCCAGTCTGACCGAGCTTCGCTTTGACGTCCTTTAATGACGTGGTACCGATTGTCAAACCGAGAATCGTGACGTCCGCTTTGCTCAATTGCAATTTTCCGATGCCCTGTTTATTACATTCGGGTTCACCGGCAGAAGGTACTTGAGCGGACGACGTTGAAAGCAAGAGAAGCGTTATCAGAGGCAATAGTCTGAACCTAGTGGACATACAATTTAGACTACTAGAAGAGGAATCCATTTCGGAGATAGAGTTCGAGTAGTTTACCTATCTCGTACTGGAGACTGCATTTCTGGCGTGCAGACTGGAAGCCGAATCGCTTCCGGCTTCCGGACGGTGCCGCAGGCGTGGCCAACCTAAAGGTTGGCCACTACACTTGCAGCGAAAAGCAGATTCCTCACCCCGTTCAAAAGGCGAACGGGGTTCGGAATGACAATTGTTGCTCGTTATTCGAGACGTTGATTGTTGGGGCGGCTGGACGGAAATGGGCGTGGCCGATACACTGATTGTTTATGCTTCGATTCTATACGGCGGGGGAATCGCATGGGCAGGGGCTGCTGACGTTTTTGTCGGGGCTGCCGGCGGGATTGCCTGTGGATGTGGGATTTATCAATCATGAATTGCACCGGCGGCAGTTGGGGTATGGACGAGGCGGGCGGCAGAAGATTGAAAAGGATGCGGCGGAACTTTTTGCGGGGGTGCGGCTGGGGCAGACGATCGGGGCGCCGATTGCGCTGAGGATTGAGAACCGCGACTGGCAAAATTGGGAGAAGATTTTGCCAGTGGGGGTTTCGGACGCGCCGGAAACGCAATCGCGGAAGCTGACGGCGCCGCGGCCGGGTCATGCGGACCTGGCGGGTTCGCAGAAATTTAATTTTCATGATGCGCGGTATGTGCTGGAGCGGGCTTCGGCGCGGGAGACGGCGGCTCGGGTGGCGGCAGGAGCGTTTGCGAAGCTGCTGCTGAAGGAATTTGGGACGGAGATTGCGAGCCACGTGATTCAGGTGGGGCATGTGCGGCTGGAGCGCGCGGCGAAATGGGAAGAGATTCGCGCGGTTTGCGGGGATATGGATTCGCCGCTGCGGTGCGTGGACGCGGCCGTGCAGGAAAAGATGAAAGCGGAAGTGGATGCGGCGCTGAAAGCGGGAGATACGGTGGGCGGGGTGTTTGAAATTGTGGCGCACAACGTGCCGGTGGGGCTGGGTTCGCACGCGCAATGGGATGAAAAGCTGGACGGACGGCTGGCGCAGGCGTTGATGAGCGTGCAGGCGGTGAAAGGCGTGGAGATTGGCGCGGGGATCCTGGCGGCGGGATCGTACGGCAGCGAAGTGCAGGACGAGATTTCGTACGATAAGAAGGCGCGGAGATTCCGGAGGTCGAGCAACCGGGCTGGCGGGGTGGAAGGCGGGATAACGAACGGCGAGGACGTGGTGATCCGGGGATACCTGAAACCGATTTCGACGCTGCGGAAGGCGATGGGAACCGCGGACATGGTGACGAAGGAGCCGGTTCGGGCGGCTTACGAGCGTTCGGACTGGTGCGTGGTGCCGGCCGGGGGAGTGGCGGGCGAGGCGATGGTGGCACTTGTGCTGGCGGATGCTTTTCTGCAAAAATTCGGAGGAGATTCGCTGGCGGAGATGCGGCGGAATTTCGAGAGCTATGGCCAACAAATCGACAAGTTCTAAGGGCTCCACGGTGACCGCCGAGACGACGGTGGTGGCGGCGCCGCGGGGGAAAATTCATCCGATCGTGAAGTACGGCGATCCGGTGCTGGAGAGGCCTGCCGCGACGATTACGAAATTTGACGCGGAGCTGGAGCAGTTGGTTGAGGACATGTTTGCTTCGATGTACGCGGCGAATGGCGTGGGCCTGGCGGCGCCGCAGATTGGGAAGAGCATCCGGCTGGCGGTGGTGGACGTGACCGTGGGGAAGAATCCGGAAGCGAAGATTGTGCTGGTGAATCCGGAGATTATTCACGCGGAAGGCGAAGTGCGCGAGGAAGAAGGGTGCCTTTCGGTACCGGGTTTTCGCGGATATGTGGTGCGGCCGCAGTTTGTGACCGTGCGCGCGCAGAATGCGAAGGGCGAGACGTTTGAGATTCGAGGAGAAAATCTGCTGGCGCGGGCGTTTTGCCATGAGATCGATCACCTGCACGGGATTTTATTTTTGACGCATTTGAGCATGCTGAAGCGCGATTTGATCAAGCGGAAAATCAAGAAACTGCGGAAAGAGGGCGAGTGGTAGCGCCGCCGCGCCAACGGGTGAGCCGCCCGTGAACCGGATGCGCATCGTATTTTGTGGCACACCGCAGTTTGCAGTTCCCTCCTTGAAATATCTCCTGACACAAAATGAGTTTGAGATTGCGAGCGTGTATACGCAGCCGGACCGTCCGCGGGGGCGGGGGCAAGAGATTTCGTTTTCGCCGGTGAAGGAAGTGGCGGTGGCGGCGGGTCTGGAAGTGATGCAGCCGGAGAAGGTGCGCGCGCCAGAGGTGGAAGAGCATCTGCGAAAGCTGGCGCCGGATGCGATCGTGATTATCGCGTACGGGCAGATTATTCCGGCGCGGCTGCTGCCGATTCCGCGATTGGGGTGGATTAATTTGCACGCTTCCCTGCTGCCGAAGTATCGGGGGGCGGCGCCGATTCAGTGGGCGATTGCGAGCGGAGAGACGGTTACGGGAAATACGACGATGCGGATTGACGCGGGGATGGATACAGGGGAGATGCTGGTGCAGGAAGAGTTGCGGATTGGGGCGGAGGAGACGGCGACGGAGTTGGCTGGGCGGCTGGCGGAGATGGGGGCGCCGTTGATGGCGAAGACGCTGCGGGGATTGGCGAAGGGGGAGTTGACGGGGCAGGCGCAGAATCATGCGGAGGCGACGCTGGCGCCGATGTTGAAGCGGGAGGACGGAAGGATTGAGTGGGCGCGGACGGCGAAGGTGATTTACGACCGGATGCGGGGGTTTGCGCCATGGCCGGGGGCGTATACGGAGTTCCGTGGGCGGACTTGGCATTTGCGGGGGAAGCCGTTGGGGGGCGCGGCGGGGGAGCCGGGGACG
>Ga0210407_10000106_pt1 | contig 106636 bp, 91 predicted proteins | sample IncBWC27MmetaG_FD_150860 | JGI IMG/M metagenome (GOLD analysis project Ga0210407, IMG submission 150860) | Forest soil microbial communities from Barre Woods Harvard Forest LTER site, Petersham, Massachusetts, United States - Inc-BW-C-27-M | ecosystem: Environmental > Terrestrial > Soil >...
CGACTTGCCCTGTCGGTGCATTTTCATCAATAACTCACGTTCCCCAATCGAATATGCCACTCCACGCATCGGCCGCCCTCCTAGCGGCTCATCTTACTGTCCGTAACTTATGTCTTGGGATAGCACAGCCGACCTTCAGGTCGGTCCGGCGCGTCTCTACAAAATCCGACGGAAATCTCTAGCAAATTTTATTTTGGTTGAATTTGGTGGAGCCGATGGGGTTCGAACCCACGACCTCCTCGATGCCATCGAGGCGCGCTCCCAGCTGCGCCACGGCCCCACCGCAGGAACGAAATTATTTTAGCACACGTTGGAGCAGAAGACCGTGCAAAGCCTGGCGGCAGTATGCGACTGGGACGTGCGCCTTTTCCTCTTCATTACACTCCCACTTTTCGGTGTAGGGCTGAAGTAAATTCCCCGCTGAGCACTCGGGCCGGCTGCTCACTCCGCTGAGCCGGCCCCTTTTTTCTCGAATTTGAGAATCACTGTAAATTGCTGAATCAAAAGATATTAATAACGACTAATCCCCCGTGACCCCAGTCACTTCTTTTCCACCACTTTTCCACGTATCCTTGACTGGACAATCCCTGCGGCGTTCGGGTATTCTCCCCCTTCCGCACGGCCCGGTCAAAATCTAAGGAGTCTTCAAATGGCATCGCCCGCCGTATCCAGTAAGTTTCGAGCCGTCCTCTGTCGTCATTGTGCCAAGCCCATTCGAGTACCCGCCCTCATCATGAAAAAGGAAACCGCATTTCAGTCCCTCACCGATTCCGGCGACATTCACTACCATCTGATCTCCCGGGTCTTCAACGTTCGCTGCCGCTGCTGCGAACGCGAGTCCGTCTACTCCATCAATCAGATCATCGACTATCCGTATGCCATGGCTCCGGCCCCCGGCGACTGCAAGTCCGCGTCTCTGTAATCTGCGCACAACCAAGCAGGAGCACATTCGTTCCGGGCCCTTGCTCGGAGTCTGCCCCATTTCCATTGTCTTTTTTCTGCTTCGCCCATCAGTCGCTGACCTTGGGCGATGACCGGCTGTGCGCGCTCAGTTGACTCTGTCAACTTCCTCAATTCGTGCTTCCTCCAGAGCTCTTCTCGATGCAGAATACCTCCGCAGCCCCTTACTATGTCTGTCCCGAATGATCGCTCTTCCCCCGGCGTGCGCCTGATTCTCCGCATCACCGCGGCGCTTATCCTGCTGTTTTTCATCGCTTACGCGTTTGATCTCACCTGGTACCACATGCGGCTCGCGGCTCCTCGCCTGGGTGCGGCCAACTCTTCCGTCCACCGCGTCCGCCTTCTTGCGATTCCCGACAAGGGCAACAAAACCGAATATCAGATCGACGCGGTGACCCCCGAAGAAGACCTTCCCTGCACCCGCACAATCTTTCCCCACGCACAACACAATCCCTGCTGGTACGTCTCGCGCCACGCAAAAGATCCCATCTCCATGTAACCAGGTTTCATTTCTTAGTCGGGAATTTGTAGAAACATTGCTCTCTGCCCCAGCGCCGGAGGCGCGGCAGAAATTAGCCCAGTGCGCCTGCCCTGAGCGAAGCCGAAGGGTGAGCACTGGGTCAGCTATGCGGAAGAAACTCGAGCCCCGGAGGGGCGACACACTCTCCTCTTCCGCTATTTCATGCCTCCCCATACCACCTTCCTCATCCTCCAATCTTCCGGGAAATGCTCAATCCAACACCACCCGCGCGGCCATCCCTCTTCCATTTCTCCCGCAATTCCGATATGAACGTCGCTCAGGAGGTACGCTCATGCACGCTGCGTGTCGTTCGACCTTCCTGGCTCTGACCTTTCTGTTCCTCCTGCCGCTCTCTTCGCCGCAGACGCCCGCACCTCCCGCCGATCCCAAAGCCGAAATCCTCGCCTTCAACCAGAGCTTCATCAACGCCCACCTGCGCATGGACAATCCCGCCATCATCGATATGTGGGCCGACGACGGCGTCAGCCTGCTCCCCAGCATGGCCCCCATGATCGGCCGCGCCACGATCGGCAAATTCATCAACGACATCAGCGCGCAAATGCCCGGCTACAAAATCGTCCGCGAAAAAATAGATTTCCGCGACATTCAAGTTTCCGGCGACTGGGCCTCCGAATGGGGACTCGAAACACAAGGCCTTCAACCTCCCGGCAACCAGCCCACCATGGAGGGCTACGGCAAACTTCTCTTCGTCCTCCACAAAAACCCCAAAGGCGAATGGAAAATCCAGCAAGAAATGTGGAACGCCAACCCCAAGCCCTAGACTTTTACCGGCGGTTTTACGCCGCCCCCCATCTGCTCCCCGTTGTCATCCCGACCGGAGATCCGCGCAGTTTGCGGTTCGGAGTGCAGGGACCCCGGCAACACCTCCAATTGCTCATCAAACCGCACTCCAAGCACCCGATCTCCCTGTCTCTATGCCCCTCTAATCCTTTTCCACTATTCCCACTCCGCCCCAATCCCGCTACATTCCCCAAACTCACGCAATTCTCAATTCCAGGCGTCGCACCACGGAGGGCCACAATGTCTGTCCAAACTTCCGCCCTGAACTTCAACCCAACCCTCGCCACCACCGGAAACTGGCGCAGCCGCTTTCTCGCCATTATGCTGATGCTCGCCATCGCCGGAATCTTCTGGGTGGACTCCCGCTACCCCGCGCTCCTCAAGCGCTATCACGCCGGCACGCAGCTCAAGGCCACGGGCGCACTCACCTTCGGTGCCGTCTATCAGGTTGATCGCTCCATGCCGCTCAGCACGCGCGTCTGGCGCACCACCGTGAATTGGCTCGACGCCAACCGCATCGGCATGACTTTTTCCTTCCTCTTCGGTCCCGCCGCGCTCACGTTTCTTGCAATGCTTCCTCGCCGCAGATTCCGTTCCCGATACCTCAACACGTTGTTCGGCGCCGCGGCCGGAGTACCGCTCGCCGTCTGCTCTAACTGTGTCGCGCCAATCGCGCGCGGACTCTTCGCCTCCGGCATGAGCGCCGAATCCGTCCTCGCCACCATGTTTTCCTCTCCCGCGCTCAACGTAGTCGTTCTCGCCATGACCTTCACGCTCTTTCCCGTTTCCATCGCGCTCATCAAACTTGCAACCGTACTCTTCCTGATCCTGGTCTTTGCTCCCGCGGTCGCCTCTCGCCAAAAATCCGCCGAAGCCTCCCTCGCATGCCCGATCGAAATCCCCTCCGCCGAAACCTGGCCCCAAGCCGCGATCGGCGTCGCACGCTCTTTCCTCAAGAGTTTCTGGTATGTAGCCCGCGTCGCGCTGCCGTTGATGATTCTCGCAGCCGTTCTCGGCGCCCTGGTCGTCGAACTTCTCCCGCCGCAGGCGCTCATCGCCCCGGTTACTCTCGGCGGCATTCTCCTCGTAGCACTCGTCGCCGCCTTCCTGCCCGTGCCCATGGCCTTCGACGTAGCCATCGCCTATATCGCCATGACCAAGGGAGTCCCCCTCCCCTACGTCGTCACCATCCTCTGCACCCTCGGCATCATCAGCGTCTATTCGCTCTCCGTCGTAGGCAAATCCCTCTCCTGGCGAGTAGCCGCCGCAGCCTACGCCACGGTAGCCGCCCTCGGCACCGCCGCCGGCCTCCTAACCCACCTGTTCCTATAACGAATTGGACTTCACAGCTTTGTAGGGGCCGGGCTCGCCCGGCCCTCTTGGGTTGCTCACTCGCGCCCACTCTGTAGGGACACGATATATCGTGCCCGCGGAGAGTCTGCAAGCCGCGCTTTCCTACTCCCCGCCGCCCTTCACTTCCCTCAACCTCTTCTCCAAATATCTCCGCTCACTCTCATTCGTCACCAACCCCAACGCCTTCCGATACTCCTCCGCCGCCTCCGAAAATTGTCCCAATCTCCGGTGCATATCCGCCTGCGCCGCATGCAACAAATGATAATTCTCCAAATCGCTCGCCGCCCCCAACTCCTTCATCAACTCCAACCCGCGCCGCGGCCCTTCCGCCATCGCCACGGCCACCGCCCGATTCAGCGAAACCACGGGCGAACCCTGCGCCAGCATCAGCAAATCGTAAAGCCGCACAATCTGCCGCCAATCCGTCTCTTCCGCCCGCGCGGCCCGGCAATGTACCGCCGCAATCCCCGCCTGCAGCGCCAAAGGCCCCGGCCCCCCGCGCATAGCCTCTTCCACCAGCGGCAACGCCTCCCGAATCTGCTCCCGCTTCCATTTCGTCCGATCCTGCTCCTCCAGCACCACAATCTCTCCCGCCTCATCCAGCCGAGCTTCTCGCCGCGCATCGTGCAGCAGCATCAGCGCCACCAGCGCCGTCGCCTCGCGCGGAGTCTGCGGCGCCATCAAGCTCGCCACCAAACGCCCCAACCGTATCGCCTCCGAGCACAAATCCAGCCGCAGCAGCGAATTTCCCCGCGTCGCCGCATACCCTTCGTTGAACACCAGGTAGATCACCGTCAGCACCGCGTCCAGCCGCTCGGCGATAGCATTCGTCTCCGGCACAACGTATGGAATCTTCGCGTCGCGGATCTTCCGTTTCGCCCGCACCAGCCGCTGCGCCATCGTCGTCGTCGATGTCAGAAACGCCCGCGCAATCTCTTCCGTCTCCAGCCCGCACAAAGTCCGCAGCGTCAGCGCCACCTGCGCCTCGGGCGCCAGCGCTGGATGGCAGCACGTAAATATCAGCCGCAACCGGTCGTCCGGTATCTCCCCCGAATCGTAATTCGGCTCCTGGCTCTCCGTCCCCAATTCCGAGTTGCCATAAAGGGCCAGCTTCTCCGCGTATTTCCCCTGCCGCCGGATCCGGTCAATCGCTTTATTCCGCGCCGTCTGGATAATCCAGGCCCGCGGCAGCGCCGGCACCCCGGTGGCCTTCCACTGCTCCACGGCCGCCGCGAATGCTTCTTGCGCGCATTCCTCGGCAAGTTCAAAATCGCCTATCACCCGGATCAGGGTCGCCACAATGCGGCCCCATTCGGCTCGGTATACGGCCTCAACGGCGCTGGCTGCGGCGGTGCTCATAGTTGGTCCAAATATCTTACGGTACCCTGTCGATTCTTGTGTCACCCGTTCGACTTACAAATAGGATGCGCAAAATTTTCCACTCGCCCCGGGCCTATAACATTGTCATCCTGAGGGACGCACAGTTAGCGTCCCGAAAGATCTCAACCAGATGTGTCGGCAAGCAATCAGCTTGGTAGCCCGGCACCAAACCACTCAGGAGAACCCATGAAATACATGCTCATGATGTACCTCGAAGAAAACGGATCGCAGACTCAGGAGCAACGCGAGCATTGCTACGTGGAGTCCACCGCGTTCGCCAACAAGCTCCACGAATCCGGCCAGTTTCTCGGCGCGGCGCCCCTTCAACCCACCTCCACCGCCACCAGCCTCCGCCTGCAGGACGGCAAGCGCATCGTGACCGACGGCCCTTTCGCCGAAACCCGTGAACAGCTCGGCGGCTTCTTTCTGATTGATGCTAAAGACCTTGACGAAGCCATCGACATCGCCTCCCGGGTCCCCGCCGGTCGCTGGGGCACCGTCGAAATCCGCCCCCTCGTCGAAGTCGAAGGCCTGCCCAAAATTTAAATATTCGGTGTGTCGATTTCGCGTCCGGCCATTCGTCTTACAGGTAGAGAGCAGGATCGGCCGCCCGGCACCCCAGGTTCTCAACGTTACTAAATTTTTCAGGAGATCGAACCATGCGATTCATGATGATCGTAAAGGCCAACAAAGACAGCGAAGCCGGCAAGATGCCCGGCGAAGAATTGCTCGCCGCCATGGCCAAGTACAACGAAGAACTGGTGAACGCCGGCGTCCTCGTCGACGGCTCTGGACTCCAATCCAGTGCCAAAGGTTTTCGCGTCCGTTTTTCCGGCGGCAAAACCTCCATCATCGACGGTCCCTTCGCCGAAACCAGGGAGCTGATCGCCGGCTACTGGGTCATCAACGTGAAGTCGCGCCAGGAAGCCGTCGAGTGGGCCAGGAAAATTCCCGCTCCCTTCGGTCCACACGAAGAAAGTGAAGTCGAAGTCCGCCAATTCTTCGAACTGGAAGACTTCGCTCCCGGCGACGCAGTCGAACACCACAAAGAAGTCGGCAAGAAACTAGCAGCAGGCAAAAAGTAGTGGCACAGCCATTCCTGCCTGCCCTGAGCTAGCCGAAGGGGCTGTGCTCTTTGGCGGCAAGCAAAAATTCCACGTTGACCGAAAGGATAGAACAATGCAGAAAATCACCCCCTTCCTCTGGTATGACGGCAACGCCGAAGAAGCCGCCAACTTCTACATCTCCATCTTCAAGAATTCAAAAATGGGCAAGATTACCTACTACGGCGAAGCTGGCCCCGGAACGAAAGGTTCCGTCCTGACCGTCAGCTTCCAGCTCGAGGGACTCGAATTCGTCGCCTTGAACGGTGGGCCACACTACAAATTCACCCCGGCCTTCTCTCTCTACGTCGATTGCGAAACTCAGGGCGAGGTCGACACGCTTTGGTCCAAGCTTCTTTCCGGCGGCGGCCGCGAAGATCGTTGCGGCTGGCTCGTCGACAAATACGGCGTCTCCTGGCAAATCATCCCCAGAGTTCTAATCGAACTCCTAAGCCATAAGGACCCAAAAATCTCCGCTCGCGCCATGCAGGCCATGCTCCAAATGGCCAAAATCGATATCAGCAAACTCCAGCAAGCCGCCGGCGCCAAATCAGCCCAGTCTGCCGGCTCATAAATGGCGCTTGGGGGTCGGAGCTTCAGCTCCGACACGAAAGGCCAGGAAAAAAAATGGGCTTCAGCCCCTGAGGAACTGTTTTCGCTTCTGCCGCACCGATTTATGGGACAACTTCTAGGCAGATTTGCTTTGCTGTTCATTTTCGCGTTCGAGTATCAAAAGATTAGGAACTAAAAACTAAAGCCTTAAAACTTAAAACTGAATACTTAGAACTGAAAACTAAAACAAGGAGCACTCCATGCAATTCAATTCCTATCTCTTATTCAATGGCGACTGCGAAGAAGCTTTCACCACCTACGCGAAAATCTTCGGCGCCAAAATCGAGATGATGCTCAATCACGAAGGCACCCCCGCCTCCGTCCAGGTGCCGCCCGAATGGCAAAAGAAAATCCTCCACGCCCGCATCAGCATCGGCGACGCTGTCCTCATGGCCTCCGACGCCCCTCCGGGCCGCTATTCCAAGCCGCAAGGCTTCAGCGTCAACATCGGCCTCACCGACACCAAGGAAGCCGAACGCATCTTCACCGCGCTCTCCGAAAACGCCAGCGTCACCATGGCCCTCGGCGAAACTTTCTGGGCCCATCGCTTCGGCATGCTCACCGACCGTTTCGGCATCCCCTGGATGGTCAACGTCGAACGCGCCGGCGTTCAAGCCGCGTAATTAAATTTCACCTGTTTTGGGGTACGATAGCTTTCCCGGATTCTCGAACAAAATCGCATAGGCGAACCGTATATACGAATTGCCTAAAAAGGAGCAGAAGCGCATGAGCAGGGTTCGAGTGTTGGTTGGAACGAAGAAGGGCGCTTTTATTTTGTCCGCCGATGGCAAGCGCGAAAAATGGGAAGTCAGCGGCCCCCATTTCGCCGGTTGGGAGATCTACCACCTCAAGGGTTCGCCCGTTGATCCCAATCGCATCTACTGCTCGCAAACCAGCGGCTGGTTCGGCCAAATCATTCAGCGTTCCGATGACGGCGGCAAAACCTGGTTCCAGCCCGGCACGCCCCCGGGCGAAACGAAAACTCCCAACGGAATGCCCAAAGGCGAAAGCAACAAGTTCTCCTACGACGTCTCAAAAGAAACCGGCGCGCCGCTCACCACCCACCAGTTTTACGACGGCACGCAGCATCCCTGGGAGTTCAAGCGCGTCTGGCATCTCGAACCTTCTCACACCGATCCGAATCTCGTCTACGCGGGCGTGGAAGACGCCGCGCTATTCAAATCCACGGACGGCGGCCAGAACTGGCACGAGCTTTCCGGCCTGCGCGGCCACGGCACCGGCCCCAAGTGGCAACCGGGGGCCGGCGGCATGTGCCTGCACACCATCATCCTTGACAAGAAAAATCCCAATCGCATCTACATCGCCATTTCCGCCGCCGGCGCGTTCCGTTCCGACGACGCGGGCAAGACCTGGAAGCCCATCAACAAAGGCCTCGTCTCGCAATTCATTCCCGATCCCAACGCCGAAGTCGGCCACTGCGTCCACCACGTCGCCATGCACCCGGCAAAGCCTGACACTCTGTTTATGCAAAAGCACTGGGACGTCATGCGCAGCGACAACTCCGGCGACCTCTGGCACGAAGTCAGCGGCAACCTCCCCACAGATTTCGGTTTCGTAATCGACGTCCACGCCCACGAACCGGAAACCATCTACGTCGCGCCCATCAAAAGCGACGGCGAACACTTCGTTCCCGACGGCAAACTCCGCATCTACCGCAGCAAGTCCGGCGGCAACGAGTGGGAAGCCCTCACCAAGGGCCTGCCGCAAAGCGATTGCTACGTCAACATCCTCCGCGACGCCATGGCCGTGGATTCACTCGACTCCTGCGGCATCTACTTCGGTACCAGCGGCGGCCAGGTCTATGTTTCCCCCAACGCAGGCGACTCCTGGTCCCCAATCGTCCGCGACCTCCCCGGCGTCCTCTCCGTCGAGGTACAAACCATCCCTTGAGCCGCTGCCCGCTGTAGCATAGGCTTGAGCCTGTGCTCTTGGGTACTCCGAGGAACCCAGTGAAATGAAGTTCACGCTCCAATCTCAACACAACCGGCAAACGTCACTATGATCCGCGTGCAACTCCCCGCGCATCTACGCACACTAGCCCACGTGAACGGCGAGGTCACTCTAGAACTCGCCGTTCCTCCAACTCTTCGCTCTGTCCTGGACGAACTCGAAGCCCGCTATCCCATGCTCCGCGGCACCATCCGCGACCACGATTCCCTGCAACGCCGCCCATTCCTCCGCTTCTTCGCCTGCGCCGAAGACCTCTCCCACGAATCCTGGGACACCCCACTCCCCCCCGAAGTCGTCGCCGGCAAAGAACCCTTCCTAATCATCGGCGCCATAGCCGGCGGCTAGTATCTTCTCCGCATTCTTCTCTCTGCATTCTTCCATGTAGTGCTGGTCTTTTAAGCCAGCTCGCCGGAACGGCGCCAGCCGATTGCTTTTTCTGTCATCCCGACCGGAGCGGCCGGCTTTTTCTTGCGAGCCGCATTTTGGCGCGCCGGTCGCGAAGTGGAGGGACCGGGGCAAGGTCTATCCCCACTCGACTCACTCTAAATCGCACCCGGCGACCCGCCGCTATCTCTTCGCTGTCTGCTATCTGATCGCTGCTATCTGTTATCCCTCTTTATGCTTCCTCGTCCTCTTCAGCTCCACCACCAGATACGCCACCACCACAATATTCACTACCAACACCACACCCCGCGGCCACGTCAAACGCACATAAAGTTCGTACAGCTCCACCGGCATTAACGATGCGGTCGTGATGATCGTCAAATACTCCGCCCAGCGCTTCGCCAGCGCCAGCCCTGTGCCTTCCAGCAAAAACAGCGCCGAATAAAAAAACGTCCCCACGCTCAACTGCCGCAGCCGGTGTTCGTCCACGTTGGACAGTTTCTCCAGCAGCCAGATCAGATACTTGTTGTGTGGATCCGCGCGCAGCAGTTCCATCCAGTGCGCGAAGTCTTTCTCAATGTCTCCATGCAGGTAATGCAGCGCGCCCAATCCGATTGCCAGCAGCCCGATCCCGTTCACAAACTTCAGCGCTGCAATCGCCATCAGTCCGCGGTGTTTCTTGTGCCCGCTTTTTTCCGTCGCCATGGGTAACTGACTTTATCATGCCCTTCGGCTCTGGCCTCCTTGCGCCGCTAGCCTGTGTGCTCCCGGGAAAACCGTTTGGCAACGACGGCAACATCGTTAATCCTGCATTTAGGTTCCGGCAGCTAGATTTGCCTGCATCGGGAGCCATCTGATGAAAAAGTTTTCCCTGTGCGCAGTTGCGGCCGCGCTGTCCATTTGTTCGGGGGCGTCTGCGCAGGACGCGCAACTGTTGAAGCCGGTCCAGACGATTCCGATGCCCAATGTGAAGGGGCGCATCGACCACATGGACGTGGATGTGAAAGGCAAGCGGCTCTTCGTTTCCGGTTTGGAAAATGGCTCGGTCGAGGTCGTGGATCTGCAAACGGGCCGCGGGACGAAAAGCATTCCCGGTTTTCTGAAGCCGCAGGGAATTGCCTACGTTCCCGCGCTGAACAAACTGTTCGTCGCCAGCGGCGATGATGGCATGGTGCGCGTCTTTCGCGGGGACACGCTGGAATTACTTGACACGATCAAGCTCGAGCTGGGGCCGAATCGCGTGGCGTACGATCCAGTCAAGCAGGTGTTGTACGTCGGCTATGGCGGCAAGGACGCGGGAAAGGATTTCGGTGAAGTCGCCGCGATCGATGCCCGCACGGACAAAAAGATTTTCGACGTGCAGGTCGCAGCGCACCCGTCCGAGTTGCTCCTGGATAAATCCGGCCAAACGTTATTCGTCTTCATCTCTGTCGCCAGCAAGATCCAGGTGGTGGACGTCGCGAAACGCGAACTGCGCGCCACCTGGCCGGTGAGCAGCCAGCGGCCGGGCGATGCCGCCCTCGATGAATCGTCCGGCCGCTTGCTCATCGGCACGCACACTCCGCCGGAGATGATTGCGATGGACGCCAAAACCGGAAAAGAAGTGGCGCATCTACCTACCACCGATGGAATGGACGGCGTCTATTTCGACGCCCCGCGCAAGCGCATTTACATTTCGGGTGGCCGCGGCGAAGAAATCGGCTCGGTTTACGTCTATCAACAGAAAAATGCAGACAGCTATGAGCTTGTGGGAAAAATTCCGACGCGCCCAGGTGCGGGAACTTCATTCTGGTCGCCGGAACTGAACCGCTATTACGTTGCCGCTCCTGCAAACGGTGCGGAGCCGGCGGCGATCCTGGTGTTTGAACCTGTGCAGTAAAAACACGATTTGCTCGAACCGCTGTCGAATTCATAAAATTCATACAGTTTTCCACTGAGGAGGAACGATGAAGAAGTTGCTGGCAGTAAGCGCAATCGCACTGGCCGGGCTGGGAATGTTTTCCTTCCGCGGTGCGCACGCCGCGAAAGCGCAATCCACCGGGCGCGACATCCTCCCTCTGCAGCTCGAGGAAGAAATTCCCGTCCCGGGCGTGGCCGGACGCCTCGATCACTTCACCGCCGACGTCAAACGCAAGCGCCTCTTCGTCTCCGCCCTCGGAAATAACACAGTCGAGGTCATCGACACCTTCGCCGGCCGTGTGATCCACTCCATCAAGGGGCTAAGCCAGCCGCAAGGGCCGCTCTACGTTCCCGGCTTCGACAAGCTCTACGTGGCCAACGCCGAAAACGGAAAGATGAATGTCTACGACGGCGCAACCTACACCCTGAAAAAGACAATTGATTTCGGCGTGGACCCCGACAATGTCCGCTACGATGCCGCTTCCAAGAGAATCTTCGTCGGCTTTGGCGAAGAGGACGGCGGCATCGCCATGGTCGACCCGGCCACCGACGAGCGTGTCGGCCAGGTCTACAAAACCGAAGGCCATCCAGAATCATTCCAGGTCGAAGCGTCGGGCGCGCACATCTACGCCAATGTTCCGGACGCCGGCATGGTGGTGGAATCCATCGACCGCAAAACCGGCGCCGTCACCAAGTGGCCGCTGAAAGGCCTGAAAGGGAATTACGCCATGGCCCTCAACGAAGAGGACCACCGCCTCTTCACCGTCACGCGCAAGACCCCGATGCTCGTCGTCTTCGACACGCAAACCGGCAAAGAAGTCGCGCGACTCCGCGCCGCCGGCGAATGCGACGACGTGTTCTTCGACGCTTCCCGCAAACGCATCTACGTCATCGGCGGCGAAGGCATCATCACCGTGATCGAGCAGAAAGATCCCGATCACTACGAGCTAATCACCAACGTCCCCACCACCATCGGCGTTCGCACCGGCTACTGGTACGCCAAACGCGACCGCTTCTATGTCGGCGTCCCCGCCAAGGGCAACGAGCCTGCCCAGGTCTGGACCTACGAAGCCGAAGACTAGCGCATGGCTCCCAGGCGGCGCGAAATAGCTACGACCCAAGCGAAACCTCCGGCACGCCGCCGGTAAAGCCGTGTCCAGTGTTGTAGGGGATGGGCTTGCTTGTCCTGAGTCTGGCCGAAGGGCCCATCCCCCCAAAGCTAATCTTCGTCGTCGTTTCCGTCATCTCCCGTAGGCCGCAGGGCGTGTCTCGAAACGTAATCCGCCACGGTTCTGCCCAGCACGTTTCCGCGTACGCACGATGTTCGGTAATGAATCCCCCCAAACACGCGCGCGTCGGCGATTTCCATTGTCGCGTCCGTGAAACTCGCAAACGAACGCGTCTTTCCGGGAAGTGTCTCCGAATCAAGACTAAACGCCGTGTTCTCTCCAAACCTGGCGGCCAGGATGAACGCAGCTGAACCGCTCACCGTGGAATGTCCTGACGGATACTCGGGATGCGCCGGAGTGCCGCCCGGAAAGAAATCCAGCCAGGGTATCCACGCTGGGTCCGAATCCGCGGGAGTGAACCCGTCCCGGATCGCCGTGATCGGCCGCCAGAATACGTAGCGGTATTTGCCATCCCAGCACGCGATGCCCGCGTCCGCCATCGACACATTCAGCAAAGCGAAGAGGTGCGCATTCTCGGTGAATGACAACCCGCGCGCCACAGAGAGTTGCGCGGCAATCCGGTTCCAATAAAGCGGTGTATTTCCTGCCCAAAACAGCGCCAAGTCCGACTGGTCCTGCGTGCGCCCCGATCCGGAGTACACGCCCATCTTAAACAGTTCATCGAGATCAGCAGCGTACTCCGGGCTATTGAGCGCGAATGGAGGCGGCAAACGGAACTGCGATGGCCGCGTCAGGACCCAGGGCGTCATGGTAGCGAACTGTGGTCCCGCCCCGGACACTCCAGGCAATTGGTTGGGCAATCCCTGTGGCGTTGGCCGCCACGCGCCAATGGCCGCCTGTGTCCCGACGATGCTCTGCACTCCAAGGAACGGCGGCGGTGCAGGCGCGATCCCATCCGTCAACCTCCAGGCCCAAATGGCGTCCGCAACGGTTTGTCCCCAGGCCACTCCGGCGGCGATGGATTGAGCTTTCTCCGTGGAGGCGAGTGCCGCAAGCGATGCGTCGTGTTGCGTCTTGAGCGTTGCGGCCTGTGCGGGATACAAATCGACCAGGATCACGTATGCGGCCTGAATCGCCGCCGCCCTCTCAGAAGCGTTGTGTGGTGCGGCTGGTTTTACATGTAGCGGTTGAAAGCGCCGGTCGATACCGTTAACCGCGTCAAAAACTGACGCGGAAACGAGCGCAACCACGCGCGTAGACACCAGTGGATTCGTGCCGCCGGCAAGAACCGTCGTGTTCATGACGCCGATCCACTCCAGCACTGTGTCGGGCGCGGCAGCCGACACCGGTGCGGGACCGGCAGCAACCAGCGCCACAATAAGCAATGCACTCCAGAACATCGCGCCGGCCCTCCGCCGGCAATGGAACAGGAATAGGCCCAAATCAAACGCAGTTATATTGCGATTCATTTTTCCTCCATGTGGGCGGAGGCAGCGTTATTACGGGCTAGCGGGCTGTTTGCTTTGACCTGGCAAATCGCGCGTCAGCAGGAAGCGCTACCGTGGGGCACCAACTCGTCGGTAGCAGTGGCGAGTTCCTAGCGTTCTATGCCTCTTATGCGCGCAAGTCAAGTGAATCTGTTGCTACTTCTAACGGGCAGCGCGCTCTTTCTTAGCTCAGTTGTTGTCTTGGGTGGCCTGCCTGGCGATCTTGCAAAGGTACGTCCGTTCTTCGTTTTTGCTCCATTTCTCCGATATCTCGTTACTTCCCGTGAAGGATATACCACCCAGAATGTGCAATATCCGGCTGCTGCTGTGTTCTCATCGTCAGCGCCTCTTGGCTTAAGGTCGGGTGCCATTGCGCTGGGGGCGGCATGATGCCACAATCAGCCTATTGTTGGCATTTGGCCCGGCGCCCTTGGTGGGGAGCTTGGCCTTGGCACCTTTGGCCGCTCCACGGTGTCTAATACCTAGAGCGGACAAAGGTTGGGGCATAGCGCAGTACCAAGGATGCCCGACCCAGCAGTGCCAGCAGGCCCCAGGTTGCTACTCGCAGGTGGGGCAGAAAGGCCGACCGTGTCCGATTGGGCCAGCACACTTTCGTGGGGTAGAGACGAATCCCAGCTTGTCACCGAGCTGCAAGCCGGCTCGGAGACCGCCTTCGACTGGCTCGTCAATCACTACCACGCTCCCGTTTACAACTTGATCCTCGGGATGCTGGGAGACACCGCGGACTCCGCCGACGCCGCTCAGGAAGTTTTCTTGAAAGCCTTCAAAGGAATTCGCAGCTTTCGCCAGGGCAGCTCGCTGAAGACCTGGCTCTACCGCATCGCCATTCGCGAAGCCCTGAATCACCGCCGCTGGTTCAAGCGCCACAATCAGAAAAATGTTTCCATCGATGCGGAGCCGGCGGAAGGCTGCTTGGCCATAGAGATTGAAGATTTGAGCGCGACTCCGTTTGAGCAGCTCGCGGCCCACGAAATTCAGGTCGCAGTCCAGGGAGCGCTGCAGCAGGTGCCGGACGTATTTCGCAGCGCGGTGATTTTGCGCGACATCGAAGGCCTCAGCTACGAGGAAGTGGCCGAAGTGCTGGAATGCAGCGTGGGCACGGTGAAGTCGCGCATCCTGCGCGGGCGGCGTTCCTTGAAAGAGATTCTGGAGCCGCTGCTGGCGGAAAAATCGCTGCACAGCAAAACTGCAGAGCGCGACACCCAGACCCCGGAAACGCACTGGCGCAATGCGGAAGCTGTGCGCGAAGCCGCGGCGACCGCTTCGGTAACAGCTTTCTCAGAGCAGGTTGGTCTTCAAATGGCCTACATACGGGTTTCGGCGCCGGCAACGGCAGAAAGTTTGACGCGCCCGCAGACAGCGCGCGAGGAGAAACCATGACGTGCGATAGAGTCCATCGCCGCCTCGCCGGTTATCTGGACGATGCGAGTGTATCGGCGGCGCGCTCCGCGGAGCGCGTGGCCATCCGGCAACATCTGGAAAATTGCGAACCCTGCCGCGAAGAGTTGCAGCGCTACCGCAAACTGGCCGTATTGATGTCGCGCGTGCCGCGCGCCGTCCCTCCCGCGGATCTCGCCGTGAAAATTAAAGTGGCCGCTTCCCAGGCCCAGGCTACCCAGGATTGGAGCGGGCGCTGGCAGTGGGTAAAGGACCGCTCGGAAATTCTGATGGACAACGTGTTTCGTCCGCTGACCGTCCCGGCCACCGGCGGATTTTTCTCCGCCATCGTGATCTTTGTGTTTGTGCTGCAGATGATGCTGCCGGGTATCTCGGTGCAGGCCGATCCCAACGATGTGCCGACGGTCCTGTTGCAACCCGCGGAACTGATTTCGCTCTCTGACATGCAAGCTTCGGCGGAAATGCAGCATCCCGACGTCGGCCTGCAGCACGAGTTGCTGGTAGACGTAATCGTGGACGCGCAAGGGCAGATGTCCACCTACGAAATTATTGTTGGCCCGGACACGCCGGAGATGCGCCATCAACTCGACCAGGTGCTGCTGTTTTCCCGCTTCCGCCCGATGATGAGCTTCGGCCGCCCTACGCCCGGCGGCCACGTAGTTCTAAGCTTCAGCGCAGTCCACGTCCGCGGCTAAATCGTAGCGGCCACCTTCAGGTGGCCCAGCCTACTTTTGTGGTGGGTGCCTTTCCCCGACTTTGTAGTGGCCAGTCTTTAGACTGGTCCCTCTTCGCACTACCCGATTCGTAATCTGAAAACTCGCTCCCTCCTCTTTACTTCCTCAACCTCCTTTTTCCTCCCCTGTCCTCCGGGCCAGCTTTCCCTTTGTAAACGCCTGTTCCTTTCCCCCGAGTCCTTTCCCACCCCATCGTGTTCAATGGATGCAGGAGTTTTCCTCATGCGTACCACCATTCGCCTCTTCACACTACTGACCGCGCTGCTACTTGGCGCCATGCTCTTGACGCCCGCGCTGCACGCGGCTGCTTCCTCGCGTCCCCAGGGAAATTCGCCGGAATCGATCCTGCTGAATGCCGCGAATCACGACCGCGTTTCGATGGGCTTGCAGCCGTTTCAATGGGACGCAAACCTGGCCGCCGCGGCCCGCCTGCACGCGTTGCGGATGGCCCAGCGCAGCACGTTGTCCCACCAGTTTCCCGGCGAGCCACCGTTGCAGGAACGCGCCATGCAGGCCGGCGCGCGTTTCAGCCTGATTGCAGAGAACGTAGCCGAAGGGCCGTCCCCGCAGCATTTGCATGTGCAGTGGATGAATTCCCCACCGCACCGCGCAAATCTCCTTGACCGCGAGCTGAACTCCATCGGCATCGCGGTGGTGCAGAGCGGCAACCTGCTTTTCGCGGTACAGGATTTTTCGGTCGGCGTGCCGCAACTAAGCATCGAGCAGCAGGAATCGCAGATCGATTCGCAACTCTCCGCGCGCGGCATGCGCGTGGTCGACGCGGCCCTTGATGCCCGCAAAACCTGCGGAATGGATCGCGGCTGGGCCGGCCAGCAACCGTTTGCGGTCCTCCGGTATGAGACCTCCAGCTTGAACACCTTGCCGCAAGATATCGAGCAAAAGCTGCGCACAGGCAAGTATCACTCCGCCGCCGTCGGCGCCTGCGACGCCAGCGGCTCCGCCGGCGGCTTCACCCGCTTCCGCATAGCAATCCTCCTCTACTGACCCGCGTCCGCTGTAGCATAGGCTTTGGCCTGTGCGCTTTCCTCCCTGTAGGGGAGGGGCTTGCCCCTCCCGCTGCCGCAGCACCACCCAAACTCAATTTGGACAACTTCCTTCTCTCAATGCCCCAGCGCCGGTGTCATCCCGAATCCCGCGGTTTTGGCGGGATGAGGGATCTGTTTTTCGTTCTTTAACTACACACAGAACGTCAACAGCCGGGCAGGTTCACGCCAATTCCAACTTGCCTTTTCCCCCAAATCCGCTAAACTCCCTCCCATGACGTTCTCGTTTTATACCTACGCGTGGCGATTTACGTACCGCAACATCCGGGTGCGAGCGGCCAGCGTCTAGTTCGAGAGCATCAACCGACTCTTGGCCCACTCGCACCGAGTGGGCTTTTTTGTTTTCGGGCGGCAGAAAACGCGAAAGGGAACAAGCCACCATGATCATTTCCATGAAGCTCCATTCAACGCGCGAAGAAATCGACGAAGTAACCGGCATCGTCAAGCACTACGGCTACAAAGTCCACTCCATCGAAGGCGAAGAGCGCGTCGTGATCGGCGTAGTCGGCGTCGGCGATGTCACCGCGTGCATGGAATCCGTCGAGGCCATGCCCCAGGTGGAAAAGGTAGTGCGCATCACCGCCCCCTACAAATTTGTCAGCAAGGAATTTCGCCCCGGCAAGACCCGCATCAAGGTGAACGGCGCCGAAATCGGCGGCGACGAATTCTCCGTAATCGCCGGTCCATGCTCCGTCGAAAGCGAAGACCAGATCATGCGCTCCGCCGAATCGGTAGCCAAGGCGGGCGCAAAGTTCCTCCGCGGCGGCGCCTTCAAGCCGCGCACGTCACCCTACGATTTTCAAGGCATGGAAGAGGAAGGCCTGAAGCTCCTCCAAAAAGCCAAGAAGGCCACCGGCCTAGCCATCGTCACCGAAGTAATGGGCGACCGCGACGTGGATCTCGTCGCGCAATACGCCGACGTGATGCAGGTCGGCGCCCGCAACATGCAAAACTTCATGCTCCTGAAAGCCCTCGGCAAATGCGGCCGCCCCATCCTCCTGAAGCGCGGCCTCAGCAGCAGCATCAAGGAACTCCTGATGAGCGCCGAATATATCGTGGCCCACGGCAATCCCGACGTGATCCTCTGCGAACGCGGCATCCGCACCTTCGAAACCGCCACTCGCAACACCTGCGACATCTCCGCCATCCCGGTCCTCAATGAACTCACGCACCTCCCGGTGATCCTCGACCCCAGCCACGCCACAGGCAAGCGCAGCCTAGTCCCAGCCTTAGCCCGCGCAGGCGTAGCCGTCGGCGCCGACGGCCTAATCGTCGAAGCCCACCCCGCCCCAGAACGCGCCATCAGCGACGGCGCCCAATCCCTGGACCTAACCCAATTCGCCAAAATGATGGACGACCTGAAGCCCTACATAACCCTCTGGAAAGATGCCCGCAAAAAAGAAACCGCAGCCGTCGCCGCACGGTAACGCGATGGATAGCCCTTTGTAGTGGCCAGACTTTAGACTGGCCAGTCGGATTTACTTGGAAATGGCCGGGTGCCGGGTGCCCCACCCTCGTGAGAGGGTGGGTCTTGGGGTCGCATTTTTTTTTCTACCAAACGAAAACCGGCGGCGGGTGGCCGGGGTTTAATGATTTTCACTCTGTTGACATGGAAGCCGCAGAGAGAATGTCACTTTAACAATTCCCGGGAAATTAGAGAGGCGGAGGGTGCCCCAGGTTCCGCTGTCTGGTACCTGGGTCTTGGGGTGGATTTTTCTCCGCGGGGCCTTCTTGACAAAGTGTCGTACATACACTAATATGGTGTCAGTAAGACACCATAGGAGGACACATGCTCCCCATCCGATTCATGAAAGCGGCTCCCACTACCTACGTGATTCAGTTTAGCAATGGCAAGGTAAGGCGCGAAGGGCCAGGGTTGGCCTTCTTCTACTACGCCCCGACTTCCACCATCTTGACCGTCCCGCTGGCCAGCGCGGATGCTCCCTTTGCGTTTCAGGAAGCGACCGCGGATTTTCAGGCAATCACGATTCAAGGGCAGCTGACGTATCGCGTTTCCGAACCGAAGCGCATCGCCGAAGTTCTGGATTTGAGCGTTGCGCCGAACGGCGTCTACCGCACGGATGACTACCGCAAGCTGGTGGAGCGGCTGGTGCATGCGACGCAAACCTCCATGCGGGAAGAGATGCAGAAGTTGACCCTCCGCGAGGCCCTGATGGGCAGCGGAGTCTTAAGCGGGGCGGTACTGACACGGTTGCGCGCCGCCGATGTTGTGTCGCGGCTGGGCATTGAAATATTGAACTTGTCGATCCTCTCGATCCGGGCCACGCCAGAGATGTCCAAAGCGCTGGAAGCCGAGGCCAGAGAAGCGCTGCAGCGGCGGTCCGACGAGGCGATCTACGCGCGGCGAAACAATGCCGTGGAGCAGGAGCGGCGAATCAAAGAGAGCGAGCTGAACACGGAAATCGCCGTGGAAGAGAAGCAGCGGCAGATTCGCGAAACACGCATGGCCGCGGACATTGCCCTGGAGCAGCAGCGGGCCGCGCTGATGGACCAGCGAGTCGAAAACGAGAAAAAGGAAGCGGACAGCCGGGCATACGCGATGGAAGCGACGATCAAGCCGGTGCGCGAAGTGGACTGGAGAACCTTGATGATGCTGTTCCCTCAGAACATAGACTCGCGGACCACGATTGCCCTGGCGTTTCAAGAAATGGCCACCAACGCGCAGAAAATCGGCGAATTGAATATCTCGCCAGACTTGCTGAACTCGTTGCTTGCGGCCAGGCCTGAGGTTGCGAAACTAGCGGCCCCTCCGAAAGGGAAGTGAGCCGTGGGATACACAGCCGAGCTCGAAAAACGGCAAGCCGGGTACGAAAAAATCGTCCTGATCACCAGGAAGACCCGGCTTGCCGAACTGGTGGAGCGATTTAACACCCACGCCCAGGCAAAATTTTACATCGAACATTCCGGTGGAGACTTCACGGAATATGAGCTGGAAGACGAGGCATACAAGAAGTCACTGGAGACGGTGCGGCAGGCGATTGAAGTGGGTTTGAAGATACAGGTAGTGGATCGCGGCCTGCTGCCGACACTGACGTTTCTGCCTGGGGACTTGATTGTCACGCTGGGGCAAGATGGTGTGGTCGCGAACACGGCGAAGTATGTCGGAGTGCAGCCTATCGTGGCGATTAACCCGGACCCCGAACGCTTCGACGGAGTTCTGCTCCCGTTCCAACCCGCCCAGACGCGAACTGCGCTGCAGAGTGTAGTCGAGCATCGTTCAAAGATGCGGAAGATCACCCTGGCGCTGGCTGCACTGGAGGACGGGCAACGGTTGCTGGCGTTCAATGATCTGTTTGTCGGGGCTCAGAGCCACGTTTCGGCGCGCTATCGAATCCGCTGGCAAAAGGCCGAGGAGCCCCAGTCTTCAAGCGGTGTGCTCATCTCGACGGGAGCAGGTTGCACGGGATGGATCTCATCCGTTTTTAACATGACGGCTGGATTGGCGGCGTTGTCCGGTGTTCGCGGGGTGAAACCTGTGCACCTGGATTGGGAAGACCCGAGGCTGTTTTTTGTGGTTCGCGAGCCGTTTCTAAGCCGTCATTCGAGCGTTGGCATTGTCGCCGGAATGATCGCGGCCGGTCAGGGGTTGGAATTGGAATCCCTGATGCCATCCGGAGGAGTGATTTTCAGTGACGGCGTGGAGAGCGATTACCTGCAGTTCAACTCCGGGGCTAAGCTGACGATTCGAGCGGCCGCGGAATCAGCGCGGCTGGTGGTGGGCTAACGAATGCAAGAAATGAAAGTCACCGTGGACGTGGTCCTCTTTACGATTCGGGCACGCGCCCTGCACGCCTTGTTGGTGCGAAGGGGCGTTCCGCCGTTTGCAGGGCAGTATGCGATTCCGGGCGGGTTTGTCCGGCGGGAAGAATCCTTGGACGAAGCCGCGAAACGCGAGCTTTACGAAGAAACGAGCGTGCGTGATGTTTATCTCGAACAGCTCTACACGTTCGGCGAGCCGCACAGAGACCCCCGAAGCAGGGTGATCACCGCAGCCTATTACGCGCTGATTGGTTCAGAGCGGCTGGATCTAATGGCCGGAGCGGACGCCGCTGAGGCCCGGTGGTTCCCCACACAGGAGTTGCCCAAGCTGGCATTTGATCACCGAAAGATCGTTGACTACGCGCTGGAGCGCCTGCGCAACAAACTGGAGTATACGACGGTGGGGTTCCAGCTCTTGCCGGAGAAATTTACGCTGACCGAGCTCCAGGAAGTTTACGAAGCAATTCTTGGCAAAAAGTTGGACAAGCGAAATTTTCGTCGGAAAATCGGACTCCTGCGTATTCTGAAACCGTTGCGGGAGCGACGCGAAACTGGACGAAAGCCCGCGCAACTCTTTAGATTCGCCGCGGAGAGATTCGTGAAACTAAAAGAAAAAGGAATCTTGTTTCCGTTTTGAAAGCTGGCATTGTGTATGGGTTCAACGGAACTCGGGCTGACCTGCCTTATTTTGCCCTTGTCCCCGATCTGAAATAGCAGGCCGGCGTCGTCCCCAACGTTTTTCGAAACATGGAAATGAACGCACTTGGCGTGCTGTAGCCCGATTCAAGCGCCGCGTGAGTAACTTTCGCGCCCTCCGCCAAGAGCCGCATCGCCTCCATCAACCGAAGTTGCTGCCTCCACTTGCCAAACGTCAAGCCCACGTCTTCCAGGAACAATCTCTCCACCGTTCTCCTGCTCGCGCCCGCCGCTCTGCAAAGCTCAGTGAGCGGTCGGCGGTCCCCCGGGTCGGCCAATAACGCTTCCGTGATTCGCAGCGCCCGCGGATCGGATGGAGTGGGAAGCTGCAGCGGAACCGTTTGGATGGCTTTCAGTTGGTCCAGAATCACGTTGATCAGATGCGCCTGCCACCCGATCCTGCTCCTCAACCCTCGAAACATGCACGCATGGAGAATCAATTCTTTCAGCAGCGGCGACACGTTCGCCACGCAACAAGCTCGCGGCAAACTCCTCGCTAGCCGGGGCTTCAGATACAAGGTACGCATCGCCACCATCCCTGACATCGTGATGCTGTGCGCGACGCCCGCAGGTATCCAAACCGCGCGGTGCGTCGGAACCACCCAGGCCCCGGAACCGGTGCGCACGGTCATCACTCCCCTAGAGGCGTAGACCAATTGATCTCGATCGTGAAAGTGCGAGGGGATTACATGCCCCGCGGGATAGTCGCGCGTCAGGCTCGCAACCTGCCAGCGACGATCTCCCCGCGCATCGAATACCGCACTCTGCCGCTTTTGCAACATTTATTGTCACAATAGCGAAAGCGCGCAAGTCAGGCAAGTGCGAAACTAAGCCATTGGCAGAGTGTCATTCACAAAAGGGGGCAATCAGTCATGAAACCAACCAAAAGTATTCCCAGTTCAAGCCGGCTCACCATCGTTCTTGCATTCGTTCTTATAGCCGCATGGTTTTCCTTGGCGCCCGCCCCCGCATTCGCCGCGCCCGATTCACCACCGTGTTCCGCGAATCCGCAAAGCCGCCAACTCGATTTCTGGCTAGGCGATTGGACCGTAACCTACCCCGGCATGGCCGGCAGCTCTGCCAGCAGAGTCTCGCTCGACCTCGACAAATGCCTGCTCATCGAGACTTGGCAGGGAACGAAAGGCCACACCGGCAAAAACATGTTCGCCTACAGCGCCGACGATCAAAGGTGGCACGGCATGTTCGCAGACAACGAGGGCCGCGTGCACATATTCGAAGGAAAAGTCTCGGAAGGGCTCGCTGAGTTCACCGGACCCAGTCAAAATGCCGAAGGAAAAACGGTACTCAATCGAATCAAGGTAGTCCGCGTGAACCCCAATCAGGTCGAGCAGTCCTGGGAGAAATCAACGGACAACGGCGCCACCTGGACGGCAGTCTTCCGCGGCCAGTATTCCCGCAAGAACCCGTAAAGCAGCAGGACCCCGGAAGTGTCCAGGTGTGAAGTTGGTGTCATCGGAAATCCAGCCGAGTTGCGAGATTGGTGAGATGAGAGTAACGTACCTCGACCAACTCTTCCGAGGACACACAGGATGAACTTTCTGCTCCGGACATTTGCGGGTGTTTTCTTCTTTTTTCAGTTGATATCGGGTCAATCCATCAATGCGCAACAGGCCACTCCGTGCGCGTTGCCCAGATTTTCATACGATGCCACGCCGTTGCGGGCAGTCGCTGCCGAAGCCAAGGTCAAGCCAGGAAGTGATGTTGTGATCCTCTGCGATGAAGATCGATATGTGTTCGACTCAGATGGCAAGACTATCCATACAAACTATCTCGCTTACAAGGCGTTGAGCCAGCGCGGCGCGGAAAACTGGGATGCCATTTCCGTGCGCTGGGAGCCGTGGCACGAGCAAAAACCGGTTGTTCGGGCCCAGGTGATCGCGGGCGACGGTTCAGTTCATGTCCTGGATGCCAAAGCCCTGAAGGATGAAACGGCCTCCGACAACGAAGAAAAGGTCTATTCTGACGGCCGGGTCGTCCGCGGGCCGCTTCCCGCAATTGCGACAGGCTCGATAGTGGAACAAGAAGAAGTCATCGCGGAGAGCCAACCGTTTTTCCAATCAGGAACCGTGGATCGCATCTACTTCGGGGAAGACGTGCCGTCCATGGAAACGCGGCTTCTGCTGGACGCGCCGAGCCGCCTTAAACTCAAATATGAAACGCAACTGTTGCCTAACGTAAAAGTGGACCGAAGCGAAACCGGCGAACGTGTGCGCGTAAGTTTCCTGCAAGGTTCCATGGATCCGCTTGAGCCGGCGGATTCCAATCTGCCGGCGGACATTCCGGGCCGGCCGAGCGTAACCTTCTCGACCGGCACCGATTGGAGCAGTATTGCGGAAAAGTACGCCGAAGTGGTTGACGGCCAGATCGGCGTGGCGGACTTGAAATCAACCGTCGCTCGCGTGACGAAGGGGAAAAGCACCCGCGAGGAGAAAGCCTCAGCCATTCAGGAATTCTTAAGCGGCCAGGTGCGATACACCGGAGTGGAGTTCGGCGAAGCCGCGATCGTGCCCCACCCCCCGGAAGAAACCCTGAGCCATCAGTATGGCGATTGCAAAGACAAATCCAGCCTGCTTGTGGCGTTGTTGCGGGCCGCGGGCGTCCCTGCTCATGTCGCGTTGCTGAATGCGAGCAGCCGGCAGGATATTTCCTCGGACTTGCCGGGGATGGGAATGTTCGACCACGCAATCGTATATCTTCCCGGCGAGCCCGAGATCTGGATTGATGCGACGGATGAATATGCGCGGTTAGGGCAACTTCCGTCCAGCGACCAGGGCCGCTCCGCGCTGATCGCGAAGAAGGGAACCACCGGACTTGTCCGGACACCGGAGTTTGCTTCGAAAGATAACCTGATCGTGGAGAATCGGGTATTTCTGCTGGCGGAAAATGGTCCTGCCCGAATCGTGGAAATCACCCAACCGCACGGGGTATACGAATCAGAGTACCGCGCCTACTACGCGGACGCGGACAGTAAAGATGTGAAAAAGAACCTGACCGACTATATCGCGGACGTCTACCTGGCGGACAACCTGGTCCACTCGGAGCGGACCAGTCCCAAGGACCTTTCGAAACAATTTGAGCTGAAGATCGAAGCCGGCAAAGCAAAACGGGGCGCGACGGAACTGGAAAGCGCAGAAGCGGCCATTCGGCTGGAGTGGCTCTTCAACCGCCTGCCTAACGATCTGCAGCAACGGGAAAAGGAAAAGCAGAAAGAGGCCGCGGACCAGAATGCCGCTGAGTCACCCAAAAAACCACGGACGCAGGACTATCTGCTTCCGTCGGCATTCATCAATGAATGGAAATACAAAATCGTCCCGCCGTCGGGCTTCCAGGCCAAGGGGCTTCCCGCAAACCGGAAACTGCAACTGGGCCCGGCAATTTATGAACAGGAATTCAATTTGAGCAAGGATGGGGCGGTGGAAGGCACGCTGCGCTTCGATACGGTCAAGCGAAGACTCACCGTCACGGAAATGGAGGCGATACGCAACGGCGTCGTGCAACTCCGCGAACAAGAACCCATCATGATCGACTTCGAACTCGAAGCGGAGGCGCTCCGCCGGGCTGGAAAAGTGCGCGAATCGCTGCAGTCCACACGGGCATTGATTGCACTGCATCCGAAGGAAGGTTTGCATCACCTGCAAATGGCGGAGGCGCTCCTGAAGGCGGGAATGGGACAGGCGGCACGGGAGGAAGCCCGGCAAGCCGTGAAGATGGAACCCAATTCCGCTTTGGGGCAAAAAACCTTGGCGGAGATTCTGGAATACGATTTGCTAGGCCGGAAATTTCGCAGCGGCAGCGACTTTGCCGGAGCCGCCGAAGCGTTTCGCGCCGGCGCCAAGCTGGACCCCGAGGATAAAGCGATCCGCGGAAACCTGGCCATCCTGCTGGAATACAACGATCATGGCGAGAGATATGGAGCAGGCGCCCCGCTAAAAGATGCCATCCTCGAATACCAGACTCTGACAGCCCAGCAGTTGCGTGACGTGGGACTGGCAAACAATCTTCCGTACGCCATGTTTTATGCGAACGAATTTGAGGAAGCCCGAAAGAACGCGGAGAGTCTGAATCCCCAGCCGAATGTAATCATGGTGGCAACGGAAGCGGTGCTGCACGGTTCAACGGCAGCGATTGCCGAGACGGGAAAACGCGCGACGAAAGAGGATGAGCAAAAACAGCTTTTGCGAAACGCGGGAGACATTCTGCTCCGCGTGCGCGAATATCCTGTGGGGGCAGACCTGCTGGAGGCAGGCGCAGCCGGAAGTGACGCTTCGCGGACCCTGGGATTGGCGTCGATTGCGCGGAAAATGACGCTGCACGAGAAAATTACCTACGAGGATTCTCCCGCCGGGCTGGCCAGGAAGATCACCATCATGACCGTCGAAGGCATTGCAACGCCCGAAGCCATGGAATCCTTTCTCAGCCGCAATGCGATGAAGGTGTACCGGAACACAGAAACAGAAGAGTTGGAGAGGGGCAGAAGGGAAGTGAAAGCACTCCGGCGCACTCTCGTGAAAGCGGGATACCCGATCGACGTGATGGTGGACTTGACCAACCAATTGATCGACATCAAGACCGAGGGTGATGACAAGAGCGGCTACCGGGTGGCGATTCGCGCCGGCGACAAAAACGAGGGCTTCTATATCGTGAAAGAGGATGGCAAGTACAAATTGCTGGATGGCACTGTCAAACCGAACGCGATCGGTCTGGAGATCCTGGAGCGATTGAACAGAGCGGACAACGCGGGGGCTCGAACGCTGCTCGACTGGGCTAGAGGAGATCAACACCTGGCGGGAGGCGACGATTCGCTAGCAGGGTACGCGTTCCCGCGGATGTGGACGAAGGGCAAGGAGGGCGATGAACGCCAAATGAAACTCGCGGCCGCGGCGCTGCTTTGCGAGACGAAACCGACAGCCCAGGCGGGCGTGAAGATTCTTGAGGACGCTCTGAGCGAAGCGAAGGACGAGACGGAAAAACTGAATGTTACGTTGGCGCTGCTGGATGGGTATGCCAGCCTGACGAATTATCAGAAAGAATATGAGCTTGCCTCTCGGCTGAGAAAGGAACATCCCGACTCAAAGCGGGTCTTTCTGGATGAAGCGCATTCCTTAAGCCTGCTGGGCCGGTTCCCGGAGGCCGAACAGATTGCAAAAGACTGGCAGAAAAAACAGCCGGACGATCTTGCCGGCTCACGTGTCCTCTTGCGGAACGCCGTTCAAAAGGAGGATTACATCTCAGCCAGAGCGCTAGCGAATCATATTCTGGAAAACAGCCGGGCGGAGGCTGGGGATTATAACAGCGCGTCGTGGTACGGCCTGTTCACCGGCCAGGTGGAGGATTTGGATGTGGCCAACGCCACGAAATCGCTGCAGCTAAGCCAGAACAATGCTGGAACACTGCACACCCTCGGATGCGTGTACGCTACCGAGGGGAAAGCGAAAGAGGCCCGGGAAGTTTTCTTGCAAGCCATGGACCTGCTGAACATGGATGAGCCGGACCCAAATTACTGGTTCGGGTTTGGAAGGATTGCGGAACAATACGGCGAGTTCGTGTCCGCCATGGAAGATTACCGCCGGGTTACCAAACCAGCCGATCCCCATAGCATTCCGGGCTCTTCCTACCGATTGGCGCAAATGCGGCTCGCTGCAATCGACAAGAGTCATTAAATTCAGGTTGCCATAGTCAGTTACAGAATCTCACATAGATAGTGCATACGTATATTTGAAGCCACCCCTCTGCCCATTTAAGTTTTGCTAAATCAGCTGTTTGCACAGAACTCCCGAAATTGGAAATCTGGCAACCAAATTGCCACTGTCCTTTTGGGTGGCGGGTCGTGGGCCCGTCGCTCCTCCAGGTCCAGCCTGCCCTCAAAGAGGGCTTACTGCGAGAACGAGCGGTCTGAGCTTGAAGTCCACGGAGTTCCGCGCGCTTCAGACTGCGAAAAAATACAAGGGGTTAAACGATGCAAAGATCGCAGGGTACCGCTCTATCCACACGATCCATGGTTCAAGTTCTATTCACACTCGTCCTGCTTCTCGGAGTAGTATGGCCGGCGAACGCCCAGTCCACCGCAACCCTCCAAGGAACGGTAACCGATCCGGCGGGCGCCGCAGTGGTCAACGCCAAAGTCGTCGCAACCAATCAAGGCACGGCTATTCGAACGGAAACCGCTACGGACACGGCTGGCGCGTATCTGATTCCCTCGCTCCAGATTGGCTTATACAAGTTGGAAATCTCCGCCACCGGATTTCAGACTACTGTCTTAACCGGACTAAAGCTCGACGTGGCCACCACGGTAACGAAAAACGTCTCGCTGACCCTGGGGCAAAGTTCGCAAATCGTCGAAGTTGTCGCCACAGCCCCTCTGGTGGATGTCAGCACAAACGAGATCGGGCAGGTTCTGAATGACAAAACCGTACAGCAGATTCCCCTCAACGGCCGCCACTTCACAGATCTGAGTTTGCTTACGCCTGGGACCATCACCCCTCCCGCGAACGGATTTCTTTCGTTTCCCTTGCGCGGTCAAGGCTCCTTCGCAATTAACACCGCGGGCCAGCGTGAAGACACCACCAACTGGCTTGTGAACGGCGTCAACCTGAACGACAATGTCCAGAATCAGATCACCTTTCAGCCCCCGATTGACACACTCGCCGAATACAAGATTGACAACTCGTCGTTTCCCGCCCAGTACGGCAGAAATTCCGGAGCTATCGTGAACCTGGCGACTCGCTCAGGAACCAACGAATATCACGGAGAGTTGTTTGAATTCATCCGCAACAATGCCCTTGACGCTCGCAATTTCTTCAACGCTCGCGCAACCCCTGCCGGCAAGCCGCTCATCCAGTCCCCCTTCCGGCGCAACGATTTCGGCGCGGATTTTGGCGGCCCCATCATCAAGAACAAACTGTTCTTCTTCCTCGCCTACGAAGGCTTGCGGCAGAGCCAGAATCTGACGCTTTCGACTCCAGTGCCCAGCGTGAATGACCGGGCAGGCGTCACTTCCACCGCCATCCAGAAATTGCTGCCGCTTATCCCGGCAGCAAACCTGGTCGGCAGCGGAAATGCCGCTGACCCCAACACATTCAACCTGTTCAGCGGAGGGGTGGTGGCGAACGTCTCTCTGAACCAGGGCTCCGCCGACGTCGACTACGAGCTCAGCCAGATCGACCGTTTTCACTTCTACTATGTCGTGCAAAAGGATCTCCGCCAGGAACCGACGGCCAGTAATGGGGCCATCGGTGTGAATGTCCCCGGTTTCGGCGACACGCGCGATGGTTTCCGCCAATTGCTGAGCTTCAGCGAAGATCACACTTTTTCTACCACACTCAGCAACACGGTTCGCCTGGGTTTCAATCGCATCCATCTCATCTTCACCCCCAACGGATTGCTCGATCCTGCCAACTTTGGCATAACCATGCCTGCGGGCTCTCCGGTTGCATCCGGCCTTCCGTTCTTCAATGTGGGCGGCACCATCGGTTTCGGCGGTCCGCTCCTCGAACCTCAGGGCCGCGGCGACACCACAGTTGTGCTGAACGACGGGCTCAGCTGGCTGAAAGGGCGCCACACCTTCATGTTCGGCGGAGAGATCCGGCGCGCGTATAACAACAATATCGCCCTCAACATCGGGAGCCTTTCCTACAGCTCGGTCGCCAATTTCCTGGCCGACTCGGCAAACGCGTTCACCGTCCAACTCGGCTCCGGAAACGACAAAATCCTGGCTCCCTCCTACGACGTCTTCGCGCAGGACAGCTTCAAATGGAAACCCAACCTGACCATCAATATTGGCCTGCGTTATGCCTGGAATGCCACGCCGTCCGAATCCGTCGGCCGCTTCACCAATGTTGACCCGGTTACAGGAGCCCTGATCGCCGCTGGACAGCCGTACCAGCAGAACAATCTCAACTTCCAGCCACGCATCGGTTTTGCCTGGGATCCGTTCAAGAACGGCAAGACCTCCGTTCGCGGCGCCTATGCCATCATGACGCAAGCGCCGACCACCAACATCGTGTCCCCGCTTAGCAGCAACCCGCCGTTTGCTGTGCCAATTTCCGCCAGTTCGGCCACCAATTCCATCACCGCGGAAAATCCCAGCGCCGCGGTTGCCGCCACAAGTCTTGGCCCAGCGGCTATTAATCCGGGTTTCGACAACTCCTATGCCCAGGATTGGAACCTTTCGATCCAACGGCAAATCACCCAGGATCTCGGCTTGGAAATTGCCTACATCGGCGTGAAGGGCACGCACCTACAGTTCACTCAGAACATCAATCAGCCGCTGGTCACCGATGGCTTCTACGGAACCACCAAGCCATTCCCCGTGCTTCCGGCGACCACCGCTGCCAATCTGGTTCCTCCGCAGTGCCAGCCGCTTGGCTGCGCCTATAACAACATCAACCAGATCAGCAGCGGCGGCAACTCCAGCTACAATGCAGTCTGGATCACGGCGAACAAGCATGTTTCCCGCGGCCTGGAATTTCTCGCCACCTACACCTACTCCAAATCTCTCGACTACAACTCTCTTTCTGGCGGCGAGACCTACATTCTCCAGAACGCGTACAATCCTCGCGGCGACTACGGCCTGTCGGAGTTCGACGTACGCAATCGCTTCGCGCTCAGCGGCTTCTATCAACTCCCTTTCAAGGGCAATCGCCTTATCGCCGGCTGGCAGTTTGGTCTCTTCTTCCAGGCGCAAAGCGGCAGCCCGCTGAATCCGACGCTTTCGATCGGTCCAGGTCCGAACATTTCGTTGACGGTGAGGCCAGACCTGCTTGCGCCAATCCGCACTTCGGGAAATCCATCGAATTGGTTTAGCAATGCGGTTCTCTGCGAACCATTTAATGGAACCCCGACAGGTGGTGCCCCCGCCATTCCGGCATGTGCGACGACTGCCAACGCTACGATTGCTGTGCCGTGCACCTTCAACAGCACTCCCACCGTGCCGGGAGGCTCCACCTACCCGGTCGTCCCTGGCAGTTGCCATCCGGGAACGCTGGGCCGCGACGCTCTACGTGGACCCGACTTCGTGAACACCGATTTCTCGGTTAGAAAAGACACCAAGATCACGGAACGCTTCAACCTCCAGTTCCGAACAGACATGTTTGATCTGTTCAACCATCCCAACTTTGGCAATCCAGTGCTCACGGCGACCAGCAAATCCCTCGGGTTCATCGGCAGCACGCGATTCCCGACGGGCGATTTTGGTTCGTCCCGCCAGATCCAGTTCTCTTTGTTCTTGCAGTTCTAAGAGAACAAGCAGCCAAATTCACCGAGGGCAGGCTTAGCGCCTGCCCTCAATTTTTTTTGCGTGGGTTTGAGGAGTTCCCGGAGTGCGGACATTGGTTGGATTGCGACTTTCGGACAATGGCCGCGAGTTTGGTGGGGCCTGCACGTGCGACCAGTAGGCGTGGCGTTTCCCGGGAGTTACGATTTTTGCTGCCGGGGCGGTGTCCCCAACTGGGAAAAAGCGAGGTCGCCGTGTACTGCGAGAATTGCGGTCTGAGAATACTTCCAGAACGTCCGGTATGCACCCGATGCGGCAAGTCGCCGAGTTATGAGTGGATTCAGCTGACAAGCTTGTTGGTGATCCTTTTGGCGGTGATCGGGAATGAGGTCACCGGCTGGTTATTGCTGCCCAAAATGGCGGCCACGCATCCCACAGGGCATTTTTTCCGCACCTGGCTCTGGGTGGACCGGCAGACGAGCGTCTATGGCTGGATGCCCCTGGCCGCAGCTCTCCTGATGTGGGAGTTTTACGTTTGGCGCCAGGTGCGCAAGGCCAAGCCCGTGACGAAGATCAGGAGTTGGGTGAGCCGGAAGATTTTAACCTTTGTGCTGGCGGCCGGATTCGCGCCGATTCTCCCCTGGTGGATTCCGGCCGGTCAGCCTTCGGAAAAAACGTTGGCCACTCTGGCCATGTATCCCGGATTACCCTGCGCGATTTCCTGGGGCGCGATTTTGATTGTGGCCACCGTGCTCTGTTGCAAGGCGGAAACGCGGAATCTTCTGCTCGGTAACGGGAAAACTTTGTCGCTGGTAAGCCTTGCCGCGCTCGCGGGTTTCATGGCGCTGACCCTGGTCGGCTGGTCGCTGACGTAGCCTCCACGGGTAATCCCGAACCCGCCGAAGCGCTACTTTTGAGTGCGGGGAGCAGAGCTCCCGCTTTTACGTTGTGTTTATCATCTCTCAATTTCGACTGGTCTCAAGGCTTCATGCGCAAAAGCGGCAGCTTCGCTGCCGCACTCCCAAAATGGGACATCCTGTGAATTTCTGTGGAAATCATTTCGAATGTTTTCCCCCCAAGCACCACAATTCACGGCGCTTACAAGTTTCGGCTAGTCCCGGTATTTAGCAAAAAATTACCTTCAAGCGTCACTTTAAATGTCGGCGCGCCGACATTCCTGCTCCGCCCCCAGCTTTCTCCCGGCGGCGTCGCTGCTTTACACATGCGCCGGATAATTTTATGCTGAACCTATGAGCGATACCCGATTTGGCTTTGCCACGGTGGAAGAGGCGGTGGAAGAGATTCGCCAGGGGCGCATGATCGTCCTGGTAGACGACGAAGACCGCGAAAACGAAGGCGACCTGACGCTGGCGGCGGAAAAAATCACGCCCGAAGCGATCAACTTCATGGCGAAATTCGGCCGCGGCCTGATCTGTCTGGCGCTGACCGAACAGCGCTGCGACGAGCTGAATCTTCCGCTGATGTCGCCGATCAACACTTCCGTGCACGGCACCGCGTTTTGCGAAGCAATCGATGCCAAGGTTGGTGTCACCACGGGCATCAGCGCCTCTGACCGCGCGATTACGATTTTGACGGCCATCGACCCGAAGACGCGGCCGCAGGACTTGGCGCGGCCCGGGCACATGTTCCCGCTGCGCGCCCGGAATGGCGGCGTGCTGGTACGCGCGGGCCAGACGGAAGCAAGCGTCGACCTGGCGCGAATCGCCGGGCTGAATCCCTCCGGCGTGATCTGCGAAATCATGAATGAAGACGGCACAATGTCCCGCGTGCCGCAGCTGATCGAATTTTGCCGCGAACACGGCTTGAAAATGTTAACCGTGGCGGATCTGATCCGCTACCGGATGCAACACGAGCGCTATGTGCGCCGGGTGGCGGAGGCGGTCGTGCCCACGCGCTTCGGTGAGTTCAAGATGATTGCGTATTCCAGCGACGTGGACCACGACCAGCATGTAGCGTTGGTTCGCGGCGATCTGCTGGAAGGAACGATACCCCCGTTGGTGCGGGTTCATTCGCACTGCCTGACCGGAGACGTGTTTGGTTCCACAACTTGTGACTGTTCGGATCTGGTGGCGAAGTCCCTGGAAAAGATCGCCCAGGAAGGCCGCGGCGTATTCTTGTACCTGCACCACACCGGACGCGGGTTTACGATTGACACGCCGGAAACATCCGGCAAACTGCCGCAGATTCATTTTCATTCACGCGGCCAACTGGATCGTGAACCCGCCCGCCAGCGCATGGTCCAGCACGAAAGCGGCATCGGCGCGCAAATCCTGATCGATCTCGGATTAAAAGACATTCGCGTGGTAACAAACCACCCAAAGAAAGTAGTGGCCCTCGAAGGCTACGGCATCCGCATCGCCGACCAGGTGCCGTTGAACCTCACAACGCAAAAGCCCACCCATCAGCGGCTCTAAATTCAGAATACAATTCTGTAGCTCAGGCCTTCAGGCCTGAGGGTTTTCATCAATGACGGCACCATTGCCGCCGCTATGGAAACCCTCGCCCATGAAGGAGCGAGCTACAGCTATGGCTCTTCATCCTCGCTTGCGGTGGGTGCAGGTGTGCCCGTTTGTTTAGCAGGAGACTTTACCGGCGGAGGTTTGGCGGGAGCCGCGGCGGTTTGCGGAGTACTGGATTGTTTTTTCGAGGGTGGCTTGCCCACGGTGAGGTACTTGCGCATCTTTTCCAGTTTTTTTTGGCCGATGCCTTTGATGGCCAGCAGATCATCGACACTTTTGAATGTTCCGTAAGACTTGCGAGTGTCCAGGATTTTTTGCGCCGTAGAAGGCCCAATGCCCGGGACTTGCTGCAGGTCGGAGGCGCCGGCGGTGTTGATGTTGATGGGATGCGCGGGAGGCTTTTTCTTGGCGAGGGCCGTGGGAGCAAGGGCTAACGCAAGCGCGAGAACGTAGAAGAAATGCGCAACGTGAAGTTGGCGCCGGAGCATGCGGTGATAATGCCAGAATGACGTAGCTAAAGCAACAACAAGAGGGCGTTATTCCCTGTAGGGGCTGGTCTCGCCCGGCCCGGTTCGAGCAGACGCACCAATCTCCCAATTGGCGAACAGCATTTGTAGGGCCCGCCTTCAGCTTGCCCTGACAAAGGAAGGGAGGCGGGCCGTCTCGCCCTCGAACGTTACTGCTTGAGCTGGCTGCCCTGATTGTCGAAAATCGTGATGTCGCCGAAGAGGCCGGCCTGCTCTTCAATCTGCGTGCGGTCACCGACGATTACGATTTGCATGTTCGCAGAATCGAAATATTTTCTGGCGGTGGCCATCAAATCGGCGGAGGTAATGGCGCGGATTTTGTCGCGATAGGTTTCAAGAAAGTCGGCTGGGAGTTCGTTCAACTCAACGGTCGAGAATTGCGAGAGCAAACCTTCCTGTGTGGCCAGTCCCATCGAGAAGACGCCGGTCAGGTAATTCTGCGCGTCGGCAAGTTCCGCTTCGGGCACAGGCAGCGAACGCAGCTTGTCAAGTTCGTATAAGATTTCAGTCAATGACGCGGCGACAACGTCGTTACGCACGGCGGCGGAAACCGAAAAATACCCGTGCTGGCGCAGCGGATGCACGCTGCTGCGCGGGCTGTACGTGTAGCCCTTGTCCTCGCGGATATTCATCACCAGGCGCGAATTGAAAGCTCCACCGTAGAGGCTGTTCGTGAGCCCAAGCTGCAGCCAGTCCGGATGTTTGCGAGTGATGGAATGGCACCCAACGAGGATTTGCGTTTGCACCGAGCCGGGATTGTGAACCAGGTAGACGCGGCGCCCCTGCGGTTTCGGCGGAGCAGGGAACTCCTTCGCCGCGGGTTTCTTGCCGGACCAGTTGCCAAACGTTTTTTCGATGGTTTTCAGCATGGACTGCGGATCGAAATCGCCCACCAGCATCAGTAACGCATTTTCCGGTGTATAAATCTCGCGGTAGACGGATTGCAAATCGTCGCGTTTATAGGCTGCGACTTGCGCTTCACTGGGTGAAACGCGCGCGTAGGGATGCGCGCCAAAGAGAATCTTCCGCAGGCGTTCGCCGGCGAGGAAGCCCGGCGATGTGCGTTCGAGCTTCACCTCTTCCTGCTTCTGGCGGCGTTCGCGTTCGAATTCGTTTTCGGGGAAAGAAGCTTCCCGCGCGAGTTCATTCACAAGCTGCAGAATCGGCTCGGCAAACTCGCTAAGCCCGGCGAAGCCGATGGCGCTCGTGTCCTGCCCTGCGCTGCTCCCCAGATCCGCCCCGAGTCGGCGAAGATCTTCTTCGATCTGGCGGCTGGCGCGTTTGGACGTCCCGGTGCGAACCAGCGTGGCGGTCATCTCCGCCAACCCCGTGGAGCGATCGGAGACGAGCGCATTGCCCGCGCGGAAATAAAGTTCACCGTGAAATTTGGGAATGGAATGCGCTTCGGCCAGCACCACCTCAAGGCCGTTGGCCAGGCGCGCCCGCGTGCGCTTGGGCCACGTGACGGGGCGCTCTGCGGTGAGCGCTGGGACGGCGGCGGAAATTTCCGTGGCGCGGGAAGCCATTATGCAGCCTCCTTAGCTTCGGTGTTCACCGGTGCGCGGAAGACGATGGCGCGATTTTCGGGGACAAGATATTTTTTCGCGACGCGCTGGATGTCTTCACGCTTTACGGCTAGGAATCCGTCGAGTATGGAGTTGACGAGTTCGGGTTCGTTGTCGAAGAGCGTGAAGCACGCGAGGAGATGCATCAAGCCGTAGCGCGGCATGTAGCCGCCACGGCCGCCTTCGAGGGTGGAGTAATAATCGGAGCGCCATTTGACCTTGAGCTGTTGAAGCTCGTCCTCGGGGATGCCGTTTTGTTGCACTTCGCGGATGATGGCGTCGAACGCGTCGAGCGTCGCTGTGTCCGAATATTCCGGTTTGTGCAGGATGCGCGTGGTCATCTGCGCGGGGCCATTAAAGCCAAAGATGTCGTCCACGCCGCCATCCGCTTCGACGGCGATCTGTTTTTCAAGGACGAGTTCGCGGTGAGTGCGTCCGGCGCGTCCGCCATGCAGCGCCTGATCGAGCAGCGCCATCGCGTACCAGTCGGGCGTGCGGCGGGCGGGCATCACGTAAGCGATCGCGATGGCCGGAAGCGTGCCGAATTTTTCATCCACGCGGCCGCGGCGCTCTTCGGTTTGCGGCGGTTCGGTGGGGTCAGCAAACGGCGGCTCCGCCCCGGCGGGGATGGAGCCGAAATATTTTTCCGCGAAGGCCAGCCCGTCTTTTGGCGTGACGTCACCAAGCATCAGGAGAACAGCGTTGTTGGGGACGTAATAAGTTTTAAAGAATTTTTGTACGTCGGCAAGGTCCGCGGCGTCCAGGTCGTGAAAATCCCCATAAAAATTGTGGGCATTGGCCCAGTTCCTGAAAGCGACGGGCGGCATATCGAGCCACGGGAAACCGCCATAGGGCTGGTTCAGAACGTTGACGCGGACTTCTTCTTTCACGACGTCGCGCTGGTTGCGAAGATTTTCGTCATCAACTTTCAGCGCGCGCATGCGGTCGGCTTCGAGCCACAGAACCCGCTCCAAACCATTCGAGGGAACCGCTTCGTAATAATTTGTAACGTCGTACATCGTCGACCCGTTCAACACGCCGCCGCTCGAATTGATCAGCTTGATGTGCTGCATCTTGGCCGCGTTTTCGGAGCCTTGAAACATCATGTGCTCGAAAAGATGCGCAAACCCGCTGCGGCCCTGCGGCTCCAGGCGGAAGCCGATCTTGTAATAGACGCCGACGGTGACTACAGGCGCGGTCGCGTCCGGCGCGATAATCACACGCAGTCCATTTTTCAACGTGGTGTGCTGAATGGGAATTTGCAATGAACTCAAGCGGAGCCCCCTTTGGATTTGGAAAGCAACGGAGAATGGCGCGGAAGTTTGTCGAGCTGACCGAGAACAACAGCGGGATCGGCGGCGAGGACATGGCCGGAAAGGCGGCTGGCGGCGGCGTAGGCTTCCAGAAATTCGGGGTGGTAGTGCGCAATGGCTTCTTCGTTTGCGGCCACGACGCCATAATCCCCGCGCGACAGCGGGCCGGTCCATGCTTTGTGGGGCCCAAGCTTCTCGTAATTATCCAGAACCTGCCGCGACAACGACAGCAGGGCCTGCAGCGCTTCGCGATGCGGCAAGCCGGAAGTTCTAAGCATCTGTACGCCCGCCTCCTCGAGAGCGAGAACGAGGCCGGCGGCGAACGCGCCCGCTGCATGGTAGAGAGGTTTTTTTTCTGCGTCGATGTTTACCGGGACGCCGCCGAGCGAACGTGCAATGGAACGGGCGACGCGGACAGCGGGGGCGTCGCCTTCGATCGCGAAGATCTTGCCTTCAAGCGGCGGAACGCTGACACCGTTGAAAGTTTGCAAGGGATGCATCGATCCGGCGGCAGCGCCGAACTCGCGGACAGCTTGTAACGCGCCGGCATCGCAGGCGCCGCTGGTGTGTAGCACGATTTTACCGCGAAGTTGTTGTCCGCCGACGCGAGCGAGCTCGGCGGCAACTTCGGGGATCGCGTCGTCGGGGACGCTCAGCAGAATAGTTCTGGCCGCCAGAGCATGATGACTCATACCAGCGAACGGACGCCCGGCGCGGATAAATTTCGCGGCTTTGCGCGCAGTGGCCTCGGATCGTGCGGCGACAACCAGCACGCGCCAGCCCCGTTCGTGCAGCAAGCGTCCGAGCGCTCGTCCTACGCGGCCGGCACCGAGAATGGCCAGGGTCTTTGGCATCCATGCTAGGATACCCTGAGGCTGGCATTCGACTCCAATCCGCATGCATCTCTTCTGGCTCGTTCTCTTCGGACTGATCGCTCTCTTCTGGTCGACCTACGGATTAAAAGTGGCGTATGGCGCGCTTCGGCTGCCGTGGCTGAAGGACTGCGCTCCCGCGGCCGACGCCGATTGCCCTCGGCTTTCGGTGCTGTTTGCGGCGCGCGATGAAGAGGAAAAGTTGCCCGGAGCACTCGCGACGCTGGTGGCGGTGGATTATCCCAATCTGGAAATAGTGGCGGTGGACGATCGATCGAGCGATGCAACAGCGCGGATACTGGATCAGTTTGCGCTGAATCACCCGCAGCTTCGCGTGGTGCACGTGCGTGAATTGCCGGCGGGGTGGCTGGGAAAACCGCACGCTCTGCAGAAGGCCTATGAAGCTTCCAGCGGCGAGTGGCTGGTGTTTACGGATGCGGACGTGAAGTTTCAGGCCGATGCGTTGCGGCGGGTGGTAGCGTTGGCGCGTGCTCGTGGATGGGATCATCTTGCGCTGGTTGGCGACGTGTTGCGCAGCGGCTTCTGGGATACGGTCGTTATTTCTTTTTTTGTGATGGGCTTTCAGTTAGCGGCGGATTTGCCCGCGGTGAGCAATCCGAATTCGCGCGCGTACGCCGGCGTGGGCGCGTTCCAGATGTTGAAGCGCAGCGCATACGAAGCTTGCGGCACGCACCGCCGCCTGGCGATGGAAGTGATCGATGACATGAAACTGGGGAAGTTGGTTAAGCAGGGGGGATTCCGCTCCGGCGTGGCGGTGGCGCAGGATGCGGTCAGCGTGGAATGGCATTTGGGACTGCGGAATCTGATTCGCGGACTGGAAAAGAATTTTTTTGCGGCGGCGGGATTCCGCGTGGGGATGGTGGCGCTGCAGATCGCAAGCATGCTGCTGTTTAACGTGGCGCCTTTTTGTGGACTCGTGTTTGGCGGCGGCTGGGTGCGGGTGCTGGCGGGGACCGCGGTGGCGGCGGCACTCGCCTTTCACCTCGGCGGAGACGTGGTTATGCGGGTTTCGCCGCTCTATTGCCTCACGCTGCCGCTAGGAGCGGTGCTGTTCAGCTACATTTTGTTGCGATCAACGGTAATTACGCTGCGCCAAGGCGGCATTTATTGGCGCGAAACTTTTTACAACCTGGAAGAGCTTCGCCGAGGATTGGTTTAATCGTGAATTCCGTTTGTAGGGGCGGAGCTTGCTCCGCCCTCGATCGACGGCGAGAGGTGAGTGGAGGGGCTGAGATCGAAGAGGGGCCGGGCAAGCCCGGCCCCTACAAAGTTTGGGTGGTTAAATCTCATTTCAGACTTTGATCGCGGCGAAACGCCGGTTGTTTCGCCGCCCACCTGGCCGGATTTTCCATAATATAGCGTTGGTGATTGACGTGGTCTCCCGCATCGCGAATGATGTGGTCGAAATAACTTCGTTGCCACAAAACAAAGCCAGGTGTGTGGTGCTCACGATTTATTTCGACAGTGGAGACAGATTTGAAAACGCGCATGACGTTAGGCAATGAAAGTTGGTTGCCCGGTTTGATGGCCGAAGAGGGCCGGGCAAGCCCGGCCCCTACAAACCAGAGGATTCCGTGGAGATGGTTGGGCATAACAATATATTCATCAAGTTCTAGTCCCGCGAATCGATTAGGAAGCCCGAGCCACGCGGTACGTACCGCCTCCCCATACTTTGTCAGCATAACGGACTGACCTTTGATGGTACTTAACAAGCACTGCTTTTCGTTGGTGCAAACCGTGACGAAATAAGCTCGGCGTTGCTTGTAAGAGTCACGAGCCAGCCGGATGCTCTTGCGAACCGGATGATCTGCGTCCGTGCTCATTTCACCGTGTCGGAAACGGGCGATTCTTCCGACTTTCCGAATAGGCCGGCGAGGTCTTGCTGTTTGAGGGAGCGGATGCGGTCGCGGAGTTGGGCGGCTTTTTCAAATTCAAATTTTTTGGCGGCTTCGCGCATTTGAGATTCGAGTTGCTGCAGAAGTTCAGCCAATTGCTGTTCGGATTTTACGTTGGAGACGGCGGCATCCAGGCCGACAATGTCGAGCGGCACAGTAACGTAATCAGCTTCAACGATGTGCGCGAGTTCCATGTCCACGCCCTTAATGATGGATTGCGGCGTGATGTTGTTTTCCTTGTTGTAGGCGACCTGCTTGGCGCGCCGTCGGTTGGTTTCACCGATGGCCTGGTTCATGGAGTCGGTGCGCCGGTCCGCGTAGAGAATCGCGCGGCCCTCGATGTGCCTGGCGCAGCGGCCAATAGTCTGAATTAGCGAAGTCGTGCTGCGGAGAAACCCTTCCTTATCCGCGTCGAGAATGGCGACGAGAGAGACTTCGGGAAGGTCGAGGCCTTCACGGAGCAGGTTGATGCCGATGAGCACATCGAATTCACCGCGGCGGAGATCGCGAAGGATCTTGATGCGGTCCAGCGTTTCCACTTCCGAGTGAAGATAGCGGCAGCGGACTCCAATTTCCGAAAAATACTCGCTGAGGTCTTCGGCCATTCGTTTGGTGAGCGTGGTGACCAGCACGCGTTCGTTTTTCGCCGCGCGGATTCGTATTTCTTCCAGCAAATCGTCCACCTGGCCCTTCACGGGTCGGATTTCGACTTCCGGATCGACAAGCCCCGTCGGGCGAATCACCTGCTCAACGAAAACGCCCCCTGATTTTGTGAGCTCGTACGGCCCAGGCGTTGCGGAAACGTAGATCGCTTGATTGACGCGGTGCTCAAACTCTTCGAACGTAAGCGGACGGTTATCGAGCGCCGACGGCATGCGGAATCCGTAGTCGACGAGCGTTTGCTTGCGAGCGCGGTCGCCGTTGAACATGCCGCGGACCTGCGGCACGGTGGCGTGCGACTCGTCGACGAAGAGGAGATAATCCTGCGGCACGTAGTCCAGAAGCGTCGGCGGCGCCTCACCCGGCAAGCGGCCGCTGAGGTGGCGCGAATAATTCTCGATGCCGTGGCAATAGCCAATCGTGCGCATCATCTCCATGTCAAACATGGTGCGCTGCACAACGCGCTGGGCTTCAACAAACTTTCCCTGCTTTTCCAACTCTTTTTTCCACCAATCGAGTTCGTCCTGGATGCTGACGATCGCGCGGTCGCGCTGGTCGGGCTGCATGACGTAGTGCGTTTTCGGATAAATGGGAACGCGCCCGATGTCTTCCTGCCCGGCGCGGATTTCGCCGGTCAGCGGATCGATCTGGCGGATTTTGTCGATCTGATCGCCCCACATTTCAATGCGATATCCGTTGTCTTCGTACGTCGGATAGATTTCCAGGATGTCGCCGCGAACGCGAAAGGTTCCGCGGCGGAGATCTTCGCTGCGCTCGTACTGAATGTCCACGAAACGCCGCAGCAGGGCTTCCCGCGAAGTCTGGTAGCCCTTTTCGAGCATAACCAGCATCCCGAAGTAAGCTTCCGGCGAGCCGATGCCGTAGATGCAGGAGACGCTGGCCACAACGATGACGTCCTGGCGTTCAAAGAGGGAGCGGGTGGCGCTCATCCGCAGCTTGTCGAGTTCGTCGTTGATGGTGGCTTCTTTTTCGATGTAGATGTCGGCGGCGGGAACGTAAGCCTCGGGCTGGTAAAAATCGTAATAGCTGACAAAATATTCGACCGCGTTTTCGGGGAAGAAGCCTTTGAACTCGTGATAGAGCTGCGCGGCCAGGGTTTTATTGTGCGCCAGAATGAGCGCTGGGCGGTTGGCCTGCTCGATGACCTTGGCCATGGCAAAAGTTTTTCCGGAGCCGGTGACGCCGAGAAGAACCTGGTGCTTGTCGCCAGCTTCGAGTCCGCGGAAGAGTTGGTCGATGGCAGCCGGCTGGTCGCCACGTGGCTGATAGTTGCTGCGTAGCTTGAAGTTCATCGTAGGGGTCTCCAGCGGGTTTTTCGAGCAGTGCGGAAACTTTCATTATACCGCGAGTGGCAAATTTTCGTAGCGAAGGGAACTCAGGGTGCGGGCACGGCAGGAGACTGGGGAACAAAGAGGGTTTCCAGGTGGCTGGTGGCTTCGACATTGTAGTGGACGTCGTTGGTGCCGTCGGACTTCATCACGGTGACGTCCATGGATTGCTGGACGTCTTCGTTGGCCCGGAGGACGAGGCCGGTTTTGCGCGAGATATACGTGATTGCCTGGTTGGTGCCCTTGGCGGTGCCGAGGGTTTTCAGTTCGTGAAGGCGATAGGATTCCGGCGTGGAATCTTTTGGCGAAGATTTTTTCTTAAGCGTGGATTGCGTCAGGAAGACCGCGCAGGTTTCCGCAGGTAGAACAGGGCACTGATCGTCTCGGGCGTACGTGGTTTCGCGTTCCCAGACGAGGCCTGCAATCAGAGAGTCGCTGGTTTCCGGCTCTTCGAATTTCCATTTCTCGCCGGGCTTCAAGCGGGAAGGCGGAAGCGTCCAGCCGAAGGCGAAGCGGGCGACCCAGAATTGCCAGATCAGACGCTGTTCGGGCGAGAGATCGTCAAGACCATTTATGTTGCCGAGTTGGCCGCCGCCGAGAATGTCGAAAGTTAATTTCTGTGTCGGGGAGGTTGCCGAATTGGCTTGTGTCAAGGTGATCGGCTGAACTTCCGTTTGAACACTGGCGACGGGATGAGGCTTGCCAGCGAGCACTTTTTCTACGCTGACGCGAATCTGGCTGGAAAGATCGCCCTGAAGCTGTTGCGGACCGAAAAAGGTGGAGACGCGGCTTTCTGTTTTTACGGAGCGATTCAGGTGGCCGTGGACTTCGTAGAGGAGAGTTTGCCCCGACTTCAGTTGCGGAACGAACAATGGGCGTGTATCGCTGCGCAGGTTAACGGCACAGAGGAAAGCGATCGCGGCGAGAACTGCCGAAGCGAAAGTCCAGTTCGCGAAACCGGATCGCACGCCCAGTGGCGGGATTATTTTTGCGGCCATGAGAACTGCCGATCGAAGAAATCGCTGTTCGCCTGCAGGGCGCGGAGCCAGCTGGAGTAGAGAAGGAAGTCATGCACCTCATCGGGGAAGACGAGTTGTTCGATGTGCACGCCGCGGGGGCGGAGGCGCGCGACGAGGTCGACGGTCTGCGAAAAGATGACGTTGCGGTCGTCGTCGCCATGGATGAAGAGGACCGGAGACTTCCAGGTGTCCACGTTGGAAACGGGCGAGGAATCGTGGGCAAGTTTGTTCAGGTCGGGAGAGATATTTTTGCCTTCCCAATTGTCAGTGGGCCAATCGTGCACGCCGTGGGTGTCCACGCCGGCGGCGAAGACGTCGGAGTTGCGGCCGAGACCGAGGGCAGTGAGATAACCGCCGTAGCTTCCGCCCCAAAGACCGACGCGCTTCGGATCGACGTCGCTGCGGCCCTGCAGATATTTTCCGGCGGCGAGCACATCCTGATATTCGGATGCCCCGCGTCCCGCCCGGCCCGGGGCTTCGCGAAACGCGCGGCCATACCCGATGCCGCTGCGGTAATTGATCGCCAGAACGACGTAGCCGCGATTGGCAAGGAACTGGTTCATCGCGTAGGTGTTGAAGTAATAGCGCATGTAGTGCCAGCCGAGAAGCATCTGGCGCATCGGGCCGCCGTGGAGGAATAACAGCGCGGGCCGCTTTTCACCGGCGCGCAAATTGCGGGGAAGGAACAGCTGCGCGTGAATTTCCTGGCCGTCGGCGGACTTGAAGACGACGGGTTGCGGCATGACGAGATCGTTCGCGGGGAAATCCTTGAAGCTTGCGGCATCGAGCAACGGAGTTGCGGCGGCGTTGGGCGCAGCGGCCTGGGCAAAGGGCAGGCCGAAGTGGCGCGCGTCCGAGCGAAGATACGCAATGGAGCTGGAATCGCCGACAAACACACCGGCCCATTCGATCGAATCACCGCGAGTGAGTTGCTGCGCGGCGCCGCCGGGAAGCTGGACTTGCCAGAGATGGCGACGATCCGTGTCGCCGCAATTGGAATTGTAGAGAACCGAAGCGCCATCGGGAGAGAGCGACCACTGCTCGACTTCGCACTTTCCCGGTGTCAAAAGTTTTGGCGCTCCGCCCGCGAGTGCAAGCGAGTAGAGATGTTGCCAGCCATCTTCTTCGCTGGCGAGGAGCAACGTGTCGTTCGCGCCCCAGTTGAGAACTCCGCCGCCGGTGTCCGAAGCCATATAAGGATACGAGCCTTCTGGAGCGGAACTGCTGTGCCAAATTTCGCGCGCATGGGACGCGTCGGCGTCGGCCACCCAAACGGCCCATGGTTTCGGGCGATCCGGCTCAATGAAATACCCATTGGGAGAATCCCGCTGAACCGCGGGGCGCCGCACAAAGGCAAGCTGCTTGCCGTCGCGCGACCAGACGGCATGGGAATCGGAATCGACGGACGGCGCGACGAACTTCACACTCTTCACATCCGCGTCGTAGATGCCGATAAAACTGTGGTCGCCGCGCGAAGAGGAAAAGAGGAGCCGGCGGCCGTCGGGCGACCAGCCGAGCGGTTCATTCTTGCCGCGAACGACAAGTTGGACGGGCTTATCTTCAGCATTGGGGCCGGCCAGCCAGACCTGATTGCCCTTCGCGTAAGCAATGCGGCCCTGCGAGGAAATTTGCAGCGTGTCGCCAGCGTCGATCTTTCGCGGCGTCCCGCCTTGCCATGAGACGAGCCAGATGTCTTCCTCGGTGCCGGCGGGATTGCTGGTGGGATTCGGATATTCGCCGGCGGAATTTTTCCCTTCACCTCGGACGTAGACGATGGCGTCGCCGCCCGGCATGAAACGCAGTTCGGAAAGTTCGCCGCCGTCGTCCTGGTTGTAATTCGTAAGTTGGCGCGCGGCGAAGCCCGGGCCTTCAGCCACCCAAATATTCGAGGGGCCCTTGTGATTCTGGCTCCAGGCGAGGCGATGGCCGGTCTTCGACGCGGTGAGTTCGTTCAGGAAAGGCGCGCCAAGAACCTGATCGAGAGTAAAAGATTGTTGCGCATGTAGCGTGCCGGCAAAAGTGAGAGTGAAAATTACGAAGCAAAACCGCAGGCGGTTCCAGGGCATGTTTTGGGCGATCCTCCCGATTCGGAAACTTTTCCTCACTACTGTTTTCTCGCCTGTGCCACAGGGGTGTTTTCCACGGTGGCGACGGGTTTTTCCAGCGGGCCATGCAATTGAAAGAGCCGCGGGGCCGCGACGGATTTCACGCCGCGTTTGTCGGCAGCGGCGGGCGCGAAAGTAAGTTTCAGGTCTTGCGAAAAATCCAGAGTGCCGTCCAACTGCATTTTGTTGCGAGGATTTTCCAGGACCAGCGCATCGAACTGAACCGCGCGGTCATGCATGGTGAACTCACCTTCGCCCGAGACCCAGCGGGAAGCGCCGGTGTGGAGTGTACCCGTATCCATACTCGCGCCGACGTCCCAACCACGGAGTTCAATGGATTTGAGATGCAATTCGCCGGAGCCGGCGAGTGCTGCGACGAGCGCGTCGCGTCCAACGCCGGAGGTTGTCAGGCGCAGATGCCCGGAAGCGGCGCCGCCCCAATATTCGGCCCAGTGCGTGGACCAGGGCAGTTCGGAAAGATCGGCGCGATCCACTTCCGCGGAGATTTCATATTTGGGCGGAACGGAGAAAACGGCGCTGACACTTCCGCGCGCTGTGCCGCCCGCCCATTCGGCTGCGGCGTCGCGGACTTCCAGGTGCAGATCGTGAAACGCAACGTGGGCCCGGGCCTTCGCAAGTTTTATTTTTTCAATGGAAAGGGAATCGGCTTCGAGGTCGCCCTCAGCAGTGACGCGGCGAAGGAGTTCGCTGGGCTTGGCGTTTGCATCGGATTTTCCCAGCAGCGAAGGAAGCAGGCGCTGCAGCCAGTTCGGGCGCGCGCGCGGGCCGAACCACAAATCGAGGTCCGCCGCGTCGAGATGATCGGCGTGGAGCTGGAACTTCCAGTTATTGCCGTCGGAATCGTCGAGTGCGGGCGCGTCGTTGATCGCGCCCGACCACGTAGCGCCGAACGCGCCGGCGCGCACGATGGTCGCGGAGCGATGGCCGTTTTTCCAATCCAGGCGGGCCTCGTCGAGCTTCAGTGGAAGATTCAGGCCGGCGACCTGCAGTTGCGCTTTGGTGAAAGTGAGCGAACCGCTCCAACGGCCGTTGGAGACGCCATGTTCCCATTCGCGAGAAACGTTGCCGGCGGTGCCGCCGGTGATTTCCCAGCCGCGATTGAAGGTGTGGCCAAAGGCGGATGCGGCTTTGAAGAAGTCGCCGGCGTCGTCGAATTTTCCGTTCACGCGCAGAGAACCTTTGCCGGCAATGAAATCATCGCGGAAACGGATTTCAAGCTGATCGGTGGAGGCAGCGGTAGTGGTGGTTTTTGCGGCCGCCTTCTCAGACTTCGTGGCAGTTTCCTTCGCGGGGGATGCCAGAGACAGTTGCACCGGCAGCAATTCGAAAAAATTATTGTGGGCGGCACCCAGCACCGCACCGACACGGATCGGCTTGGCAAAGCCGGGCAGGCGGAGTTCACCCGCAGCGCTCGAAATCTGCACGTCTTCCCACGAGAGCGGAAATCCGCGCAGGGCAAAGCTCGCTTTGAAAAGCTGCCTGGCGTCCAGGGATTCGGCGACGTCGGGTTGAAACGCGCGGTACCACGCCAGCAGATCCTGCGCCTGGATGCCGGAATCTTCGATGCGCAGATTCCAGTCGGACATGCCTGCGGTCTTGAGCCGAGCCGCACCTTCGAAATGCGAGTGGGGAAGATCGAGAGTGAGCGTGTCCGCGTGCGCTTCGCCGGCGGCCACGTCCCACAGGCCTTTCAGATTGAGGCTGGCGCCGGGATTGTCGCCGCGTTCGGTGAGGTCCCAACGATGAATTTTTGCAGCGCTGGCGTGCAGAGAAAATTTCCAAGCCCCAGGCGGCGCGGGTGCACCGGAATCAGGTTTGCCGATACTGGCGTTGCCGTCCAGCGTGAACGCCCCGCGGACGCCGAAATCGTTGCCGGTGATCATGCGGAAGAGATCCGCGATGGAGACTTTGTCCCAATGCACCTGAATTTCCGCGGGTTGCAGGCGAGCGGAGGTGCCGGCAACTTCGCCGCGAACTTGCAAGGTGCCGGTGGATTGCAAAGGAACGCCGCTGCGCCAGGGTTGGGCTTCCAGGCGCAACTGCCAGCGGCCGGGGCCTGTCTGCTCAACGCTGCCGGAGACGTTGGTGAAGGCGAAGGGGCGCTTTTCGTCGCCGGTTTTGAAATTGATACGGCCGTCGTCGAATTCAATTGTTTGCAAATGGTTGCCGGAGGCCGCGGGCCTTTGCGGACCATAGGCGATCGGGACGCCACCGGATTTTGACGGAGCCGGAGGCAACCAGCCTTCGAGATTCCAACGGCCCGATTCGTTGCGAACAAGAATCAGGCTGGGCCTCGAAAGCGAGATAGTGCCGAAATCGAAGTGGCCGCGCAGCAGCCCGAGCCAGCGCACGTTGGCCGTCATGCGGTCCGCGCGAAGGAAATATTCGTGGCCGAAGGCGGGATTTTCGCCGATGCTGACACCTTCCACGTCCACGCGGGGGAAAGGAAGGATATCCATGGAAAAGCTCCGAGCTTCCACGGGACGGCCGAAGGATTTTTCGAGGTGAGAGAGAAGATAAGTGCGCATGCGGCGCGTTTGCAGGAGGAAGGGAAGGCCGAGTTGCGCGAGAATCAAGAAAATCGCGAGCGCTCCGATCCATTTACCGTAAGTGCGAAGGCGAGGCATGCCGTTGAAGTTTCTCAAAAGTAGCGGGGAAAAAACAGGGGCGGGAAAAATTGTGGGTAGAAGGGTAGGTTCAAGACGGATGCGCGCGTTGGAGTAACCCAAGAGGGCGGGGCAAGCCCCTCCCCTACAAAAGGAAACATCGATGGAACGATTGGGGCTAGTGGACGGTGTGGAGCATGCGGCTCCAGCGGGTGCGGGCGGGGAGGTGGGTGATTGTGTCGAAAATCGCGAGGATGCGCTGGCCGAAGGAAGAGTCCGAATAGTCCTTGCTGGTGGCGTCGACGGACCAGTAAATGAGGAAGGGGCGGCCCATGATGGCTTCACGGTCGACGAAGCCCCAGTAGCGGCTGTCGGAGCTATTGTCGCGGTTATCGCCCATGGCGAAATACCTGCCCGGAGGGACGACCAGTTCGTCGTCTTGAACATATTTGTGAATTTCGTGGGCCCATTCCGGCTGCACCGAGACGTTGAACATCTGGTTGCTGGGCGGCGGGAAGGTGTAGTGAAGCGGGTCGTAATCTATAGCCGCGTCGTGGACCACGTACGGTTCATTGAGCGGCTTGCCATTGACATACACCTGCTGGTCGACGACCTTGACGCGATCCCCGGGAAGCCCGATGACGCGTTTCACGAAGTGTGGATGGTCCTGATAAGGAAATTTGAAGACGATGATGTCGCCTCGTTCGAGGTCGCGGTAAGGAAGAAATTTTTCGTACCAGTGGCCGCGGCCGCCGAAGATGAATTTATTGACCAGGAGATGATCGCCGACGAGAAGAGTTTTCTCCATCGATGGGGAAGGAATCTTGAACGCCTGGACAACGAAGCTGGTACCGAAAAGGGCGAGGATAACGGTGACGAGGAGCGATTCGAGATATTCGGCAAGCGTTGTGTAATTTTCGTGGACGGGTTCGGCCGCCGAGGAAACTTGCGGCAGCGCCACCACTTCCGGCGCTGGGGTCAGCGGGTCGTGCACCAGCGATTCATCCGGCATTCGGTCCGACCTCTTCTCCTTGCTTTGCCTCGGCACCTAGAAGTTTATCCAGCGCGCTGCGGGCGGCTTTCTGCTCCGCTTCTTTTTTGGTGGTGCCTTCGGCGCTGGACATGAATTCGCCCTTCACCCAGACCTCCACGCGAAATTTCTTCTGGTGGTCGGGCCCGGTTTCGCCCGCCAGGCGATATTCGGCCGGCTGTTCGCCTTTGGCCTGCAGAAATTCCTGCAAAGCGCTTTTACGATCCGATTCCGAAATGCGATCGCCGTCTTCGAGGGCCTGCTCAAAAACCGTGCGCCGGAGCAAATCGCGCGCCGGGCCGAGGCCGCCATCGAGATACATGGCAGCGACGATGGCTTCAAACGCGTCCGCCAGAAGCGCGGGCTTTTCGCGGCCGCCCGTTTTTTCCTCGCCGCGGCCTAGGCGCAGATGTTCGCCAAGGTGCAGTCCGCGCGCGGCAATTTCAAGAGAGTGGGCGTTCACGATGCGGGCGCGGCTCTTCGAAAGCTGGCCTTCGGTCCATTCGGGATAGTTCAGCAGCAGGTATTCACTGGTGAGAAGTTCCAGCACGGCGTCGCCGAGAAATTCCAGGCGCTCGTTGTCCTGCACAATGGAGCCGGTGAAGGCGATGTCCTCGCCGCGCGCCGAGCGCAGCTCGGGAACGGCGGAACTGTGCGTCAGGGCGCGGTCCAGCAGAAGCGGGTCGCGAAACACGTACCCGATGCGTTCCATCAACCGGTCATCTTCACCGCGGACCATGGTCTCCGTTCGCTCTCCGGGGCGCGGCACAGAGGAATTACTTTGGCGCGCTCAATTGCGTGGTGCCCATTTTCTTCGCTTCGTCGGCGCCGGACTTGCAGGTGGCCTGCAGTCCGCCGGGAACAGCCGCGCACTTGGTGAAGGCGTTGGCCGCATCCTCGAAATGGGAAGTTTTTTCGTTGGCGATGCCGAGCAAATAGTAGTTCACGGGATCGGGAGTGGGGTCGAGCTTGACGGCCTGCTCGAAATTCGGAATCGCTTCGGCAAATTTCGAGCGGCGGACAGCCACAAGTCCCAGGCCGCTGTAAGCGAGAGCGGCAGTCTGGTCCTTGGCCTTAAGAAAATCGGCGTCGCTTAACTCGGCGGGTTTTACCAGCGTCGGCAAAATCTCGAGAGCCCTTTTCGAATACTGCTCGGCCTTCTCGAGGCGCTTTTGGGGCTCGACCGTGGAGGCGTTCATGACGCGGGGAAGCGTGGAGCCCATGATGGCCAGGGCCTGCGCGTCGTTGGGGTTCAAATCGATTTCCTTATCGCCAACGGTCTCCATCTTGTCGATCTGACCCAGGCTGCTATAGCCGCGAAGTAGCAGGGAGTAAATTTCCGGGCGATAACGACTCTGGGGATACTTTTGCAGGAACGCCTCGCCGAGTTGATCCTTCTTGGCAATGTCGCTGATCGGGGCGGCGCGGAAAGCCTGGATGGCGGCGTCTTCTTCGGCGCTCACCGGAGGGGGCGCGTTGTCGAGAGTAAGCGGCGTAACTTCGGCGGGCTTGTCCTGTTTTTTCTCTGGATTCAAAGTCGGCGGGGCCTGTTGGGTCCCCTGAGCGGAAATGCGCGGGGCGGAGAGGAGAACTCCTCCCGCGAAAATCAACGTTGCGAGTTGCATTGAATTTTTCATAAATCTTACTTCCTCCGAATCAGGGCGGCGGCTTACGGGCGTTCCGTGGATTTTCTCAAATTCAAGTCACCCAATTCCTTCTGGGCGGCTTGTTGGGCCTTGGCTGGGGCCCCCGGAACCGCGAGCGCTGCCTGATATTCTGATTTTGACTGCTCCAATTGGCCTTCTTCATCCAAAACTCTTGCCAGATAAACGTGGGACCACGCCAGCACCATCGGGTCCTGAGCCGCGGCAGCATCGCCGGCGGTGAGGCGGCCGAAAACTTGCTTGGCGCGCGGGCCGTCGTGATCGAGCAGCGCGACCAGGCCCAGGCCATACCGCGCGCGAATCTGATCGGGGTACTTGGCGAGGACGTTTTTGAAGGCGGCTTCGGCCGCGCGGGGATTGCGGTCGGCGATGAAGCGTTCCCCATCCGTCAGTTGCGCAATCATCGCTGGATCATCGGGCAAGGTTGTGGAGGCGGCGCGGCGCCTGCGGTTGAGAGCTTCGGTGTTGAGTTGCGCGGATTGTTCGGGAGTTACTTCTCGAGCGAACGTAATCGCGGAGGCGCGGGCGACTTCAGCCTTCACATCCATCTTGCGCACCATCTCCGGGAAATAATTGCGCATGGAAGGTTCGTTTTTTTCGTAGTCGGAGAGCCCGGTGAAAATCGGGCGCACCAGTACGTAGCCGTCGGCGTCGTTGGTGTTGAGGGCAACCTCACGCTCGCTGGGCGACATGCGTTTGATTTTCAGTTCCACAGCGCGGACGGTGCACTCCGCGAACCAGGAGGGAAAGTCGTCGCGAAGGTCGGGGGAAAGCCTGGGCGCCTTGGCGCCGATTTCATAGATCGGGCGTTTCACGGCGATGATGTGCGGGTACATCAGCGGAAGCGGGTCGAGAAGGAAATGCAGAAAGGCGTGGCGAACGACATCGGTGGGAACGTCTTCGCTGCCGCTTAAGATGATGGCGTAATGGTCGCCAAAATTGCGCACGTTGGTGATGCGCCCGACCAGCGGCTCGACGATGATGGAAAACGTGCGCATCTGGCTGGGATCGTTCAGTTCACGCAGGTAAGTGTTGGCGACAAGCACGATTTGCGAAATGGGGTCGTGGAGCCGCTCGATTTCCTGATTGTAGATGGGCTGGACCTGGCGCCAAAGCTGGCCGATGTTCTGCTCGGTGTAGTAGGCAGAAAGAATTTCGCTGAAGCCTTCGAGGGTCAGCAGGTCGGGAGGAAGCTCGTCGCGCCGAAGAACGGGTTGGAACTTTGGAGCGGGGCCGGAGACGATGCCGAACCAGACGTAGCGCGAGAGCATTTCGGCGGGGTCGCGCGATTCATGCTGCTGGTAGAACTGGCGCGCGGCGTCAACGGCCGGGCCTTTTTGCTGGCGCAGGCGGGCGCGCATCTGGGCGCGAAAGGCGGACCAGTTATCGGTACTGACGTCGCTTTCGAAGCCGGATGCGTAGAGGACGCACATGGTGGCGAACATGGCTTCGTTGCCGTCGACGGTGATATTGGTGGCCGGGGCGATGTGGGGGCGCTGGCGGGGAAGCGGTGCCTGGGCCGTGGCGGAGAAGGTCCACAGAGCCAACGACAACAAGGCAAAACTAAGTTTTCCTGAATGCTTGAAATTCATCTGGTCTTGCCGCACACGGCAGTCTGCCACTTTAGTGGGAACGGTATGGCCGGCTCATGAGTCTTGGATGGCGGTATCCCCTGTGGATACGGACATACACGAATCGCGGTGTCGCAGCCTTTTGCCAATGTACAGGCGCTCCCCCCGGTAGTCAAGGATGTGGGGAGTCCTTAACTTGCGGGAATTCATACCATTAATGGATGAGAGGGAGCGGGGAATACGTTGTCTGGGCTCCGGACAACTCGGCGGCTTGCGCACGTATCCATCTTTCTGTTACGAAGAGGGCTGTTATGAAAGAGGGCTGCTACGAAAGAGGGGCAGGCCCGCCCAGGGAGGAGCAATCCATGAAAAGCAAGGCGAGTATGGGAGCCTGCCTGGGTTCCGCGATTTTTCTGTTTTTCCTCTCCAGCGCAAACATCGTTCTGGCTCAATCGTCGGGCGATCAGAGTTCGTCCCAAACCGCGCAGCCGGCGACGATTCCCGAGGCGAAACCGGCAGCCGCAGCGGATGTAAGCAAGGCTACGCAGACGAAGAGTTTTACTTTAGAGGGAGCGCAAGTCTGGGTGGACACGGGAATCAGCCTGGAGCCGGGGCAGCGGTTGGCGGTGACGTCGGAAGGATCGCTGCGCTATACGGATGCCAAGGCGGATAACGGGCCGGAAGGATTGACGCGCGGGTTCAAGGACCTGATTCGCATTTTGCCCTACAACGGCGCGGGGCGCGGAGCAGTGATTGGAAGAATCGGGGATGCGGATATCGCGCAGCCATTTGTGATTGGGGCGAAGAAGGAGATTGTCGCGCCCGTCAGCGGAAAGCTGGCGCTCGGAATCAACCAATCGGATGTGGATACGGGGACGGGTTCTTACACGGTGAAGGTAGAGGTCTATGCGGTGGATGCTTCCGCGCCACGTGAGGTGGCGAAAGAGGTGTCGAGCATTCCCGGCGTGGACAACAGGTTGTTTGAAAAAATTCCGCGGCGCATCGGCGACAAGGCAGGAAACGCGGGCGACATGGTGAATTTTCTGATCCTCGGCGACGAAGATCAGATGAAGAACGTATTCACTACGGCCGGGTGGGTGAAGGTGGATGCCAGCGTACAAGAGACGGTGCTGGCGGGGTTCATCGCGAGCATGTCCAAGGAATCGTATCTGACGATGCCGATGAGCCAGCTGTACCTGTTTGGGCGTCCGCAGGATTATGGCTGGGCCCACGCCGAGCCGATTACGGTGGTGGCTTCGCGGAATCATTTGCGGGTATGGAAGGCGCCGTTCACCGTTAACGGGCAGATGCTGTGGGTTGGCGCGGCCACGCATGACGTCGGATTTGAGAAAGATCAGCGGAATAATGGACTGACGCACAAGATCGATCCGGATATCGATCTGGAGAAGGACTACGTGCAGAAGACGCTTTTGAGCACGGGGCTGGTGGCGGAGGTGATGCACTTTTCGCCGAAGCAGCCGATGCTGGAGGCGAGGACGGCGACGGGCGGAACGTTTCACTCCAATGGGCAGGTGCTGGTGATGAAATTGTCCCAGGCGGCGAAGGGTTCCACGACTTCGGCGGGGACCTCAAGGTAGGTCTCTGCGTCTTCAAGCAACTAGCCAAGCGTGTCGTGGAAGAAGATTTCCCGTCTGTCCCCGATTTCCCTTCCCCGTCTAGCCTTTTAGTGCCCACGCCACTTTTCAGATCAAGGGACGTCACACGCGGATCTTCCACCAAATGCGATGTACATCAGCTGTCGCGTCCCTACTTCTGTTCCAATCCGTTTCTTATCTTCCTTATCTGTTACAGCAAGGTTAATCGCGAACTTCTCTGGCTCGACACGCCATAGATATAGATTCGTCTCACTCGGATAGTTCATGGACCATTGCTTGTAAACAGTGCTTATTTCAGACTTGATCCGATCGATCGGTACTGACTTATCGTACCTTGCGGTGATGCCGTAGACACAGCCGTCATTCATATCTAGGACTATCTGCTTCGGCGCTATATCTTTCTGTCCGACATCTTCGGAGAACAATTGAAGGCAATTGGACGATTTGCATCGCAATAATTTGGGATTTGGGAGGACAAGGCGAGCGAGGCTCTCACCTCTAGCTGCCTTCAAATGCGATAGTGTCAAGATGAGAATCAACAACAGGGTCAGTGCGGTGACTGGTCTCTTCATTCCCTTCTCCTGTGAGATCAAATAAAGCCCGTCCACCTTCAACCGGCAGCCTCGCGCAGGGCGGTGCGAGGGAGTAGCGCGGTTTTGCCGTAGTGCTCGCCTTCGAGGATGCGGGCTTCGAGCCAGCCTTGGGGGCCTTCGGCGGAAAGCACGCGGACGGGTTTTCCCACTTCAATCAGAAGCAAACGGTTTTGGGCGATCATCATGGAGACGCCGACGTCATCGTCGAGCGCGATGAGGCGCTGCCATTCCTCGCGGGAAATGGCGTCCACGGGCGCAACGACGCAGGCGATTCCATCTTCCGCAAAAACGGAAAGTATTCTTCCGGCCAGGGCGGTTGGTGACGGCGGATTTCTTGGAACACTCGCGCCGTTCGATTCCAGACGGCCGATGAAGCGGTAGCCCTTTTTGGGCAGAGTTTCGATCAAGCCGGGTTTTGCGGGATTGTCGCCGAGAGCCTGGCGGAGTTTTTTGATCGCGGTGTTCAGGCCGTGCTCGAAATCGACGAAGGTGTCGGCCGGCCACAAGCGCGACTTCAATTCTTCCCGACTGACAACCTCGCCTGGTTTTTCGAGCAATGCTCCCAACAATTGAAGCGGCAGGAGCTGCACTTTGATTTTTTTGCCGCGCTTGAAGAGTTCGCCGGCGCGGAGGTCAACCGAGAAGGGACCGAAGCGCGTCCGGCGGGAATCGTCGGGAGTGGAGGATTTGGCCATATTTTCTTGATTCTTGGGAATATAGCAAAAAGCGGGAAGGCTGCGGAAGGGAATTGGCGGAGTGGGTAACGCAGTGGAGCCGAGCCTGCGATCGGGTAGAGATGCGGTGGCGCCCGATAAATGGAGTTCAATCAGGCGATTAGAGCAGGGGGCGAGTTCATGGAAAATGCACCTGTTGTTCACCCCGCGGGTATTGTCCTTTCTACGGGAGTGGAGCAAAGTGCGCAATATCAATGGACGCGGGTACAGGTCGCTCACGTCCATTGATGAATGGAAAATTTGAGGAGCACTTATGTACGGGCCAATGCAAGCGCAAGCAAAAACAAATCCGCCAGCATCCAGGAGCGGCGCATTGGCAAGGATTGATTTTTGCAATGCCAGCACGGCGGAGGTTCGCGCGTACCTGAGCGAATTGAAGACGCTTCCCCGCAGCCACCGCAAGCTGCTTTGCAAATTATTGAGAAGGGCGGCAGCAAGCGCCCCAGGAAAGGTCTCCGTAGTACGCCTCGCAAATCCCACCCAAACCTGAAGTTCTAACCCACCACCGGAGTTGGCGAGAAGTTGCGGCGCCAGCTTCGGGACCCTGAACCAGACGAAGCCCGGGCGTCAGCCCGGGCTTCGCTCTTTTTGGCTGGCCACTTGAAAGTGGCCGCTACATCGAAGAGAAAGCAAATGTGCCTGTCTCGGAAGGCGGCCGCTGCAAAGGCGGGAGCAACACAAAGGGGAATAACCCAAGAGGGCGGAGCAAGCTCCGCCCCTACAAAGCCGGGTGCAACTCAAGAAGGTAAAGCGGGGTCAGCACCTATAAAGTGGGAGAGTTGCGAGGAATTTGTGACTAGACGGTTTTGGTTTGGGAGCTGGGGGTTTCGGAGTCGGCGGGGAGGGGATAGAGGCGTAGAAATTCGGGATCGTCGTTCAGGAGGGCGAGATCGGGATCGCGGCGGGCCCAGACGGAATCCTTGAAGCCGGCGTCCCAGGCCTTCTTTATGGTTTCGAGGGCTTCACGCTTGCGCTTCAGGATGGCGTAGGTGCAGGCGGCGTTGTAGAGGATGGAGGCTTCGTTGGCGCGGAGGGTGATGGCCATGTTCAGCTCGCGGATGGCATCTTCGACGCGGTCGAATTCGGCGTAGTCCGTGGCCATCAGGACGCGCGCGCGGGCGTCTTCGGGAACCTGCTTGAGATGATTTTCAAGCGCGGCGATGCGGCGGAGAAGAAGATTCCTGTGGGCATCTTTCTTGCCGAGCGCGCCGAGGGAATTCACTACGGGAACGTAGACGTTGTAGTCCTCGCCGCTGACTTCGAGCGCGGTTTCCATGACGTCGATTACTTCCTGATAGCGGCCCGCGGAAAAGAGCGCGCGGCACAAGAGATAGTAGGCGCCTTCGCAGTCGCGTTTGCGCTCGATGGCCTTTTGGACCATGCGGACGGCTTCGTCGTGAAGCTCGGTGGCGTAAAGCACCCAAGCCTGGCTGACCATGACTTCGGGAAGATCCCAACGCAATGCGACGGCTTTTCCGGAGGCGGTGCGGGCGCGGTCCACCCAGATGGCGTCGCGGCTGTAATTGCAATAAAACATGGCGCAGGCGTTGGCGCAGGCGGCGTAGGCGAGCGCGAAACTTGGATCCATGGCGACGGCGTTTTCAAACATCTGGAGAGCGAATTCGAGGTCCTGGCGCGTCTGGCGGCGGGCGTAGCGCTTTCCGCGGAGATAGAGATCGTAGGCCTGAAGATTTTCCGTGGGCTTGGTGGCGAGGTCTTCGAGCTCCTGCTGGGAGAGCGTGACGCGGAGCGCTTCAGCGATTTTGCGGGCGATTTCGTCCTGCATCTCGAAGACGTCTTTCATTTCGCGGTCGTAGCGTTCGGACCAGAGGGGAAAATCAGTCTGCGTGTCCACGAGTTGCGTGGTGATGCGCAGGCGAGTGCTGGAGCGGCGGAGAGTGCCGGTAAGGACGAAGGCGGCTTTGAGAATGTGTCCGACCTGGGAGGGAGTAACAGGTTTGTCGCGGAAGGCGAGAACAGTGGGGCGGGAAAAGGTGTTGAGGCCGCGAATTTTGGAAAGCTCGGTGATGATGTCTTCGGTGATGCCGTCGCGCAGGTATTCGTCTTCCTTCGCGGCGCTGAGATTTTCGAAGTAAAGGACGGCGACGGATTTTGTTCCGGGTTTTGCGACACCCGATTTTGATTCGGTGAGTTCGGCGGCGCGCTTGACGCCGGAGTCGAGATTGCGTTTCAGGCGGTTGAGGTCGGTCTTGAGTTCGGTGGCGGACTGGCAGCGCAGGGTGCGATCTTTTTCAAGGAGCTTGGAAACGATGCGGCTGAACTCGGCGGGAAGCGTGGGATTGAGCTTGTCCAGCGGTTCGGGATCGCGATTCAGGATGGCGTCGAAAATCACGGCGGCAGTGTCGCCGGCAAAGGGCAAAACGCCGCCGGCCATCTGGTAGAGCACAGAGCCGAGGGAGAAAAGATCGGTGCGGGCATCGACGAGGTGGCCGCGTGCTTGTTCGGGAGACATGTAGGAGGCGGTGCCCATGGCGGCGCCGGGAGAGGTGAGCTGGTGCTGCGGCTCGATCTTGGTGGAATGCTGTTCGTTGGTGTGCAGATCGTCGGCTTCGATTTTCACCAGGCCGAAGTCGAGAATTTTCACCTGGCTGCGTTCGGTGAGGAAAATGTTGGCGGGTTTGATGTCGCGGTGGACGATGCCCTTGGCGTGGGCGGATTCTAGGGCGTCGGCAATCTGCGTGGCGATGGGGAGGAGTTTGTCCATCGTAAAGGAGACGCGACCGAGCATGTGCGCAAGGGTCTGGCCTTCCAGGAGTTCCATGACGAGGAAATTCTGGCCGTCAACGTTTTCGATCGCATGGATTGTGCAGATGTTGGGGTGGTTGAGGGCGGAGGCGGCGCGGGCTTCGCGCTGGAAGCGTTCGGAGAGTTGCGAGTTTTGCGCCATCTGCTCCGGAAGGAATTTCAGGGCGACGCGGCGCCCGAGGCGGGAGTCTTCGGCTTCGTAGACAACGCCCATGCCGCCGCTGGCGATCTTGCGGGTGATGTTGTAGTGGGAGAGGGTCTGACCGACCCGGGACTCGCGATCTGACATGGTTTTTCGATACTAAGCAACGCGGATGCAGCGGTCAAGAAGGCGGGCTAGATGCTTTCCCAGTAGGCCACTAAGCGGTTATCGAGAGGTGCCGTGCCTTTGGGGCTACAGGAGGGGCAAAGGGTGCCTGTGGGGGATCAGGAATTTGCGGCGGGAATTGTACCTGCCGCCAGGATGGGCCGCACCAGGTTTACGGCAGTGGCTACGAATTCTTCGGCGGGTACATGTTCGGGAGTGTTAACCCATTGCTTAGCGGCACCGTAGATGGCCCAACTCGCCGTGGCGCCGAGCAGTTCCGGATTGATGGTTCCTTCCACTGGATGATTCTTGTAGCCGTCCATCAAGATGACGCGAATCTGGTCGATTACCGTGCCCTCGACAAAGGCTTCGAACTGGCGCTGTTTGGAGGCGCGGGATTTTTGCAGTTCGGCAAGATAGTCACAGACGGCCAGAACGATCGGGTGAAACGCAGTGGCGCAGGAACCGTCAAAACGGATTTTCCTGCATTCGAGGAGTTGGAGAAAGTTGACGCGTATGAGTTCTTCCAACAGGGCAAACTTGTCCGGATAGTGGGCGTAAAAGGTCGCGCGGTTCAGGGTGGCGGCTTCGGCGATGTCCTGAATCGTGATCTTGTCGAACTCTTTCTCTTCCAGGAGGCGCTTGAGGGCGTCCTGCAAGAGCCCACGGGTCCTGCGGATGCGGGGATCGAGTTTCTGGCAGTCGGAGTGAAGCACTGGACCTCCCAGTCAAGATAAGTATAGCAGATTGAGGCAGGTGTTGACTAACAGACAGATGTTGTGTAGATTTATACAACGGATGTTGGTTATGCTACATCTGACTGCTAGGAGGAAATTGTCATGGCTACCCTGCTTAAGATTGATTCGAGCCCAATGGGCAAGCATTCGATTTCAAGAAAACTGACTTCGGAGTTCGCTGCTACCTGGCAGAAGGCGCACCCAGACGGCAAGGTCATCTCGCGCGACCTGACGGTGACGAAGCTCCCAGTGGTGAATGGCGTTTGGATTGGAGCAGCGCATACGCCAGAAGGTTCCCACAGCCCTGAACAACAGGAGGAACTGGCTGTTTCCAATAAGCTGATCGCCGAATTGCAGCAAGCGGATGAGTACGTATTCGGAGTTCCGATGCACAATTTCAGCATCCCCTCGACATTGAAGCTTTGGATTGATCAGGTGGCGCGAGCAGGCAAGACCTTTTCGTATGGAGCCGACGGCCCGAAGGGGTTGCTGACCGGCAAGAAGGCGACTGTACTGATCGCGAGCGGCGGAGTGTATGAGCAGACGGCGATAGAATCGCTGAATTTTGTGACTCCTTACCTGCGCGCGGTTTTTGGGTTCCTGGGCATCACGGATGTAAAAATCATCGCCGCGGAAGGCACAGCGCAGTTGATGGGCGGCAAGGTTGATCCGCAAACTTTTCTTGCGCCGTCGCTTGAAAAAGTGCAATCTCACGCAAGTCTTTGAACGTCAAATCCTCGAAGATGGAGAACTAAATGAAAATCGCATCGCTGATCGCACGATTGTTGTTGGGAGTGGTGTTCGTGGTATTCGGGCTGAACGGATTCCTGCACTTCATCAAGGCGCCGATGCCCGAAGGGATTGCGGGGCAGTTTGCCGGCGCGCTTTTTGGTACGAAGTACTACGTGGTGATTTTTGGGGTGCAGTTGATCGGCGGAATATTGTTTCTGGTGAACCGGTATGTGCCGCTGGCGCTGGTGCTGATCGGGCCAATCATCGTGAATATCCTTTGCTTTCACGGGTTGCTGGGGGCACCGGGACTGCCGATGGCGCTAATAGTTGCGCTGCTGTGGGCGATCGTGGCCATCCGCAACAAGCAGCATCTGGCAGGGATTTTCGCCCAGCGCACGGAGTAATCGCGAATCGCATTTTTCGCAGGTTGCAAAAGAGGCGCGCGCCGCTGTTCCGGAATTTGTATCTTTGAATTCGACTCAGCGGCGCACCAAGTGTCAGCAGTTATCAGAAGGAGTCAGTGAGATGCAAATTGGTGTTGATAGCTTCGCAGCCTCGATTTCGGATCCAGCGACCGGCCTGTCGCTGAAACCAGTTGAGCGAATGCAGAACCTTTTGGAAGAGATCGAATTCGCCGATCTGGTGGGGCTTGACGTGTTTGGTATTGGCGAGCACCACCGGGCGGAGTTTCTGGATTCCGCCCCGGCGGTGATACTTGCCGCTGCCGCGACGCGCACGAAGAAAATTCGGCTGACGAGCGCGGTTACGGTTTTGAGCGCGGCCGATCCGGTTCGCGTGTTTCAGGAATTTGCGACGCTCGATTTGATCTCACAAGGCCGCGCGGAAATAGTTGCAGGTCGAGGTTCGTTCATCGAGTCTTATCCGCTTTTTGGCCTGCGATTGGAGGATTACGATTCGCTTTTCGCGGAAAAACTGGAACTTCTGCTCAAGATTCGAGAGAACACGAAAGTTCACTGGTCGGGAAAGCATCGCGCCGCGCTGACTGGGCAAGCGATTTATCCACGGCCGGTGCAGGATCCTCTGCCCATCTGGCTGGGGGTGGGAGGGACGCCTACGTCCTTTGTTCGAGCAGGGATGCTTGGGCTGCCGCTTATGGTCGCGATCATTGGGGGCGAGCCGGAACGATTTCGGGAGTTGATTGACCTGTATCGCGAGGCCGGACGGCGGGCGGGCCACTCACCGGAGCGGCTGAAGGTTGGACTTCACATGATCGGATTTCTCGCTGACAGCACCGAGCAAGCTGCGGATGAGTTCTTTCCGGGTTATGCGCATACCTTTACGGAGATCGGGAAGGAACGCGGCTGGCCGCCAGCGACGCGCAGGCAGTTTGACGCGCTGCGCGGACCCACTGGGGCATTGCTGATTGGCGACGCCGACACGGTTTCGGAAAAAATCTTGTACGTGAATGAAGTTCTCGGCGGGATTTCCCGGTTGACTTTTCAGATGGGGGTTGCAACGCTGCCGCATCCGAAGATGTTGCGGGCGATCGAGATTTTAGGGACACGCGTGGCACCGACTGTGCGCAAGGAACTTGCCGCCGAGCGAGTGTATAGTTCGGCCGGGAGAAAAGCGCACGGATAGCGCGATCGGGAGACGGTTACCGGAGCAGGGGCACGAGGAAGTGATAAATGCCGGCGCCGAGCAGGGCGGCGCCGGGAATCGTCAGGACCCAGGCGCCGACAATATGCCGCGTGACGCCCCAGCGGACCGCGGTGAGACGGTGTGACGCTCCGACGCCTACGATTGCGCCGGTGATGGTGTGGGTGGTGCTGACGGGGATACCGAAACGCGCGGTGGTGAACAAGGTGAGAGCGCCGGCGGTTTCCGCGGCAAAGCCTCCGAACGGGGTTAGCTTGGTGATGCGCTGGCCCATGGTTTTGATGATGCGCCAGCCACCCGCCATGGTGCCGCCAGCCATCGCGAGGTGGCAACAGATAATCACCCAATAGGGAACGGAGTAGTTCTTCATCAGGCCACCGGCCACCAGCGCCGCCGTGATGATGCCCATGCCTTTTTGCGCGTCATTGGTGCCGTGGCCGAGGCTGTAAGCGGCGGCGGAGAAGAGCTGCAGCCGGCGGAACCACTTGTCCACGCGGCGGGGGCGCTGACGGCGGACGATCCATGTGGTGGTGACCGTGACGAGAATAGCGACGATGAAACCGATCACAGGTGAAAGAAAGATGAAGAGAACGGGCTTCTGCCAGCCATGAAGGATCAGTGCCTTGAAGCCCGCATGCGCTACGGCCGCTCCCCCGTAGCCGCCCATGAGCGCGTGGGATGAACTGGTCGGCAAGCCCAGAGTCAAAGTAATCAAATTCCAGATGATGGCACCGAGCAGGCCGGCGAGAAGGACTCTTTCGTCGACCAGTTCGATGTGAACCATTCCTTTGCCGATGGTGTTGGCGACCGCGGTGCCGAAAACAAAGGCGGCGATAAAATTCCAGAAAGAGGCCCAGAGCACGGCGCGGAAAGGCGTGAGCACGCGCGTGGAGACGACCGTGGCGATCGAGTTCGCGGCGTCGTGCCAGCCGTTGGAGAATTCAAAGGCCAGGGTCAGAAATACGGTTATCAGTACGAGAACGAATCGGCTCACGGGGATCAGGCGTTCTTCAGGATGACGCTCTCGATTACGTTGGAGACGTCTTCACACTTGTCGACAGCGGTTTCAATCACTTCAAAAATCTCTTTCCACTTGATGATCTGGACAGGATCGCGTTCCTCTTCGAAGAGCTGCGCGATGAGGGTGCGGCAGATGCGGTCGCTTTCATTTTCGAGGCGATTGATTTCGATGACGTGCTGAAGCGCCTTGTCCGGGGATTCCATGGCGTGGACGGCGCGGGAAAGCTCGGCGGTGGCCGCGGCGAGGACTTTGGCGAGGTCGATGGTGCCGAGGCGGACCCGGTCGACGCGGTAGAGAACGAAGCGGCTGGCGGCCGCGTCGATGAGGTCGATGACGTCGTCCATGGTGCCGCAGAGTTCGTGCATGTCTTCGCGGTCGAACGGGGTGATAAAGGTCTGATTGAGCTTGCGGAAGATCTGGTGGGTAATCTCGTCGCCCTGATGCTCGATGGCCTTCACGCACTGAACCTGTTCAGGGACGCCGGTGTAATGCTCCAGCATGCTGGTGAACGCGTTGGCGCCGCTGACGATGTTTTCGGCTTGTTTGCGGAAGAGGACGAAGAAATCCCCGTCGCGCGGCATGAAGCGCTGCAAGAATCCAGGCATGGGACCCGCTCCCCCCTGAGGAGCCTGAGAGTGACAGGGGAAGTCTATCGAAGGAGTGGGAGAGGAGCAAGGAAGGAGGGCAGAAGGTAGTGCGCTAAATCTGTGTTGCCGCTGGTGGCGGTCTTGAATAGATGGGAGGCCACATTCCTTCGAGCGAGAGATTTGCGATCTGCGCTGACTTGTCGGGGCCAGTGTGGTGCCGTCCCAGAGGCCGCTTTCTAGGCTCGTAAAACGTGGCATTACAGCCGCGGCAGCGATGACCCTGGATTTGTTTTCTTCCGTATGTTCCGAACCGCTTGGCTTCGTGGTGCTTGCGTCTCAGGTGGGTCATGTGGCTTCTCCTATTGTCTTTCTGCGGGAGAAGCCCGAAAATGAATGTCTCGGGTTCAAGTACGGGCTACGTCCGCGCTTGGATTCAGCCCCTTCACTAGTTCAAGCTAGTGACGGGGCATTTTCATTTCTTCTTAAGATTTATTCCAAAAGCCTTCTCGACTGCTTCAGCACTGGCAAGCTCAGAAAGCGCCATAAGATTCCCAATCGTGGTGTAAGGACGTGTGGGAAGTGGGTCAAGTTTAAGGACTCGCTTATACGAAGCTTTTCCGTCCTTCGTTTGCTCCACTTCTACCTCTCCATCATTAAGCATTCTTTTAAGAGCTGCATGGCACGCTGAAAGGGGATTGCTGAAATCATCAAAATTAAATTGCAAATCCTCCAGTGCGTTACGAACTTCGACCGCTGTCATTTTCTTAGGGAAAGCGCGAGTGAGCGTTGCTCTAATCGAATCTGTAAGACTCGGTGTTGCACAATCCACCATATCGAGCAATCGGCCAATCCTTTTTTGCGTGTCGTCTGTGAGATTGACGCGAGTAGACAAAACTCGCACGGTCTCGCGGAGGCCAGCGATTTCCGCATTGAGAATGTCGCGTTGTTCAACGCGCATTTGCAAATCAGCCAGGGCCTTTTCGAGTGCATTGGTGTATTCGTTAGGGGCCATAAGTTATATCCAAAAGCGTAACTAAAGTTACGTTGTATGTCAAGCCCTTCGGCAAAAAATGGGGGGCTGTCGGTTGGGATCAGGTTCTGTTGGACGTGAAGGCTGATATTGCCAAACTAGAGAGACCTGTTCCAGTAATTTAGTGAAAGATAAAACGGGATGAACCGTGGCTAGCCGACTACCGAGCCGTTGTAGCCGCCGTAGCTGCGTGGTACGGTAGGCGGCCATGAGGATAGCAAGTTGGCGGTTGTTGGCGATTATGGCTGCGTTGGTGGCGGCTCGGCAGCTTTGTGGGGCTGATGTCAAAGAGTGGAAGGAGCGGCGTCAGCGCGCGGCGACGGCTTTTTCGGATGGTGTGCTGCTGCTGCACGCAAACACCACGATGGGTTTCGTCTCGGACGGTTATCGGGAAGAGGCGGCGTTCTACTACCTGACAGGATTGGAGGATGCGCCCGGCACGATACTGGCGATCGTGGGGAAGAGCGGGGAGAGTTGGCTGTTTGTGCCGGCGGCGGAATCCGCGGGAGGCGCGGAAACCAAGCCTGGCGAAGAGGCCGCGCGTAAGGTCGGGCTAGAGCATGTGGTGGATTGGAAGGAACTGCAGGGTTTTCTGACGGAGCAGACGAAAGCGGGAGCAAAGATCTATTACAAGCCGGAAACGGCGATGCTCCCCGAAAACCTTTCCGCAACGAAAAATAAGCGCGCCCCCGGTTGGATTCAGGTGCTGCAAAAGAGTTTTCCGACGGCAGATTTTCAGCCGGTGGGAGTGAAGCTGTATACGCTCATGGCCGTAGAAAGCAAGGCGGAGCGGCATGACTCGAACATGGCAGCGCGCGCAACCGTTAAAGCGTTTACGGCGGGCGCTCGCTCGATTCATCCCGGGGCTTCCCAACGCGAAGTGGAACTTGCCGTTGTGGATGCTTGTTGGAAAGAGGGGCGCGGAGTTTCGTTCTGGCCCTGGGCGATGGCCGGCGCAAACGGCGTGTTTCCCAAACCTTTTGAATCGGAATCCCGTTATGACCATCTGGATTCCTGGATGCAATCCGGGGATTTGGTACGCCTGGACGTCGGTTGCGAATGGCAACACTACCAAGGAGACCTGGGACGCACGATTCCGGTTTCCGGCCACTTCAGCGAGGATCAGCGCGAGGTCTGGAACATCTTTGTTGGGGCTTACCAGAGCGTCGCACGCGAATTGAAGGAAGGCCTGACGGGAGATGGCGCCTTCGACATATGGAAGGGCGAGTTGCTGCGGCACCGCGAGTCGGCGAAATCCCCTCTGGCGCAGCGGGCGATCGAGACCTGGTCGGAGCGCAAGAACGTGCCTTACTGGCAGATACACACGATGAATCTGGATGCCGGCTACATAGAGGGGCCGCTGCGCGCGGGGATGGTGATTGATTTTGAGCCCATCGCTTCGGTCGGCGGGCAGGGCTACTATCTGGAAGACATGTACATTATCGGCAAAGATGGGGCGAGGGTGATGACGAGCGGCCTGCCGTACACAGCAGAAGAGATTGAAGCCTTCGTAGCACAAAAACCATAAGACAGATCGGAAAGAGCCAGAAGCGGAAGGGACGTTGAACTTCTCAAAAAGGGCTTGACAGTTTTATCCGTAAGTTATAGCTTACCGTAAGTGGACACTTACCTACAAAACGGGCTGGCGGCACTGGGGGATCCGACGCGGCTGGCGATCTTTGAGATGCTGGGCGACCATCCGCAGGCGGTGAATCAGCTGGCGGCCGGATTGCCGGTATCGCGTCCGGCTGTTTCGCAGCACCTGCGGGTGCTGAAAGAGGCGCGATTGGTTCGCGACCGGAGGGAAGGCACGCGCCGGATTTATGAATTGAATCCCGAGGGGCTGGCGCTGCTGCGGGATCACTTTGCGAAGCTGTGGGATCAGGCGCTATCCGCGTTCAAAAAATTTGCAGAAGAAGAACACCAAAAGGAGAAGAACAATGGCTCCCGAAGCAGCACCATCCGCGGCGGTAAAAAGAACGATCTACGTAAACGTACCCATTGAGAAGGCGTTCAAGGTTTTCACGGAGCGAATGGCGGCGTGGTGGCCGGCGACGCACCACATCGCCAAGGAGGCGTTCACGGAAATTATTGTTGAGCCGAGGCCGGGCGGACGCTGGTATGAGCGCGACGCGAAAGGGAACGCGTGCGACTGGGGACAGGTGGTGGTCTGGGAGCCTCCGCGCAGGCTGGTGACTACCTGGCAATTGCAGCCGGACTTCAAGTTCAACCCCGACCTTTCCCTGGCCAGCGAAGTGGAGTTGGAGTTTATTGCCGAAGGGCCAGAAGCGACGCGGGTGGAGTTCGAACACCGGCGCCTGGAGCGGCACGGAGCGGGCTGGCAGGAACTGCGGAAGGGCGTGGACTCGCCGGGCGGATGGACGCTGGTGCTGGCGCAGTACGTCGCGGCAGCGGATGCCCGATAAGAGCAGCGATGGGCAGACTTCCGAAGCGGGATGGATTTTCAAGCAAGTAAAATTGAAATCGAAAAGGAGCGGTCATGAACTCGCGTGTGAACATTCTTTTGCTGACGCTGGCGTTGGGAGTTGCGGGAGTGGTTGGTGCGCAAGGTCCGGCTGAAAACCCGCTGGCGCCGTACATTCCGAAGAACATGAAAGCGTACTACCTGGATCTGCTGGTGAAGAGCGACAAGCCGGGGAGCGAGGCGACGCCGGCGGAAAACGCGGAGCGGATGCAGAAGCATCTGGCGTACATCCGCAGCCAGGTGGAGGCGGGGAAGTTCGTGCTGGTGGGGCCGTTGACGGAGGACAATCGCATCCGGGGAATAGCGGTGATTCAGGCGGCGTCGCTGGAGGAGGCGCAGCGGATTGCGGGAGGCGACCCGGCTGTGCAGTCCGGGCACATGACGGTGGAGGTGCATCCGATTCTGCTGGAGGACCTGGGAGGGGTGCGATTCGATTACCCGGCGATGAAGCAGGACAAGTGATTTCGTGACGCGAGGTCTGCAGGGTTGGTGCCGCTTCAGGCAGTTACAGGAAACGCCTGAGAGAAAAATCGAGGAAATCCCGGATGCAATTCCGGGCATGGCAAGGGTACAATCCGAACAATGTCGTGTGTTGGCCTCCGTCTTTGGGAACGCAAAACGCTGAGGAGGCAAAGGATGAAAGGTCAACCGCTGTTGCTGTTGGGCGCAGGGATCTTGTTCGGGACCACGGGTGTATACGCGCAACACCCGGAAGGTGGACACCCCGAGGGGCAACATGCAGAGGCTCCGCGTTCGCAAGGGCGCGCGGACGTGCCGAGAGCCAACCAGGGGCATGTACCGCCGGCGCCGGTGCATCGTGACGCGCCGCAATGGAAGCCTGAAGTCGATCGACATCCGAACGGCAAGGTCAATCAAACGCAGCACGTCAGCAACGATCACTGGTACGGGCACGACCGGCCGGACGACAAGCGGTATCACGTGGACCATCCGTTCGAGCACGGGAAGTTCGAGCATTTCGGAGCGTCGTATCGCTACCACATTGAGAAGATTGACCGCGACCATCACCGCTTCTGGTTTCCGGGAGGGTTTTACTTCCAGGTGGCGGATTGGGATTGGCCGATCTGCGCGGATTGGTGCTGGGACTGCGGAGAAGACTTTGTAGTGTATGAAGACCCGGACCACACCGGATGGTACATGCTTTACAACGTCCATACGGGAGTCTACGTGCACGTTTCCTATCTAGGAACGTAAGTTTGCATTTGAGAGCATAAGCAGCACAGGTTTTTTCAGCTTTTTAACCCAGCCCAAATTTAATGCAGAAAGCAGGAGTGATCCCCCATGGATCGAGTGGCAGTGTGGGCGGTGTTGGAAAGCAAACCTGGAAAAGAGGAAGAGGTCGAAGCGTTCCTGAAGTCGGCGCAGTATCTGGCGGAAAAAGAGCCGGACACTACCAATTGGTACGCGCTGAGAATCGGGCCGTCGAAGTATGGAATCTTCGATACATTTCCGGATGAAAGAGGCCGCGTGGTGCACCTGACGGGCGAAATCGCCAGGGCGCTCGCGGCGCGGGCGCCGGAGCTATTCGCAAATGGGCCCGAAATCCAGCGAGTGAGCATCCTGGCGTCGAAGACGGCCAGCGCCACATTGGCGGCGGCCGAGGGTGATGACTGAAGGTGCGCTAATCGTCGCTGTCGTTGCCGGCGGTGGATTCCTGGGCGATGACGGGGACGAAGTTTGCCGGAGAGCGTAGTTCGTTCTGCGCAACGGCTTCGCGCGAGTGAAGAGAAGATTGCATGGGCAGGCCCGCCCAGAGATTGATCATGCCGAAAACCTCATGGATGACCTGGTGGGTATCGCCCGTGCGGGTCCACCAAGCCGAAGGCTGGAAGTCGTCTTTCGAGATGGCGTGAACGATAATTTTCCCAGACGAGGAATCTAGTTTGTTCCAGAGTTCGTGGACCCGGCGGGTGTGGGCTTTGTTGGTGACCACAATGACGGCGGCGGTATTTTTTTGATGGAGTGTGGCGCTGATGACTTCGAGCTCATCCTGGGTGTTGATGATCGGGGAATCCAGAACGTGAATCGCTTTTGCAGGGACACCCTGGCGGCGGAGGACTTGGTAGTTGAAGTCGGCTTCGCTGGGGTAATGAATGCCTAGTTGGGCGAGCTCTTGCGATTGCGCACCGGGGCGGGTGAGCCAGATCTCCGCGGCGTAACCGTTGCGGTAGAGTGAAGCGGCTTCGAGAGCGCGCGCAGGAAAATTGCCGCTGAGGACGGCAATGGCGCCGGCCTTTTGCAGGGAATCTTCTTTGACGAGCCAGTGGCCGATGCCCAGCATGAACGCGAGACTGGCGGAGATTGTGAACAGTGCGAGTGCGCCGAGGACGGAGAAGATCCGGAGCAATTGACCGATGAAGTTGTTGGAACGATATAGTTTCGCCGGCTTTGATAAGGATAAGTTATTCAGGATAAATTCGTTCGTTTGCATGTCGATGTTTAGAGAGCATGCGCGGTGCCAAAAGCGGCGCGGCAGGACAAATCCGCGGCGTCTTAGTGGCTGGGAATGAGTCACTTACGGGGCAACAGAAGTGGGTGTTTAGGGAATGATTAGCAGGAGTTCGGAAGTGTGTAATTCTGGCACAGTTCGTGCAATGTTGCCTGAGGTGAACTAGCAACGGGATTTCAGTAAAGAGCCGCAGGTCTGCCCAGATTTCTTCGCGATAGGTGACTTGCGGAATCGAATCGTTGCAGAAGTTTTCGAGGCAGAAAAAAAGGCGGCCGCGTTTGCGACCGCCCTGGTTGATTGAGTTGAAAGCGGCCCGCTTCGGAAAGCGGGCCCTATAGGTGTTTTTTTAGTACATGCCGCCCATGCCGCCTGGGCCACCGGGACCACCGGCAGCTGCGCCCTTCTGGTTGTCTTCCTTGAGCTCGGCCACGAGAGCTTCTGTGGTGAGCATGAGGCCAGCGATGGACGCGGCGTTCTGCAGAGCGAGGCGAGTGACCTTGGCCGGATCGATGACCCCAGCCTTGACGAGGTCAACGTATTCACCGGTGTCCGCGTTGAAGCCGTAGTTCTCGTCCTTGGATTCGCGGATTTTGCCGATGACCACGGCGCCTTCGAAGCCGGCGTTGAGGGCGATCTGACGGCAGGGCTCTTCGAGCGCCCGCTTCACGATGCCAACACCGACTGCTTCGTCGTCGTGCAGTTTCAGCTTGTCGATGGCGGGGAGGCAGCGCAACAGAGCCGCACCGCCGCCGGGAACGATACCTTCCTCGACAGCCGCGCGGGTTGCGTGCATGGCGTCCTCAACACGAGCCTTCTTTTCCTTCAGCTCGGTTTCGGTTGCCGCGCCCACCTTGATAACGGCAACTCCGCCGACGAGCTTGGCCAGACGTTCCTGGAGCTTCTCGCGGTCGTAGTCGCTGGTGGTGTTTTCCACCTGGAGGCGGATCTGCTTGACGCGGCCTTCGATTTCGCCGGCCTTGCCTGCGCCTTCAACGATGGTGGTGTTGTCCTTGTCGATGGTGATTTTCTTGGCCCGGCCGAGGTCCTCGATCTTGACGTTTTCGATCTTGATGCCGAGGTCTTCGGTGATGGCCTTACCGCCGGTGAGAGTGGCGATATCTTCGAGCATCGCTTTGCGGCGATCGCCAAAGCCAGGGGCCTTGACGGCAGCGCACTGCAGAGTGCCGCGCAGTTTGTTCACCACGAGGGTGGCGAGGGCTTCGCCTTCGATGTCTTCCGCGATGATCACCAGGGGCTTGCTGAGCTTGGCAATCTGCTCGAGCAAGGGGAGGAGGTCCTTCATCGAGCTGATCTTCTTCTCATGGATGAGGATCAGCGCGTTTTCGAGGACAACTTCCTGGCGGTCCATATCGGTGATGAAGTAGGGGGAGAGGTAGCCGCGGTCGAACTGCATGCCTTCGACGACTTCGAGCGTGGTTTCCATGGTGCGGGACTCTTCCACGGTGATGACGCCGTCCTTGCCGACCTTCTTCATGGCTTCGGCGATGATGCCGCCGATCTGCTTGTCGTTGTTGGCGGAAATGGTGCCAACCTGAGCGATCATGTCGCCCTTGACGTCTTTGTGGAGCTTCTTGATTTCCTCGATGGCGACTTCGACGGCCTTGTCGATGCCGCGCTTGAGGGCGGTGGGGCTGGCGCCGGCGGCGACAGTCTTGACGCCTTCGCGGAAGATGGCCTGGGCCAGAACGGTGGCGGTGGTGGTGCCGTCACCCGCGACGTCGCTGGTCTTGCTGGCGACTTCGCGAACCATCTGGGCGCCCATGTTCTCAAGGGGGTCGCGGAGTTCGATTTCCTTGGCAACGGTCACGCCGTCCTTGGTGATGATGGGCGCGCCGAACTTCTTTTCGATCACCGCATTGCGGCCCTTGGGGCCGAGGGTGATCTTTACTGCGTCCGCAAGGGCATTCACGCCGCGAAGAATCGCTTGGCGGGATGCCTCTCCGGTAACAATCTGCTTCGCCATTGGTACTTTCCTCCTGAGTTTGTTACTTAGCTGCTTTGATCTTGGAACTGGTTTACTGCTTGAAGCTGGATAAAGGCGATCAGTAATCAGATAACAGCGATCAGGAAGCTTTGGTTCCCGCTATCTGTTATCTGCTATCTGGTCGCTTCGTTACTTCTTGGCTGCTTTGGCGGCGCCGCCGAGTTTCGCGAGGATTTCTTCTTCGCGGAGGATCAGCAGTTCTTCGCCATCGATTTTGATTTCGCTGCCGCTGTACTTGCCGAACAGCACACGGTCGCCAACGTTGACGTCGAGGGGCACACGCTCGCCCTTCTCACGCTTGCCGGCGCCGACGGCGATTACTTCGGCCTCTTGCGGCTTCTCTTTTGCGGAGTCGGGGATGATGATGCCGCCCTTGACGGTTTCCTTCTCTTCAATGCGCCGCACGATCACACGGTCGTGAAGCGGGGTAAGATTGACTGCCATCTTTGAAAAACCTCCATAGGTGAACTAAGGGTAAGACTGAGAAACGATGGTTGAGGAGGGCAGGAAAGGCGATTAGCACTCCTCGGCACCGACTGCTAATATAGCAATAAATTCTGTCAAGTCAAGCGAATTTCCGGCAATCGGGCGTGACCCCACCCCGATTTTCCTTTCCCCAATTCAACTTAACCTGTTTATTTACAGCAAGTTATTGCTGCCAGATTTTCCTTGCAGTTGGGCATTGCCCTGCTTTGGAGTCAGCTATAGACTTCGGCGAGGAACACGATGCAGTGGACATTGTATATCCGGCTGATTGTGCTGACTGCGGGAACGCTGTTGCCGTTTTTTTGGATGGTGGTGATTCTGGGCCATCGCCGTCAGCGCAACTTCGAGCGGTTGTTTTTCTTCCTGTGCCTTGCGCTTACGTGTTTTTTTGGAAGCAGTTTGCTGGCGCTGAACGCGGAGCTTCATTATGGGGTGCCGCCAGTCGCGTTGCTGACGTTTGCGTGGACATTTCTGTGCCTTGGGTTGTGGTTTGTGCCTTCGCTGATTCTCCACTTGCATCTCGAATATGCGAGTGTGAGAGGTTTGCTGCCCTCGGCTTCCGCGAAATATTTGTGGATTGTGGCCGCGTATTCTCCCGCGATCCTGCTGATGGGGGAGTTGCGGCGGGCGCTGCAAAGCCAACAACACAATTTCGAGAGCCCATCGCACGCGATTGGGACGGGATTCCAAGCGTGGCTGATTGTTGCGTTGCTGGCGGCTGGTTACTGGCAGATACGGTTCCTTCGGGCCACGCCGAGCGAAGCGCAGAAAAACTTCCACAAGGGGATTTTGGGGAGCCTGGGGGCGCTGTGCGTTTTCATGGGCTACATTTTCTACGCGGAAGAAAAATATGGCGCTGGGTCGGCGGGGGATGCGCATCTGCAAGTTCTGGGATTGGCCCTGGTGCCGCTGGCGGCGCTGATTCTGGGAGTGGAGCGGTTTAATTTCTTGCAGATTGGGCGGCAGCGCAACCTGATCTATGCGGTATTTCTGGTTTTCGTGGCGCTGCTGTATTTGAGCCTGGTGCGGCGCGCGAGCCTGTGGCTGGAATCTTATCTGCCGCCGGAGGCGACCGCGGCGTTGCTGCTGTTCTTGCCGGTGGTGTTTTTTGAGCCGTTGCAAAGATTGATGCGGCGTACCTTGCGGCAGACGGCGCAGGCGGAAGTGGACCGGGCGCAGAAGTTGATGGGGCCGATTACGGAGGTGGCGCGGCTGGGGGATCAGGGGAAGTTGAGGAAGTTTTGCGAGGGTTGGATTGCGGAACAGTTGCAACTGGCGGAGGCGAGACTGGCGCTGGATGTTGCCGCGGGAGGGAGTGAGGCAGGGGAAGCCAAACACAGCGCCGCGGAGGAGCGGTTCGAGATCCGGCGAGGCGGGCAGCGACTGGGCTGGCTGCAGGTGCGGGCTTACGGGGCGATGATTTCGGGGGAGACGTATGCGGCGCTGGAATTTTTGTGCGAGCAGTTGCCGGGGGCGTTTGATTTGTGCCGGTTGATTGAGGAGAAGCTGCAACTGGAAAGGGAATTGGCGGAGCGGGAGCGGCTGGCGCTGGTGGGGCAGATGGCGGCGAGCATTTCGCACAATCTCAAAAACCCGCTGGGATCGATCAAGACGATTCTGCAGGTGCAATTGGAGGGCGCGGAGTTGCCGGCTTCTTTGCGGAGCGAGACACAGATGGTGCTGGAGGAGATCAACCGGCTTTCGGCGCGACTGAACCAGTTGCTGCAGTTCAGCCGGCCGGGCGTTCGCGCGGGGAATGGAGCGCAGAGTTGCGATCTTGCGCTGGTGGCCGAGACGGTGGCGAATGTGCTGCGGCATGCGGCCGACGAGCGGCGGGTTTCGCTGCAGCTTGCGAATCCGAACGGAGATGCGCGCGCGGCGATTGGCGAGGAGGCTGCGAACGATATTCTTTCGAACGTGGTGTTGAACGCGATTGAGGCGGCGCCGGACGGCGGGCATGTGCGGGTGGCGCTGCGGACTTCTGAAAAAATTTGCAGCGTTTCGGTGGAGGATGACGGGCCGGGAATTTCGGCCGCCGACCAGACCAAGGTGCTGCGGCCTTTTTTTACGACCAAGGCGCGGGGGACAGGGTTGGGCCTGGCGATTGTTGACCGGCGGCTGCAGGACGCTGGGGGCACGCTGGAGATCAAGAGTCCTGTTAGCGGGGGGCGCGGGACGGAGATTCGACTGAATTTTCCCGCCTTCGCCGCAAAAGACGCGGCTACGGCGGGCTGGCCTGCGCAAAGCGATAGCTAAGTAGTGGAGAGAGGCACCGCCTTCGCCGCAAAAGACGCGGCTACGGCGGGCTGGCCTGCGCAAAGCGATAGCTAAGTAGTGGAGAGAGGCACCGCCTACGCCGCAGAAGCGCGGCTACAGCGGGCAGGGAAGGAGCAGGGTGGATGAAAACTGTGCTGGTTGTGGATGACGAGCCGGCGTCGCGGTATGCGTTGCGGCGGGCGTTGGAGAGCCGGTATCACGTGGTGGAGGCGGACTCGGCCGCGAGCGGGCGGTCGTCGCTGGTGAGCGAGAAGCCGGATTTACTGCTGCTGGATGTGGTGTTGCCGGGGGAAGACGGACTTTCTTTTTTGAAGTGGTTGCGGCAGGAGGGGTATGAGTTGCCGGTGTTGATGGTTTCGGCGCTGGATACGGCGAAGACGGCGGTGGAGGCTTTGCAGCTTGGCGCGGCGGATTATTTGGTGAAGGGGTTTGAGCTGGAGGAGCTGCGGCAACGGGTTGCCAATCTGCTGAAACTTGTCGGACTTGAACAAGAAAATGAAAGTTTGCGGCGGCGGGTGGCGACGGACGGACAATTCGGGCAGATGATTGGGAGATCGGCGGCGTTGCGCAAGGCGTTTGAGCTGGCCGACCGGGTGGCGGCGACGGATTCGACGGTGCTGATACTCGGGGAGAGTGGGACGGGAAAGGACCTGCTGGCGCAGGAGATTCATGCGCGGTCGCAGCGGAACGGGAAGGCGTGGGTGGCGGTGAATTGCGCGGCGTTGCCAGAAACGCTGATTGAGTCGGAGCTTTTTGGTTATGAGCGCGGGGCGTTTACCGGGGCGGCGCAGCAGAAGAAGGGGCGTTTCGAGCAGGCGCACGGCGGGACTTTGTTTCTGGACGAGATTGGGGATATGAATCCGGTGACGCAGTCGAAGGTTTTGCGGGCGCTGGAAAATCGCACGGTGGAGCGGCTGGGCGGGACGCAGACGATTCCCGTGGATGTTCGGGTGATCAGCGCCACGCACCGGAATCTGCCGCTGGCGATTCGGGACGGGAAATTTCGCGAGGATCTGTTTTACAGATTGCGGGTGGTGACGATTGAGTTGCCGCCGTTGCGGGCGCACAAGGAAGATATTGCGATTCTGGCGGAGGCGTTTGTGCGGTTGCATGGAGCGCGGTTGGGTAAGATGCCGCGGCTTGGGAAGGAGGCGGTGAAGGCTCTGGAGATCTACGATTGGCCGGGGAACGTGCGGGAGCTGAAGAATGCGATCGAGCGAAGCATGGTGCTTTCTCGCGGGGAAGAGATTGGAGCGGGCGATTTGCCGGAGGAGGTTTTGCATGGCACGCCAGTTGTGCCCAAGAGTGAGGCGGATGGCGAGGACCTGGGGTTGAAGGAGAAGGATTTTCGGGAGGCGAAGCGGAAGTTTGAGATTGCGTACTTGCTGCGGCAGCTTGGCGTACATCGTTGGAACATTTCGCGGACGGCGGCGACGATTGGCTTGCACCGGCAGAGTTTGCAGGAGCGGTTGAGGGAATTGGGGATTCGGCGGCCGGGGCAAGAAATTCCGGAGGAGGAGGAATGAACTTCCACGGATACGTGCAGGCCGGAGGAGGGAGCACTCGTTTTGGAACGGACAAGGCGCTGGTGCTGCTGGGCGGGAAGACCATGTTGCAGCGTACTGGAGAATTGCTGGCGAAGGTGACCGGGGACGTTACGATCGTCACGGCGGAGGGAAAGTATGCGGATGCGCCGTGGCCCAGGATTGCGGATCGCTGGCCCGGCGAGGGCCCGCTTGGGGGAATTCTCACGGCGCTTCATCATATGCGCGCGACGCATTCGGGAGACCGGAAGCGGGACGAAGAGAGCGGTTCGTGTCCCTTTGCGCTGATTCTGAGTTGCGACATGCCGTTTCTGACAGCGGAGTTTCTGCAATTTCTTACCGAGCGCGCCTTGGCCAGTGAAGGTGCGATTACCGTGCCGGCAGTTTCTAACCGGCTTGAGCCTTTGTGCGCGTGCTGGTGCTCGGCCGCGACGAATACCGTTCAGGCGGTTTTTGATGCTGGTTGCCGCAGGGTGAGCGAAGCGATGAAACAGGTTCCGATGGAAGTGCTTGACGAGTCGGACTGGAAACGATTTGATACGGATGGGCGGTTGTTTTGGAATATGAATACGTTGGGGGATTACGAAGAGGCGCGGCGGGTGTTTGAGGAGCGGGCCGGGTTAGCGCGGAAGAGGGAGGGGCAAGCCCCTCCCGTACAAGGATGAGTTTCAGGGATCGATGAGCGAAGACCTTAGAGATAGCGGATTGACGGATAAGGGCGCGGGTGGCGCCGCGGGATATTATTTTGAGTTTCGCGGTGTTAATAAGGCTTTTGATGAGCATGTGGTGTTGCAGAACGTGAGCTTCAGGGTGAAGCGCGGCGATACTTGCGTGATTATGGGGCGCAGCGGGGTGGGAAAATCGGTTTCGCTGAAACACATTCTGGGATTTCTGAAGGCGGATTCCGGGACGATTCTGATCGATGGGCAAGACGTTACGCAGTTTACGGAGCGGCAGTTTGAAGAAATTCGGCGCAAGGTTACGATGGTTTTTCAGTCGGGGGCGCTGTTTGATTCGCTGACGGTGGCGGAAAATATTGCGTTTCCGTTGGAGGACCAGCCGGGGCTGACGGCGGAAGACGTGGACGCCTACGTGGCGAGGCTGGCGCACATGCTGGAAGTGGAAGAAGTGATGGACAAATTGCCGAGCGAGCTTTCAACTGGAATGAAGCGGGCGGTGGCGATTGCGCGGGCGCTGGCGCAAAATCCGGAGGCGATTTTGTACGACGAGCCGACGACGATGGTGGACCCGATCATGGCGGGACACATGGGGGATTTGATATTGCGATTGAAAGAAGCGTTTCATAAGACTTCGATCGTGGTGACGCACGACACGCACCTGGCGAAGCGGCTGGCGGACAATATTGTTTTTCTGCAGGATGGGCGGGCGCAGGTGTTCGGGTCGTGGGCGGAATTTGCAGGGTCCACGGATCCGTTTTTACGGGATTTCCTGTTGCAGGATGAATTGATTCCCGCGCTGGATGTGACTCTGTGAGCAGTTCGGTCGCAGTTCCTTCCGATCCCAAATCACAGTTACGCAAGACGATGGGCTTCTGGGATGTGCTGCTGTTCAACATCGCCACGGTGTTGGGGCCACGGTGGATTGCGGCGGCGGGGCATAACGGGACGTCTTCGATCAGCCTGTGGGTTCTGGCGGCGCTGTTCTTCTTTGTGCCGGGTGCGTTCGTCATCAACGAACTGTCTTCGCGATTTCCGCATGAGGGTGGGTTGTATGTGTGGGCGAAGGAAGCGTTCGGGGATTTCCACGGATTTGTTGCCGGGTGGACGTATTGGATTTACACGGTGTTTTATTTCCCCGGGCTACTGCTGGCGAGCGCTTCGATGAGCGCGTACGTGATTGGGGAAAAGGGCGGGGGGCTGGCGCAGGACCGGACGTTTTTGCTGTCGGTTTCGATGGCGCTGCTGCTGGTGGCGGTGCTGCTGAACATCATCGGGTTGAATATCGGGAAGTGGCTGCAGAATGCGGGCGGGGTGGGGACGTATGTGCCGCTGCTGGTGCTGGTGGGTGTCGCAGTATTGGTTTATTTGCACAACGGGTCGGCGACGCACTTTACCTGGGCCAACATGATGCCGACGTGGAATTGGGATACGGTGAATTTCTGGTCGCAGATTGCGTTTGCGTTCACGGGGCTGGAACTGGTTTCGGCGATGAGCGAAGAGGTGCGCGATCCGCGGAGGACGTTGCCGCGAGCGGTGTTTGCCGCCGGCGCGATGATTGCGTTCATGTATATCGTGGGGACGTTTGCGATTCTGGCGCTGGTGCCGGCGGGGGACCTGGATCCGAAGAGCGGGGTGTTTCACGCGATCACGGCGGGTTCGATGGTGCTGAAGATTGGATTTTTGGGAATATTGGCGGCGATTCTGGTGACGGTGGGAAATGCGGGGGGCGTTGGCAGCACGGTGGCGGGAATCGCGCGCGTGCCGTTTGTGGTGGGAATCGACCGTTATTTGCCGGCGGCGTTTGGGAAAATTCATCCGCGGTGGAAGACGCCGTATCTTTCGATATTGGTGCAGGCGGGGGTTTCGGGGGCGATTCTGCTTTTGAGCCAGATCAAGAGCGAGACGGTGCAGGCGGCTTACCAGATGCTGATTGATGCGGCGATTATTCTTTATTTCATTCCGTTTTTGTACATGTTTGCGGGTGTGGTGAAACTTGCCGGGCGGAAGGATCGCGCGGAGAATCCGCACGCGATATTGATTCCGGGGGGGAAATTCGGATTGTGGGCGTGCGGGATACTGGGATTTGTGGTCGTGCTGGTGGGGATTTTTGTTTCGCTGGTGCCGCCGGGGGATACGGTTAACAAGTGGAGTTTTGAATTGCGGCTTGTGGGCGGGACGCTGGCGTCTATTTTTCTGGGATTGATATTGTATTGGCGCGGGGTGAGAGAAAAGACAGTAAGAAAAGCAGAATAATAGCAGTGGAATCTCGGAGGTAGTTTGCCTGACTGGAGACGATTGATAATCGGGGACGCGTTTGCGCTCCAGTCGCGAGACCCGAATCATCTCCGTGACGTCTTCTTAACAATCCCTTTCCTGTTGTCCACGATCATGGCGGTTACCGCCGCGTTAGGTCCGGCACACGACTATCGGACTGCAATGAAGTGCCTCGTAATCTCCATGGTGGCGATTTTACTCGCTCGCGAGCGCTTCGCGCTGATTGGAGCTACTCTCGGATTTGTTTGTGTGCAATCACTGATCTCTTTTGTTCTGAAGCATGATCCCATAGCACTAGCAGTATCGATTCTTACTGGTGTGCCACTTCTATTGCTCATTCGTTCGCTAGCGGACTACAAGCCAAGCTATTCCGTGGAAAAAGGCACGACAATCTCGACTGTTTTGGTTGTGTTGGTTTCAGGGGTATTCACGTTTGCGATCCTTCATTTTTGGCTCAGGCCTTAAAAGTGGGAGTTCTCCTGTCGGGGCGTGGTTGCCGGTGCGGTGGATACCCTCATCCCTAAAGGGATGAGCTACAGTTTAGAAGCCCTGGCTGATTAGTTCGGGGACGGTTAGGTTGCTGGCGGACTTTGCGCCGCCGCGGGCTTCTAGATAGCGTTCGACGTATTTCCCGAGGACATCGCCTTCTAGGTTTACGGCTTCGCCGACTTTTTTGTGGCGGATGTTGGTGTGTTCGTAGGTGAAAGGGATTACGGCGACTTCGGCGAGGCGGGCGTTCCAGCGGGCGACGGTGAGACTGATGCCGTCGATGGTGATGGAGCCTTGAGGGACGATGTAGCGGGCAAAGGATTCAGGGACTTCGACACCGTACCACCAGTTATCGCCTTCGGGGGCGAGGCGCGCTACGCGGCCGATGGTGTCCACGTGGCCGAGGACGAAGTGGCCACCGAATTCTTTTCCGGCGGTCAGAGGTTGCTCCAGATTGATGTGGGTGCCTGATTTCCATTCGTCGAGGGAGGTTTTGCGAAGGGTTTCGCCGGAGAGGTCGGCGGAGAAGTGCTCGGCGTCGACTTCTACGACGGTCAGGCAGCAGCCGTTGACGGCGATGCTTTTGGAGATTTCGAGATTTTTAGCGACGGTTGGGGCGTGAATTTTCAGGCGGCCGCCTTCGGCGTTGGCCTTCAGCGATTCTACGGTGCCGATGTGCTCGATGATTCCGGTGAACATTTTTGTTCTCGAGTGGCGGACGGGTTGGCCACCTAAAGGTGGCCGCTACAGGATAGCGTTTTTTGGGGGCGGATGTCCTGGAGGAAGCCGGACGGCGGTAGATTCGGGCGAAGGGAAAAAGGCGGGAGGAAACCAGGAGAAACCCAAGAGGGAGGGGCAAGCCCCTCCCCTACAAATTCAGTTGGTTGGGTTTTCTTGGGGCATGGCGAGTTCGCGGAGGCGGCGGAGGTCTAGTTTGCCGGTGCCTAGGTAGGGTAGTTGTTCTACGTGGATGAATTGATCGGGGCGGGGTTTCCAGAGGGCGGGTAGATCGCTTTTTGAAAGTTTCTCCAGGCAGTCCTTCAGTGTTTCTTCCTTCAGAGTGTGTACGACTACTAGGCGTTCGCCTTTTTTCTCGTCGGGGATGGCGGTGACGGCTAAGACCTGGCCGTCGGCTTCGAGGAGTTCGTGGAGTTTTTCTTCCACCTTGATATGGGGAACCATTTCGCCGCCGATTTTGCTGAAGCGGCTTAGGCGGTCGGTGATGCGGAGGAAGCCGTCTTCGTCCTGAGTGGCGATGTCACCGGTGTTGTACCAGCCGTCTTTCAGGACTTCGGCGGTTTTATCGGGGCGGTTCAGGTAGCCGACCATGATGTTGGGGCCGCGAACTAGCAGCAGGCCCGGCTTGTCGACGGGGAGCGCTTCGCCGGAGTCTGGATCTATGATGCGGACGCCGACGCCGGGGAGGGGATGGCCGATGGTGCCGCGCTTGGCTCCGACCTGGCGGAAATAGGCGGCGCGAAAGTCGTAGGTGTTGACGGCGACTACGGGGGAGCATTCGGTGCAGCCGTAGCCTTCTAGCGGGCGAATGCCGAAGTGATCTTCGAAGGCCTGGGCTACGCGCTCGGGCAATTTTTCGGCGCCGGCCATTACGATGCGGAGGCTGCCGAAGGATTCGGGAGGGCAGCGGCGGGTGTAGGAGTTCAAGAAGGTGGGCGTGGAAAGCATCATGGATACGGAATATTTGCTGACGAGGGCGGCGATGGCTTGTGCGTCGAGCGGGCTGGGGTGAAAGATGGCGCCGATTCCGGCCATGGCGGGTAGGCACAGAGTGCCGGTGAAACCGAAGGAGTGGAAGAAGGGAAGGATGCCGAGGATGGAATCTCCTTTGTGGAGATGGAAGACCTGTTCGATCTGTTCGACGTTGGCGGCAAGGTTGAAGTGGGAGAGTATGACGCCCTTGGGTTCGCCGGTGGAGCCGCTGGAGAAGATGATGGTGGCGGTGTCGTCGAGGGAAGGCTTGCGGGTGAAGCCAAGGGAGCGCTCCAGCAGGCGTGCAGGGAGGAGCTTCGCGGATAGAAGGGCAATGATTTTTTCGGAGAGGCGGGGATTTTCGGCCAGGTCTTCCACGTAGATAACTTTTCCTGGCGGTTCAATGTGGACTTTTTCGAGGAAGAGTTTGGATGTGACGACGGTTTGCAGATCGCATTGTTTCGCGCATGAGGCCAGAGATTCGTTGGAGGTTGTGTAGTTCAGATTGATCGGGACTTTGCCCTGCAGTATGGCGGCCCAGTTGACGAGTGCGCCGGGGATGGAGGGCGGGAGAAGGACGCCGACCATGTTTTGGCCTTGCCAGAGCGGGCGGAGGCGGCGGGCGAGGAAGATTGTTTTTGTGAGGGCTTCGCCGAAGGTGACTTTGGGCGTGCGGCCGTCGGCCATAGCGAAGCGGCGGGAATGGCGGCGGGCCATCTGGATGAAGGAGCGGGTGAGCGTTTTCATGTAACGACGGCGGCGATTGAAGGCATCGACGCTGAGTTCCTGGACGGCGGTGCGGACGTCCGTGGTGCTGGCCGTGGAGGGCAGCGGTTTTCCGAAGGAGACGCGGACGGGATATGGAATTTGGCGCGGGCGCTTCCACAAGAAGCGGCCGCCGGAAAAACTGAAGATGGAGCCCCAGAGACCGTCGATGTTCACGGGGATGATGGGGACGTCGATGCCTTTGATGATGCGCTCGAAGCCGCGGCGGAAAGGGAGCATCTGGCCGATGCGGGTGATTTCGCCTTCGGGGAAGATGCAGACGACTTCGCCGTTGCGGAGAGCGTCGGAGGCTTCGCGCAGGGAGTGAATCATTTCGCGCGGGCCCTGGTCGGAGGCGATGGGAATGAATTTTAGAATTTTCGCGAAGGGCTTGATGAAGGGGAGATCGTAGACGCCTTTGAACATGAGGAAGCGGATGGGGCGGTCGGTGGAGCAGACCAGCAACACCGCATCAATCCAGGAGGAGTGATTGGGGGTGAGAAGAGCTCCGCCGTGGACAGGGACATTTTCCTGGCCTTTCAGATCGAGGCGGTAAATCGTGTGGGTGGCAATCCAGAGAAGCAGACGGACAAGGGAGTCGGGCAGGAGCCAGAGGAGGTAGGCGAGGGCGCCAAGGGTGAGGAACGAGGCCCAGAAGAAAATTGCGGCGGGGCCGAGCTGCAGATAGTGCTTCAGCAGATAAAACGCGCCGGAGGCGGCGAGGATGCCGATGAAGGAGTAGAGATTGGCAGCGGCGAGGACGCCGCCGCGATGCTGCTCTTCCGGTCGGTGCTGGATTAATGCGCTGATGGGTACGATGAAGAAACCGCCGGAAAAGCCGAGGGCGGCGAGAAGGGCGAGGACCGCGTTGAAGGAGAGGCCGGGCGCGGCGAGGAGAAAACCGAAAAGGGTGATACCCACGGCGCCAAGGGGAATGAGGCCGTATTCGATTTTGCCGCCGGAGAGATAGCCGGCGGCGAGGCTGCCGATGCCGATGCCGATGGCGATGGCGGCTTGCAGCAGGCTGCCGTGAGTGGCGGTGACGCGGAGGACGTCGCGGCCGTAGAAGACGATGTTGAATTGGAGGAGGGCGCCGAGGAAGAAGAAGTAGGTGTTGCCTAGAACGGCGAGCCACAGCACGCGGTCCCGGCCGATGAGCTTGCCTTGCGACCAGAGATCGCCGAGGAAATTAATGCGGAATGTTTTTGCGGGGTCGGCGGCGGGGATTTTGGAAATGCCGAAGCTGGTGGCGAGGCCGACGATTGAGCACGCGAGGAAGAAAATTCCGGAATAGTATTCGCGGCCGACGAAGACTTCGGAGAGGCGGGCGCCGACGACGGTGCCGGTGATGGCGGCGAGGAAGGTGCCGAGTTCGATGATGCCGTTGCCCCAGGAGAGGCGTTTTTCGGGAAGGAGTTCGGGGAGCAGGCCGTATTTTGATGGGCCGAAGAGGGCACCCTGGGTGCTGGCGAGGAATACGGCGGCGAGGGACATGGCCATGCTGTGAAGGGCGAAGCCGGCGATGGCGAAGAGCATTACGGAGATTTCGAAGACTTTGGTCCAGATGGTTACGGAGCGCTTGCTGAAACGGTCAGCGAAATAACCGCCGGTCATGGAAAAGAGAATGAAGGGGAGCGCGAAGAGGGAGCCGACCAGGAGGACTTTGGCTTCTTCTTCATCGGAGGAGAGATTGGTGCCGATGATCAGAAAGATCACCAGGAATTTCAGGGCATTGTCATTGAAGGCGCCTTGAAATTGCGTGGAGATGAGGCTCCAGAAGCCGAGACGCCAGGAACGCGGTGGTTCGGACACGCGGGGAGGCCTCCGTTGGGCGATGGGTGCAGGGTGGTTCGAGGGAAATGGTCGCAAACATGGGGGCGATTGGATAGGAGATTTTTGGGAGGGCGTGCGCAAAGGGAATAAAAAACAAGAGGAACCCAAGAGGGAGGGGCGAAAGGCGCCCGCCTCGGAAGGCGGCCGCTACAAAGACGGGAGTAATCCAAGAGGGAGGGGCGAGACCCTCCCCTACAAAGGCGGCTTGCGCGGGTAGGCGACTACTGTTACGTCGGGGCCGATTTGGCGGATGGTGCGCACGAGCATTGGGGGCATCGTCTTGGCGATGGAGCTTACGAATGGCACGCCATTGTCGCCGGCGATTTTGGGGGCGTAGAAGAGGACTAGTTTGTTGACTAGGTTGGCGGAGAGGGCGGCGGCGTTGAGGTGAGGGCCGGCTTCGAGGAGGAGGCTTAGGATGTCGCGGCGGCCGAGATCTTTGAGGACGGCGCTTAGATCGAGGCTGGTGCGACTGCGTTTTACTTCGATTAATTCGACGCCGGCGTTTTGCAGCTTGCGGGCTTTCGGAGTTTTGAGCCGGGCAGAGGTGTAGACGAGGAGATCGTCGTCGGAAGTTTGGACGATGCGTGACTTGGGGGAGAGGCGGAGGCGGGTGTCGAGGATTACGCGGAGCAAACGGCGGCGGCGCGGGAGGCCGCTGCGGTCGGTGAGGAGGGGATTGTCGGCGAGTATGGTGCCGATGCCGGTGAGGAGGGCGTCGGACGCGTGGCGCATGCGGTGGACTTCGGCGCGGGATTCTTCGCTGGTGATCCATTCGTGATTTTTGGATTTTGGGGATTTTGGGAGGGCGAGTTGGCCGTCGAGGGTTAGGGCGGATTTCAAGGTGACAAACGGTTTTTTTGTGGTGATCCAGTGGGAGAAGGCTTCGTTGAGTTCTTGCGCGTTGTCTTCGAGCAGGCCGCTTTCGACTTCGATGCCCGCGGCGCGCAGTCGGGCGAATCCGGTGCCGCGTGTTTTGGGATTTGGATCTTCCATCGCGGCGACTACGCGCGAGACGCCTGCGGCGATGATGGCTTCTGTGCAGGGGCCGGTGCGGCCGGTGTGATTGCAGGGTTCGAGAGTGACGTAGAGGGTTGCGCCGCGGGCGCGTTCCCCTGCTTGTTTGAGGGCGACAATTTCTGCGTGGTCTTTCCAATCGTATTGATGGAAGCCTTCGCCGAGGATTGCGCCGTCTTTCACAATCACGCAGCCTACGGTTGGATTCGGGCTGGCGAGGGCGATGCCTTTGCGCGCCAGGTCCAGCGCGTGCTGCATGAAATGAGTGTCGTGTGGATTCACGGTGTCAGTTGAAAAGCGAATCGGCGTAGGTTTGGGCGTCGAAGGGGACGAGGTCGTTGATTTGTTCGCCGGTGCCGACGAAGCGGATGGGCAGGCCGAGTTCGCGGGAGATGGCGACGACGATGCCGCCTTTGGCGGTGCCGTCGAGCTTGGTGAGGATGATGCCGGTCACGCCGACGGAAGAGGTGAACTCGCGAGCTTGAGCGAGACCGTTTTGGCCGGTAGTGGCGTCCATCACCAGGAGGATGTCGTGGGGAGCGCCAGGAATCACTTTTGCGGCGGTGCGTTTCATTTTTTCGAGTTCAAGCATGAGATTGGATTTGGTGTGCAGGCGGCCGGCGGTGTCTACGATTACGGCATCGGCGCCCCGGGCTTTTGCTGCGGCCATGGCGTCGAAGACCACGGCGGCGGGATCGGAGCCGGATTTTTGCTTGATGAGTTCGACGCCGTTGCGCTGGGCCCAGATTTCGAGTTGCTCGATGGCGGCTGCGCGGAAGGTGTCGGCGGCGCAGAGGACGACGCTGCGGCCATCCTGGCGGAGGCGGTTGGCGAGTTTTCCGATGCTGGTGGTTTTGCCGGCGCCGTTTACGCCGACGATGAAGATGACGCGGGGGTCGTTGCCGTTGGCGGCGCCAACCAGGTGCGGCGTGTTGCCGTACACGTTGAGGGCGCGAAATACGTGCTTCTTGATTTCGTGTTTTAGTTGCTCGCCGTTGTTGAGAGCGTTGCGGGAGAGCTGTTCTTTCACGGAGTCGAGAATTTCTTTGGTGGTTTTTACGCCGAGGTCGGCGGAGAGCAAGGCGTTTTCGACTTCTTTGAGGATGGAGGGATCGATCTGGCGGCCACCCTGGGTGATGGTGTCGAGGGTGTCAGCCAGGGCTTCTTTCGTTTTGCCGACGGACTCTTTGAGGCGCTCGAGGAGCGTCGGTTCGGGTTTTCCGAAGAGAGTGATCATAAGAGTGGCCCGCGCTGGGGAAAAGGCGGGAAAGAAAAGTGTAACAGATTGGGTGGGGAGGGGACGGGGAGGCGATTGGGGAAGAAAAAGAGAGTCGGGATTCGGAAAGAGCGGCCCGCCCCGGAAGGCAGGCCTTACAGGGGCAAGAGAAAAGAAAGAAGGCGGCGTAAACCGCCCCTGCAAAGACAAGAGTGACCCAAGAGGGAGGAGCAAGCTCCTCCCCTACAAAGGCTGGGGGACTTGGTTTGGTTAGACCCTAAAGGCGCCCGCCTCGGAAGGCGGCCGCTACAAAGGCTCGGATTCGTTGTGACGAAAATCGATCTATGGGATGGGAAACCCTCAGGCCTGAAGGCCTGAGCTACAGAGTTAGACCTGGACTTCGACGGCGGTTAGGCGGAGCTTGCCGGATTTAACGGCGGATTCGAGGGCGATGACGATGGCTTCGTCGAACTTGGAGCCGGCGAGGGCTTTGATGCGGCCGAGGGCGTAGTCGAGTTCCATGGCGGTTTGGTAGGGGCGATTGGTGGTCATGGCGTCGAGGGTGTCGGCGACACCAATGATGCGCGCCATTTGGGGAATTTGCGGGCCGGTGAGGCCGTATGGGTAACCGCGGCCGTCCATGTGCTCGTGGTGCAATTCGATACCCGGCAGCATTTCTTTTAGCTGCGAGACCGGACGCATGATGTTGGCGCCCTTGGTGGTGTGAGTCTTCATGATTTCGAACTCTTCGGGGGTCAGGGAGCCGGGCTTTTTGAGGACGCGATCGTCCACGCCGATTTTTCCGACGTCGTGGAGGAGGGCGGCGATTTTCAGTTTGTCGAGATCGTCGGGCGAGAGCTTCATTTCCTGGGCGATGATGGTGGAATACTTCGCGACGCGGCCAGAATGGCCTCGTGTGTACGGGTCCTTTTCGTCGATCGCGGCCGCGAGCATGCGGATGGAGCCGATGAAGAGTTCGCGATTTTTCTCGGCGGCTTCCTTCAGCTTCTCGATGTACTCCTCGATGTCGCTGGCCATGAGGTTGAAATTTTCAGCGAGTTCGCTGATTTCGGTTGCGCCGCGCACTGGAGTGCGCTGGTGGAATTCACCGCGGCTGATGGCGCGGGTGGAAGCGGCGAGCGAGCGGATCGGGGTGCTGATGCCGACGGCGAAGAAATAACCGAAGAGAATGGCGACGAGGACCACCACGCTGACGAAAGCCAGGGCTTGCTGGTTGAGTTCGGTGACACCGGCGTCGGCGCGGGCTTCGTCCACGCTGCGCTCGGAGATGACGGCCCAGTTGGCTTCCGGGAAGGTGCTGTAGGTGCCGACCATTTCGACCTGGCGGTTATTTTCCTTCTCGATGAAATGGACGGTTTCGGTGTTGCGCAAATCCTTGGGGAGAGCCTTGATCTGGGCGACCATGTGCGATTTGTCGCTCAAGTCTTCGCCCGGGACAAAGTGCTTGGTGTCGGGATGCGCCACGATGTGGCCGTAGTGGTCGACGATGAAAACCGCGCGGCCGCGCACGCTGGCGTCCTGCAAGCGGTGAAGGATGGGGTCGAGCGAAACAACGGCGGCGAGCATGCCGGTGAAATTGTCCTGGGAATCCTTGAGCGGCACGGCCATTACGAAGGCGGGGCGATTGTCGGGCGCAAGAGCCAGAGGATCGCTGCGGAACTTTACGGACTGCACGCAACTGACGAAGGCACGCTGCAGGGCCTTGGCGACGAAGGGATCCTGCTCCGCGCGGAAGTTTCCCTGGGAAGCGGTGGTGCCCTTGCCGTCGCGGCCGACGGCGGTCAGATAGATGAACGAGTTGCGGTTCGAATCCACGAAATTTTCGAGGAGCCGGGTGACTTTAGGCTCGGCGACGGGATCGGTGACGTTATCGATGAGGCCCGTGAGGGTAAGAATCTGGCGCTGGCTGATGAGTTGTTGCGTCAGGTTGGATTCGAAGAACTGAACTTCCTGGGCGAGCGAGCGGGTAATTTCCGTTTGCTGAACGCGCTCGGTATCCACGAGTTTTTCCTGGCTGAGTTCGAGAACCTGGCGGTGGTACAAGCCAATGGGGAGCGCGCTCACAAGAAGGAGCGAACCGAGCACAAGCCAGAGGATGCGCACCCGGCCGGAACGGAGGCGCGTCAAGATCGATGAAATACTGTCCGCCATCGCAACTGATTAATTTTAGGAGGGCGAGGCGAGGAAAGCGGCTGGCCTAAAGGACAGGGGGAGCGGAAGTGCAACTAGACCGGGGGTACTGGGAGGGAGGTAGGCGGTGAAGGGCACCCGGATAGCAGCGATCAGATAACAGATAGCAGGAAGCGAAGAGAGGGGCGACCGGCGCGCGTTCATTCACGTTTGAGGGGGCGCTCCATGATGGCGCGGATGGCTTCGCGGGGGGAGTTGCCGAGGTGCAGGATGCTGTGGACCTGCTGGGTGATGGGGAGTTCGAGGTGGTTTTCTTTTGCCAGGGCGAGGAGGCTGCTGTGGTGCCTTACACCTTCGGCGACCATGGTCATGTCCGCAAGGATTTGCTGCAGCGAGCGGCCCTGGCCGAGTTCGAATCCGACGCGGCGGTTGCGGCTTTGGGAGCCGTAGCAGGTGAGGATGAGGTCACCCATGCCGGCGAGTCCGCTGAGGGTTTCGGATTTACCGCCGAGAGCCACGGCCAGGCGCGACATTTCGGCAAGTCCGCGGGTGATCAAGGCGGCAAGCGAGTTTGCGCCGAGGGCCAGGCCCTGGCAGGCGCCGGCGGCGATGGCCATCACGTTTTTCATGGCGCCGGCGAGCTCGACGCCGAGGACGTCATCGTTGGTGTAGAGGCGGAAGGTGGGGCTGGAGAATTCTTCCTGCAAAAAGGCGCCGAGGGACGCGTCTTCCGAGGCGAGTACGACGGCAGTGGGGTGACCTTGCGCGGCTTCGGCGGCGAAGGAGGGGCCGGAGAGCACGGCGATTTGCGGGAGAAAGCGGGCGTTGATGACCTGGGAGAGGACTTCGCTCATACGCAGGTGAGTTGCAGGTTCGAGGCCTTTTGTGGCGCTGACGAATGCCGCGTCGCGCGAGACATGGGGAAGCGCCAGGGCGAAGATGCTGCGAGTGTGGGCGGAGGGGATCGCATTGACTACTATGTGCGCTTCACGGAGGGAATTTTCCAGGTCCGAAGAGGCGTTGACGCAGGGCGGAATGGGGATGCCGGGGAGATATTTTTTGTTTTCGCGGTCGCGCTCGATGGAGTCGGCCAGGGAGGATGCGCGTACCCAAAGGCGGATTTCGTGTTTGCGGCGGCTGCCGGCGAGGATGACGGCGAGGCCGGTGCCCCAGCTGCCGCCGCCGAGGATGGTGATGCGGCTCACGCGGGGTCACCGCTGGATTTGCCGAAGGAAAATTTTGGTTCCTCGCCGTCCATGAGGCGTTGCAAGTTGGCGTCGTGCTTGAAGATGACGAGGCCGGCGGCGAAGAGGGTGCCGAAGTCGACTATCAATGGCGGCGCGTGACCGGGGGCCCACAAGAAATACATCAGCAGGGGCATCGCGGCAGCGGCGGAGACGGAGCCGAGGGAAACGTAGCGCCAGGCGATGCTGACTAAGATGAAAACCAGCAGTGCGCCTAGAGCAGCAAATGGGGCGAGCATCAGGAAAACTCCGAGAGCGGTGGCGACTCCTTTGCCGCCTTTGAATTTCAGCCAGATAGGGAAACAGTGGCCTAGCAGCGCGGCAACCGCAGCGAGAGTTAGAGCCGCGGAACTTTGGTCGGAGAAGCGCCCGGCGAGCCAAACGGCGGCGTATCCTTTGGCGGCGTCGAGCACGAGCGTGAGGATTCCCGCCGCGGGGCCGACGACACGCGCGACGTTGTTGGCGCCGATGTTGCCGCTGCCGGATTCGCGAATGTCCTTTCCGGCGAAGAGTTTGGCCAGGAGCAGGCCGAACGGAATCGAGCCGAGGAAATAGGCGATGGCGAGAAGAAGGATTGTCGTCGGCGTGAAGAACGACATGCAGGCTTAAGCCTCCGAGGCAAAATGGAACGATTGCACGGTAGTGTACTCCGCTCCGGTGGGTTTGAGCTTGCTTTCGATGAGATGAAATTGGCGCGTGGCGAGGGAGCCGAGGGATTGGCCGCTTTTTTCCCCGATGGTTTGAAGCAATTTCGGCGGGATGATCGGGAGTGAAATTCTGGCGAGAGTCAGGTGCGGGGCGTACGGACGCTCTTCGAGGGTGAATCCGAGCTTGTGCACGGCTTGATCGATGTCCGCGGCGAGGGTTTTGAGATTCGCGGAGGCTTGCATGCCCGCCCAGAAGACGCGGGGGCGTTTTGCATTCGGGAAAAAGCCTAGGCCGCGAAATTCGAGATTTGCTGGTTCGGCGGAGCGAACGCCCGAGAGCGCGATTTGGAGCGGCCCCAATTTTGAGGGATCGGTTTCGCCGAGGAATTTGAGGGTGACGTGGAGATTTTCGGGGCGCACCCATTTCAGCTGCGGAGCGAGGGGGCGGAAGTCTTTCAGCAGGGTGGCGAAAGCGGTTCGCATACTTTCCGGGATTTCGATGGCGATGAAGAGTCGCACAGAAGCAACCTGGCCTAGCTTGCCGGATTGACGCGGCGCGGCTGAGGTTTGCCGTCGAAGAGGTAGTGCACGCGGACCATGTCGAGGGCGAGTTGGGAAGCGTAGTAGCGGATCATTTCGCGGTCGCCGGGGAGGTGGACGAGACGCTCTTTCGTTCCTGTTGGGGTGGCCAGGGCGATGTGGACGGTGCCAACGGGTTTTTCTTCGCTGCCGCCGCCGGGGCCGGCGATGCCGGTGATGCCGACGCCAAAGGTGCTGCCGACGCTGCGGCGAATGCCTTCGGCGAGCGCGACGGCCACTTCCGCGCTGACCGCGCCTTTGGAAGCGATGAGTTCGGCGGGAACTTCGGTCCAGGCGGTTTTGCGTTCGTTGCTGTAGGAGACGACGCCGCCGAGAAAATAGTTGGAGCTGCCAGGGATGCGCGTGAGGCGTTCGGCGAGCAGGCCGCCGGTGCAGCTTTCCGCTGTGGAGATGGTGGCGCGGTTGGTGGTGAGCAGTTCGGCGACGACGTCTTCGAGGGTCACGGCTTTATGGGCGAAGATGCGATCGCCGAGGGCAAGTTCGAAGCTGCGGACGATTTCGTCGAGTGTGGTTTCGGCTTGCGTGGCGTCGTCGGTCCAGAGGCGGAGATGAATCTGGATTTCGCCGGGAGCGGCGAGAATGGTGGTGTTCACCTGCGGGAAGCGGGTGTAGATGGGGCGGATGCGTTCTTCGACATGGGATTCGCCGAGGCCGGTGACGCGAAGTTCGCGGTGGAACATGCGGACGCCGGAGACGCGGCGGCGGAGGCGCGGCAGGACTTGTTCGAGAAAAAGCGGTTTCAGTTCGCGTGGAGGGCCGGGAAGGAGCGCGACCATGCGGCCTTTGTCTTCAATCCACAGGCCGGGAGCGGTGCCGCGGGGATTTTCTAGGACTTCCGCGCCTTCGGGAACCATGGCCTGGCGGAGATTCACGGCGGGCATGTCGCGTTTGAAGCTGCGGAATCTGGCTTCGATGGCTCGAACGACTTCGTCATTTCGTTGCAGGCGGCGGCCGAGAAGTTCGGCGAGAGTTTCGCGGGTGAGGTCGTCTTCGGTGGGTCCGAGGCCGCCGCTGGTGATTACAACTGGAACACGGTTTAGCGCGTCGCGAAACGCTTCCGCGAGTAATTCGCGATTGTCACCGACGATGGTTTTGCGCAGAACTTCGATGCCGAGCTTGTTCAATTCTTCGGTGAGGAAGAGTGAGTTGGTGTCTACACGGTCGGGAGTGAGGAGTTCAGAACCGACGGCGATGATTTCGGCCTTCATGGAGCTACTCTCACCCCTAATTCTAACGAGTCAAAATCAGACTGAAGTTTGAGCCATACCCTCGCCTACGTCCGGGGGAATGAGGCCACCAGAAAGCCAGCCGCTAGCAGGAACTCGGCGAGGTTAAGAATCATGAACAGGCGGAAACTGGCCTTTAGCTCATGACCGAGAGTGTGCTTCCATGGCTCTCGCTCTGAATACGTCACTGTGATTGCCTCGCCGATCTTCAAATACGGAATGCTGGATTCCTTTGGTTCGTACGCACCGCCGTAGGTACCTCGATCTGTTTCATAAGCATAGTAGACCAATTTATTTTGATCTGGCTCAGAGGTTAACATGCGTCCATATGTTTCTACACGATGCTGGAGTATTGACTGGTCGCGGATGGCAACGGGAATCGAACGCGCGATATCACAGAACAATAGGACGGAGATTACGAGAGTCCAATACCTTATGAGGTGACTTCCGATTCTCATTCGAGTTCTTAGCCGTGGAGGGGTAGGCCGCGGATGTTCCAGTCGATGGTGAAGAGGGAACTGTTGGCGGCGAGGATGCCGCGGCCGCTGGGGAGGAGGGCGAGGCCTACGAGTGCCGAGCCGCTGAGAACGTGTTCGGCGTGGCCCTGGGGCGAGATGCGGACGACGCCGCGGTGGCCGCCGAAGGAGGCGACTACGTAGAGGTTTTCGTTTTGATCGAACGCGAGGCCTTGTGGGCGGCCGAGGCCGCGATAGAAGACGTGGACTTCGCCGTTTTGGGTGATGCGATAGACGCGGTCGTAACTGGAGGTGGTGGGGCCGCTGACGTAAAGTTCGCCGCTGGGATGGAACGCCAGATGATAGGCGGCCATGGAAGGCTCGAGAGTGGCGAAGACGAAAATTTCGCGCTCGGGGCTGATTTTGAAAATGGTGCCGCTGCGGTCGCCGACGAAGAGATTTCCTTTTGCGTCGAAGGCGATGCCGGTGGCGATGCCCATGCCCTCGATCCATTGTTCGCTGCGGCCGTCGGGAGTGACGCGGTAGATGGTGCCGTCGTGGCGGCAGGAGACGAAGAGGTCGCCGGCCGAGTTGAGGGCGAGGCCGGTGGGATTGATGAGCGATGTGACGAACGGCTTGACGGTGTAGCTGGTGTTGATTTTATAGAGCGAAACCGGAACGCGCTGGCCGCGGGGGCCGCTGAAGGTGACGTAGATATTTCCAGCGGAGTCGACGGCCGGGTTGCTGACAGGATGCAGGTTGTCGGCGATTTGGAATCCGAGGGCCACGGGGAAGGGCTGGCTTTCGCTTTGCGCATTGACGATCTGGATGGTGCTGCCGTTGGCGTTTTCCGGAACGCGGGCAATCAGGCGGTTGCTGCTGGCGAGAGAAAGCGGGGCTTCGGCTTCGCCAAAGCGGACGAGAGGACGGCCGCCGTGGCGCGACGTGAAGCCGCTGCCGAAGATGGCGATCTCGCCCCCGGGAATCGCGGCGGCGGGCGCAATTCGCTCAATGTGCGGGATGCCGTTCTTTTCTGGTGTGCTGCCAAACCCGAATTTCATTGCTCTTGCCCAAAGTTCATAGCCAATGAAAGTGTAACGCGAGACGCAAGCAAATGGCAGCGTAGACGCCGGCCATCCAGTCGTCGGCCATGATGCCCCAACCGCCGGGGAGTTTTTCGAGGCGGCGGCAGGGGAAGGGTTTGGCGATGTCGAAAAGGCGGAAGAGGAGGAAGGCGGCGAGGAGGAATTTCCAGTTGAGGATGCTCATACCGGTGAAGAGTGCGAAGGTGGCCGCGTCTTCGGGGCGCAGAAAGAGCATCGGGGCGACGGGGGCCAAAGTGAGAAGGAGTACGAGGTGCACTCCGGAAACTTCGTCGATGACGACGAATTGCGGATCTTTTGTGCCCGCGTGGCGGGAAACATCGCTAGCGGTGCGGACTCCGAGCAGCGCGAGAATCACCCAGACGACGACGGAAGGCACCAAGAGGAGAAAAGTTCCCGCGGAGCCTGTCAGCAAAGGAGCGGTCTTGCCCGCCGCGACTTCGATGCCTTTTCCGAGGAGCAAAAACCAGGTGAAGGGGTGCGAGACGACAGCGATGAGCAGGCCAACGACGGAGCCCCAGGTGCCGGGGCCGGGCTTGAGGTAGCCGGTGCCGAGGACGGTGGCGATGGCGTAGGCGAAGCGAGGTTTGGCGGCTGAGGCTGGACTCGCGGCCGGGTCAGTGGATGGTGTCATCGTTGTCGTGCCCGCTTTCCCGCAATTCGCGGCGATCGCCTTCGGGGATGTCTTCTTCGTCGAAGATGGGGTCCGACACGACGTATTTTTCCGCGGCCCACGCGCCGAGGTCCGTCAAGCGGCAGCGTTCGGAGCAGAATGGGAAGTCGGCGTCCGTGGCGGAGTCGGTGGATTTCTTGCAGATTGGGCAATGGTGTTTCATGGTGAAGAAAATGTTTTACCATCTCGACCGAATCTGGACAAGGGTGGAGCGGGCGCGGGAGATGGTGGTCAAAAATCTATGAAGGCTGCCCGCCTCGGAAGGCGGGACCTACAAGGCGGTTCGGTTAACCGAGGACGCGGAGGGCGGCGCCGGTCGCGATGCGGGTTAGTTTTTCAGGTTCAACTTCGGCATGGATGTGCGCCTTCGGCCGGACGGACTTTCGCGATTGGATTTCGGTGACGCGGCCGATCAGGTCGTAGGCGTCGGTCTTGGTGATTTCGACTTTCACTACGTCACCTGATTCGGCTACTTCGCCGCTGGGCAATTCGATGTCTGTGAGGTAGAGCTTGCCGTCGATGTCCGGGGCCATGGATTCGAGGCGGGCTTCCCAGACGAGCGGATTGTCTTTTGAGGGGCCTTCGACTAGGGCGGTTTCGGTGCGGCCTTTTAGCTTGCGCAGATTTTCGCGGGAGATTTTCTTTTGCAGGGCCATCAGGCGGTTGCGGCGATCGTTGATGGTTTCGGCGTCGACTTTGCCATCGAGAGGGAAGCTGGCGGCGTTGTCCACGTCGGAATATTCGAAGACGCCCATCCAGTCGAGTCTTGCGGCGGCGACAAAATCGTAAAGTTCCTGGAAGTCGGCTTCGGTTTCGCCGGGAAAGCCGACGATGAAGCTGGTGCGGAGGGCGACGCCGGGAATCGTGGCGCGCATGCGCTCGAGGAGTTTCAGGAAGGCGTCGCCGTGGGAGCCGCGCTTCATGCGGGCGAGGACGTTGCGGCTGGCGTGCTGGAGCGGCATGTCGATGTATTTGGCGAGGCGTTCGTGGGCGGCGAGGGTCTCGAGCATTTTTTGCGTTACGCGATTCGGGTAGGCGTAGAGGAAGCGGACCCAGAGGAGGTCTTCGACTTGTGCGAGGCGCTCGAGGAGTTGCGCGAGGCCATCGCGGAGGCCGAGGTCTTCGCCGTAGGAAGTGGTGTCCTGGCCGATGAGCGTGATTTCGCGGGCACCTACGGCGGCGAGGTTTTCCGCTTCGCGGACGACGGATTCGAAACGGCGGCTGCGGAAGGCGCCGCGGAGCTGCGGGATGATGCAGAAGGTGCAGGGGTGGTCGCAACCTTCGGCGATTTTGATGTAGGCCTGATGCTTGGGGGTGGTGACGATGCGTGGGGTGAGGTCGTGATAGAGGAACGCCGGCGGCTGGGCGGGCAGAATTTTCAGGTCGCCTTCGACGGCTTCGATGATGCGTTCGACTTCGCCGGTGCCGACGACGGCGTCTACTTCGGGAATTTGCTGGAGGATCTGGTCGCGGTAGCGTTCAACGAGGCAGCCGGCGACGATTAGTTTTTTTGCGGCGCCGAATTTTTTGTGCTCGGCCATTTCGAGGATGGCGTCGACGGATTCTTTCTGGGCGGGTTCGATGAAGCTGCAGGTGTTGACGACCAGGATTTCGGCGTCATCGGCGCGGGGGGTGAGTTCGTAGCCTTCGCGCGCGAGAATGCCCATCATGACCTCGCTGTCGACGAGGTTTTTGGGGCACCCGAGGGAGACAAAACCGACTTTACGCATACAGGGAGAATGACGCCTTTACGCCAATCTTTCTATTTTAGCATGGCCCACGTAATAACGTTCGGGACGTGCAAAAGGCGCCCGCTTCGGAAAGCGGCCGCTACAAAGGCAAGAAACCCCAAGAGGGAGGGGCGAGCCCCTCCCCTACAAAAGCATGTGGGGCGCCGGGCGGGGCCACCCGTTCCTTCGTCAGGGCAAGCTTGAAAGTGGCCGCTACGGGGTGGAGCGGATTTGTTCTAGGAGGGCGCGGAGGCGGAAGGCGTCGCAGATGGCGCCGCCGAAGCGGGCTTGGGCGTAGAGGGAGGTGAATTCGCCGACTGCGGAGCTTAGGCCGGGTTGCACGGCAAGAGCGGCGGCGAATTCTTGCGGGGTTTGGGTTTCGGCGCGGGTGTAGCCGCGCTTTTCGAGGACACGCAACATTTCGGTGTAGAGGCGGGAGGCGAGTTGGGGATTATTTCGCAACGCGGTTGGCTGGCGCATCTGCAGGGCCAGGCTGAGCCAACGGAGAGCGGAGCGGATCCAATCGAAACGAAGGACGACGAGTAGAAATACCAGGGCGACCGGAAAGACCAGACTGAGATAGGAGTGGTGGAGCTGCCATTCTGTGAGGCCGGCCATGGCGCGTTCCTGTGTGCGGCGGAACCATTGGCGCGCGGATTCGGAATAATCCGTGGAATTCTGGCGAACGTTTCTGGCCATCAGCAACTGATGAGCGAAGTCGTAGTTGATTACCCATTCATTCCAGGTTAGCTGCATCCAGTCGAGGTAAAGATTCAGGCGCGAAAAGAGGCCGGCTTCGGAACTGTTGGCGGCGGGCGTGGGGTCGAAGGTGATCCAGCCGCTGCCGGGAAAATAGGCTTCGACCCAACTGTGCGCGTCGCTGGCCCGGACGATGTAATCTCCCGCAAGGTCGTTGTATTCGCCGGGGAGGAAGCCGTTGACTTCGCGCGAGGGGATGCCGAGCGATCGGAGCATGACCGCCATCGCCGAAGCGAAGTATTCGCAGTGGCCGGCCTTGGTGACGAAGAGGAACTGGGCGAGCGGGTCGGCGCCGGGCTTTCCGGCGAGATTCAGGGTGTAGCCGAAATTACGGCGGAGATAGCTTTCGAGGAGCACGGATTTGTCGAAGGGATTGTCAGCGGCGGCAGTGATTTTCTGGGCCAGTTGCGGGATGCGGGGATCGAGCTTTTCTGGCAATTGCAGATAAAGTCTCTGAATGTCTTCGGAATAATCCGCGCCGGCTGTTCGGGCCTTAAGTGGGCGTGATTCCGGAAGCAGGGAGACTCCCTCGTAGCGAATCTGGGAGTAATTTCTGGAAGGGTTGAAGACGGCTCCGCCGGAGTCCATGCCTAACATGCTGCGGCGAGCCGAGCCATAGTAGGTGCCAGCATCGTTGGAGAAATTTCCGCGGAGTTGCATGAGCTGGGCGGGCGCGAAGAGGGCATCGCTCGCCAGGGGTTGCAGCAGGACTACGAAACGAAGTTGGGCAACGACGGGAACCTTTACATCTAATTGCGAGCCGAGCTGGATCCAGCCGTCCTGAGTGGCGTCGTGGAGGTCGCGGTGTTTTTCGCTGGAGTACCAGCGCCTGCCGTCGAAGGTGGAAAGGGCCACGCCGCGCCAGCGGAGCATCGGGTAATTTACCGGGGCGCCGGTTTGCACGCGCATCACCACCGAGGTGTCCTGCTTGATTTCGCCAATGCGGCCGAGCTCCACGCTGTCGGTGAAGCCGGTCATGAGCGAGGGTTGGAAGCCGGTGCGGGCGAAATAGCCTGCGCTGAAGCGAGGGAAAAAGAAAAAGAGCATGGAGCCGAAGAAGAGGGCGCCGACTGCGACGCTCAGCGCGGCGAGTGACATCGCCCGGTAGAATTTTCTTTCGCGCGAGGATTCGGGGTTTTGTTGTGGGAAGACCGCGCCGCGGGCGCCGCGGCGGATTTCGAGGCTGAGGAAAGTGGCGACGCCGAAGAGGAGGTAGACGATAAACAGGAAAAAGAAATTGGTGTCCACCGTAAAAACGGCGGAGGCGAGAATGGCGGCGAAGGAGAGCATTGCGAGGAAAATGGCGTCGCGGTCGGCGGTGGCACTATAGAGCCTGATGACGGTGACGAAGAGGAGAAAATGCACCGCCGCGAGGAGGGCCGCGTAGAGGGCGCTGTTGGAAGTGCCGCTAGCAAGGTTGCGTGAAACGAACAGGGCATCAATCGGGAAGAGAAAGACGTAGGCGAGGACGAGTCGCGTTGCCGTGGATTGTTTTAGTTCCGAGGTGTGACCGCGCCACCAGCGGAATCCTTTGAAGAGGATGGCCAGCGGGGCCGCTAGTGTGGTGACGAGATCGAGTTTTCCGGTGCTTACGAGCGTAAGGGTGGACGTCAGAACGAGGAAAAAGACGGCGGCGCGGAAGAATTGTTCCGCGGGAAGGGGTTGCGCCGGGGCGGTGACGGTGGAGGCCATCGGATGAGTCTTCAGGATAACACCCGGGCACGGGCTGGGGAGTTGGCGGGGACGTAAGGATAAAGAGAAGGAGCTACTTTGGAGCGAGGGCGGCGCGGGCCACTTTGCGGGTCAGGTTGGAGATCGCGACTGCGGAGAGGTCAGACAAAGGGAACGCTTTAGCACCGGGAACTTTCGGGAGTTTCTCCATTTGCAAGCGAAAGGGAAGGACTGTAAGCGAGCGGTAGGTGACTGCGTGGCGTATTTTTTTCAGCGGAGCTAATTCCCCGTGCAATTTTCGCCCGTCGAACAATGATGCTTGGGCAAATTTTGCGAGTGTCTCGGCGGCCTTGTCGGATTGCACGGCAATCGTAGGGAAATGCCACATGCGAGAGACCAGGGTGTGAACGTCGTCAGGTGCGGCTGATTTTCGGGTGGATTTCGGCGGGGCCAGCAGCAATGTTTTTCCGCGGGGATCGACGAGCACCAGCGAAGCCAGGGTGATCTCGATCGTACTGCGCTTGTTGCGTTTTTCGGGAATCAGATCTGCCAGGCCTTGTTTGCGGGCTTCGCAGAATTCGGCGACTGGGCAGAGGAGGCATTGCGGCGAGCGCGGCGCGCAGAGGGTCGCTCCCAATTCCATCATGGCCTGGTTCCAGTCGCCTGGGGAGCGTTCCTGCAAAAGATGGTCGGCGGATTTTTGCAGGGTTTGCCAGGTTCCGTTTGCTCGGAGATCACCGTGGACGGCATCCAGCCTGGCGATTACGCGGGCGACGTTTCCATCCAGCACCGCTTGTTTTTTCTGGTAGGCGATGCTGAGGATTGCAGCGGCGGTGTAAGCGCCGATGCCTGGAAGAGCAAGTGCTTCTGCAGGGTCGATTGGGAAGATGCCGTTGTGGTTTGCGACGATCAGTTTCGCGGCTTTTTGCAGGTTGCGGGCGCGCGAGTAGTAGCCGAGACCTGCCCACAGGCGGAGGATTTCTTCTTCTGGAGCGGAGGCCAGCGATTCGACGTTGGGGAAGTGTTCGAGGAAGCGTTCGTAATAAGGGATGGCGGCTGCTACGCGGGTTTGTTGCAGCATGATTTCGGAGAGCCAGATGCGATAGGGGTCGCGGGTCTGGCGCCAGGGCATTTCGCGCTGGAATTGCGCGAACCAAGCGAGAAGATTTTTGCGGAAGCGGGATAGGGACGTACCAGTCAGCATGTGTGGTTCAGTTTCGCACAAAGGTTCCGAAAAAGCGGATCCCTCACCCCGTTCAAAAGCCAAACGGGGTTCGGAATGACAAGGTTAGTTTTTCGCGAGGTGAGCGGAGAAGAAGGCGGCCTAAAGCCGCCCCTACGCGCCGGTATTGGAAGGATTAGGCGGAGAGGTCGCTGGCGAAGACGATGTAGGAGGTGTTCCAGAGTTCGGAGGGGATGGAGCCGCGGGGTTGGGACGTGACGATAATTTTGAAGGAGTTGGGGTCGGCGGCGAGTTGATTCAGGAGTTCGGGGCGCGAATCTGGCGCGATGGGTTGTACCAGGGCGAGGTGGCGGAGGATGGCGAAAATATTTTCGGAGGCGGGGGCGGGTGGCGTGGAGGCATCGGCGCTGCGGAATTCTAGGAGCGCGTTGCGGTCGTGAAAATTCCAGGCCAGTGCGGCGCAGAAGGTTACCGCACGCTCGAAGCTTTCGCGTTCGTTCGACGGAGATGTTGCTGCCGCCGCGGGACTTTGTGGATCAAAGACCAGCAGCACGCGGCAATCGTCTTCGCGTGCGAATTCCCGCACCATCAGGGCGCCGAAGCGCGCGGAGGCTTTCCAGTGGACGTGGCGTGCGCTGTCATTCGGCAGATAGCCGCGTAACGCGTAGAGGTCCTGTCCACGGCCTTTAGCGTTACTTTCCATCGCGCCCTGCAGACCGGGCAGGACTTCCAGGAATTCGGAGGAGGCGGCTACCGCCGGATAGACCAGGGCTTCGGTGGAGAGATCCATGCGGCGGGCTTTCTGCAAAAAGCCGAACGGGAAGCGCGTGACGATTTTGAACGCTTCCTGGCGGTAGACGCCGCGCTGGGGGAAGAGGAGGGGAACGCTTTGTTTGAGGGATTGTTGGCGCGGCAAGTAGGGGAAGTAGACCGGAGTCTCGAGCATTGCAGCGGCGGGCTGATTTTTTGTTTTGGCGGCTTCGACGCGGAGAGAGAAGGAGGGCAGCGTCAATTTTTCGTTGCGGAGTTCGACGGAAGCGCGGACGGATTGCCCGGCGAAGATGTGTTCGGGGAGATGGAGCTTCAGTTCGACGCCGGCCAATGTGATGGAGGACAGGATGCCGGACATCAGGATGCTGGCGATGAGGCTGGCGAGAATCAGGAATAGAAGATTGTTGCCGGTGTTGATGGCTGCCATGGCGACGAGCACGATGCCGAGGATGTAGATCCAGCCGTCGCGAGTGATGCGGTATTCCATGCGGTAGCCGATCCAGCGGAGAGGAGTGCGTTTGGCCAGCGTGGGGACCAGGGTGACGGCTACCCATCCGGCGACGACGAGGGCGGTGAGAGCTGAGGCGCTGGCAAGAAAGAGATTGCCGAGTTGTGCCGCGGCGCCGGAATAGAGGGCGAGGATCAGTGCGATCGTCAGCGCGACCATGGACAGGAGAAATGCGCGCACGGCGGGGCGATCGGATTTGGCTAGCAACGCGTTAAACGTGGAAGTTAGAGAGGACATTTCTAAATTTCCCAGAACCTGCGGTCGGCTGCTATCGCTTTCAACTTAGAGCGGGACGCGCACCGACTCCACAATTTCGCGGAGGACGTTTTCCGTGGTCTCCGATTTTTTCTGCAGGGAAGCGTGGCGCGCGCTGGCTACGACGCGGTGCGAAAAAACGGCGACGGCGAGTTGCTTGAAATCGTCGGGCAGGCAATAGTCGCGTCCATCGAGGAAAGCCCGTGCCTGGGCTGCGCGCTGCAGCATCAGGGTGCCGCGCGGGCTGACACCGAGAGCGAGTTGGTCGGATTTGCGGGTGCGGTTGACGATTTCCAGTGCGTAATCGTGCAGGCTGGAGTCCACCTTTATGCGGGTGACGGCTTGCTGCATGGCCATCACATCGGCGACGTCGGCGACGGGTTCGAGAGTTTCGATCGGGTCGTCGGTGGCGCGATTGCGCAGGATTTCTTTTTCGGTTTCGTGCGAGGGGTAGCCCATTTTGATGCGCATGAGGAAACGGTCGAGTTGCGATTCGGGGAGCGGGTAGGTGCCGTGATGTTCGACGGGATTTTGCGTGGCGATTACGAGAAATGGTTGAGGGAGCGTCAGCGTGCGGCCGTCTACTGTTACCTGGGCTTCGTTCATGGCTTCGAGGAGCGCGGATTGGGTGCGCGGGGTGGTGCGGTTGATTTCGTCGGCGAGGACGACGTTCGCGAAGATGGGGCCCTGGCGAAATTCGAATTCGCGGGATTCGGGATTGTAGACGCTGACGCCTAGGACGTCGCTGGGCAGAAGATCTGAGGTGAACTGAATGCGTTGAAAGGTGCAGTGGAAGGATTTGGCAAGCGCCTGGGCCAGCGTGGTTTTTCCGGTGCCGGGAACGTCTTCAATCAGCAGGTGGCCGCGCGCCAGCAGGGTGATCAGGGAAAGCTGGATGACGTCTTCCTTCCCGAAAATCGCGCGGGCAATGGAGCGCTGCAGTTGAGAAACCACGTGAGAGGTGGCGGTCGGCATCGGTTGAAAACCCCAGGTGTTCCTGCTTAAATAGATGAGCGTTGTTGCTGAAGCGTTTCTTTCGATTGCAGCAATGTTTCCCTGCAAAGGGCACCCGTTAGCAGACGGGCGATTAGCTCAGCGGTTAGAGCGCTCGCCTCACACGCGAGAGGTCAAAGGTTCAAATCCTTTATCGCCCACCATCCATCGCTCCCGAATAGTTTACTGGAAATCACTAATGACAACCTTTTTCCGTACGATTGAGTTTCTAAGTTTGAGCTTGTGGTTGGGGGCGGATGCGTTTCTGAGTTTTGTGGTGGCGCCGGGGGCGTTTGCGATTCTGGGGAACCGGGATGCGGCGGGGATGATGGTGGGATTTGCGCTGGGGCGGCTGCATTTTGCGGGGATTTTTCTTGGATTGGTGTTTTTGGTGGCGCGGTTGGCGCGCACTCACGATTTTGGTAGCTTCACGAGCGCTGCGGCATTGTGCGTTGTGCTGATGGTGTTGCTGACGGCGGCGTCGCAGTTTACGGTGAGCAGGCGGATGGAGGCGCTGAAGAGGGAAATGGTGTCGGTGCAGAACACGCCGGAGACGGATCCGCGGAGGGTGGAGTTCAACCGGTTGCATCACCGCTCGGTGGCGTTCGAAGGGGCGGTGTTGCTGTTGGGACTTGCAGGGATGTATTTGCTGGTTCGCGAAACCATAAAGCTCTAGCAAGTTGCTGAAAAACGCCGGTCGTCTTCAGGGGCTAAAGCCCGTTGAGATTGTGGCCTTTACGCCGGGGCTGAAGCCCCGGCCTCCTAAAGAAAAGGATTTCTTCAGCAGCCTTCCAAAGTTTTTCACTGCGCGGGAAAAGCGAATGAACTGTTATCGCGTATTAGATTTGCTGCCTTTCTTCTTTCCGTTCGCTTTGCGGTTTTTCTTTTTTCGGATGGGTTTGGGGCGAATCTTGTTGGTTACTTTGTAGCCGGCGCGTTCGAAGGCGCGCCACATGTACCAGCTTGCGACGGTTCGGTAGGGACGCCAGCGCTCGCCGAACTCGAGCAGTTCTTTGGGTTTGGGCATGTACTTTTTGCCGTAGGCGACCGACCAGCCTTTTTTCACACCCAGGTCGTGGATGGGGAGCACGTCCGGGCGGCCGAGGCGAAAGATCAGGAACATTTCGACGGTCCAGGCGCCGATGCCGCGGACGGAGACGAGGCGTTCGACAAGTTCGTCGTCGGAGAGTTGGAGCGCTTCGTCGTGGGATGGCACGATTCCGTCGAGCGCTTTTTGGGCCAGGTCTTTCATCGCGAGAACTTTTGCGCTGGACAAGCCGGCTTTTCTCAACTTTTTCGGCGGGATTTTCAGCATTTGTTCAGGCGATGGGGAACGGCCGTCTGCGCCCAGCGCCTTGATACGTCCGAAGATGGTTGCGGCAGCTTTGCCTGAAATCGATTGATAGACAATCGATTCCATCAAGACCTCGTAGGGGGATTGAGCGTCGGCGACGTCGATGTGGAAGGGAGCGACCTCGGGGATCAAGGCGCGCAAAGTTTCGTCGCGTTCGGAGAGGTGGCGGACGGCGTCGGAGAGTTCAAAAGCAAGATTGTTTGGTGGAGTGTTGATGGTCATAGGTGGCGAAAAAACATAGCACGGAGAAATCGCGTTGGTAAGCGATACATTTCGGATGCGGGGGAAGAGCCGCTGGGTGTGCTAAAATTCATAGTTTATGCAAACAGGAATTATTGGACTGCCGCAGGTTGGAAAGACCACGCTGTTTCGAATACTCACAAAGGCACAGATTGACGCCAAAGGTGGGCAGACGGCCCACGTCGGGGTGGCCAAGGTGCCGGAGCCGCGCTTGCTAGAATTGGCGAAGCTCTATAACCCCAAGAAAATAACGTACGCCACGGTGCAGTATGTGGATTTGCCGGGTGTGCAGAAGGAACGCATGCGCGAGAGCCTGGCTACGCTGCGCGATGTGGATGCGATTGCGCATGTGATCCGGGTGTTTGACGATCCGAGCGTGCCTCATTCGGAGGGCGGGATTGATCCGCTGCGCGACGCGACCAATCTGGATCTGGAGCTGATTCTTTCGGACCATGACCAGATTTCGAAGCGGCTGGAGCGGGTGGAGAAGGACCTGAAGAAAAAGAAGGATCCGCTGCTGGAGCTGGAGAAAAACGTTCTGGAGAAGTGCAAGACGCATCTGGAGGCGGAAAAGCCTCTGCGCGAGTTGGAACTGACGGCCGAAGAGCGGCGGCCTATCGGCGGGTTTCTGTTTCTTTCGCAACGGCCGATGCTTTACGTGCTGAATCTTGGCGATGACGAGGCGGCCGAGATGGACAAGGCTGTCGAAAAACATAAGCTCGCGGCGTTGCAGGGCAGGCCGAATACCGCGGTGGTTGCGGTTTGCGGACGGCTGGAAGCGGAACTGGCGGAGATGGAAGAGAAGGAAGCGGCGGAACTGCTTGCTTCGTACGGGCTGAAGGAGCCGGGGCTAAACCGGTTGATTCGCGCCACTTATGATTTGATGGGGCTGATTCAGTATTTTACGGCGGGCGAACCGGAAGTTCGCGCGTGGACGATTCGCAAGGGCTCGAATGCGGTGAAGGCTGCGGGGGAAATTCACAGCGATATTGAAAAGGGTTTTATTCGCGCGGAAGTTGTCAGCTGCGCTGATTTGCTGGCGGCGGGGAGTATTGCTGCGGCGAAAGAAAAAGCTCAGGTGCGGCTGGAAGGGAAAGAGTACATCGTGAAGGAAGGCGATGTGATTCTGTTCCGGCATAGCGGATGAGGCAGGGCAGAGTTTTAGTTCTTGGTTTTTGATTGGCCCTGTTGAATTCCTCGTCCAAACTGATTGTGAGCGATGCCGCAACAGCGGGCGGGGCGAGCCCCGCCCCTACAAATTCGTTCTCATACTGACACCTAAGAACTGCTCATGATCCACGAACTTTCTTTTCGCATCGCGCTTGCCGCTCTGCTCGGACTTATTGCCGCGGGGGGCAATCTGCTGGGCGGGTATTTCGTGGTTTACCGGGAGTGGCCGCGGCGGTATTTGCAATATTTTCTGGCGCTGGGCGCGGGGTACATGCTTTCGGTGGCGTTTCTGGAAGTGATTCCGGAATCGGTTCACCTGGGCGGAGAAAGCGCGCTCATTTACGTCCTGGTTGGATTCTTCCTGGTTCATCTTTTCGAACATACGATTGCGCCGCATTTTCATTTTGGCGAAGAGACGCACACTGAAGAGATGCAGCACGGTCACGCGCAAAGCGCCATTTTTCTCGGACTGATCATTCACACTTTTTTTGATGGGGTGGCGATCGCTTCTGGGTTTCTGGTTTCCACCTGGCTCGGAGTGCTGCTTTTCGTTGCTGTGTTTCTGCACAAGCTGCCGGAGGGTTTCACGGTCGCTTCGGTGGTGATGGCCAAGAGCCAGAGCAAGCGCAATGCTATTCGGGCGGCGGGGCTGCTTGGCGCGGCTACCCTAGCGGGAGTGTTGCTTACCAGCCAGCTTCAGGCGCAGTTGAAGTACGCCCTGCCGCTTTCCGGAGGAGTGACGCTTTATGTCGCCGCAACGGATTTGCTGCCGGAAGTAAATAAAGAGCCGAATTGGCGGATGGCATTGCTGGTTTTTGTGGGCGTCGCCACCATGCTGATTCTAAAGCTCTTATTTAATCTATGAGTTGAGGCAGTACCCGTACCTTGTCTTCCCCGCCGCTTTCCTTGCAACTGCAACTTTTTGAGAACAAAAGTGTTTGGTAGAGTGTGGCGGCTATGGTCAGGACCGACGTCCAACTGATGTTGGATGTGAAAGCCGGCGACGGGAACTCATTTGAGCTCCTGCTGCAGCGCTATCGCACGCCACTGGTCAACTTCCTGTATCGCATGGTGAGGAACCGCGAGCAGGCGGAAGACCTGGCCCAAGAGGTGTTTTTGCGCGTGTACCGGGCCCGAGAGGATTACGTACCGAGCGCGAAGTTCACCACCTGGCTGTTTCGGATTGCCACCAACCTCGCGCTGAACTCCGTCAGGGACAACCGGTACCAGAAGCTGGAAGTTTCGATTGATGCGCCGGTATCGACTGACGCGGAAGATGGCGATGAACGGACGATGGATGTTCCGGAGAAGCATCCGAACATCGAGCAGCACCTGGTGGAGGATGCGCGGCGAAAGATGATCCGGCATGCGATCGACAAGCTGCCGGAAAAGCAGAGAGCGGCGGTGCTGCTGCATAAGTATGAGGAGCTGGATTATGGAGAGATCGCGAAGATTTTGAATTGCTCGGAAAGCGCGCTGAAATCGCTGCTGTTCCGGGCGTACGAGGCGCTGCGAGTGGAATTGGCCCCGCTGGTGGCGCAACAGGCAAGGCACTAAATGCAGGGAGGTAGGAAGTTATGAGCTGTGAACGAATGGAGAGCCGGATCCTGGGGTATGTGGATGGACGGCTGAAAGAAAGCGAACGGCTGGAGGTGGAGAAGCACCTGGCCGATTGTGCGCCGTGTGCGCTGCGCGTGAACGAATTCAGCGCGGTCGCCGGGCTACTGGATGAGCTGCCGTTGATTGAGCCTTCGGCGGAGTTCGATACCCGAGTGTATGCGCGGGTGGCGGCGGAACCGCAGGCCAAGTCCAGTTGGTGGGCGTGGCTGCATGTTTCGCCCAGGATTGCGTTTGCCGCGTCCATGTTGCTGCTGATGGCGCTGTGGCTGGGCTATCGCAATGGAACGCCGATCGCGCCGGTAATCCCGGACAATGACCAGGCGATGATGCAGGATTTGCCGATCCTGGAAGATCACGACGTGCTGCAGAATTTTGAGCCACTGAAGGATTTGCCGGCTCCGGCTCAGGCTGACGACGCTTCCGATTCGCAGCAGCAACCGCAGCAGATGTAGGAGCCAGTAGCAAGGAAGACGGATAACAGGGAATAAAATGCGGTGCGGAAAGCTCCAACTCGGCGTCCAGGTCGTCGCACTCGCGGCGTGTGCGTGCGTGCCGGCTTTCTGCGGCCCGCAGGCTGCGCACGCTGACCGCCCGCCTCAGCACCAGACTCCACCGCCGCAGGCATCGCCTCACCCGACGAACCCGAATCGCCCGCAGGGGAACGGGAATCGAACTCCTTATAACCCGGGGCATCCGAATCAGGCGCCGCACAACAATTTCAATAACGGAGCGAATAATCACAATGGCGTGAGAAACGGGGCGGGGGCAGGTTATGTGCCAACACCGCGCCAGCAACTCGGCGTGGGCGCGCCGCGTCCGTGGGTGGACCAGATGCGGGCTCTTTCGCCGCCGCAGCGCGACCGCGTGCTCCAGAACAGCAAAGCGTTCCAGAATCTTTCGCCCGACAAGCAGAACCGGATTCGCCAACAGTTCAACCAGTGGGATCATATGTCGCCTTCGCAGCAGACGGACTTGCGCCAGAAGGAAAATACGTGGCGAAACCTGACGCCCGGGCAGCGCGACTACATCAAGAACGACGTTCTGCCGCGCTGGCGGCAGATGCCCTGGGATCGCCAGCAGGTGATGAAGCAGAAACTGAGCGTATTGCAGAACATGCCGGAGTCTGCCCGCATCCAGCGGTTGAACGATCCGAATTTCACGCGCGGGCTGAGCGATGAAGAGCGCTCGACGCTGCAGGACCTGAGCCATATGCACGTTGGTGCACCGGATCCTCCTGGCGAGTAAGATTTCTTTGGTGTGGCCGGGCTAAAGACCGGCCACCACACCCCTCTAGATCTCCCGCTTTCCCTTGCGACCCACGGAAACTTCATATTGCGTATTGTGGGGAAGAGACGTCTACACGCGTTGACAAGCGCGCACTTCTCGCGGCATGGTGACTTGTTGGAATTCTGCGCATCAAATAACAGGGAGACTCCGATTCCAGAGTTGTCGACACGATTTCGCGCCCTGAAGCACCGCAACTTTCAGCTTTTCATCATTGGACAACTAATTTCGCTGGTAGGCACGTGGATGCAAACCACGGCGCAGCAGTGGCTGGTCTACAAGCTGACGGGATCGGTGGCGCTGCTGGGAGTTTTCGGATTTGCGAGCCAGGTGCCGATGCTGCTGCTGGCGTGGATGGGCGGATACGTCGGCGACCGGTACAACCGGCATCGCGGCGTGATTGTGACGCAATCGCTTTCGATGATCCTGGCGTTCGTGCTGGCCGCGCTGACGCTGACGCACCTGATTCGCGAGTGGCATTTGATCGCGATTGCCTTCCTCGCCGGCATCGTTAACGCGTTCGACGTGCCCATCCGCCAGTCGTTTTTCGTACACATGGTGGGGAAGGAAGACCTGCCCAACGCCATTGCGCTGAACTCGTCGATTTTCAACGGGGCGCGCGTGGTGGGCCCGGCGATCGCGGGATTTGCCATCGTGCTGGTTGGCGAAGGCTGGTGCTTCTTTCTGAATGGCGTGAGTTTTGTCGCCGTACTCGTTGCGCTGCTGATGATGCGCGTCGAACCTACGCCTAAAAAGCCGCCGGACGAATCGCCGCTGCGGAGTTT